>ENA-UOOI01001757-UOOI01001757.1-fermentation-metagenome-genome-assembly--contig:-NODE-1757-length-21125-cov-49.163930_pt1 | contig 21125 bp, 18 predicted proteins | sample MGYA00245779_ERZ724027 | MGnify/ENA primary metagenome ERZ724027 (study PRJEB28704, sample SAMN03018318) | fermentation metagenome | biome: anthropogenic terrestrial biome; feature: soil...
GATATGATCTTTTTATGCAGGTTCATTGTATCCTCGCAGCCGGCGGTTCATGGATATCAAAGCAATTTTGATTATATATTGATTATTGATTATATTAAGAAAGGATGTTTGGAATGCATTCAGCGGGTCCGTCCGGTATTGGGCCTTATGGTATTCGATCCGGAATCAATCATAAACATCGGAAAGGCTGGAAAGGTGCCATCCTTATTCTGTGTGGTACTCTGGTTCTTTTTTCACTGTTGTGGTACAAAGGAACTCTTGGCGCAGGGGAGGATTCGAAAGGCACCGTTCAACGTGCCGGGGGCCAGGAAAGTCCTCCTGCTGCAAAAAATACGGCCCGGTCCGCCAATGGTTCTGCTGGAGGGAAAGGCAATCAGGCTGTCCGCCAGGGGAAAGACGGGGATATGGATTCAAAATCCAGGGATTCAGGGAATACAAGCTCAGGGAATACAAGCTCAGAGGATATGAGTTCAGGGGATAGAAGCTCAGACGACATGAGCTCAAAGATTACGGGGGGTGGAGAAATGGAAGAATGGATGCTGACTTTGGTGAATGACAAGAATCCTCTCCCGAACGGCCATGAGGTTCCGCTGAAGAAGCTGGATAACGGACTGCAGTTTGACGCACGGGCCATCGAATCATTGAATGCCATGCTTTCGGATGCAAGGGCGCAGGGTTTATCGCCTATTGTATGTTCAGCCTATCGAACCATTGAATATCAGCAGAAGTTATTCGGCAAACAAATCGACAAACAGATGTCCAGGGGATTCGATCGCCGTCGGGCAGAGGTGGAAGCGCGTAAAGTCGTCACGGTTCCCGGGACAAGCGAACACAATCTGGGGCTTGCTGCGGATATCGTATCGGAAAGCTATCAGATCCTGGATGACAAACAGGCGGATACGCCGGAAATGCAGTGGCTGATGGCACATTGTGATGAATATGGATTCATCCTTCGGTATCCGGATGGGAAAACTCCACAGACCGGAGTGATCTATGAGCCCTGGCATTTCCGCTATGTGGGAAAGAAAGCAGCAAGGGAGATCAAGGAAAGAGGTCTCTGTCTGGAAGAGTATCTGGGAGATGCCAATTAGCATCTCCTGCCGGATACTTCCGGTCCGGAAACAATCCGATTCTCAAACTGGCTTGGTTCATACAGCTTAATTCCGGCTTCAATTCTAGTCTGGTAAATTATTGAAATCATTGGCAAATCTACACACATCGTGTTATTCTATACAGGAAGGCAGAAAGAAACGGCAGACAGGATCTGACAAAAAGAAGAGAAATGCATACAAAATCTGACAAAAAGAAGAGAAACGCATCAAAGGTATGGATAGAAAGAAAAGAAACGCATCATTGTAATTGACAAATAAACACAAATCAGGACATTTTGGATTTTGAACAAGGTATCGAATAAAATTTTTCATAACAACAGGTTGAGACGAATAGAATACGGTAGGTCAGATTGAAAGGGAAGGGCAAAAGGACAAGGTAAAAAGGACAGGGTAAAAGGACAACTGTGGTTTTGTCTGAAGAAGATTTGGATCCCCGGTTACAAAAGATTAACAGGTCGGAAAACGGTCGTTTTACTGTTAATCAAACCAAAAAGGAGGATGGAATCTATGTCCAGAAAAAATCTTTCCGGAGTACTCGTTTTTACCATGCTGTTTCTGCTCCTAGCGACGGGATGCAAGTCCGGGACATCCACTGGAACAATGACGGATGTGGGCACTCCCCGCAGGGAAACCCTTATTGTCGAAACGCAGACGCCGACGGATGTGCCGGGACAGTTCAACACCTATATGCAGGGCACGCAGGTGGGATTTGGCATTCACCAGCTGATGTCTGCCATGATGTGGGAGATGGATACAGTCAAAGGCAAGCAGTTCGCGGAAGTCGCGGATGGCATGCCCGAGTCCAATGACGACTTTACCGAGCATACCGTGAAGATCCGCAAAGGGATCAAATGGTCCGACGGGCAGGATCTGAATGCCGACGATGTTGTTTTCACATTCAATATGATTATGTCCACCCCCGGTATTGGCCAACATGATTATTACAATACCATCTTTTCCTCTGTGAAAAAGCAGGACGATTATACGATCCGGATTGTAACAAAGGAACCGTTTCCCCGACTGGCGCAGAAATTCGGTGTTACCATTTACGGCAATGATCTGCGCATTGTACCGCAACATATCTATTCCAAGGTAAAGGATGTCACCAATTTCAAGGACAGCAAACCTGTGGTGGCCGGCCCGTATACCGTAAAATCCTATGACAAGCTCGGCAAGTGGATTCTTTATGAGCGGCGCAAGGACTGGAAAAACAGCACCGTCGGAGTTGTGACCGGCAAGATGCCTCAGGCAAAATATGTTCTCTTCAAGTCCCTTGGAGACGACACCACCCGGCAGATGAGCATGATCAACAATGAAGTTGATATTCTGTGCGAGGTTACGCCGGAGATACTGGAAGTTATGACAAAGGACAATGACAAGATTTCCGCCTGGTATGATGGGTTCCCTTACGCCACCAGTGATGATCCCTGTTCCAAGGGGCTGGCATTTGAAATAGCCAAGGAACCGTTCAGCAGTCCTGATTTTCGCTGGGGAGTAGCGCTGGCGATGAACTTTGACGAGATCTCTGAAAGCATATTCAGCGGTGTGGGCCGCACCAGTCCCCTGCCGATTCTGACGGATACCAGTGCCATGCAGGAGCTGTATTACAAGCCGTTGCTCCCCTGGCTGAAAGATTTCGAGCTGGACCTCGGCGATGGGACGAAGGTAAAGCCCTTTGATACCGGCTATGCGGAGCGGATGTCAAAAAAGCTCCGGGACAAGGGGTATGATATTCCCACGGACAAAGACAAACTGACCGATATGTTTGGCATCGGCTGCTGGAAATATGATCCGGAGGCGGCGGAGAAGCTGTTCCTCAAGGCCGGGCTGGAAAAGAAGACGGATGGATGGTATTTCAAGGGCAAGCCCTTTACGATTCAAATGACTTATCTGGCAGATACGGAGGCACAGGCAGGACGCGGGCTTACCGCTGCCTATGACCAGCTGGTCAAGTTTGGATTCAACTGCAGCCTGTCCAGCCAGAGCAGTGCGACCTGGGATACCAATGCTGCCACCGGAAATTACGAGATCGCCGGTTATTGGCCCACAGGCGGGATTACGAAGGATATTTATTCCCAGATCAACGGCTGGGACGCCGATCTCATCGTGCCTTTGGGAGAACGGGGCGCCGGACAGGGTTCCCGCTGGAACAATGCCGAAGCGACGAAAATTATTCATGAAATGGCGAATCTGTCCCCCGATGATGATAAATCCTATCAGCTGGCCATGGATTTCATGAAGATTGCGGTAAAGGATCTTCCTTTCATCGGATTTCATTCCGGCATCAAATTTGTGCCAACCAACAGCACCTACTGGGAGCATTACCCCAATGCCAAGGATCCTTACAACGGTCCATGGTGGTGGTGGAGCTGCTTCAAATATATTACCACCGGGATTTCTCCTGTCGGTGCCAAAAAATAACGAACATACCTCCTTTACCCGTGATAAACACAACTTTATAAAGGAATTGAAAAATCTTTCAATAGCGGGATGGATTCTATTGAAGATGATTCATCGAAGGCCCAGTATGCCAGATGACCCAGTATGCCAGATGACCCATTATGCCAGATGACCCATTATGCCAGATTGTAAGGAAATGTCTGATTTTATAGGAATATCGATGCTGAACGAATGCCGGGGCATGTATCCCCGTTTGATGACATGCCCCCTCTTTTATTCTTCTTCCAACAAAGGAGAGAGTGCAGCTATGAAATTTCGCAAATATTTCTTCCTTCGTATCCTGACATGTATCCTGACGATATGGATTGGTGTTACTTTTATCTTTTTTATTCCGCGGATGTTTCCCTCCGACCCGGTGGAAAACATGATCGGACAGATCCGGTCCCGTTCCGGGCAAATGGATCCCGTTGAGCTGGAAGCGCTGCGGCGGTCTTTGCGCGTTCAGTTCGGTCTGGAAGGATCCCTTCTTGAGCAATATGGTTCCTTCCTCTGGAAAGGCCTGCTTCATTTTGATTTTGGGCCTTCCCTGATGAGCTATCCCACTCCTGCAGGGGAGATCATCCGGACGTATCTGCCTTATACCCTGATCCTGTCGCTGACGACCACCTTGATAGCCTGGATCATTGGCAATCTTATCGGCCTGCAGGCGGGATTCCGAAAAGATAAACGATCCTCCAAGATTCTGGAGGGGATTGCCATATGTCTCTATCCGGTTCCTTATTTCATTATCGCATTGATTCTGCAGATCGTGTTTGCTTTTCAGCTGGGCTGGTTTCCTCTTCAGTCCAACATCAACTCCATGGGAGGCGCCGCCTCGTATCTGGGCTCCCTTCTCCGGGCATCCATTCTGCCTGCTGTTTCGATGCTGCTGCTGGGGACAGGGTGGTGGATCATATCCATGAAATCCCTTTCCGGTACCACGGCAGAAGAAGATTTTGTGCTGTATGCCCGTTACCGGGGGATTCCGGAAAAAACCATCGGCAGGAATTACGTTTTCCGCAATTCCGTTCTGACGCAGGTCACAGCGCTGGCTATGAGCCTCGGCGGAGTATTCAGCGGTTCCATCATGACCGAGATCATCTTTGGGTATCCCGGTGTCGGTACCTTGATCCAAAAGGCGATTCTGCAGTCGGACTACAATATGATTCTGGGCTGCATCACCATTTCCATTGTCGCCATTTCCCTGTCGACTTTGATTGTGGATCTGATTTATCCGTTTATCGACCCGCGGATCCGGTACAGTTGAGAGAGGAGGAACGGAGCGCATGAAAAGGTTCTGGAAAAATGCGAATGGCCGCCTGAAGACCGGCATGGTGATGACAGCCTTCTTCCTTGTCCTGGGATTTGCAGTGTATTATATTCCCCATATCAATCCCTTCACCTACAACAGTTATCCGGGGAAGCTTCCGCCCTCCGGGCAGCATTGGCTGGGTACCACCAGCCTGGGACAGGATGTTTTCTGGCTGTTGATGGAATCAATTCACAATTCGCTCCTGATTGGGCTGATTGTCGCCCTGATTGGCACGGTTGTGGGGGTGTTTGTGGGGCTGCTGGCAGGCTTTTCCGGCGGTGCGGTGGATCGTATGCTGACGGTCGTCACGGATACCTTTGTTGTCATTCCTTCCCTGCCCATCCTGATTCTGATGACCTCTCTGATGAAAGGATCCTCCGCCGCCATTCTGATGGCGCTGGTGCTGGCCATGTTTGCATGGGCCTGGCCCAGCCGTCAGATCCGTTCCATGGCCCTGACGATGAAGGAACGGGACTTTATCCAGACGGCGTGGTTTTCCGGGGAAGGTACGGTCCAGGTGATCATGACGGAAATCCTTCCCTTTGCCCTGACGTGGTCACTGTCCAATTTCATGAACGCGACCCTGTCCGCCATTGCCTCGGAATCCAGCCTTGCCGTCCTGGGCCTGTCCCCGGCAAACCTGATTTCCCTGGGCAACATGATCCAATGGGCCAGGGAACGCAATGCCATCTTTGCCGGGCAGTGGTTCTGGATCGGCTCGCCCATTGTGGCGACAGTACTGCTGTTTATCGGATTGTTTCTTTTGATTACGGGTTACAATGACTATCTGTCTAGGAAGAGAGGTAGGTAATATGCTGAAAATTGATCATCTGTCCACCTCTTATCGGACCATTGACGGAAAGGTACATGTTGTCAACAATCTGGACTTTACAATCCGGGACAACGAGATTTTTGGCATCGCAGGGGAATCGGGCTGCGGAAAATCGACTCTCCTGAAAGCCATCTATGATATCGTGGAGTTTCCGCTGGAGATTGACTCGGGCCGGGTGATCCTGAGCGGTGAAAAAGACGGCCGGCCTTTTTCCTGTGAATCCGGCGAAATCCGCAAAACCTGGTGGAACCATATTTCCTATATTCCCCAGGCGGCTCAAAGTGTGCTGAATCCCATCACGCGCCTGAAGGCCCAGTTTCTGGACTCCGTTCCCGAAAAAATCCGTGAGAGGGAATCCGACCAGCATATTCTCAGGCAGGTTGGCCAATACCTGGAGGAACTGGACCTTTCCCCGGACCTTCTGAACGCTTTTCCTTTTCAGCTGTCCGGTGGCATGCGCCAGCGGGTGATCATTGCCCTGGCCACCTTCCTGTCTCCCAATGTGGTGCTGGCGGATGAACCGACCACCGCCCTGGATGTCGTAGTGCAGCGCGGCATCCTGATGATGCTGATGCGTCTGCAAAAGCAGCTGAAGAATACCATTGTGCTGGTCAGCCATGACATGGGTGTCCACTATCAGGTGACCGGCCGCATGGCCATCATGTATTCGGGAAGCTTTGTGGAGCTGGGCAAAACGGAGGATATCTTCCGAAGCCCGATTCATCCCTATACCACGATGCTGATTGGTGCACTGCCCCGGGTAGGGGACCGGGGACAGAAGATCGGGATTCCGGGACAGCCGCCTGCGCTGACCGATCCGCCTTCCGGATGCCGGTTTGCACCGCGCTGCCCGGAGGCGACAGAACGATGCCGCTGCGAGGTGCCGGCTTTTCGGGAAGTGAAGCCCGGCCGTTTTGTGGCCTGCCACATGTAGAAAAGGAGGTGGATTGATATGGGACAAACATTTCTGGAACTGAAAGGTGTCACAAAAATCTTTCGGATTGGCGGCATACTGAGAGGAAAAAAGCTTGTGGCCGTGGACAATGTTTCCCTTGCAATGGACTCTGATGAGCCGACCATCCTGTCGGTGGTCGGAGAATCCGGATGCGGGAAGTCCACTCTGTGCCGCATGATTCTTCGTATGTACAAACCGGACGAAGGGGATATTGTACTGGATGGCCATTCCTATTCCAATCCGAAGGAATATAATCCCCGGCAGTTCCGCATGGAGGTTCAGCCGATTTTCCAGAATCCCTATGAGTCCTTTTCTGCACGCAAAAAAGTGGACACCTATCTGTTCAATACGGCGCTCCGGCTGGGTATTGCCAAAGATCACAGGGAAGCGGAGCAGCGAATTGATGAAACACTGCGCAGCGTTGGCATGTCCCTGCCCTCGGTAAGGGATAAATACCCCACTCAGTTTTCCGGAGGGGAGCTTCAGCGCATTTCGATTGCCCGGGCTTTGATTACGCGCCCGAAGCTGATTGTTGCAGACGAACCTGTCGCCGCCATTGATGCCTCCATGAAGATGAACATTGTTAACCTGTTTCGGCAGCTGAAGGATCAGTATCATGTTTCCTTCCTTTATATCACCCATGATCTTTCCACGGCTTATTATGTCTCCGACTTCATCGCTACTCTTTATCGCGGCTGTCTGGTGGAGTATGGTCCTGCCAGGGAGATCATGGAAGATCCGGCGCATCCCTATACGGAGCTTTTGATGAATGCCGTGCCCCGGGTGGGGGACAAATGGAAGGAGGAGATGGCGATGCCGGATACCGAGGATAAGGAATATGCCCTTTCCGCCTGCAAATTTGCTCCCCGCTGTCCTTATGCAACAGAGGAATGTCGGGAGAAGCAGCCGGAGATGACCAATCCTGGCAAATCCCGAAAGGTAGCGTGCTGGCATCCCCTGATTTCCTGACGGTTCTGTGCTTCGGACTGCTTCTGAGACGTGCTTTTTCTGAGTCATGGGGCTGTCCGAAGCACTTTATTCTTTCCGGATCCGGACATTTTCCATTCCTTTTGTGAAAAAGCGGAAAAAAATCAGCAATTCGCTTGAATCATCGGGGATATGCCTGTAAAATAGGATTAGTGCATCAAGGACCGGAAAGAAAGATCGAAAAGAAAGATTGGAAAGAAAGATTGGAAAGAAAGATTGGAAAGAAAGATCGGGAAAGATGAAATGAAGTCCACAGAGGGAAAGGAAGGTTGTTTTTCTATGCAGAAGGAAATATCTTTTGAGGAATTACGGGAGTTTGAAAACAGTTTTCAGGGCAGCCGCGCCAATCAGGTTGCCATGAATGCCGCGTCCACCAATGGTGTGATCAAGGCAGCGACCAATCCGCTGGTATTTGGAAAAGTGCCGCATAATTTTTCCGTCAGTCTGGAGCAGGGCGATATCACGAATCAGAAGCAGAGCGGCAGATGCTGGATGTTTTCCGCACTGAATACGATGCGGTATCGGATTATCAAAAAGCTGAATCTGAAGACATTTGAATTGTCCCAGAGCTATCCTTTGTTTTATGACAAGCTGGAAAAGGCCAATTATTTTCTGGAAAGCATCCTGGAAACGATGAAGGAGGAACGGGACGGAAGGCTGATTGCCCATTTGCTGTCTGAACCCATGAATGACGGCGGGCAGTGGGATATGCTGGTCAACCTTGTGAATAAGTACGGCGTGGTTCCCAAATATGCCATGCCGGAAACGGTCAATTCCGAGAACACAAGGGAAATGGACGGCTTTTTGACCAAGCTGCTGCGTCAGTATGCCTGTGAACTGCGGGAAGGATTCCAGGCCGGCAAATCCGTGGAAACCCTTCGGGAGAAAAAGAAGGAATATATGAATCATATCTATACGATTCTTTGTATCTGCCTGGGAGTGCCTCCCAAGTCCTTTGACTTTGAAGCAAGGGGAGAAGACAAGACCTATACCTGCGACAGGAACATCACGCCGGTGGAGTTTTTCAAAAAATATGTGGATATGGATCTGGAGCAGTATATCAGCCTCATCAACGCTCCTACCGCCGACAAGCCATTTCACAGGACCTATACGGTTTCCTATCTGGGAAATGTGAAGGAAGGCAGACCTGTGAAGTACCTGAACCTGGAACTGGCTCCGATCAAGGCAGCCGCCATTGCACAGCTGAAGGACAATGAGCCGGTATGGTTTGGCTGCGACGTGGGGCAGAGCAGTCTGGGAAAGAAAGGAATCCTGGATGTGGATGCCGTTCGGGTGAACGATCTGTTTGGCACGGAGTTTTCCATGAACAAGGCACAGAGACTGGATTACGGAGAAAGTCTTATGACCCATGCCATGGTCTTTATGGGTGTGGACCTGGATGAGAAGGGAAATCCCACCCGGTGGAGAGTGGAAAACAGCTGGGGGAAAGAGACCGGTAAAGAAGGGTACATGGTCATGAGCGACAAATGGTTTGATGAGTTCGTGTATCAGGTTGTTGTGAACAAAAAATATCTGCCGGAAGCCATTCAAAAGGAATGGGAGCAGGAGCCGATTCCCCTGAAGCCCTGGGATCCCATGGGATCTCTGGCAAAACAGATATGACGCTTTGACGAGACAGCTTTGTGAAACAGTTTTATCGAAACAGCTTTGACGAAACAGCTTTGTCGAAACGGCTTTGTCGAATGTGCCTGCGCAGGCACCATCGCCGCAGCTGAAAATGACAGGAAAATCATTGACCCGCATCTTTACGCAAGAGGCGGGTCTTTTCATGCTTTTTATCCTGTGGATCTTATTTGGACCCCATGGAGCTGAAAATAAAGTCATATTTGCGGATACCCATACATACTATAAAACAGATAAGCGTTCCTTGTTATTTTGCAGAAATACGACTTTTGCATTGAAAGGAAAAAGATATCTGAAAAGTTTTCGTAGAAGGAATGGGAAATTTTTCGGAAATTAGAGGAAATACAAGGAAGAAAGAGAATAAGTAATTGATTGAAGAGAATTAGAGTAGCGAAGCGGGAGAAGTCGGGATAATTATGGACGGCAGGGGATATGATACCGGATCAATCAGTCAGGTCACGTTACATGGGGGAGGGTTTTATATGGATGAGAACCAACACTGTGTCACTGCCCTCGTTGAAATATGCAAGGATTTTGTAAATTACCTGAATACCCTGAAGGAAAAAGGCATTTTGGATGAAGAGGAATACGAACAATATACGAAGAAAAAATACCAGTTCATTCATAAGATGGAAAAATGACCGGACTCTCGGCCATTTTTCCTTTTTTCTGCATGCTTGTTTCTTTTCCCTGTTCTCATTTTTGTCCCTTGGCGCTATCATCATGGAAGGGCAGCGGCTATTTTTGTATAATGGTTTAGACAGGCACTTAAATTCAGGGAGGTTGGGATATGCAGTATAAAAGCGATATTGAAATCGCGCAAAGTGTGAAGATGAAGCCGATCCGGGAAGTGGCAGCGACCCTTGGGATCGGGGAGGACGACATGGAACCTTATGGCAAATACAAATGCAAGGTAAACAGCCTGGCTCCTGCGGAGGATGGAATGGGAGACTGCGGTCAGACCGGGAACAGCGGTCAGACCGGGAACTGCAGTCAGGCCGGGAACAGCGGACCGGCGGAACATGGCAGGCTGATCCTGGTGACTGCCATCAACCCGACTCCTGCCGGGGAAGGCAAGACCACCACGACCATCGGGCTTGGGGATGCCCTGCGAAAGCTGGGCAAAAAGGTTGTCCTGGCCATCCGGGAGCCGTCCCTGGGTCCGGTGTTCGGCATAAAGGGAGGAGCTGCCGGAGGAGGATATGCCCAGGTCGTTCCCATGGAGGACATCAATCTGCACTTTACCGGGGACATGCATGCCATCAGTGCTGCCAATAACCTCCTGGCAGCCATGTTGGACAACCATATCTATCAGGGAAATGAACTGGGTCTGGATGTGCGGAAGATTACCTGGAAACGCTGTATGGATATGAACGACCGGCAGCTTCGGTTTATCACGGACGGACTGGGCGGCAGGACCAACGGGGTTCCCCGGGAAGACGGATTTGACATCACGGCCGCATCGGAGATTATGGCAATCCTGTGTCTGTCCAGAGACATGGAGGATCTGAAGGCCCGGCTGGGGAAAATCGTGGTAGGCTATACAAGGGACGATCAGCCTGTTACGGCAGGGCAGCTGAAAGCGGAAGGGGCCATGGCAGCTCTGCTCCGGGATGCGATAAAACCTAACCTGGTTCAGACACTGGAGCATACCCCGGCCTTTGTTCACGGCGGGCCGTTTGCCAATATTGCCCATGGCTGCAGCAGTATCGCGGCAACCCGGATGGCGATGCAGCTGGGGGATTATACCGTGACGGAAGCCGGTTTCGGCGCGGATCTGGGGGCGGAAAAGTTCCTGGATATCAAATGCCGTATGGGCGGTCTGAAGCCGTCTGCCGTCGTCATTGTGGCTACGGTTCGGGCCCTGAAGCTGCATGGAGGGGCACGGAAGGACGCTTTGGGGAAAGAAAACCTCAGCGCATTGGAAAAGGGAATTCCCAATTTGCTCAAGCATATTGAGAACATTACAGTGAAGTTTGGCCTGCCGGCGGTGGTGGCCGTCAACCGTTTCCCCACGGATACGGAGGCGGAGCTCCGCTTTGTGGAGGATCAGTGCAGGAAGCGGAAGGTCGCTGTGGCTTTGTCGGAAGTCTGGGCAAAGGGAGGAGAAGGAGGCATCCAGCTGGCAAGGGAGGTACTCCGGCTGGCAGATGGGAAAGGCAGCAACGGGTTCCACTTTCTCTATCCGGATGAAATGCCGCTGAGGGGGAAGATGGAAACCATTGCCGGAGAGATCTACGGAGCGGACGGTGTGGACTATACCCCCGCAGCCCAAAAGGAAATCGACCGGCTGGAATCCCTGGGATTTGGCAGGCTTCCTGTCTGCATTGCCAAGACGCAGTACTCCCTTTCGGACGATGCGAAGAAACTGGGCCGTCCGGAGGGATTCCACATTACTGTCCGGAATGTAAAGGTATCCGCAGGAGCCGGCTTTGTCGTAGCACTGACCGGGGACATCATGACCATGCCCGGGCTGTCCCGGGTGCCGGCAGCGGAGAAGATCGACGTCAGCCCTGCAGGGGTGATTTCCGGTTTGTTCTGATCAAAAATATATTTTCAGGAGGGGACACGGTCATGATGGAGAAAAGCTGCAGGGAATTCCTCGATATGCTGGCCTCCCGGGCACCGGTTCCGGGAGGAGGCGGCGCTTCCGCCCTGGCAGGTGCTCTGGGCATGGCTTTGGGCAGCATGGTGGGAAACCTGACGTTGAATAAGAAAAAATATGAAAATGTGCAGGATGATATTCAGGGCATCCTTGGCAGGGCGAGTGCCCTGCAGCAGGAGCTGCTTGTCCTGGTGGAAAAGGATGCGGAGGTTTTTGCACCGCTTGCGAGGGTGTATGGTCTTCCCAAAGGAACAGAGGAAGAAAAGAAAATCCGGAAGGAAGAAATGGAAGCCGCATTGGGGAATGCGTGCAGTGTTCCCATGAAAATCATGGAAAAATGTCTGGAATGCATCGATCTGCATGAGGAATTGTCCGAAAAGGGAACCAAAATGGCCATCAGTGATATCGGCGTAGGCGTACTGCTCTGCAAATCGGCCCTGATGGGTGCGCAGCTGAACGTGCAGATCAATACTTCCTCCATGAGGAACAGGACCTGTGCGGAAGAGCTGAATGCCAGGGCGGCCCGGATGATGGAGTCCGGCGTCCGAAAAGCAGATCTGGTTTATCAGGGAGTGGAGAAACGGATTGCCGGCTGACCGGTGTAGAGGAGGGAGCGCAGTGATTCTGAAAGGTTCTGAGGTATCCCGGGCCATGAAGGACCGGGCGGCATCCGATGTGGACAGGCTGAAGAGAAAAGGGGTTCTTCCTCATCTGGCGCTGGTCCGTCTGGGAGATCGGCCGGATGACCGGACCTATGAGCGGTCCGCCATAAAAAAATGTGAAGGATGGGGCATCCGGTGGTCCGTTTTTTCTTATCCGGAAGACACATCCCAGGAGGAATTGATCCGGGAAATCAAAAAGCTCAATCAGGATGCATCCATTCACGGGATTCTGGTTTTCCGGCCCTTGCCCCGGCACATCCGGGAAGACGCCGTTCAATATGCCATGGATCCTGAAAAGGATGTGGACTGCTTCAGCCCCATTAATGTGGCGAAGGTTTTTGAAGGGGACAGCAGTGGATTTGCACCCTGCACGCCGGAGGCGGTGCTGGAGATCCTTGATTTTTACCGGATCCCCATAGAGGGGAAAAATATTGTGGTCGTGGGCAGGAGCATGGTGGTGGGAAGACCAGTTGCCATGCTGCTGCTTCAGAGACATGGTACGGTCACCATCTGCCACACCCGGACAGCGAACCGGGCGGAGATTTGCCGGAATGCCGAAATTCTTGTGGCGGCAGCCGGCAGGCCCGGCCTCATTACGCCGGACGATGTCGGGCAGGGAGCAGTTGTGATAGATGTGGGGACCAATGTGGATGAAAAAGGGAATCTCTGCGGAGATGTTCGCTTTGACGAAGTACGCGCAAAAGCGGGATATCTCACCCCGGTGCCGGGAGGAGTGGGCACGGTTACCACCTCGGTCCTGGCAAGGCATGTTGTCCAGGCTGCAATGAGGGCTTGTGGCGAAAGTCAGTAACTGCAATGGAAGGCAAATGAGCCACAAATGGTTGATCGCCATTGATGGAACACAAAGATTTTATCGGTACTGGCAATGGGGCTGATCAGCCCCATAACAGTCATTCGTTACGCTAACGGTAATTATTGTGCCAAACATTTTGTTTTATGGAGTAGAGGGTTGGAATCTTCCTGTCCAGTTACTGGATACTACAATACTATACGATTGGAACTTCCTTGGACTTGTGCTGGTCAGATGTGCAATGAGCATAATGGCTGCACTGTCTTTTGCATCTGTAAGTTTATTGGTGTCTGTTATCAGTAAGAAGACCTATATAGTGAACGTTATCATGTTAATGATTATCATTATTTGCTTTTTGATACCTGACATAAGATCAAGACTTTTTACTCAAATAGCAATGTTGTTACCTGCTCAAATAAATGGTGCCTTATATTACTCTTATATAAGTTATAATATATTGGGTCAAATATGTAACGTTTATACAGTTGGATTCATAGTTCACTGTATTTTAGCGATCGTGCTATTTTTATCAGCAAGAGGTGTGTTCCGTCATCAGGAAATCAAGTAACATGTTTTATTGAGGAGGATATTTATTATCCAAACTATATATCTAACTAAATGCATAGCTTATCATAGCAATAAAAGAATACTTTAAAATATTAATCAATAGCTGCCGTATGTCGAATATAGCTTTAGTCCGTATAGTCGTTTGTGGAATTGATTAATCCGACGATTTTTGATAAAATGCAGTATGACCTGTTTCCGGACAAGGTCCGGAGAAGATTTTTCATACAGATCTGCAGCTTTACCGCTGCAGGTTACTGATACAGAAAACCGGAAGGAAGGTACGGACATGACAGATAGAATCAAAGTTGGAATTGCCGGTTACGGAAACCTTGGGAGGGGAGTGGAGTGCGCCCTGAGCCGATGCCCGGATATGGAACTCACCGGTGTATTCACCCGCAGGCCGCCGGATACGGTGCCGCTTTTGGACAAAAGCAAAAAAGCCATGCCGGTGGCGGAAGCAGAGAATATGCGGGGACAGATTGATGTCATGATCCTCTGCGGAGGATCAGCTGTTGATCTGCCGGAGCAGGGGCCGTATTTCGCATCCCGGTTCCACACGGTGGACAGTTTTGATACCCATGCGAAGATACCGGAGTATTTTGACAGTATGAATCAGGCAGCCGGAAAGGCCGGACACATCAGTATTCTGTCCGTTGGATGGGATCCGGGTTTGTTTTCCATCAACCGGATGATGGCGGAGGCGATTCTTCCGGAAGGCAGGAACTATACTTTTTGGGGCAGGGGGATCAGCCAGGGACATTCTGATGCCATCCGGAGGATAAAGGGCGTCCGGGATGCCAGGCAGTACACCGTTCCCGTGGATGAAGCCGTCAGACGGGTCCGAAGCGGGGAGGATCCGGACCTTGCGGCTGGAGACATGCACCGAAGGGAATGTTATGTGGTGGCCGAAGAGGGTGCGGACCGGGCACGGATTGAGAAGGAAATCCGAACGATGCCCTATTATTTTGATGAATACGAGACAAAGATTACTTTTCTGACAGAAGAGGAATTGAGGAGGGATCATTCGGCCATGCCCCACGGCGGATTTGTGATTCGAAGCGGGAAGACCGGCAGAAACAGCGAGCACAGGCAGATCATGGAGTATTCCCTGAGCCTGGAGAGCAACCCGGAGTTTACCTCCAGCATATTGGTTGCCTATGCCAGGGCAGCCTGTCGGATGAGTAAGGAGGGACAGACCGGCGCCCGTACCGTTCTGGACGTACCACCGGCCTACCTGTCTCCGAAAACCGGGGCAGAGCTTAGAAAAAAACTTCTTTAAATAAAAAACCAGGGGTGTTGAATTTGAAGGCAATTATTCTGGCCGCCGGCTATGCGACACGGCTGTATCCTTTGACACTGGATACGCCGAAGGCACTTTTGAAGGTTGGCGGAAAACCGATTTTGGATCATATATTGGACAACGTGGAGGGAATCCGGGCAGTGGATGAAGTCCACATCGTGACCAACCGCAAGTTTATCCGTCAGTTTGGGGACTGGAAGGCGCAGGAAAGGCGGGATCTGTCCCTAACGATTTACGATGACGGGACGACAGAGGAGGATAGAAGGCTGGGTGCCCTGGGGGACCTGCAGTTTGTTCTGGACCGTTCCGGTATTTCCGACGATATTATCGTATTGGCGGCAGACAATCTCATGGATTTTTCCCTTTCCAATTTCTATGAATATCATCGAAAGGTAAATGGTTCCTGCGTTTGTGTCAAGGAAGTAAAGCCTCATGAGCTGGCGAAAATGGGTATTGTACTGATGGACGAAAACGACCGGATCTATGATTTTGAGGAAAAACCCAAAAATCCGAAGTCTCATATCGGGGCGTTTGCAGTATATATCTATAAGAAGGAAACGGTGAAACTGCTGAAGGACTATCTGAAAGAGGGCAACAACCCGGATGCCCCCGGGAATTTTCCTGCCTGGCTTTGCCATAAGGAACCGGTTTATGGGTATGTTTTTCAGGGGCAGTGCTTTGATATCGGCACGCCGGACGCCTATGAGGAAGTGCAGAGATTATATCGGGTAAAACAGGAATGACGGAAGGGAATCCTACAGTGGATCCTGCGTTTATGGAGCAGGCATTGGTGGAGGCGCAGAAAGCCTTCCGCCTGGATGAAGTCCCCATTGGTGCCGTTGTGGTAAAGGACGGGACGGTGATCGGCCGCGGGTTCAATTGCAGGGAAAGGGGAAAGGATCCCACCCTGCATGCGGAAATGGTGGCGATCCGCCGGGCTTCTGCCGCTCTGGGCGGCTGGCGTCTGACAGGCTGTGATTTGTACGTTACCATCGAGCCCTGTCCCATGTGTGCCGGTGCCATTCTGCAGGCAAGGATCCAAAGGGTGATTTTCGGATCCAGGGATCCCAAGGCAGGCTGCGCCGGCAGCCTCTGTAATCTGCCGGAGGATCCACGGTTCAATCATCGGGTTCAGGTCGTGGAAGGTATTCTGGCAGAGCCCTGCTCCCGGATCATGAAGGATTATTTCCGGCAAAAGCGGAATGCTCCCGGATCATGAAGGATTATTTCCGGCAAAAGCGGAATGCTCCCGGATCATGAAGGATTATTTCAGACAGAAACGCAATGCTCCCGGATCATGAAGGTTATTTCCGGCAAAAATGCAATGCGCGAAGATGTCAGGTTTTGGCCATAAATCATGTTGCGCTTGTTATGCTTTTCAAAAGTTGTACCCCATTCTTTCTCATGTTATAATAGTCTAAGATATTCGAAGGGAGTTGTTTCAATGGGTCGAGGGGGTGCGTCTCGGGGAGGCGGCGGAGGTTCAGGAGGCGGACGAAGTTTTGGCGGCGGAGGCGGAAGCCGCGGCTTTGGCGGACGCAGTGGCTCAAGCGGTTTCAACCGCGGCGGTTCGGGCGGTTTCAATCGCGGTGGATCGGAGAACCCATTTGGCGGGTTTGGATCTTTCCCGCATTGGAATTCCGGCGGCATGGGCCCTGCCTTCTTTGGATATGAGATGGGCAGGAGAAGACGCGGGCCTTATTTTCACCAAAGCAGTCCCGGTTTTCTTACCATACTCATTGTGCTTATCGTGGCAGTGTTTCTCATCACTTACTCAGGCCCAAGCAACAGCAACAACACACACTCTTCCGGGCAGATAACGGCTTCCACGGTGAAGCGCGAACCTTTGCCGAAAGGGGCAGTTACGGAAACAGGTTATTATACGGACGAACTGGACTGGATTGGGAATCAGACAACCCTGACCGCCGGCCTGAAGAATTTTTACAAGAAAACCGGGGTACAGCCTTATCTGTATATTACGGATACGATAGACGGAACGCATGCCCCTTCGGACGATCAGGTGGAACAGTTTGCAAACAGCACCTATGAGTCCCTGTTTTCCGACGAAGCGCATCTGCTGGTGATTTTCTTTGAATACGATAACACGTATCATACCTGGTATCTGGCCGGCAGTCAGGCGAAGACCGTCCTGGATCAGGAGGCCATGGATATCCTTCTGGATTATATCGACCGATATTATTATGATCAGGATCTGACGGATGATCAGATGTTTTCAAAAGCCTTTGACGCAGCCGGCGAACGGATTATGTCCGTAACGACATCACCGTGGGTCCCGGTACTTGTTGTTTTGGGCATTCTGGCTGTTCTGACAGTTGCGTTTTTCTGGTGGCGCAGCTATAAGAAACAGAAGAACAGGGAGGCCGAAGAAACCGAAAAAATCCTGCATACTCCGCTTGATACTTTTGGCAGTGGAGAAGCGGAAGAGCGGGCAAAAAAATATGATAAATAAAGGAGAATCGCTATGGGAATGTTATCAAGATTTGGGGACATTATTTCTTCCAATGTAAACGCATTGCTGGACAAAGCGGAGAATCCTTCCAAAATGGTTGATGAATACCTCCGGAAGGCCAACAAGGATCTGGCCGACGTAAAAAGGGAGACGGCAGGGGTTATGGCAGAGGAAACCCGTACCAAACGGTTGGTGGATGAAAATGCAGCTTCCGTGGCCAGATATGAGGATCTTGCAAAGAAAGCGCTGATGGCTGGAAATGAAGACGATGCAAGAGTATTTCTGGCAAAGAAACAGGAGCTGGAAAGTGTCGGTGCCGGTCTGCGGACCGCTTATGACGCTGCTCATGCAAATGCCGCGAAGATGCGGGATATGCACGATAAGCTGGTAAAGGACATCAATGATCTGAATGCCCGGCGGCAGGCCATCGCTGCCAAGGTTTCCGTGGCAAAAACGCAGGACAGGATCAACAGGCTGGGAGCCGGCGCAGACAAAATGAAGGGAACAATGGGAGCCTTCAGCCGGATGGAAGAAAAAGCGAACCGCATGATGGATGAGGCAAACGCAGCAAGCGAATTGGACAAACAGCCGGTTGATGAGGCACAGACTCTGGAGGAAAAATATAAAAGCGTCGATACAAACACATCCGTGGAAAATGAACTGGCTGCCCTGAAAGAAAAACTTGGTATGAACAAGGATCAAAAATAGACTTTCATCAGGTAATTGCAGGATGAATCCATGATAAAGCAAAATCAGCAATAGCTGATATAAAGAGTCCGGAGCTGCTGTCTTTTCAGACAACCGCTCCGGACTTATATGTACTGCGTACTTCCTCCGTATCTGCATGACTCCTTCAGACCGGAATATGTCCTTCAGACCGGAATATGTCCTTCAGGCCGGATGGACTGCATCGGTTGTATTGGACCGCGTCAGGTTTTTCATCCAGTTGAACCGGTTGATCTTGACCACGGCGACAAAGCATTTTAAAATCTGGTCCGATTTCAGACAGGCAAAGACCACCCAGGCCGGGGCGCCAAGGGACGCAGCAATCAGTGCCGAGGGCAATACCACACATAACACGAAGAAGGTATCGTTTTTGAAGACGAACGAAATATCTCCGCCGCATTTCACCAGTCCAAAGAGACAAGGCGCCTGGTATCCGCGGCCGATGGTGGTAATGGAAAGGACACGGATCAGAAGAGCGGCTTCCCGGGCTGCTGCCGTGCTGATGCCTCCGCCAAAAACACCGGAATACAGATGGATGAAAGGTTTACTGAGTCCTGCCACCAGCGCTCCCGAGAGCAGGCCGACAAACAGGAAAATCACCTGGGTGGTCCGGGCATATTCCTTCATGAGATCGTATTTCCCGGCTCCCACTGTTTTCCCGGTAAGGATGCCGACTGCCGAAGACAAGCCGGAGATGGCGATATAGGCGAGGGTGTCCATGGTATTGGCGACGGATACCGCCGTGGCAACGGAAGCGTCAAAGAAATGTCCGAAGATCATGGAATTTCCCATCAGGTTTACGCTCCATACCAGTTCGCCAGCGATGAGGGGCAGTCCGTAATGGATAAAATCATGCAGAAGCGTCCGGTCAAACTGCCGCATATCGGAAAACTGAAGGCTCAGCTTTTTGTCAAATACAAAAACATAGACCATCATCCCAGCCGCTTCGATGACACGTCCGATCAACGTGGACAGTGCCGCACCGAATACCCCCCATCCGAGACCATAAATAAACACGCCGTTCAGGGAGACATCCACCGTCAGGGAGAGGAGGGAAATCGTCATGCCGATGGAGGTGGTTTCCACCGACCGCATGGCGCTTAAGAGTGCCTGGGTTACACAGAAAAAGAGATAGGACAGGGCGACGGTCCGCAGGTATACGATGCCTTCCCGGACGACTCCCGGCTCAGAGGTGAAAATGCCGATTACCGCACCGGGGAACAGCAGACAGATCAGAGACACGGCTGCGCCGACGGTAAGGGAGAGACGTACTCCGATGGCGATAATGCTTTTGATGTGGGCGACATCTTTCTTTCCCCAGTATTGGGCAGAGAGAATCAGGATGACTCCGCTGATGCCGCTGGTAAACATCTGTACAAAGGTGTTGATCTGGCTGGCAAAGTAAACGCCGGACACCGCCTGATCTCCCAGGGAGCTCACCATCAGGTTGTCCGCAAAGGAAGAGAGGAAGGCAATCAGGCCCTGGGCTGCCACCGGCAGGGCAAGGGTGATCAGGCTTTTATAATAGGATCGATCCCGGGTCAGAATCTGTGTCATAACGGAACCCCTTCCTTTGGAATATCCTGATGATTGTCCTGTATTCTGTGCGGCATGGCAATACCCATTTTCTTCATCCCCCATAATATTTCAGCTGTTCTGCAGCAATGAAATAAACGATACAACAATTCCTTATTATATCCTTTCTGCTTTACCTGTTCAACGAATTCACGAGTTCAACGAAAATATTTGACCCCCTCCGTTTGCAGACAGATACATGCGTGATATACTTGTCCTGAATCAATCAATTCCACGAAAGGGGTTACAGGAATGAAAAAGGTACTTTTGCTGGGCGATTCCATTCGCATGGGATACGACGATTATGTGCGGGACTTGCTCAAAGGGGAATGCGAAGTGATTTATTCGGAAGATAACGGACGCTTCGCTTCCTATACCCTGTGGCAAGTCAATCAGCTTTTCAAGGAATACGGCCGGTTTGACATTGTGCACTGGAATAACGGGTATTGGGATATGAACGTGGAGCCTCCAATGAAGGAAGCCATACACCCCGTTGAGGAATATGTTCATTTCCTGAAAAGAATTATCCGTGAAATCCGTCAAAACGGAGCGGGGATTATTTTTGCCACAACGACCCCAATAGCGGAGAAGGGGACTTCTATGGACAACACCGGTACCGGGGTGGAAATCAACTATGAAAACAGCTGGGTACAGAAGTATAATGACGCTGCGAAACAGCTGATGGCACAGGAGCATATCCCGGTGAATGATCTGTATGCCCTGATGCGGAAGGACCGGAACTGCTATAAATGCCCGGACGGACTTCATCTGACGGAGGAAGGATACCGGCTGTGTGCGAAGCAGGCGGCGGACATGATTCGAAAAGAGCTGGCAATGCGCTAAGGGAAACCCTTTTGCCACGATCCCTTTGGATTTTTTGACGCCCAGTATTTAAGGGCTTGAAACTCTCTGTTGTTTCAGGGAGCTTCTTTTTTTGCGCCTGTTTTTGCGCGTTCTACATTGGGAAATGTGGTTCTGGCCAATATGTAAATATATGGTGCACTATTTTTTTGTTGAGATTGGGCGGGGACTGTGGTAGAATAATTATGTGGCATAGGGAGACGTATCGAAGCGGTCATAACGAGCCTGACTCGAAATCGCGTGTGGTCAGCGATGGGACAGGTTCGA
>ENA-UOOI01001759-UOOI01001759.1-fermentation-metagenome-genome-assembly--contig:-NODE-1759-length-21096-cov-3.226938_pt1 | contig 21096 bp, 16 predicted proteins | sample MGYA00245779_ERZ724027 | MGnify/ENA primary metagenome ERZ724027 (study PRJEB28704, sample SAMN03018318) | fermentation metagenome | biome: anthropogenic terrestrial biome; feature: soil; material...
TCGGCGCCTTCGCCCGCCAGTTTCTTCGCCGCTGCGAACGCCGCGCCGGACGACGAGCCGGCAAAAATGCCTTCTTTTAAGGCAAGCTCCCTTGCCCCGCCGAAAGCGTCGTCATCGTTGACTTTGACCACTTTGTCAACGAGGGACATATCCATCGTCGCTGCGATGAAGTCGTTCCCTATGCCTTCTGTATTGTAGTCGCCGTGCTCGCCTCCGCCGATTGTAGAGCCTACCGGGTCTGCAAGGACACCGACTGTTTCCGGATTCTTTTCTTTAAGGTAACGCACAATGCCTGTATAAGTGCCGCCGCTTCCGGCTCCGGCCACCAGATAGTCGATTTTTCCGTCAAGCCCGCTGTAAATTTCGGGGCCGGTTGTTTCGTAATGGGCAAGCGGGTTTGACGGGTTCTCAAACTGCTTAAGCGATACGGCTCCGGGTATGGAGGCGCACAGCTCGTCGGCCTTTGAGGAAGCTCCGAGCATCCCTTCCCCGCGCGGCGTATTGATGATTTCAGCTCCGAGGGCGCGCATAAGGGTCTGTTTTTCCTGTGAAAATTTATCGGGCACTACAAAAACCACACGGTATCCACGGTTAAGCGCGGCGAAGGCAATACCGAGGCCGGTATTGCCGGCAGTTCCCTCAATTATAGTACCGCCGGGCTTTAAGACGCCTTTTTTTTCGGCATCTTCTATCATATATTTACCGATACGGTCTTTTACGCTTCCGGACGGGTTGTAAAGCTCGAGCTTTGCAAAAAAATTTACTTTGCCTTTAAGGCCGACATGGTTTAACTTAACAAGAGGAGTATTCCCGATAAGGCGCTGCATCGATTCATAATAACGCATGTTTATTCCCTGCTTTCATCAATGGCGTTGTCGATGTCCGAAAGAATATCATATATATTTTCTATTCCTATGGAAAGACGGATGAGGCCGTCTGTAATGCCGATTTTCTGCCTTATTTCGTAAGGTATGGAAGCATGTGTCATACTGGCCGGGTGGCATACGAGTGACTCCACGCCGCCGAGGCTTTCCGCGAGAGCGACAAGTTTAAGCGACGAGAAAAACTTCTTTATGTCATGGCCTTTATTGAGCTCAAACGAAATCATTGCGCCGCCGTTTTTAGCTTGCTTACGGTTTATGCCGTAGCCCTGCGCGTCAGGCAGGCCGGGATAATAAACCTTTTTAACCGCTTTGTGCTGCTTCAAATGCTCCGCCGCTTTTTCGGCGTTTTCGACATGGCGGTCCATGCGTACACCGAGGGTTTTTATACCGCGTATGAGAAGAAAAGAGTCAAACGGGCCGAGTACGCCGCCGGTGGAGTTTTGGATAAACGCGAGGCGCTGCGAAAGTTTTTCGTCTTTTGTGACAACCAGCCCGGCAACGAGGTCGCTGTGCCCGCCGAGGTATTTTGTCGCGCTGTGTATGACTATATCCGCGCCAAGCTCAAGCGGGCGCTGCAGGTAAGGCGTCATAAAGGTGTTGTCGACTATTAAAAGGATGCCGTGTTTTTTGGCAAGGCCGGCGGCCGCGGCAATGTCGGTGACGGTAAGGAGCGGGTTCGCCGGGCTTTCAATGTAAACCGCCTTTACGTCCGGCGTTATGCTGCTTTCGAGTTTTTTTAAGTCCGTAGTATCCTCTATGGAGTATGTAATCCCGAATCCGCTGAATATTTTATCAAGCACGCGGAAAGTCCCGCCGTAAACGTTGCTTGAAATGATTACCTTGTCTCCTGATTTGAAAAGGCTGAGCACGGCCGAGACAGCGGCCATGCCGGAACCGAAGGCAAAACCGGCGCTGCCGTGCTCCAACTCGGCGATAAGCGCTTCGAGGGCCGCCCTCGTCGGGTTTCCGGTACGCGAATATTCCCACCCTTTATTGTCGCCGAGTCCGTCCTGCTCAAAAGTTGACGTTTGGTAGATAGGCACGTTAACGGCGCCGGTAAGGCGGTCGCCGCTAATTCCGCCGTGTATGAAAGCCGACTCTATGCTTTTATAGTTTGACATCGTATTTGTCTCCTTATTAAGGTTTTAATTTTGGTAGTCCATACGCTCCTCTGTCCATCCATCCAGGACGGGCAGCATATTACGCGCCTCCGCTTTGGCGCCGTTAAGGTCGTGCTCCAGGCAGTTGCCGCATTCCTGATGCCTGCTGCCCGGTATTTCCCCGCTGAAACCTGCGATAAACCTGAACGCATCCCTTATGAGACAGAGCGCGTCTTTACGGCTGACGCAGCCGCGCAGCAAAAGATAGAAACCGGTGCGGCACCCCATGGGTCCGGCGTATATGACGGAGCCGGCGAGAGAACTGTTGCGGGCATATGTGGCGAGCAAATGCTCAATAGTATGGATGGCGCCGTTAGAAAGGTAATCTCCGCCGTTCGGCTTTTTCATACGTATATCATAAGTGACGACGTCGCCGTCCACGCGTGACACATATACACCTTTTTGCAGTTTGTCGTGATTAACGGTAAAGCTTGCGATTGTTTTCATATATTATTTCTCCTTACAAGTACGCGGCTGCTGATGCCTGCAGTTAAGCGCTGCCCTTTGGCCTAAATGAGGCAGCTTCCTTTTTTGCCGCGATAAAATGGACATTTTCAAACGCGTGCTGCCCGTCTGTTCTGTTTTTAAAGTAATCGCGCTGAATTTCATCAGGTGATTTATGCGTTGAAATTTTAAAACCCTGCTTTTGCAGTATCGCGCGGATTTCTTCTACGGAGCAGCCCTGCAGCATCTCCTCACCGAGCTGCGACGTTATTTCCGACAGCTTGAGGATGCGCGGCTCATCTTTCCCTGCAAGGTCAGGCTCATCTGGAAAGTCAAAAACGATTTCGCCGCCGCCGCATGACAGGGCGGCAATTTCTCCCACGGTATCCCCGAATACATCGGCTGTTAAGTAATAAGTAACGCCGAGAACCGTAAAGAACGACGGAATGTACGGGTCGAAACCGGCATCGGTAAGTGCCGACGCCATGTCGTCATTTGAAAAATCGACGGGGACGTAACGCACGTTTTTGGGTATTATCCACTCAAGCTTTTTAATTTTTTCGAGCTTGTAACGCTGCGTGTCGGGGTGGTCGACTTCAAATATACGTACGCCGGGGTTAATGTTCCTAAAGGCAAAAGTATCCATGCCGGCGCCGCAGATTACATACTGGCAGACCTTATGCCTCGCGGCAAACGCGGCGAATTCGCTTTCCGCGAACGCGGCGCGTGAGAGCGGAATGGGTAAAACGTACTTTATGAGCGTATCCTCAATCGTCTCATTTTTAAAACCGTCCTGCCCGTTAGGCCGGCTTATATCGAAGTCATGCCCAATCAGCCGGCCTATTTCGTCATATTCTTCTTTTCCCATCAGGTCATAAGCGAGAAAATCATCAAATATTTTAATTTTGGAATAATTAGAATGGTAAGCGCGTGCAAAGGAGCAGAGCTTTGCCGTTATGCTTTCCTGCGTAGCAACCATAGTAATGCAACCTCCCGTTTTTAAACACAAAAAGGCCCTGCCGCGTCCTCCGCCGTTATGTTATTAAAACGGCGGAAAGAACAGGCAGGGCCTTAAATATGTTTCCCTTATTATTTAGTGCCGCCGCCTGTGTTTGATATGCAAGCACGGCAGCAACAGCTTTCAGGCACGAAAAGGAGGCCGGAAGCACTGAAAACGCTTTTGGCTTTAACAAAATTGTATTTTTGGTTTAAAATTCGCACTTTCATCAAAAAGGCCTCTTTCTGTATTTGTGTCAGTCGGCAAACATGGGAGTCGAAAGATAACGTTCGCCGGTGTCGGGGAGAAGGGCTACGATGGTTTTCCCTTTGTTCTCCGGGCGTTTAGCGAGCTGGGCGGCAGCCCACACGGCCGCGCCGGACGAAATGCCAACGAGCAGCCCTTCTTTTCTTGCGAGGAACCTGCCGGTTTCAAACGCATCTTCATTTTCTACGGTTATGATTTCATCGTAAATTTTAGTGTTGAGTGTTTCCGGTACAAAGCCCGCGCCAATGCCCTGTATTTTGTGCGGCCCGGGAGTTCCTTTTGAAAGGACCGGCGACCCGGCAGGCTCTACGGCGACAACCTTTATGTCGGGATTTTTTGACTTAAGGTACTCGCCGACTCCGGTAATCGTGCCGCCGGTACCGACGCCTGCTACGAAAATGTCTACTTTTCCGTCTGTGTCATTCCAGATTTCAGGGCCTGTGGTTGCCTTGTGGGTAGCGGGGTTTGACGGGTTTGTAAACTGGCTCGGAATAAAACTGCCAGGCGTTGAGTCGGAAAGCTCCTGGGCCTTTGCGATGGCGCCTTTCATGCCCTTTGCGCCTTCTGTCAGCACGAGTTCCGCACCGTAAGCCTTTAACAGGTTGCGGCGCTCGATGCTCATGGTTTCGGGCATTGTAATGATAATCCTGTATCCTTTTGAAGCCGCTACAGCGGCGAGGCCTATGCCGGTGTTGCCGCTTGTAGGCTCGATAATGACGGAGCCGGGTTTTAACGAGCCTGCTTTTTCAGCGTCCTCAATCATTGTTTTTGCTATCCTGTCCTTTACGCTGCCGGCCGGATTGAAGTACTCGAGTTTTCCGTAAACCGATGCGCCGAGCTTTTTTTCGTTGATGTAGTTTGTAAGCTTGAGAAGGGGAGTACCACCTATGAGCTGGCTGACAGATGTATAAACTTTTGACATGTAAAAGATCCTCTTTTCATTAAAATATAAATTTAATAAATATTTAAAATAAGTATTGTTTTGGCTGCACTGGTGAAAAAATCTGACGGCTTTATCTTTGGGCTGCGGCTTTACAGTGTGTGTGCCGTTTATCAGGGCGGCGCGCCACCTGCTGTGCGCCCCATGTATTTTAGCACCGGAAAATATCAGGTGCATAAATAACATATAAAACCTATCAATATTATATGTTTAGTATATGCCAGCTTTCCCTGTTTGTCAAGAATTTTTTAAATATATTTAATTGCGCATTGTAAAAAGCATGTTTTGAAAAATAGCTGCGTCCCTAAAAAACGACCCGGGCTTATTTTTTAGGGATGGGAGCACAGGGCGGCACGCACTTTGGATTTTTGCGGGGGCCGCCGCTGTTTACTGTGTATATGCCGAGGCATACGAGGAGAAGCGACGCGGCTATGCGCGGCCACGGGCTTTGGTTTCCTTCGCTTAGGAAGGCGATGGAAAGTATCACGCTGAATATGGGGTTTGTAAACCCCCATACGGCAACTTTTGAGACCGGATTGTACTTTAACAGTAAGCTCCACAGCGAATATGCAGCCGCCGACACAAACGCGAGGTACAGCAGCATGGCAATGCCGCGGCCGTTTATGCTTTGGATTTTACCGCCGCTTACAATGCCTGACAATATGAGTATGGCTCCGCCCAAAATGAACTGGAAGCCGCTGAGCATGACCGGATTGTCGTACTTTGAAAATTCTTTTGTAAACGACGAGGATATACTGCTTGCGATTATAGATAAAAGAATAAATCCTTCGCCGGTAAAGCTCATATTCATGTTAAGTGATGCCCCGCTCATGTTTACGGCTGCGACGCCTGCAAAACCTAAAAAGCAGCCGATGACTTTACGTGACGTGAGCTTTTCCTGCCTGAAAACAAGGCAGGAAATCAGTATTGTTATAAATACACCCGTACCGTTTATTATAGACGACTTTACACCGCTTGTGTGCGCAATGCCTATATAGAAAAATATATACTGAAGGACGGTCTGGAAAAGGCAAAGGCATAATATGCGGCCGGCGGAACCTCTGCTTGGCTTAAGCACGCTTTTGCCGGCAATGCTGCCCATTATGACAGACATTATGCCGGCAATAAAAAAGCGGCATCCCGCAAAAAGTATCTGCGAACGGGAATCGCCGGACGGTATGCCAAACAGTTTATAACCGATTTTTATGCAGGTAATGGCGCTTCCCCAAAGCATGCAGCAGAACACTGCCAAAAGGCATACCGCGGCATCATTTGTAAAAAATTTGTTTTTTTGTCCAGCCATATTTTTTTATTTCCCCGTTTTTTGTTTTTTTCGTAATCCGGTTAACCGGGCCGCCGTTGGGGCCTTTTTGTCAAAGGCGGCGGCCAGCAGCCATCAAACTCAATTATTGTACCATTGCGGAGCCTAAGCAATATTCCAAATAGTAAGGATGCTTTTTACGGCGGGTATTTCCCCAAGGGCACGTTTTAAACCGCGCTGCAAAAATATTAAACTGCTGTGCCGGAACGCGCTGCAGGCGTGAAACTACTTTTTCTCCTTTTTTTAGCGCGGGAAAAGACGTATAATATAAAAATAAATATTTTAATTATAGGCGAGGTTAATATGAAAGAAAAAGAAATCGCGGAGATACGCCGCCGCTTCCGCCCCGACAGAAGCAATGTAACACGCGTGCGCGGCTGCTGCGTGAACAACAAAAAAGAAATTATTTCCGAGTTCAGCGCGCCGCTTGGCATAATGGCGCAGGAGGAAGCAGGGGAGCTGCTGGCTATTTTAAAAAAGACGCTTTCCGGCACTCCGGGCAAAAACCTGTTGGATATAGAATTTTCGACACAACAGGTTATAGAAAGCGGCGAGCACAAGCTGCTCATGGCTTTGCGGGACTCGGCGCTCAACGACGAGGAGGCGGTGCATGAATTTTATAACCGCGCCATAGGCGCTTTGGACACGGAAAGCAGTTACCTTATACTTTTGGCTTACGATACTTACGACGTGCCTTACTACGCAAAGGACGGCAAAAAACAGGACGCCTCCTCAGCCGTATTCTCTTATTTTTTATGCAGCGTATGCCCGATAAAGCTGACAAAGCAGGCGCTCGGCTACCACATACAGGAAAACGAGTTCCGCAATATTACGCCTGACTGGGCCGTATCGGCGCCGGAGCTTGGGTTTATGTTTCCGGCTTTTGACGACCGCGCGGCTAATATATATAACGCCTTATATTATTCGCACAATACCGACGAAAGCCATGACGGCTTTGTGGATGCCATATTTAAAACGGATCTGCCGATGCCTGCCGGTGAGCAGAAGGAGACCTTTACGTCAGCCCTCAGCGAGGCTGTGGCGGAAGACTGCAGCTACCGGGTGGTACAGGCCGTGCACGGCGAGCTTTCGGCCGTTATAGAGGAACATAAGGAAAGTAAAGACGACGAGCCGCCGGCGGTTTCCAAAGGGGACGTGGAAGGCATACTGCGCTCGTGCGGCGTACCGGACGAACGCATTTCCGCCTTTGGCGAGCAGTATGAAAAAAGCTTTGGCACCGCAAAAGTAAGCCCGCAGAATGTAATAGACCCAAAGAAGCTCGAAATCCGCACGCCTGACGTAGTTATAAAAGTGAACCCGGAGCGCGGCGACCTTGTTGAAACACGCGTTATAGACGGCGTCAAATATATACTCATAAGGGCCGACGGCGGGGCAGAAGTAAACGGCGTAGGCATCAGCATTACATAGCGGAGCGCCGGTGCCACCGCTCACAAAAAGCCTGCCGCCGCATACAGCTTATTGCAGTCCTGTAAAAAGTTGAGACTATAATGCCCGTGCGGCAGTTGCTTAAAATGCCGTTTTGTACTATAATATATGCATATGAGGATTACGGCGGCAATAAACGGGAAGGGTGAGAGGATGCCTGCTGATTTACATTGTCATACTAAAATGTCCGATGGGTGTTTAAGTATAGAAGAAATTGTTTTACTTGCTAAAAGACGCGGCATTACGACAATTTCCGTTACAGACCATGACACGTTTGCCGGTTCGACGAGGGCAAAGATATTCGGCGACAGGCGCGGGGTCAAGGTGCTTTCAGGCGTTGAATTTTCGGCGACTGATTCCGCGACTAACCGCAAGGCGCACGTGCTCTGCTACTTAAGCGACCATACCGACAGGCTTGAGGGGCTGTGCAAACGCACACGCGATGCGCGCCGGCGCTCGGCCGTTATAATGATACAGAAAGTAATGACGATTTACCCTATACCTGCTGAAATGATAATGCGCCGCGCGCAGGGCAGTACTAATATTTACAAGCAGCACATAATGCACGCCCTTGTGGACGCCGGCTATGCGGACGGCTTTTTCGGGACGGTGTTTCAAAGGCTTTTTAACCCTAAAAACGGCCTTGCGTATATGCCGGTAAAATATCCGGAAGTACATGACGTTATAGAGCAGATACATGAAGCGGGCGGCGTAGCGGTGCTTGCCCACCCGGGCTTTTATGACAGCTTCGGCCTTTTGGAGCGGCTCGCCGCTTCAGGCGAGATAGACGGCGCGGAGGTCTTTTACCCGCGGCTAAAAGACGGCGAAGAAGAAAAGCTTAAGGAGATTGCCCGTAATTACGACCTTGTGATGACTGGCGGGACGGATTTCCACGGTTTGTACCAGCCTGACCCTAAGCCGCTCGGCACGTGTACGACTCCCGACGAAGAACTGGACAAACTCTTTTACAAAAAAGCCCATCCGAAGCATTAACGCCGCCGCGCGGCGGTTTTTTTACCGTAAGCCAACGCCTGCGCGCGGACTTTAAAGCGAAAATTAAAAGCTTTTTATGCAGTGATTGATTTTTTATTACGGTTATAATATAATTGACTGTAAGTTAAGGATATTTAAGAATTCCGCTTTGCGGGAACGGGGGACTTCATAATTGGATAAAAAGATTTTTGAAATTGTAGCCGGCGGTGTAGGCGAACAGCTGGAAGCCTCGGGCTTCGGACGGCAAAAAACCGACGACGGTGTTTCCGCCGTCTTTATTAACGAAGATATAGCTTATAAAATAGCTTATGAGGAAGATAAAAAACGCTTTAACCTTATGGAGTGCGGCACAGACGGCACCGAGCCTGACGGCAAGTGGAAGTCTGTTTCCGTTTGGCTTTTTGACCCTGAAACCGATACCGCGAACGAAGCTAAAAGCATTGCCTGCGACTTTATTGAAACTGTGCGCGGCCCTGTGCAGACGACGGTGGCAAGGGCAAAGAAAAAAAAGAAAAAAGACGATGACGACAATGTAGACCCCATCTTCTTTTTCAACCGCTTTGTCGGCGTTTTCCCTGAGCTTAAAGCGGAAATAAACGAGGAAAAGGCTAAGTACGGCGATGTACGCGCCGTTTCTTTTGCCCGCGAAAATCTTATGCCTAAGCTTAACGGCCTTTGCGGCAGCTGCGGTGAGGATGACGCGCGTGTGAAAAAAGTGTGTGCACTTCTGAACGATATGTATATGAGCGGCGATATAGACGTGCGTTCGATAATAACCATAGTTATCATCAACGGGTTTACAGACGGCGCGCTTAAGCATGTCAGGCCGCTTTTTAACGAGGAACTGCAGAAGTCGGCAAAAGCGGCGTTAAAAATTAAAGGCAGGCACTTTAAACCGGAAAAAAAGAAAAAGAGAAAGAGCATAATGGCACAGGCGCTTGACAGCTCAAACGCGCTTGAGAACAGGTAGGAGCCAGACCCTGAAATATTTTTAAAAACTGCACAAAACCGGAACTGCGTTACGTATATGTCGTACGGCAGCTCCGGTTTTTTAAGTTAAGGCCAAAAGGATGCTTTAGGGTAAAGCCCTAGGCTGCGCGCTTTGTCAGTCTCCGAAGCTTATGCCTATGTCGCGGGCGGTTTTTATAAGCTCGCAGTCAGAAGGGACTGTTTTAAGCCTGCCGGCGACGTCTTTAAGCGGCACCGGCACTATGTGCCCGTTTTTAAGCCCTACCATGCAGCCGTATTTTTCCTCGGCTATAAGGCCCGCAGCAGCCGAGCCGAAACGTGTTGCAAGTATGCGGTCGTACGGGCACGGGCTGCCTCCGCGCTGAAAATGCCCCGGCACTGTGACGCGTATTTCCCTGCCGGTTTTTTTACCTATCTCGTCGGCAAGCCTGTAAGATATTGACGGGTAGGCCATAGCGGAGCGCTCGCTTTTAAAGGCTTTTTTGGGCATCCTGGCTTCTTCTGCCGAAAGGGCGCCCTCGGCGACGGCAAGTATAGAGAACCTTTTGCCCTGTTTATTACGCTCCTCAAGCGAATTTATTACAGAATCTATGGAGTACGGTATTTCAGGTATTATAATGACGTCGGCTCCTCCGGCAATGCCTGCCTGCAGCGTAAGCCAGCCGGCTTTGTGCCCCATGACTTCAACTATGAAGACCCTGCCGTGTGAAGTAGCGGTAGTGTGTATGCAGTCTATAACGTGGCTTGCGATTTCTACGGCGCTTGAAAAGCCGAAGGTCATGTCTGTGTTCCATATATCGTTGTCTATTGTTTTAGGCAGCGTAATGACGTTAAGCCCTTCTTCGGAAAGGAGGTTGGCTGTTTTATGCGTGCCGTTTCCGCCTAAGATGATAAGGCAGTCAAGCTTCAGCCTTTTATAATTACTTTTCATGTTTTTTACTTTGTCTACGCTTGAGCTGTCTATAACGCGTATCTGCTTAAAAGGCTGCCGCGAAGTGCCGAGTATGGTGCCGCCTAATGTCAGTATGCCGGAAAAGTCTTCGCGCTTCATCTTTTTGAACGAGCCGTAGATAAGCCCGCGGTACCCGTCCTGTATGCCGTAGATCTCAACGCCGCCGCCGAATTTCGCGTACAGCGACTTCGCTATGCCGCGTATCGCGGCGTTAAGGCCCTGGCAGTCGCCGCCGCTTGTAAGTATGCCTACACGTTTCATTTTCTTCATTCCTTTTTATACCGGTTTACTGGCTGCCGTCCCGTGCCGCCGGACGCTGTACAGGTTCATAGGCAGGAGGCTTTTCAGCGCCGAGCTTTTTCACAGCCGCCTGTGCCGCCTTTGAAAATTCAACCTGGCAGCTGCACGGCAGCCTGCCGCGCCGGTCGGTGCTGTGGTAAACGGCGTTTGAGTCCATAACGCGGGTATTCGTATTATCAGACAGTAAAAGGTCAAGTATACCAAACGCCCTTTGTTTCAGCTGTTCGTCTTCTATGGGGAAAACAAGCTCTACGCGGCGGTCGAAGTTGCGCTGCATCCAGTCCGCGCTTCCCATGTATATTTTAGGGTCGCCCGCGTTTTCAAACTTATATATCCTGCTGTGCTCAAGAAGCTGCCCTACAATGCTGTGCACGGTTATGTTTTCGCTGTGCCCGGGCAGCCCGGGGATCAGGCAGCATATGCCGCGCACTATGAGCCTTACGGTTACTCCGGCGCCCGAAGCCTTGTATAAAAGCGAGATTGTCTCGGGGTCTACCAGCGAATTTATTTTAGCCGTTATGCCGCACGGCAGCGAGGACTTCGCGTTTTCTATTTCTTTTTCTATCATGCGTCTGAAAAATTCGCGTATGCCGTCAGGCGCTACTATAAAGCGGTTGTACTCTGGCGGGCGTGAGTAGCCGGTTAACACGTTGAAAAGCGACGATGCATCCGAACCGTACGGCTCGCGGCATGTAAAGACGCCTATGTCTGTGTAGACTTTGGCGGTGCTTTCATTGTAGTTGCCGGTACCCATGTGTACGTACCGCCTTATGCCGTCCTCGTCGCGCCGCACTACAAGCAGTATCTTGCAGTGCGTTTTAAGGCCTGAAAGGCCGTAGATGACGTGGCAGCCGGCTTCCTCAAGTTTTTTTGCCCACTTTAAATTGTTCTCTTCGTCAAAGCGGGCTTTAAGTTCGACAAGGACTGTTACCTGCTTGCCGTTTTCGGCGGCTTTTATAAGCGCGCCGATTATTGGCGACTGCCCGCTTACGCGGTAGAGAGTCTGCTTTATGGCGAGTACGTTTTCGTCCTCCGCAGCTGTTTTTACGAAATCGACTACGGTCTCGAAGCTTTCGTATGGGTGGTGTACCATCCTGTCCTTTTCGCGTATCGCCTCAAAAATATCGTCGTACCCCCAGAAATCGGCCGGCGGGTACACGGGATTTATGGGCCTGAAGCAAAGGCCCGTAAACTGCGGCAGCGACGCGAACTTAGTGCAGAAAGTCAGGTCGAGCGGCCCTGTGGCCTCGTAAATGTCGCTGTCGTCTATTTCGAGCATTTCTTTTAAAAATTTTTCAGTTTCGGCGTCGTGCTTTTTTGAAAGCTCCAGGCGTACCGGCTTGCCGCGCTTACGCTTTTTTATTGATTTTTGTATTTCCATAAGAAGGTCTTCGGTGTCCTCGTCTATATCGAGGTCTGAGTTGCGCGTTATCCTGAAAGTGCACGTGCTGCGTATGTCGTTAAGCTCAAACAGCTCCGGCAGCTTATATATTATAACGTTTTCAAGCAGCACATAGTCGTATCCGCTTTCGGAGGGCAGCCGCAGAAAACGTGAAAGTATCCCGCCGGGTACCTGCACGACGGCAAAGTAAGACTCGCCTTTACCCTTAAGGCGGACGGCTATGTTGAGGCTTTTGTTTGCAAGCATAGGGAAAGGGCGGCTTTTGTCGACGGCGAGAGGCGTAAGTACGGGAAACAGGACTTTATCAAAGTAATCCGATATAAACGCTTTCTGTGTACCGTCCATCCTGTCCGGCGTAAGGAAGCGTATGCCGTGTTTTTTAAGCGACGGGACTACCGAGCGGCCAAAGCATGAGTACTGCCTGTCTGCAAAGACGTGTATTTTGTCTGACAGCATGGGCAGAAGCTGTGCGGGGGTAAGGCCGGAGGGGTCCCTTGTGCTGTAGTTTGAAGCTACCTGCTCCATGACTCCGGCGACGCGCACCATGAAAAATTCATCGAGGTTGGAGGCCGTTATGCCTAAAAAACGCATCCTTTCCATGAGCGGGTTTGCCTTTTTGCAGGCTTCTTCAAGTACGCGCGAGTTGAAGTCCATCCAGCTTAATTCACGGTTTACGTACGGCATATTTTCTTTTTTGCCCTTAGAGTTCAATACATCCACCGCCAATGCTATATCAATGAGCTTTTAACCGAAAGCTCCGGCTCATAGCCGAACACTTCTTTGAAGAACGGCGCGCACTGCCTGAACGCCCACATCTCAAGGTAAAAATTTTCGCCGCTTTGTGAGGAAATTATGAGCTTGTCGTTTTTAAGCCTTACTTTTATGTCTTTTAATTTTTGTTTGCGCGATTTGTCGAGCGCGTTCGCCAGCCTGAAAATGGCAACGAGCTTTGCCGTGGTTATGCGGTCGCCTTCGTCAGGCACGTATGACTTAAAGTCGTCGAAAGCCGGGACTTCGTACTCGTTGTACCTTGCCGTGTAGGCCGTCATAAGCATTTCCTTGTCGGTCATGCCGTAAATGTCTATATCTTTTATGAGGTCGAAAGAGCTTGCAAGGTGCTGCTTTACGGTAACGTAATGGCCGCACTCGTGAAGTATGGCGGCAAGCTCCAAAAGCAGGCGCTTTCTTCTGTCAAGGCCGTGCGCGCCCTTCATTTTGTCAAAAATCCTGCACGCAAACATGCGTATCGTTTCGGAGTGAACGGCGTCGCAGTCGTAAGCCTTCGCTATTTCCTGAGCACAGGATATGGCGTTTGAGCGCACGTGGGCCGAGTAGTCTCCGCCGCTCTTAGGCATAAGCATAAGCCGCATAAGCGCGTCCCAAAGCTCCACGTCGGGAGAAACGACCGTGTCGGATGTCGTAAACTTAAGCAGTCGCAGGGATATGGCGAGCGATGAGTACAGCAGCTCGGCGTCTTCTTCCGAAATGCCGTACGCAAGGCTTATTTTTTCCCTTGTCATTGAACGTATTTTTTCGAAAAGTTCCCTTAGCTTCAGCGCGTTTATGACGCAGCAGCCGCCCGACGGCTTTATGCCGCATATTTTTGCCATAAGCTTTGTTTCCGTGCCTGTGAGTATAAGGTTCTCCACGCGGCCGCCGTTTATGGGTATTTTTATATGCTCGAGTATGGTGTCGAGGTATTCTTCCGCAACGGTGTAGAAATCGTCGGACAGGTTTTGTATATTGCCGAGCATATCCGGCAGCTTTAACGAGCCCATGGGTATATTTTGTGAAAATACCATCTGCGTGCCGTCGTAAACCGCAAACCCTATGGTGCCTGCGCCTATGTAGGCGATGAGCGCGCTTTCGCCGTTTAATTTTCCGGCTTTTTTGAAAAATTCTATTATTTCGTAGTAAATAAGGGTTTTTTCCTGGTCGTCCTCGAGCACTTCGACGTTCATGCCGTTTTGTATCCGGAGCTGGTCTACGACGTACGACCTGTTTTTCGCATCCCGCAGAGCGGTAGTCGCGACTACCCTGTATTGTTTTACGCCGTACTCATCCATAACGCCTGAAAAACCGTGCAGCAGCGAGGATAATTCACGCAGGCTCTCAAAACTTATCTTGCCCTCGGTAAAAACTTCATGGCCGAGGCAGACGGGATGCTCAAGGCGGTCTATGTCGGATATTTTATTTTTTTTAAGCTGGGATATGCGCATTTTAAGCGTGCTGGAACCGATGTCTATTACAGCGGCAACCTTAAAGTCGTTTTTTTTGTTCATGGGGATGCCTCCGGGTTATGGTAATTTGTTTAAATGGCAAAAAACCGCCCTGGCTGCCGCAGACGGGCAGGGCACGGCAGGCATATCCATGTCAGCTGCCTGCGCGTTTAAGCGCTTATTGCCTTAAATATATCATATATTATAGCAAAAACAAAAGAATAAGGCAATAATATTGTACAATTTTTATATATTAAAATATACTTTAAAATGTTTATTATTTATAATGCACTATCTGCATGTGCGGCGCTTATAAAGAATGTGATCTGCCTGTAAATGTTAAGCGCGTAAAAAATCGCTTTTTACATCAGCTTTTTATATTTGTCTACTATCATGTTGGCACATTTGTAAACGTCGCCGCCGCCGAGCGTAAGTATGAGGTCGCCGCTGCGGGCGTTTCCCACGATGTAGTCCGTTATTTCATCGAACGTTTTAAACCAGACGGCGCCGGGTATTTTTGCCGCGAGGTCTTTTGCGTAGATATTGTACGTGTTTGTTTCACGTACGGCAAGGATCTCCGAGAGTACCACTTTGTCGGCTATTTTCAGCGCTTCCGCAAAGCCGTCGAGCAGCATGTAAGTGCGCGAGTATGTGTGTGGCTGAAAAACGGCCCAAACGCGTGAGAAGCCCATTTCTTCCGCCGCCGTAAGCGTCGCGGTCAGCTCCGTAGGATGGTGGGCAAAGTCGTCGGCCACAGTTATGCCGCCGAATTCGCCGAGCATTTCAAAGCGGCGATGCACGCCGGTAAATGCGTGTATGCTGTCGGCTATGCGCGATGGGTCTATCCCGAAATAGTCCGCTACGGCGAAAGCCGCCAAAGCGTTGTAGACATTGTGCCTGCCGGGGATGCTGAGCGAAATGCCGGTAACGGCCGCGCCGTCCTTTACAAGCGTGAACTTTTCGCGCGCGCGTTTTGCCGGCTCAATATTTTCGGCGCGGTAGACATTGTTTTTACCAATGCCGAAAGTAATGACATCGGCGTTTGTTATGCCGCTGACGGCTTTAAGGGCGTTTTCGTTGTCGCCGTTGACGAAAATGGCCCTTGAGGTCTGGCCGGCAAATTTATGGAACGACGCGATTATATTTTCAACGGTTTTAAAGTAATCCAAATGGTCGTTGTCGATGTTGAGTATGACTGAAACGGCAGGGTAAAGCTGCAAAAAGGTGTCTACGTACTCGCACGCCTCGCAGACTATGGTGTCTGATTTTCCGGCGCGGCCGTTGGCGCCTATAAGCGGCAGCTTGCCGCCGATTACGGCAGACGGGTCTTCCCCGGCTTCCAAAAACACCTGGGTTATCATTGCCGTTGTTGTCGTTTTTCCGTGGGTGCCTGAAACCGCGATGGAGTTTGAGTATTTTTTGGCGACAGCACCGAGCATGACCGAGCGCTCTACAGCCGGCACGCCCATCCTGCGGGCGGCCTTAAGTTCCGGATTGTCTTGCTTTATGGCCGCTGAGTACACCACGAGCTGGGCGCTGCCGATGTTTTCGGGCCTTTGCCCCATAAAGACGGGTATGCCGTAGGAGCGCACGCGCTGAAGGGTGTCGGACTCGTTAGTGTCTGACCCCGTTATGTTATAGCCTCTGTGGAGGAGGATTTCGGCGATAGGGCACATGCCCGAGCCGCCTATCCCTATAAAATGTATATTTTTTACGTTGGATAAAATATCGTTTGGCATAGAATTCTCCTAATTTTATAAATATTCGGTAACGCATACAATGAAGATGCTTAAGGGAGCAGAGTTCACGTAATAAATATATTGCCTTACGCTGTGATAATAGATATAATCGCGAATATTATCAAAAAAAATATATTTACCGTATGGTATTATGTGCCGACGCTTTTTTTATTATACCGCGGGAATTAATAGCACGCAACATTTCTTTCCCATAACATAATATATTATGTAGAACGCTCGGAGGTGATGGCGTGCGGGAAAAAAGTTTTGGGATTATCGGCGGGGATATGCGGCAGGCGGCTTTGGCGGAGTCAATATCGGGCGACGGCAACATCGCCTATGCATGCTTTTTGGAAAAAGCCCCGCTTTCAGACAGTGTTAAAAAGGCAGGGCTGGAGGAAACGGCGCTTAGATGCGGATACATTGTCCTTCCGCTTCCCGCCGTGGCCGGCGGCAAGTATTTGAAGGCGGATTTGTCATGCGGTAAAATATTGCTTGACGACGGATTCGCCGAAAAATTACAAGGGAAAAAAATTTTCTGTGGTATGGCGGAAAAGCTCAAAGCTACGAGCAGGCTGTGGGAAAACAATGAAATATACGACTACTCCGAATCGGAAGAATTTAAAATAGGAAATGCCTTGCTTACGGCTGAGGGCGCTTTGGGAACCGCCATGCGCGAGTTCGGCGGAACCGTGCACGGCAGCAGATGCCTTGTGGCTGGTTTCGGCAGGATAGGGAAGACGCTCGCGTACATGCTGCGCGGCATAGGCGCGGACGTTGCCGTAAGCGCGAGAAAAAGGACTGACCTTTCGTGGATAAAAACTTACGGGTACAGGCCGGTGCCTGCCGGCAGTATGTGTGCGGCTGGAAGGTACGATATTATTTTTAACACCGTACCGGAGGTGATATTTGATAAAGGCACACTCGGCGCGCTAGACAAAAATACGCTTATAATAGACCTTGCGTCTCCGCCGGGCGGAGTGGACATGGAAGCGGCGCGTGAATGCAAAATCAAAACGGTGGCGGCGCTATCCCTTCCGGGGAAGACGGCGCCTGAGGCCGCGGGCGAAATAATTAAAAACATTATCTACAATATAATAAACGAAACGTCGGTTAGGGGGAAATAGCCTTTATGGAAGCGGTAAGGTTTGGTTTTGCCATGTGCGGTTCATTTTGCACTTTCCGCAAGGTAATAGACGAAATGCGCGCGATAGCGGAAAAAGGGTATGAGATTTTGCCGGTTATGTCGCACGCGGCGTATACTATGGACACACGTTTCGGCAAGGCAGGGGACTTTGTATGGGAAGTAGAGGACATATGCGGCAGGAAAGTAATAAAAAGCATATTGGAAGCGGAGCCCATAGGCCCCAAAAAACTTGTCGACGCTATGATAGTAGCCCCGTGTACCGGCAATACGCTTGCAAAGACAGCCTGCGGCATAACCGACACGACAGTGACAATGGCGGTAAAGTCGAGCCTGAGGTCGGGGCTGCCCGTCATACTTGCCCCGGCTACAAATGACGCGCTTGCCGCGTCGGCGCAGAACATAGGGAAACTTATGAATACACGCAATATTTATTTTGTACCTATGAAGCAGGATGACCCACAGGAAAAACCGTATTCTATGGTATCCGACTTCGGGCTTATACTGCCGGCGGCGCTTGAGGCGCTTGAGGGCAGGCAGCTGAGGCCCGTTTTCCGCTGACCTGCTTTTTTGCATTTATTATAAGAAGGCGGAGGGAGAGCGGCGGCAGGGCGTTTGCCCTGCCGCCATCGCGCTTTTATGCGGTACGCTGACCGGGAGGGCAAAGTTATTTTAAAGCTTAAACGTATGTGTTGGCATAAATAAGACAAGACCCACATATCAATTATTTAGAAACGGAAAAGGGGAGAACCTTTATGGATTATACGCTTGAAAAAAACACGGTCTCCGTTGGGAGCGTAATTTACGACGGCTGTCAGGAACAGCCGGTGGATATGGACATAAACCTGCCTGATTACTGCCCCGACATACAGCGCATTCTGAAGTGCCAGATTTACCCCAGGATAACGTCGCGCAACGTGTCGGGTGACAATTTGACGCTTGACGGCGCCTACACTGTTAAAGTGCTTTACCTTGACCCTGAGGCAAAATGTGTGCGCTGCACGGAAAGCAGCGACACCTTTTCGGCAGACATAGTCTTAAAGCAGCCCGCGGAAAATGCCTGCGTGACTGCTTTCACACGCGTAGAGTACATAAACTGCCGCGCGACAAGCCCCCGCAAGCTGAATATACACGGGGCTTTTTCAGTGTGCGCTAAGGCGGTCTGCCAGGGACAGAACGAAATAGTCGGCAACATATGCGGCGACGACATCGAACAGAAAAAGAACGCATTTACGGTGAACAACCTCGTCGGCTTTTCACATGAACAGTTCAGCGTGGACGAGATACTCGAACTTGCCGCAGGAAAACCGCCCGCAGACTCCATTGTAAGGGCGGACGCCTTTGCTTCGCTGCAGGACTATAGCATTGCGGCTAATAAACTCATGGTTAAAGGCGAGATATCGCTTAAGTTCCTTTATATGCCTGATGAAGAAAACGGCATGCCGCAGCAGATGGAGTATACCGTGCCGTTCAGCCAAATGCTCGGCTGCGACGGGGCGGACGAAACATGCCTAACAGACGTGAGGGTGAGTGTAGCCGCGGTGGAAACAGAGATAAAGAACGATTATTCGGGTGAGAAGACGTTCTTTGACACCCAGATGAAGCTTTACGCTTCAGCGTCGTTTTACAAAACGGCTGAGGTCATGTCCGTAAGCGATGCTTACTCAAAAAAATTTGACATTTCGGTAAACGCTAAACAGAAAACATTTGAAAGCCTCGTGCGGTTCGCCGGTGAGGACTACGTCCACAAAACGACGCTGTCGGCAGAGGACAATAAAATTGCCAAGGTAATAGACGTCTGGAACGAAACTTCCAGTACTTCGGCTGAAATCGCCGGAGGCCGTATAACGTTCAAAGGCAAGTACAGCCTTTGTGTGCTTGCGGTGAACGAAGCGAATACGCCGTTTTATTTTGAACGTATCGCCGAGTATGAATACTCTAAGGAAATCGAGGATTCCGGCGAAAACCTCAAGTGCCTTGCGTTTATAAACATAGGCAGCATCAATTACCGCATAGAGGGGAGCGGCGTCGAAGTCAAAACCCAGATGAGGCTTACCGCCGAGGTTTACAGGCACTGCGGCTACAGGGAGATAACAAGCGTTACGGCCGATGAAACGAAACCGGCCGCTGTCGACAAAAGCGCCGGGCTTATCATCTATTTTCCAGATACGGGCGAAAACCTGTGGGACATAGCAAGGACATACCGCACGTCCATGGAAGCTATAAAGCGGGAAAACGACATTGATGGCGACACCCCGCAGGACAGGGGGATGCTTCTTATTCCTGTTTAACTTTAAAACTTACGCAAATATATTTCTCTGCCTGAGGGGGAGGTAAAATGGAAGAACGCAATATTTACAGGGACATTTCGGAGCGCACCAACGGCGATATATATATCGGCGTGGTAGGTCCGGTCAGGACCGGAAAGTCGACGTTCATAAAAAAATTTATGGATACCGTAGTCATACCCAACATGGGTTCGGACTATGGGCGCGACAGGGCGGTGGATGAGATGCCGCAGTCCGCCGCCGGCCGCACCATTATGACGACGGAACCGAAGTTTGTCCCGGAGCAGGCCGTAACCGTCAGCATAGGCGGCAACGCGAGTTTTTCGGTGCGGCTTATAGACTGCGTAGGGTATATAGTGCCGAGTGCTCTCGGATATATTGAAAACGATAACCCGCGCATGGTTATGACACCGTGGTACAAAGACCCTATACCGTTTAATATGGCGGCGGAGATAGGGACTAAAAAAGTCATAACCGAACACTCTACCATAGGCCTTGTGGTTACTACTGACGGCAGCATAAGCGATATACCGCGCGACGAGTACGAAGAAGCCGAGGAGCGCGTTATAAACGAGCTTAAGGGGATAAACAAACCTTTCATAGTACTGCTTAACTGTGTTGAGCCTGAAAGCGGCGCGTCGCGTACGCTTGCGGCAGCCATGCAGGAAAAGTACGGCGTGCCCGTACTTCCCGTAAACTGCCTCCAGATGGATGAAGGGCAGATAAAAGACATACTCGCGAAAGTCCTTTTCGAGTTCCCGGTAAAAGAGATAAAAGTCGAAATGCCGCGCTGGCTTTCATCACTTGAAAAAAGCCACTGGCTGCGCTCGTCCGTTTACAGCTCCATACAGAACGCGGCATCCAAGGTATCCCGTATAAGGGAAGTAGAAGGCATGTCGAGGGAAATAATGGCCTGCGAGTACGTAAAGGGCGCAAAAACCGTTTCGACAGAGCTTGGCACCGGCCGCACGCGCGTGAGCGTAAGCCTCAAGCACGAGCTGTTTTACAAGGTGTTAGGCGAAAAAACGGGCATAGAGATAAACGACGAGGGAAGTTTAATGGACTGCATGATGAAAATGGCGGATATAAAGAAAAAATACGATAAAATAAAGGACGCGTATAACGACGTCGAAGAAACTGGCTACGGCATAGTCATGCCCGATGTCGACGAGCTTACGCTTGAGGAACCTGAAATCATAAGGCAGGGCGGCAAGTATGGCATACGCCTTAAGGCCGCGGCGCCGTCGATACACATGATGAAGACGCGCATAACGACAGAGATAACGCCCATAGTCGGCTCGGAGCAGCAGTCACAGGAGCTTGTGGAGTACATACTCAAAGAGTTCGAGTCGAACCCGTCGCAGATTTGGGAGTCAAATATTTTCGGCAAAAGCCTGCACGAGCTTGTAAACGAAGGGCTGCACAATAAACTGCTCCGCATGCCTGAGGACGCGAGAAATAAAGTGCGCGAAACAATAGAGCGTATAATAAACGAAGGCTGCAACGGCCTTATATGCATTATTTTGTAGCGCGGATAAAAAACTTACCGGCATTTCCGGCATTTTTAAACAAAAGGCTTAGCCTGCATCGTTTTACGCGCGGTGCAGGCTAAGCCTGTTTTTGTACTTACC
>ENA-UOOI01001760-UOOI01001760.1-fermentation-metagenome-genome-assembly--contig:-NODE-1760-length-21095-cov-4.293631_pt1 | contig 21095 bp, 21 predicted proteins | sample MGYA00245779_ERZ724027 | MGnify/ENA primary metagenome ERZ724027 (study PRJEB28704, sample SAMN03018318) | fermentation metagenome | biome: anthropogenic terrestrial biome; feature: soil; material...
GCAAGAAGCCCGAGCCATAAAAGATGGCTCTGTACGCGCGCAAGCTCGGCCCATATCACCCTCAAGTATTCGGCCCTTTCAGGTATTTTTACATCCATTATTTCCTCAATGCCTCTTACATATGCCATGGAATGCATAAAACTGCATATTCCGCATACTCTCTCCACTATATATACTGTCTGGTTGAAATCCTTGAGTTCAACCAATTTTTCAAGCCCTCTGTGCACATATCCGATAGAAGGCAGAGCTTCAACTATTCTGTCATCTTCCATTACAAGCTTCAACTGAAGCGGTTCTGGAAGAACAGGATGCTGGGGACCAAATGGTATCACTGTTTTCGTCATCTTTATCTTCCTTTCTAAAATGGTAATCAGGCAAGAGGAGATTTCGGGCCATCCTCAGTAAGATAAAGCCTGCCCTTGTAATCTATCGAAAGCCCTTCAAAAGTAACTCCGAACAGATCCTGATATTCGTTTTCGATAAGGAAGGCGGAAGGGTAAACTGATGAAATGCTCCTTAAGCCTTCCTTTTTATCTGTTGTAAACTCGATATTCTTCATAATATAATTTAAATCAAAATGGTAAATAAACTCATAAGCATCGCCGTCTTTCTCACAGGTAATGGTAACGAGCCTGTATCCCTTTTGCTTCAGCTTCGCCGCTTCAGTCAATATATCGTTTTTGTCGATGACTGAAAGATTATTTAGCATGTTTATCACCCCTTATTATCCAGTCTCTTTTTTTCAAGGATGTCTGCCGCCTGCATTATCCCGTCAAGTATCGCCTCAGGCCTGGGGCAACATCCGGGCACATATACATCCACAGGCACAACTTCATCTACTCCGCCTATCACATTGTAGCAGTTGTGGAAGACGCCTCCTGTGGATGCACAGGCACCTATGGCTACAACCGCTTTGGGTGATGGCATTTGCTCATATATATTCTTTAACATATTTATATTTTTATGATTGACAGATCCTGTAACGACCATTATATCCGCCTGCTTTGGAGTTCCTACGTTTAAGACGCCTAACCTTTCAGCGTCGTATATAGGCGTAAGACAGGCCAAAAGCTCTATATCGCAGCCGTTGCAGCTGTTGCAGTTTACATGTACTATCCATGGAGATTTAGACATAACATTTGACAAAATATTTGCCATAAATTAGCACCCCATTTAAAATGATTTATAATGCCTTTAAATTTAGGAAATATATCCCGAGCAAATTGACAATCGTCAATTCTATAACGACTGTCCATGTGAATTTCAGCATCCACTGCCATGTCAACCTTGCGCTTATGTTATCGATTATGATCGCGAAAATATAGGTAAATGCTGCAATAGCAAGTCCGAGCAATGTATATTGCTTTGCAAAAATAAACATAAGCCCCAATAAAAATATTGCCTCATACCAGTGCGTAAGTTCAATAACTGCAAGCGCCGGCCCTGAAAATTCGGTCATTATGCCCTTTACAAGCTCCTGGTGTGCATGATGCGATGACGACAGGTCAAAGGGCGATTTTTTAAACTTAATCAGCATTATATAAAGCATCGATAAAAATGCCAGCGGCATATAAAAAATCAGCGGCTTATCAAGATGATCTATGGAGCTTATTCTGAATGATCCGGTAAGCATATACATCTCGACAATAAAGAATACAAGCACAGGTTCATAACATAGCATGGATATTATTTCCCTTTCGCTTCCTACTTTGCTGTACGGGGAACCCGTACTCATTCCAGCCGTAATAAGGGCAACATTCGATATCGTAAATACACATATGATCATAAGCAGGTCCATTTGAAAGAACATCATCAAAAGGCTGGCAGCCGCGAACATAAAATAAATCAATACAAATATATTCTGATACTTGCTTACAGCTATGTTTTCCTTAGAAATAAGCTTTAAAAAGTCGTAAAAGGGCTGCAAAATCGGAGGACCTTCCCTGTGCTGAAGCCTTGCGGTTATTTTTCTATCTAGACCTTTAAGCAGACAGCCTGCAACCGGGGATAATATCATGACCAGCAATATTTTTAAAATGTATATCATATTATTCCTCCCGTGACCATAAATGCGATTATCGCCAAAGATGCAGCAAAACCTGCTATTGTAAGGCCCTTTTCGCTCAATATATTATTAAAATATAAGTTCGATACTACAGGGTCCTGCAATGCGCCTCCGCCTTCCCTGAATTTTAAATCGGCGTTATTTTTTGTATTGTTTTCACCGCACAGATAGACTTTCTTTATGTCAGGTGATAATATCAGCTTCTTTATAAAAAGATATATGATAAACATGGCTATTATTATAAGGAAGATAACTGTTACATTGAATGAACCCAAATAGGAATAAACTTTTCCGAAACTTCCTGAAAGCTGATTCCTTGACTTCAAGAGTTCTATTACCTCAGGTGAAACAAATTTATTGAATATAGGCGTAATCATTAAGCTGGTGCCAAGTATTATAAGCCCCAGTATTCCAAGAGGAAAATAGGTTGTAAAGTTAACAGGCAGTTTCGGCCTTAAATCGTTGACAGGGTACGAAAGTATCGTACCGAGCCATTTTATCCAGAACGCACTCGTAAAGGCGCTGCCCAGTATTAAAAATATCGTCACAAAAGGATTGCTTGCGGATGCTTCTATAGAAACCCATTTTGTAATCAGCACTCCAAACGGCGGAAGTATCATTGATAGCATCCCGAAGGCTGCAAGTATTGTAATCACCGGAGCCCTTCGTATGAGTCCTGACATATCCTCGATATCCCTGCTTCCTATAACCTGCTCGATCTGGCCTGTGCACAGAAATAACAGAGCCTTTGAAACAGAATGGAATATAATAAGCATGATTGCTGCCGAAACAGCGATGGAAGACCCGATTCCGGCGCTTGATATTATAAGTCCTAAATTTGAGATAGTGGAATATGCAAGAACCCTTTTTGCATTTCTCTGTGTAATCGCAATTGCCGAGCATATTAAAAATGTCAGTCCGCCATATATCGCTATCGCTTCTCCCAGGGGTGTTTTTGCATAAGCTGGAGACAGTTTTACGATTAGATATACGCCGGCTTTTACCATGGTGCTTGAATGCAGCAGCGCGGAAACCGGAGTAGGTGCGACCATGGCACCTAAAAGCCAGCTTTGAAACGGCAGCTGGGCTGATTTGGTAAAACCTGCTATGCAAAGTAATGCCACAGGCAGCATGAAGAGTGGACCTGCAGCTCTTGCATCGATTATCTGGGAAAGCGTTACTATATGCATTGTATTTTTAAATAATAGTATGCCTGTTAAAAAACATATGCCGCCTGCTAAATTAATAACAAGAGCCCTGAAACCGCTATTTATGGCGGCGCCGTTATTGTTATACGATATAAGCACAAAAGAGCAAACCGTAGTGACTTCCCAGAAGAAATATATCCAGAGGAGGGAATCGCTTAAAACCAGTCCGTTCATGGCGGATAAAAATATGCATATCATGAAATAGTAAAACTTTTGCCTGCTTTTGATATTGTTGTGCTGTTCATAATGAGGCATGTATTCTATTGAGAACATCACTATCAATGTACCTACTATATTTATGATCAAAACCATGACGATGGATAATTTATCTATATTTAATATGGCATTTTCGGCTTTAGGCGTAAAAAATGACGTATAGATACTTAATAGTGCCATTATAACTGTAAGAAATAGGGCAAACCACTTTCTGTTTTTTATGCTTGAATAAAACAGGTAAATTACTATGGTAGCTTCAAATATAAATATCAGGCTTTCAGATAAATCAAACAGATTACCGGATATTGTAAGATGCTGTTCTCCGCTTATAGCAAGAGCGATGGAAAGAACAGCCGATACTGAACATAATAATATCGATAAAACCTTATAGTATTTTTTATCTGTTTTAATTAAGAACAGCAGTGAAAATATGATTGGTACAGCTATCAGTAAAGATATATTGGCTCCCATGTTAACCCACCCCTTATAATGTTTATAGTCGGCTTTATACCTTATATATCGATTAAATCATTATCAAATTATTTAGCTATTTTTTAACTGTATGTTAAATATATAACAGACGATAAAAAAATATAAACAGCTCTTTACTCTATAATTTTAGCATTTAATTTTATTTATTCAATATAATTTGTCGATAATTTAATGGATTTTTGTTATCATTAAAATTAGAATAAATATATTTGGATAGAATAAATATATAAATCAAGCGAACAGCTTTTATGGAAGTGGACTTTAAGGGAGGAGAATCAGTTAATGACGAAAATATTAGCATTGGAGACGTCTTCGATGGCAGCATCTGTGGCTGTTATAGATGACGATAAAATACTCGGGGAAATTATTTTAAACCACAAAAAACAGCATTCGATAATATTGATGCCCATGATCGATAAACTGCTTAAATCCCTTGAGATGGATATAAGCGAGATGGATTGCATGGCATGCTCGAGCGGGCCCGGATCTTTTACAGGGCTCAGGATAGGAGCTTCAACATGCAAGGGACTGTGCCACGGGGCAGGGAAACCGATAATAGGCATACCTACCCTTGACGCTATTGCTTACAACACCGTGGATGTAAATGGCATCGTATGCCCCATGATAGATGCTCTTCGGAATAATGTGTATACCGCTTTTTACAGGTGGGAAAGGGACAGCCTCACAAAAATAGAGGATTATATGATCGTTTCGGTGGATGAGCTTATTAAAAAGCTTTTATTATATAATGAAAATATTGTATTCTCAGGAGATGGAATGCTGATTCATAAAGAAAAACTTGCCGGCGCGTTTAAGAATACCGCTATGTTTGCCCCGCCTCATGTTTCCATGCCGAGGGCTTCCTCCGTTGCAGCCCTTGCCCTTAAAAGGTTTAAAATGGGAAGTATCGATAATTATCTTAACTTTGCTCCATTTTATTTGAGGAAATCCCAGGCTGAGAGGGATCTGGAAAAAAGAACCGGAGGTGTAAGCGATGGAACAGGTATGCGTTCATAATATGACCTGTTATGATATACCGGAGGTTTTAGAAATAGAGAAGATGTCCTTTAAAACCCCATGGTCCGAGGAAGCTTTCAAGAGTGAAATCGGCAGAAATTTGGCTGCAAGGTATATTACGGCAAGATATGACGGAAAGCTCGTAGGCTATGGAGGCATGTGGGTCATATCGGGAGAGGCACATATAACAAATATAGCGGTGCATCCCGATTACAGAGGGATACATATAGGTGATCTCATTCTCAAAACGCTTGTTAAAATAGCCGCATTGGAAAACGCACACGATATGACGCTTGAAGTCAGAAAATCCAACTACATTGCCCAGAACCTCTATAAAAAGTATGGGTTTTTAAAAGAAGGAATAAGGCGCAGATATTATACTGATACAGGTGAAGATGCGATAATAATGTGGAGAAGAGATGCATAAATAAAAAATATTTAAACGGTTAGAGCAGATAAAATATAGTTTTGCTGCCAATAATTGCAGCTATTGCATTATACCAAAGCTTAGAGGCAATTACAGGAGCCGTTCTATCGAAAGCATACAAAAATCGTTCAGACAAATCATGGCAGGCAACGTATATAGCATTGAGAGAGATGAAAGAAGTGATGGCATTTGGATGAGGGGTTAATCATAAAAAGAGCTCAGGAAGGTGATTTGGACGCCTTTGAAGAGATAATCGGGCGCTATAAAAAATCCGTTTATAATCTTTGCCTGAGGATGCTGTATAACAGAAATGAAGCGGAAGACGTGGCACAGGAAGCATTTATAAAGATATATAAAGGGCTTCGGTCATATAATGGTAAAAGCAAATTTTCCACCTGGGTGCTCAAGATTACATCAAATGCCTGCATCGATTTTATGAGAAAGAGAAAAATGAACACCGTACCGATTGAGGATTACAGGACTTCTGATGGAGGCATTGAGGATACGTCGAATTCTCCCGAAAGCAGTTACATGGCATATGAGCTCAAAAAAGAGGTTGAAGTGGCTGTAAAGTCGCTTCCGGAAAAATACAGGATGATGATTATATACTATCACTTTATGAATCTTTCTTATAAAGAAATCTCGGACATATTAAATGAACCTATGACCATAGTAAAAAACAGGCTGTACAGGGCAAGGCTCATGCTGCGCAATAAATTGATGGACAGAGAGAAGGGTTATAATGGATTGCAGAGCAACATATGAATTGATTATGAAATATTTCGACAGGGATTTATCAAAAGAGCAGGAAGTCAAACTCTATAAACATTTGGATACGTGCGATTCATGCAGCGCAGAATTTAGGGTGCTGAAAGATGCGCTATCTGCAGTTGAGGAATCCGAGATGGAAGATCCTCCTTCTGGCTTTGAAGAAAGAGTCTTAAGCAGCATAAGAGAAAATAATAGAGAGAAAGAGAAGATAAAAATATTTATTCTAAGATTGTTAATCCTTTCGACTATAGTCGTAGGATGGATAGGTTTGGCGGCGTTTATACTGTATACGCCTGTAATCGATACGATATTTGCAAGTTTGGATGTTTTTGATTCAATGGCATCAGATGCATTTATATTTCTCTCGAAATTATGGTATGCGGGTTTGATTTTATCTGTCAGGATTTTTTCATTAGGAAGAACCATAGAAGTGGTGATCAGAGCGTTTATAGAGTCGTACAGCGTATTTATGCTTATATTAATGATATTCATGTCGGCTTTACTTAAATTGTATGGGTATTTATCTAAAACAGCAGGAAATGGGAGGTAATAAAATGAAATCTATAACAAAGGCAGTTTTTTCCCTGATTTTGGCGGCTTTGCTCCTTATTCCGGCAGGTTATGCTTTCGCGGCGACTCCGCAAGGCCAAAGCAGCGATGTTGTCAAAATGACCGGGGATATATATGTAAATGAGGGTACTAAGGTTGATGGAGATGTGGTAGCTTTTTCAGGTAATATATATGTCAACGGTACAGTTACGGGAAATACCGTAGCACTTTTTGGAAATATTTACGTGAATGGGACAGTTGATGGGGATGCGACAACTATAACAGGAAAGATAAACATCGGGCAAAATGGAAAGGTTTTTGGAAGGGTTGTTGAGGCAATAGGTCAGGACGGAGGTACGTTTTACAAAGTCAACCCCGGATTTCGTGTATTTCTGCCATGGAGTGGGACCAGCTTATTTTCAAGTGCTGGAAGCATGTTTATCTCATTCTTATTTGCGGTTGCATTTTTCCTTTTAATGTCGCTTATCTATGTGATAATGCCGGATAAGGTACAAAAAATGGCGGATACGATAGAAAACAGGATAGGAAAAAGGGCTGGCATAGGGCTTCTGGTACTTTTAGGTTCTCCTGTCGCGATGATTTTAATTACGATTTTGCTGGCGATAACGATAGTAGGTATGATTTTGGTACCGTTCATATGGCTTGCATATTTGGTTGCAGCATTGATAGCTTTAGTTCCGGTATATATCTGTATCGGTCAAAAAACAGGGCAGATTGTTGCCAAAAGCAGCATAAAGGGATTTGGAGCCCTTGCGGTAGGAGTATTTACGATCTGGATAATTAATGTCATATTGAGATTCGGTGGATGGTATACTCAATGGTTTAACATTGTTATAGGCATCGCCATATTTGTTATAGGTATGGGAACACTGATAGATTATATTGCTTTAAATAGAAAATCCAAGGCTGCATATGCAAAGTATCCTCCTCAGGGGGGAGACGCAGGGCAGAACGATAATGCCTCATATGGTAGCGGACCCGCAAATTATGGGAAGGGGCAGAACGATAATGGCCCAAAAGATAACAATGGACAGTAAATATGCCTGTATACTGAAATGACATGGGAAAACAGTTTTCATAATGGAAACTGTTTTTCTATTGCAAACTAAAATTATTTATGTTATATTAATTATTGTTTAAAGGGGTATAGCTCAACTGGTAGAGTGGCGGTCTCCAAAACCGAAGGTTGAGGGTTCGATCCCTTCTACCCCTGCCAAAAGCCTGCGATAATATTAATTGCAGGCTTTTTAAATGTTTTTTGTGGCTGTTCTATAGTATCAAAATTTTCTCGATATCAGTTATATTCTTTCCAGTCCAATTTGAAGATCATATGCATATTTGAAGTACTTGAATTCATATAATTAATATTTTTACCATGTCATGTATAAATATAAAAATATATTAAAACATTGTTAATTTTCAGAAAAAAGGTGTAATTCTTGCAGGAAAAAGCATATAATTATAGAAGAAGATATAATATGCAAGAAAAATATTATATTTATATGTGACGGGGTGATTGCAGTGAGGCTAACAAAGAGTATCAATAGAAAAACTTTATTGATTTTTGCTGTTTTACTTTGCTTTACCATCATCTGGTCTAAATGTTTCCCACGATTTTATAAAACCATATTTTACCCTGTATACAGGAAGATGACTAAAGAGCGTTTTGTCAAAGAATTTAAGGGCTCAGAGATGCTCTATGATAAAAATTTTAAGATTTATTATAAAAATGATGGCTCTGACTGCGCCGAAGTTATAAAGGAAAGTGCAGAGGAAAGTTTAAACAACTTGGTATCAGATTTTGATTATAGACCTAAAAGCAGTATCAATATAATAATATATCCCAAATATGGAGAGATGGAAAAGATGATGGCCCTTGGTACGGGAAGTCCTGCAACAGGGGCGTATTATTGCGGAACTGTCGGTGTAATGGAATCCCGCAATAATTCAGATAAGAAGAAAAGCCTTTTGGTCCATGAACTTACCCATTATGTTCTCGATTATAAAAGCAATGGAAATATGCCGGCATGGTTTACGGAAGGCACGGCGCTCTATGAAGAATATAAGGTTTGTCGGAATGAATGGGCAAAGGGAAAAGACTACGAAGATTATTATACGATAAAGGAACTTGAGGGAAACTTCTACGGATTGGATGAGATAAAAGCTTATAAACAGTCGTTCCTGATAGTAAAATACATCGGTGAACATTATGGAATGAATGGTATAAACAGAATAATACAGGAACTAAGCAAGGGCAAATCGACTTCCCAGTCTATAAAAACCGCTACAGGTTTAAATGCCGTGGAACTTTTTGATCATAGTTTGGCATACGGTAGGAATTAATTTGAATAACATATGGTAAAAAAACGTTATGTTGCATACTTTGTAATATAGTATTATTTTACGGTGAGTGTATGCTGCATCTTAAAATAGCAGGTATTATTGTAATTGTATTTATCATTATTGTGCTTATTTACATGGGATTGATGTATATTTTTACGATGATACACAATATATACAGAAGACATAAATAATTTTAAGTTACCGGTATAGTAATGACCGGTACTTTTTTGTTTATAGTTTTAGGCGAAAAAATATGGAATATTTCAAAATAACGAACAATATATATTATATATCATAAATAATTCGTATATTGGTAATAAATTTATAGTTTTAGTTTTAAATTGTACTTGATTTTTATCAACTTATATAATAAAATATAAACATCAAATAAAATATCGAACATTTTATTTTCCGGGACGCCAAAAACTTTGTATTTGATACCTAGCGGAAGGCGTGCTCGTTAGATACCTGTATATGCTCGGGGATAAGGCCTGAGTGTTTCTACCGGACTGCCGTAAATGGTCTGACTATGGGTGTTTATGAGTTATTTTTTGTATACTTGTAAACTCTCCATGTCACGTGGAGGGTTTTTTATTATATTATTTCATCAAAAAGGAGTTTGTCATGGAATTACTTAAACAAAGGATATTAAAGGATGGAAGTGTAAAAGAAGGCGGCATATTAAAAGTAGATAGCTTTTTGAATCATCAGATAGATATCAAATTGTTGAATGAGATAGGGAAAGAATTTAAAAAGAGATTTGATGGCAAAAAGATAGAGAAAATACTTACGATAGAATCTTCAGGGATTGCAATTGCATGTATAAGCGCTCAATATTTCAATGTACCGGTTGTATTCGCGAAAAAGTCCATGTCGCTCAATCTGGGTAAAGATGTCTACACATCTAAGGTTGTTTCATTTACAAAGAATAAAACTTATAACATATACGTTTGCAAAAAATATATAAAAAAAGATGAAAAGATACTTATAATAGATGATTTCCTTGCAAGAGGACAGGCTGCGTTGGGGCTTTTGGATATCATAAACCAGGCCGGGGCAGTCTTAAGCGGTATAGGAATTGTAATAGAAAAGGAGTTCCAAAAGGGAAGAAGGGTCCTTGAAGAAAAGGGCGCACATATCGAATCCCTTGCAATAGTGAAGTCCATGGAGGACGGTCAAGTGGTTTTTAGATAAACCGCTTTAAATAAATGAGATGCAGAACTTTAGAGGATCCGGACCTCTGGAGATTTGCGCGGCCGGTCAAAAAATAAAATGGAGGATCAATGATGAAAAAAATTATCAGCGTATTTTTATGTTTAACTTTATTGATTGGAGTATTGCTTACAGGTTGCAGTTCAAACAAGAAACCGTCTGAAACAAATGATAATGTTCAAAAGGAACCTCTTAAAGTAGGCTTTATATATATAGGGCCTATAAATGACGGCGGGTATTCTCAGGCACATGATGAAGGGAGAAAAGCACTTGAAAAGGAGCTTGGAGACAAGGTTAAGGTATTATATAAGGAAAACGTGCCGGAGGGGCCTGAATGCGAAAAAGCCCTTCGCGATCTTGTGGATGAAGGTGCAAAGGTTATTTTCTCTACAAGTTTTGGATATATGGACTATACCGAAAAGGTAGCAAAGGATAACCCGGATGTAATATTTTTGCACTGCTCGGGTTATAAGACTCTTAAAAATATGGGGACGTATTTTGGAAAAATGATAGAACCAAGATATCTTTCAGGTATCGTCGCAGGAATGAAGACAAAATCGAATAAGATAGGATATGTGGCGGCATTTCCGATCCCTGAAGTTATAAGGGGAATAAATGCATTTACGTTAGGTGTAAAATCGGTAAACAAGGACGCTACGGTTGAAGTAAAGTGGACAAATACATGGTATGATCCTGCCAAGGAAAAAGAAGCTGCGAAAGCTCTCCTCGACAAGGGCGCAGACGTGCTGGCACAGCATCAGGATTCTACCGCGACACAGATTGCAGCCTCCGAAAAGGGCGTAGCATCCATAGGTTATGATCTCGATCACGCAGACAAAGTAAGCGGCTATATGACAGCACCTGTATTCAATTGGGGCGCATACTATATCAAGACTGTAAAGTCGGTGCTCGATGGGACATGGAAGAGCGAAAGCTACTGGGGACCCATGTCCGACGGCATAGTCGATCTTGCACCTCTTACGAAGGACGCGCCTGAAGGAGCGCAGGCAAAAGTTGACGAGGCAAAAAAGGCCATAATGGACGGTTCTCTCAAGATTTTCAAGGGTCCTATAGTTGACCAGACGGGAACGGTTAAGATTAAAGACGGTGAAGTCATGGCTGACAAGGATATATGGAATATGGACTGGTTTGTTCAAGGCGTTATAGGTAAAACGAAATAATAACGGGAGTATATAGAGTATTCCTCAAATATAAAATATATATCATGATAATAACGGGTGATAATGGTGGAAAGCATGAATATGGTATCTGCCATAAAGATGGAAAACATATCGAAGTCCTTTGGCAAGGTACTTGCAAATAAGAATATAAACTTTGAAGCAAGAGGCGGGGAAATTCATGCTTTGCTTGGAGAAAATGGCGCCGGTAAAAGCACTCTTATGAATATGCTGTCAGGGATTTATAGCCCTGACAGCGGTTCTATTTATGTAAAGGGAAACAGGGTGAATTTTCGTTCCCCCAGGGATTCTATCCAGGCAGGCATAGGAATGATACACCAGCATTTCAAGCTTATAGATGCTTTATCAGCCAGGGAAAGCATCATACTGGGAGAAAGGGGTGGATTATTCCTCAATGTGAAGAAAAATAATGAAAAGATAGATGAATTGTTTGAAAAATACGGACTTGATATAAATCTTGATAAAAAAATATATGAGATGTCCGTAGGTGAAAAGCAGAATGTCGAGATAATCAAGGTGCTTTATAAAGGAGCGGACATACTTATAATGGACGAACCTACGGCCGTCCTTACCCCGCAGGAGATTGACAGGCTGTTTGAAATAATGAACAACATGAAAAAGCATGGCTGCTGCATCATTATAATCACTCATAAAATGAATGAAGTGATGGAAATCGCCGACAGGGTTACTGTTTTGCATAAAGGCAGGACTATAAGCACTGTGGACAAGGATAAAACAACCCCTGAAAAGCTTACCGAACTTATGGTGGGAAGACCTATGGATTTATCGGTTAAAAGAGCCGTTACAGTAAAGGGGAAGAAAGTGCTCGATGTAAAGAATCTGTCTGTTCTCAATGAGGATAACGTAAAGGTCATCAATAATATATGCTTTGATATTAAAGAAGGCGAGATACTTGGCGTTGCAGGCGTGGCTGGAAGCGGGCAAAAGGAGCTCTGTGAATCCATCGCCGGGCTCATACCACCGGACAGCGGAGAAATATTATATTTTAATGAAAATATTATCGGCAGGACACCAGGTGAGATAATTGAAAAGGGAATAAGCATGAGCTTTGTACCTGAGGATAGGCTCGGTATGGGGCTTGTTGCGTCGATGGATATAGTCGATAATATGATTTTAAAGGATTACCGAATCCAAAAGGGGCTTTTAATAGACAGGGAACCTGCTAAAAGGAAGGCTGGGGAAGTCGTTGAAAAGCTCAATATACAGACGCCTGGAATCAACTTTCCCGTTAAAAAACTTTCGGGAGGCAATATACAAAAAGTGCTTTTGGGAAGAGAGATGATGTCCAATCCTAAACTTCTGATAACCGCATATCCTGTAAGGGGTTTGGATGTCGGTGCGGCACATACCATTTATAATCTTTTAAATAAGCAGAAGAAAAGGGGAGTCGCTGTCTTATATATCGGGGAAGATCTGGATGTATTAATAGAACTTTGCGACAGGATAATGGTGCTGTATGATGGAAGGATAAGCGGCATAATGGATGCAAAAGATGCAACCCGTGAAAAATTGGGGCTTTTGATGACAGGCGGCAGAAGGGAGGATAGCGCCGATGAAATTAATTAAAAGATCTGAAATCTCGAGCATAAAATCGACGGCGATAAGGATATTCTCCATAGCCCTTGCTCTTTTAGTATCAGCTATATTTATATATATTTTTACAGGGCAAAATCCCTTGAGCGTTTATGGAAAAATGGTCCAGGGCGCATTCGGTTCAAGATACAGATTTAATGAAGTCGCAGTAAAGGCGGTGCCGTTGATCATAACCTCCCTTGGAATATCCCTCGCATTTAAAATGAAATTCTGGAATATAGGAGGGGAGGGGCAGATGTATATGGGCGCATTTGCGGCAAGCTTTATAGCGCTGAAATATCCTGGCATGCCGCGGCCTCTGCTTCTAATATTTATGACCATAGCCGGAATCGCAGGAGGAGGCTTATGGGCTCTTATACCGGCATTTTTTAAAGCAAGGTGGAGAACAAACGAGACCATTGTAACGCTAATGCTAAACTATGTGGCCTTAAAGTTTATAACATATCTTCAATTCGGTCCGTGGAGGGACCCTAAGGCAACGGGATTTCCAAAAATACCGGGCTTTTCTCAAAATGCGATACTTCCCAAATTTCTGGGTATCCATATGGGATGGATTATAGCGTTGGTACTCGCATTTTTGATGTATATTATAATGAACAGAAGCAAAATAGGATATGAAACCGCAGTTATCGGCGAAAGTGAAAAAACCGCCAGATACGCGGGGATCGATATCAAAGGGACTATTATGACGGTTCTTTTCATAAGCGGCGGGCTTTGCGGGCTTGCCGGAATGATAGAGGCTTCCGCAGTATGCAATACATTATCGGTCGATTTGACCGGCGGTGCCGGATATACAGCGATTATAATAACCTGGCTTTCGTCTCTCAAAGCCCCCTTTATAATTCTGGTTTCGATGCTGTTTGCAGCGCTTGTGCAGGGGGCTTCATATATACAGATAGCATTTAACATACCATCGTCGATAGCGCAGATGCTTCAAGGGATTATACTGTTTTTTGTGCTTGGAAGCGAACTTTTCATAAAGTACAGGTTTATTTCAAAGAGAAGGCTGGAGAAATATATAAAATACGAAATAGATGGCAAGAGCGATACGGTCGATAGAAAAATCGCTCAAAAGGAGGAAGCATAATGATCGAATTATTCCTGGCAAATGCTGTTGTCGCAGGTACCCCTCTTCTATTTGCAACCCTTGGTGAGATAATATGCGAAAGAGCGGGAAATCTGAATCTCGGGGTTGAAGGCATGATGCTCATGGGCTCAGTGATGGGCTTTTATGCTGGATACAGCACCGGCAGCCCGTTAATTGCGATATTTATGGGAGCATTCGGAGGATTGATGGGGTCTTTGATATATGCTTTTTTGACGGTACAACTTCGGGCGAATCAGGTGGTATGCGGGCTTACACTTTCCATATTCGGCTCGGGTTTCGCAAGCTTTGTCGGCAAAGGTCTTTCCGGAAAGTCCGTGCCCAATGCTATAAAGATGTTTTTTAAACCCGTCGCTTTACCGCTTTTATCCAGGATACCGTTTATAGGCAGGATATTTTTCATGCAGGATGTATATATTTATTTTGGATATATCATTGCGATATTACTTGGCATATATCTTTATTATACGAGGCCGGGTTTGAATTTGAGAGCTGTCGGGGAAAATCCTGCGTCCGCGGATGCAGCAGGCATAAACGTTGCTTTTTATAAATATTTTCATATTCTTTTGGGTGGAGCATTGTGCGGACTTGGGGGAGCTTATCTTTCCCTGGTATATGTTCCTGCATGGCAGGAGAATATTACCGCGGGCAGGGGATGGATTGCAGTGGCCCTGGTAATATTCGCGTCATGGAATCCGTTCAAGGCAATACTCGGGTCATTTTTATTCGGTGGTTTGGATATAATAGGCTTCAGGATACAAGGAACAAAAGTGGCGATCTCTCAGTATATAATCGACATGCTTCCTTATGTCGTTACCGTAGCCGTACTGGTCTTTGTGTCCATGAAAAAATCCAGGAAAAATGCGCCGCCAAACGGCCTTGGGAATCCTTATTTTAGAGAGGAACGATGATTTTATTGTTTCTGTAATCATTCCATATGTTTTCAAACCAGTTATCATATGATGGAATCGGGCGTACAGGTTTCCATCGAGATAAACAATCAATTTTATTCTCACTTACTTTAAGTCCGATTTCACAGATATATCTGGCCATATTTCCATTATCCAGGCCGTAACGGAAGCTTTCAGGGAGAGCCTTGCACGGGATGGATCCCTTATCATCATATATAAGGTACGAGCCTCTGCTTTTGCCTCCCTTTTCGATATATTCCTTTATGGCAAAAAGGTAAGCTATCTGTGTTATCAATATGTCCCTGTCCCTGAACGCATCGGGAAGTTCAACACATGACGCCGCTTTTGCAGAGGACGAAAAATTGCTGTAGTCGTCGATTGACTCATCCAATGCGCATACTACATTCTCAAGAGACCTTATATTTGAACCGTATTTAGACATCCTGTCCTGCATTTTCTTTCTGAATTCCATAATATTTGAGGTTCCCGACGGATTATCGATGAATTTTTTGGCCAGTTCTATTTTGTTGCATACATTTTCATTCGCTGCGCTTAAAAAATCGGATAAGGGCAGCGGGTTGTTTTTATAATTGGCGTATATATACTGGGCGGCTCTCAAACTTCCGACCTGCGTGGAGTTCAATGCCGTTCCTCCGGGCCTGTATACTCCGAATACGCCGTTTGCCTCCCCGACCGGAAACAGATGGGATATATTGCTCTCATACCATATGTTGCCGCAGAGCCCTCCGTTATTATGCTGTGCGCACACTGATATTTCGAGATATTCCTTATCGAGATCTATGCCGTTTTTCTTATACAGCTCATATGCAGGATAATTCATCTTCTTTAGTCTGTCTATGGGTTTGCCGAACAACACGCCGGATTTTTTCAAGTAATCATAAGCTTCTCTGCTTAAAATCGAAAAATCAAGTTCGCCGTTCCTTCCGGCGCATAAAGGATTGCGGGTATAGTCCAAATATACTTTTCTTCCCCTTATCTGTGTTTCATAATAAACAAGTATATCTATTAAAGATGAACCGCTGTTTGGTATCTTTCTGGGGTCGAATGGCCACTGATAGCCTTTCAGGAATATCGCATCGAGCATCTTGCCTTGTTCTTTAAAATATTCGTTCAAGAATTCCCTTTCATCTTTTCCTTTCTTATCCGTCGATACATATCTCGGGATCACCTGTTGATACGTACCTGAAAGATTCCATCTGAACTTGGTCGATGCGATGCCGTACTGGGACTCGGTTAAGTTGACCCCCCTGACGCCGGCCTCAAAAGCCGCACCCATTGAGCCCGTCTGGCTTTTTGGGTAAACCGAGGATGAATACATCCCGGCAGGTCCGCCGGTGGCGTAAATGATGTTCGTGCAGTCAAACAGTGTAAAGCCCATGCAGTGTTCCCTAAGCCTGCTGCAATCCAGGGCTACGAGGCCTATGGCACTGCCCTTTAAAGTGAGAATGCCTACAACTAAAAAGCCGTCGAATATTTTTATATTTTTTTTCAAAACCTGTTTTTCAAGTTTCTCTGTCATGTATTTTGAAGTAAGAGGTCCTGCCGATGTAGCCCTCTGTTTGGGGTCGTGGTCCGTTTTGTATCCTACATATTCGCCGTAGCTGTTATGCGGGAAAGGCACTCCTGCTTCCACAAGTTTGAAAAAAGCCCTTACGGATGATGCGGCCTCGACTAAGGCGATATCGCCGTTCATAGAGCCTCCTTCAAATAACGTTTTCGCCATGTCCATTATGGAGTCGGGAGTATCCCCGGAAAGTGAAAGCTTGTAATATGTCTGCTTATCCGACCCGGTATTCCGCGATGTTCCCATATTAATGCCCTCTGTCAATATGGCAATATCCCTTTGGCCCATGGAATAAAGGGTATCCGCAGCATTAAACCCCGCACAGCCGCTTCCGACGATTACGGTATTTAAACTGTATACGTCGATATCGATTCCCTTGATGTTCACTTTTGCCTTTTCCATTTTTTAAAGTCTCCTTATATGGAATCCGCCGTCGACATTTATAATATCACCTGTTGAATAATTCAGCTTTCCGGAGCACAATACCGAAACAGCATTTGCAATATCTTCGGGATAGCCCCATCTTTTTATAGGCGTCAGCCCCTCTGCTATGAGCTTATCATATTTTTCTTTTACCACAGATGTCATGTCGGTCATTATGATGCCAGGCCTTATCTCATACACATGTATCCCGTATTCGGATAGCCTGTCTGCAAATAGCTTTGTTATCATGCTTATTCCTGCCTTTGATATGCAGTATTCGCCGCGTTGCACTGAGGAAGTGTATGCAGACATTGAGGATATATTTACTATTATCGGGTTGATATCAGCAGTCGATTTAATCTCCCTGATCATCGTGTTTGCCACCAGCTGTGTCATGAAAAACGTACCCTTCAAGTTTATTCCGAGCACAAAATCTATGCTTTCTTCAGTTGTGCTCAATATATCCATCCTGATCTTTGGAGCGACTCCGGCATCATTTACGAGGACGTCGATCCTTCCGAAAGCATTCATTACTTTATCTACCGCTGCCTTTCTGTCGTCTGCCGATGTAATGTCCCCATTTATATACATGAAATGATGTCCTAAGGCTTTAATCCTGTCCAGATTTTCCTTAACCCTTCCGGCGTCTAATACATCCAGTATGGCGACAGCATAGCCTTCCTTTGCAAGTTCGAATGCTATGGCATTTCCTATTCCTCTTGCAGCTCCTGTTATAATTGCTGCTTTTTCATTAATCATGATTATCATCCTCCAAAATTTTATTTAATGCAATATTTTTTATAAAGGGGTGCATATATGCCTGAATCTCTAACTACGCATCCCGTCATGCTTTTAGCTCTCATAAGTTCCGTGCATTTGCTGCATGTGATGCAGCATTTTTTAGGATCCATTGAACCCTTATTAAATATGTCGGAGGGAAAATCCGGGTACGCAAAGGATTCCCTTCCGAAACCTGCTATATCGACATTCCCGTTTTCTATGTTGCCTGCCGCAAGATACGGCGAAAATTCCCTGAGATAGCTGTATCCCGACCCTATTATGACAATATCCGGAACTGCTTTTTTAACCTCTGCTATGCCACGTGACAGTCTTGCAACGCCAAAAAGAGGATGCTCCGAAGGTACATACGGTCCTTTATCGAATGGCCTGTTTATATGCGGATTGTAGTAAGGGTTTCCCATAGTCAGATTTATAATGGGCATACCTTTTTCATGAAGTATTTTTATAAGTTTTATTGGTTCTGTCATATCATATTTTTGAAAATTTTCCTTATCGACGCCAAAACCGTATGGATAAGGTATCGCGTCGTATATGTTCAGCCGTGAGGTTACTATGAAATCCTTCGGGAGCTTCTGTTTTATCTTGCCGACTACATCCGCTAGAAGTCTCGTACGGCCTTCAAAGCTTCCTCCATATCTGCCTTCCCTTGTGAATGACGATAAAAGCTCGGATGAAAGATATCTATGGCAGCTTTTTATATCTACCCCATCGAATCCCGATTTATAAGCTAAAACCGCCGCGTCTACATAAATATCCTCCAATTTTTCGAGATAATCGTCTGTAACCTGCGGAACGTCCTTATCGATTCCCTGCGCTTTATCCAAATATGGGTTATGGCATGCGATAAGAGGTTCGCTGCTCCCGGACGGCCTGCTGTATCTTCCGGAATGCGTAAGCTGCAGTATGCATATGGGATGGATGGAACCTTTGAATCTATCATATGCCGTATCTATTATTTCATCATGAAGTCTTGAAAATTCTCCGGCATTTTTTCTGTTTATCATAAGCTGCCTTGGATTTGCTCTTCCTTCCGGCACAATAGCACAGGCTTCCATCCAGATAAGCCCGGCGCCGCCGGATGCAAATCTCCTGTATCTTCTGAAAGTAAGCTCGCCCGGCGTCCCATCTGAATTGCCATCACAGCCCTCCATAGGTTGTACGGCAATGGAATTGGGAATGGTTTTGTTTCCTACAGCGACTTTCCTGCGCAGGGCATCCAAGTTTTTGGATAAAGGAAGATTTAAATTCATATCTTTTAATTCTTCTTCGACATCCACGATGCTCTTGTAATGAAATTGTTTAAAATCCATGATTATCACCTTCTTGTTATGCTATAATAAAATATACTTATATTGCTATTCTATAATACTGAGACTTTATTTAATACAGTTTATTTGCGCTATTATTAGCGTTGTTTGCTGAGGTGTATCATATGCATAATATCAAGAAAAGCATCGCTGCCTTTTATAATGAAACATATGAAGGCTTTAAAATGGAAGAGCATTTCCATAACTTTTTTGAGATAATCTATATAGTCGATGGTTCGGCGTTATTCAATATAAATGGTAAAGAGTACAGAGCATGCGATAATAATATCATATTTATAAATAACTTTGAGTCCCATAACGTTAAACTCATAAAATATCCATATAAAAGGTACTATATTTTGATAGATTCCGATTACCTATATTCGAGCATAAAAGATATGAGACTTGTTTCTATTTTAAAATGCCGGACTCAGAATTTCAGGCATGTGCTTTGCATTAGCGGACAGAACAGTGCTGAAATATACGGAATGATAAAAAAACTTTACGAAGAGATAAATAACGAATATGATTTAAAGGATATAGCGCTGAAATCATATTTCAGCCTGCTGTTCACATTTATTTACAGGGAATTCAAGCCTTATTTCATGCCGGATTCCTATGGAAGCCTTTCAAATGAAATACTTAAAATACAAAAATATATAGAGGATCATTATAACGAAGATATAACCTTGGGCAAGGCTGCGGGTTTATTTTATATGGACAGGTATTACCTTTCGCATATATTTAAAAAGGTAACAGGGTATACATTCAGAGAATATGTCATACGCCAGAGGTTATCGAAGGCTAAGGATATGCTATATTATACCGATGAAACGATTACGGATATCTGCACGGATTCGGGGTTCAACAATGTCAATAATTTTATAAGGACATTTAAAAACTATGAGGGAATAACACCTCACCGGTACAGAAAAAAATACAGGAAATTATACTGATACCCTCGATTTAACCTTTTTTACTAAAGAAAGCGGAGATGCTGCATAGGGCATCCCCGCTTTAACTTCTCTGCCTAAGCGTTCAAGCTGCTTGAATCGACCGGTATCTTCTTTGCATACTTTGTTCCGTATACTAAGAAGCAGACAAGGCATACTACCATCGTAATAAATCCAAGTATGATGCCCAGGGTTGTTGGAAGATTGAAACCGATCTTTTGAGTATATATATACGAAGATGTCAAAACCGTCATAAACATCGCAGGTATAGTAGTAATCCATAATTACCTTTATGCTTGTAAACAAATACCGAGCATGCCCAGAGAGTCACCATAGCGAGGGTCTGGTTCGCCCACCCGAAATATCTCCAGAGCACATCAAAGTTTATCTGTGACAGGAGAATACCTACGGCAAATAGAGGAATAGCTATAAAAAGCCTCTTTAAAATAGGTTTCTGGTCTATCTTAAATGTATCGGCAGCTATAAGTCTTGCCCCTCTGAATGCAGTATCCCCTGATGTTATAGGGCATACTACAACTCCCAGTACCGCAATTACTCCACCTATACCCCCCATTATTGCCATCGATGAATTGTAAACAACAGCGCTTGGCCCGGATGTATTTAATACATTTGCAAGTTCAGGAAGTCCTCCTTTATAAAATGCCAGACCGACTGTTGCCCATATCATAGCTATGATGCCCTCGGCAATCATGGCTCCATAGAATACCTTACTGTTATTTTCAAGGATAAATAAATAAAAAATGTTATTAATTTGAAACCAGCATAACTCTTTATTACAAATTGAAGTTCGATAATCTTCGATTCGCAATATGAAATCAGGCATAAATAGGATTATGTTATTTTGAGCGACGAATG
>ENA-UOOI01001762-UOOI01001762.1-fermentation-metagenome-genome-assembly--contig:-NODE-1762-length-21068-cov-82.596678_pt1 | contig 21068 bp, 25 predicted proteins | sample MGYA00245779_ERZ724027 | MGnify/ENA primary metagenome ERZ724027 (study PRJEB28704, sample SAMN03018318) | fermentation metagenome | biome: anthropogenic terrestrial biome; feature: soil...
CTCCACTCGGAAATTGCAAGCAAGCTTGCATTTCCTCATTACGCTTTTGTTATATTATAGACTTTGTTAGGGGTGTGAACAGTAACATGTTATGTTGTCATTCATCGTTCTCAGCACCTGTTCTGCGCCGCGTTCCACGGCATATTTGCAGTGCCAGCCGTAACCGCATCCAAGGTCAAGCATGTTTTTGCCGCTTAAATCCGGGAACAGGGCCTTGAACTGTAGTCCATATTTCTCAAACCTTTCTTGTAGCTTTTGATAGAAAACCTCTGCTTCCCATTTGTTTTGAAAACAACATACAAAATCATCACAATAGCGTATTAGAAAACTTATTTACATTTATCATATTATCATCCTTTTCTTATATTCGCATACCATGCAACTATCTTTATGATACCATTTAAGAAAAGCTATGTCAATATGTTTTTCGCATTATAAGCAACATTTATTTTATTTCATCATTTTATAGTTGCATATTTGCGAATCATGTGCTATCCTTATTTTATTAGGAGGTACAAATATGACAATAGGCGAACGCATAAAGGCAAGAAGAAAAGAATTGGATATTTCTGTAGATGAACTTGCTGAAAAATTAGGAAAAAACAGAGCCACTATATATAGGTATGAAAGTGACGAAATAGAAAATATGCCTACCGCAGTACTGGAGCCACTTGCCAAGGCGTTACAAACCACTCCTGCATATCTTATGGGATGGAGTGAAAAATATCAGGAAGAATTTCAACTTTCAAAATCAGAACAAAATCACCTACATAAATATCGTTCTATAGACGGTAAAGGTAAGCATACAGTAGATACAGTATTGGAAATGGAATACAATCGCTGTAATAAACCTCACTTAGTTGTTAATGCGGCGCATGCCATAGAAGGTGCGACAAAGGAAGAAATACAACACGATGATGATATAATGGATGATGAAAACTTTTAATAAGGGGGCAATATAATGCCGGAACTAAGTAGATTTCAAGGAATGATTATAAAAATGCTATTTCTAGATAATGATAAACATCATAAGCCGCATGTACACGTTTATTTTGGTGAATTCGAGGCATCCGTAGGAATTGACGGTGAGTTATTAGCTGGAAGAATTCCTGTGAAACAATTAAAAATCCTAATTGCTTGGCTAATCATTCATGAAGATGAATTATACAAAGCATGGAATAATGCAGTAAGAGGGTTAAAATTTGACAAAATCGAACCTTTAAGATAGGAGGATATGTATGTATATTATAAATGGCATTGCTTATGCTCATGAACCTAACGAATTAATAAAAGTACAATCGGTAAAAGTTGTAGGCGAATTATGCCTATTACTTACCTTTACATCAGGAGAGAAAAGAATATTTGATGCCACTAACCTATTGCAATACCCTGTTTACAAACCACTTGCAGATCCAGAAATATTTAATCAAGCTAATATTGAAGATGGTACCGTAATATGGCAGAATGGCGATATTGATATTGCTCCTGAAACACTATATAACCAAAGCTATAAGTATGAAGAGCTCAATATATAATAAATATTAGACTTGTAAATGAAAAAGAGGTTATGCATTTGACATATGATGAACTAATTGCAGAGGCATCCTATCATGATTTAAATGTTAAAGAAAAACCTCTGCAAGCTAGCAAAGGTAGAATTAAAGGAAAAAACATTGCAGTAAAAAAAGATATCCCAACATTGAAAGATGAGGTGACCCCTAAAAGTTAGACTTTATGGCGCGTAGTGGTAATGTAAAATAGTTTGTGTCCGAAGCTGAAACTTAAGCAACAAAACCAGCCTCGACATAAGATTTTTTACACCCTCAAAATATATATTACTACAACTTAAAATTATGGACACTATTTACCAACTCATCTATATTTTCATTTAAAATTCCCGAAGAAGTAATGAGAGATACCACTGCGTTTAATTGTTCATTTGATATCTGAGTCACAGAATTAGAGGATGCCGCTATTTCTTCTAATACTGCAGATATACTTTCAATTGCCCCCAGGGTGTTTACTCTCAGTTTTTCAATATTATCCACATCTGCCGAAATATATTGTATATTATTTACTAACTTTTCGACGCTAGCATCAATATTATGATAAGAAACGGTTGTGTTTTTTACAGCGATATCCTGCAGATATATAACCTTTTCCGCTTTTTTTGCTTTATCTGCAGTTTTCGTGATATCATTTTGGATGCTTTCTATAATATTTTTAATATCCTTTACCGATTCCTTAGATAATTCAGCCAATTTTCTAATTTCACCGGTAACAACCGCAAATCCTTTTCCATATTCCCCAGCTCTTGCAGCTTCAATGGATGCATTCAGGGATAACAGATTAGTTTGATTGGCAATCTCATTTATTACATTAACTACCTTATTCACAGCCTGTGATTTTTCTGATAGATTTTCAATCTCACTTATAATATCCCTCGTTATCTTCAAGGTTGATTCCGTTTGACTGTTAAGATCATCGGTTATGATTGTCCCTTCTACTATGTTCTTTTTCGCAGCATTTGCAAGTATATTTATTTCTTTCGTGTTATTACTCACTAAAACAATTTTATTTGATAAATCATCCATCTGTATTAAGCATTTTTCTGCATCACCTGCCTGCTGTGTAATTCCCTGATCTACTTCATTCATTGCGTCAGCGATATTATGTGTCGTATTAATAAATATCTCAGAGGCTTCCGTTACACCTGAAGATGCACCGGATAATTTTATACTAAGAGTTTTCACTTGCTCAAGAAAATCTCTTATATCTGAAAAAGAATATTGAACCATATTCCCACCTATACGAATATTATCTCCGACATTTTCATATCTTTTTTTAGTTTTAGTTGTAATTTTCATAATTGCTTCTCCGCCCCCTTACATCATGTAGGAAAACCGCACATCATAAAATGCACGGCTTTTTCCTTTTACCTTTTATCATAAAGAAATGCTGGACTACTTAATTTTAGTAAATTTTGATGGTTCTTTCATCAACTCTTTTAAACCACAAGAACCCATACTACCTGTTGCTCCAGTAAGAAAAATTGTTTTCTTTTTTAACAAAAATAATCACTCACCTTTCATACTAATTGATTGTTGTTTCATCTAAAACATCCATACAACGTCTAATCTCCAATCAAACCACCATTCTTTCAAAGAGGTACACCCTGGAAGATGCATCCACAAAAACGGATTAATGTCGTCACCTGTGAACATTATTTTATGATTGTCGTCCAGGAGCACGATGGAACCGCGGGTGTGCCCCGGAGTGTGAACGACAGTAATCCTGCGCCCGCCAAGTTCGAATACATGACCGTTCCTTATCGTCACAGGCTTAGGTCTAAACGGCAGTTTCGCAAAATCGCTTCTCTTCCCGTTTTTGCCGATAATAGCCCTTGCGGCTAAGCGAGAACTTAGAATGCTATATACGAAAGTGCGATCAGCTTCGTGGACAAAAAACTGCTCATACCACCCCACGCCACCCGCGTGGTCGCAGTGAGCATGGGTTAGAACAACATCCACCGGCAGAACCGTTAGCTGTTCCACGATATTTTTAAGATTGCCGAGCCCGCAGCCTGTATCTATGAGCAGTGCTCTCTCTTTACCGACCGCAAGGTAGCAGTTAGCGGCGCCGCACTCGTCTATACGGTAAGTATCTGGCGCTATCTGTTCGACCGTGTGGAAACCGTCAGATTTGATATTATTCATTTGTATTTCCCTCCTGAACCGCATCCCCTCTTTTTTTTGCGAGCCGTTCTCTTATATCTTCTATTTTCTTTCCTTTTAGGTAAATGCTGTAAGATTGGTATTCTCGATTGGTTATCACGCTCCGTATGAGGTAATACTGTGTTTTATTTTTTCATCAATCCACGGATTCCCTTTAGAATATGTCCATTCATTATATCTACGAGTCCCTCAATCATTTTAACTGATAACGCACCTTGTGACATCATACCCAACTGGCGCAGAGGCATATCTACCGTCATTGCCAGTATCATCGTCATTATATCTCCTTCACTATCGTCTCCTGTGAATATTTTCATTATGGACTTTTCTATTTGCTTATTCATCATTCGTCCAATCCAGTGAACTTTGATTTCTCCTAGGGTAGAGTTGAGAGTAAAGGGTCTTAAGCTGCGCTCTTCTGGTACTTTTCTTCCTAAAACTGCCTCAAATTGTTCCTTGGGAACATCATAAGTTCCTGGTTGTAAAAGATTGTAATAGCCCGGTGCTACTGTACGATAATCAGGTATTGCTCCCACTTGTTTGCTTTCAATGGTAACTGTATCATTCAATCGTATATCTCTTGACGATGCACCAATTTCAATCTTGTAATCACCGCTTTCCACAAACCAGTCTTTCACATTAACATTATAGTAAGCAAATGCACGACTTTCCAATGTAAACGTAACAGTTTTACTTTCATTCATCTGCAATTCCACTTTTGCAAAACGCTTAAGTTCACGCACGGGTTTAAAAACAGTACTTTCCGGTGCCGAAATATACAACTGAACGATTTCCTTTCCGACATACTTTCCCGTATTGGTAACTACTACCTCTACTTGAAGTTTATCTCTGTCTCCAATCTTCTTAGCACTAAGCTTTAATCCCGAATAGGTAAATGTTGTGTAAGAAAGTCCGTGTCCAAACGGATACATCACTTGTTTTTGCGCTTTATCATAGTATCGATATCCTACATAGATACTTTCTCTGTATTCAATATTACCTCCCGTACCAAAATGAGCGATGCTAGGAGTTTCAGTAAGTGATATTGGATAAGTTTCTGCTAGTTTGCCACATGGAGAATAATCCCCAAAAAGCAAATCATATGCGGCGTAACCACTGTTTTGCCCGGAAAGATTCATCAAAAGTATGGAATCAACTTTGTCACGCCACGGAATATTTACAACTCCCCCTGTACTTATGACAGCTACTATCTTTTTCCCGGTAGCAATAAGTTCATCCATCAATCTAGTGTGTGATTTTGGCATATTTAAATGAGTACGGTCAAATCCCTCACTTTCATAGCTATCCGGTAATCCGACAAAAGCAAATATCATATCTGCTTCTTTTGCTACTTCAATTGCTTCGGTAATCAAAGCTTCATTCGGTTCATCACTTGCGGCCGAATAACCTGGTGCAAAAGAATAACTTATATTTTCCGCATCAAAGGCATCGGTTACAGAAGTAATTCGGGTTGGAGATATCTTTGAGCTTCCTGCCCCTTGATAACGAGGAACTTTAGCAAATTCGCCTATTAAAGCAATCTTCTTATGTTTATCTGCCGGTAGTGCATTTCCCAACTTCAACAACACTGCACTTTCACGTGCAATGCGCCTTGCCAATTCATTATGTGCTTCTGCATTATAAGGTGTTTTTTGTGTTTTTTCTGCCTGTAGTGCGATAGCCGTCATACGCACCGCACATAGATCAACAAGCTTTTCCTCCAATTTCCCTGCTCGAACCGCATCAACAATCATTTGGTCCGAAGCTCCATCAAACGCTGGCATCTCCAAATCCAGTCCTGCCTCGATACCTTCCACCCTGTCATTCATCGCACCCCAGTCCGTCACAATGGCACCCTCAAATCCCCATTCACCGCGGGGAATGTCTGTCATTAGGCGCTTGTGTCCGGAAGCATAAGTGTCGTTAATCTTATTATACGAACACATCAATGTCCAAGGCTGCGCTTTCTTTACTGCTATTTCAAATCCGGTAAGATATATTTCTCGGAGTGCCCGCTCATCAATTACCGAATTTGAAACAAGACGCGCTTTTTCCTGATTGTTCGCAAGATAATGCTTCAGACTAGTACCTATGTTTTTACTCTGTATTCCACTAATGAGTGCCGCAGCCATTTCTCCCGTAACAAGTGGATCTTCTGAAAAGTATTCAAAGTTACGTCCACAAAGCGGACTTCGCTTTATATTGGCTCCCGGTCCCAAGATTACAGCGACCTCCTCTTGTACACATTCCTCTCCAAGTGCAATACCCATTTCATATAATAGATCACGGTCAAAGCTGCAGGCTGTTGCTACAGCCGTAGGGAAACAAGTAGATAATACCGAATTATTAATTCCCAAGTGATCGGAATCTGCTGCCTGTTTACGTAAACCGTGGGGGCCATCCGTTACCATCATTGATTTTATTCCAAGACGTTCGATTCCTTTTGTATGCCAGAAATCCTTTCCTGAACAAAGACTGGCTTTTTCTTCAAGAGACATCTGCTTTACAAGTTCCTTTGCTCTTGGTAAAACACTTTTTAACGTATGATTGACTTTTTCCATGTAAACTCCTATCTGCGCTCCTTTGCGCGATTACTAATTGGATTTATAGTTTCTTTCTGCCGTACTTTGTATACTAAAGTACGAATAATTTCAAATAGCATTAAGGAAATCATAATTCCTGCCACAACATCACTTGCAAAATGAGCTCCCATCACGATTCGGCTGCTTCCTACTATAACACACCAGGTATATGCTGCTATTTTCAGTAGTTTTTCTTTGCCTGCTAAGCCTGGCATAAAATTAGGCAAAAGTGTCATTAATATAATAGCTGCCGAATTCATAGAATGTCCTGAAGGAAATGATGCATATACATTATCAAATCCCCCTCTAGAATGAATCTCATACCACGGCGTAAACTGCGCAAGGCAATCTGTCATCTCCCTCATGCGCATTCTTCCCCAGTATGCTTTTATTACATTCATTACTATTAAAATTGAAATAAAATAAATAATTGAAATGATAGCATATGTAACCGCTTCATGTGCATTTTCTTTTGGAACCTTTCCTGCCAGGAAGATTGCCAAAACGATTAGTAAAAGGCTAATAATAATCGGTACAATTACAGGCAGCGTACTTCCAATGTTTTCATTTAGATATTTCCATACCATAAATCCGCCCATTAAGGCAAACAGGAATAACAAAATACCGGATAAAGCTGCGATTCCAACATTAATAATCATATTTCTTCTACTTCGCAGACGAAATAGCAGTACACAACCAAATAAAACCAGAAACAGAGCCGGTAGTTCTCCTATCACTTCAAAAATTCTTCCATATAAGTTTTTAACATAAAGAGTCATGGATATTTGTAAATCTGTAAAGGTAAAAACGCCCAATAATATTATACCAATTGAAAAAACAATAACCCTCTCTTTTTTTGTCACTTCCGATTACCTCCTGATTTTAAAATTATAAAATTTCTTTCATATAAGAAGCAATTTCTTTCATGCAGTCTTCAGCCTGTGGGAATACTCCGATTTGATCCGCAAACCCATGGCCCAATCCGCGATATACAATCGTCTTTATTTTTCCGCCAGCTTTTGCAAATGTCCTTGCATAAGCAAAATCCTCAAATACTAAGAAATCATGTTCTCCAAAAATCAATAAAACAGGAGGTAAATCATGCATATCATCCAATAATGGAGATACATATATATGTTCCGGATTTATATTCCCTTGCAAATAGACTTCCTCCAGCATATTGATGTCACCACCGCCATCCAACATACTGTTCATCATAGACAACGTAGCATTTAAAACCTTCTCATGCTTTTTGCTGCGCTGATATTTGCTTGAATCCACACCTTGATAAAATTCTGTTTTTTTCCCCGAAATGTTGACTGCAGGATAAATTAATACCTGAAGCTTTACCATTCCGGTTTTTTCTTCCCTGTCACGTAAGGTAACTGCTGCTGCCAAATTCCCACCGGCACTGTCTCCAGATACTGCCATTTTGTTTTTATCAGCACCAAATTTTTCTGCGTTATCATATGCCCACCTTGTTGCAAAGAAACAATCATCAAAAGGCTGTGGATAGTGGTTTTCTGGGCATAGACGGTAATCCACATTAAAGGCGACACAATCAATATTTTGTACCAGAACTTTGCACATCTGTTCTACAACATCGGCAGATCCGCCAAAAAATCCACCACCGTGATAGTAAACAAACATGGGTAAATTTGTGCCGGCATTCGTTCTTTTATACACTCGAACCGGTACTTGATAACCATCTGCGCTGCTTATATTAAAGTATTGTGTGGTAATACCATCTTCAACTAGCTGAATTCCCTTATACTCATTAAACATCTTTCGCAGAGGCATTATTCTTTCCAAAACGTTTTGATTCTTTTTGGGCTTTGGCATAAACTTTACCAGTAGGGCAATGCTCCTCATGGATTTATAAAGCCGTGGATCCATATCTCCCGGTTCTCCACCTTCTGGAATAGGCTTGACCAATACTTTAATACCATTTACTACTTCTTCTTTTTCATTTTGTTTGATTGCTTCTAAAAGTTCCTCATGATATTTTCTTTTCATATAGTCTGTTCCTCCTTTTCTGCTTTATGAGAAAGATATGCTACAATCTGAGCAAACTGCCGGTATCATTACTACCGACTTGTTTCAATTCTATGGTTATGTTTCTTTGGATGATGATTATCGAATTGTGATAGGTCCATCTTCCATTTTAACGAAAGATAAAAATAAATTGGATCACCTTTTATTTTTATTGGATATAAATGAAAAATATCAGGAAGATATATTTGTGTAATCAGTTTCATAAGCAAACCGGTATTACCTTAACACAATATATCTTGAACGAAAAAATTATAGAATCTCAGCGCTTACTGCGGTTTACTAACAAAAGTATTTCTGAAATTGCATTACATCTGGCTTTTTCTTCGCAAAGTCATTTTCAAACAGTGTTTAAAAAATATACTGGCATAACACCAAACAGATTTCGGGACACCAAATCAGATTTATAATTTGCTTAGAATCTGATTAACTCCAATATATTATTCACTCACCTTTCATACTAATTGTCTGCTGCTTTCCATCCAGAACTTCCATGCAAAGTCTAACCGATTCACCAATAGCCCTATCAATATCGTCCCCTTCTACACCCAGCTCTTCTACAATTGTTCTTTTATCAATGAACGCTTGTCTGGTCATTATTTCAACCAAACCAATGGGATCAAGCCCTGGCTCCAGGCCCTTTTCCTTATATTCATTTATTATAGATCTCATACCAAGCCTATATAAAAATTTGGGTATTGTAATGATCCTCTTGTCTGGAACACCCAGATGTTTATGTATGATTGCAAGCATTTCCTTCCATGTGAGATTAAAGTAGCCCGCCTATCATAAATACTTTCATACACTGTTACCTCCCTTTTTAAATACTATCAAGAGTATCTGGCATTAGATTCTTTTAATAGTGCAAATTTTCTTTTAAATATGCTTTTACTTCTTCTTCCAATGGCAGGTTTTTGCAAACACCTGCCATTTTACTTGCTTTTTCCATAGTTACACTGGTAAATGAAGCCTTTACTCCTGCCAGATTTGCTTCGCTCATACTCAGTTTATGCAAGCCCAGTCCAACTAAAATTACAGCTGCATCGGGATTACCTGCAAGCTCACCGCAAACAGATACCGGTTTACCCTTTGCGTTAAATTGTTCAAAAATAAAGCCAAGCATTCGAAGCATTGCAGGAGATAAATCTTGATAATACCTTGAAATCTCCGGATTCATTCGATCAACAGCGCATAGATACTGTGTGAGATCATTAGTACCAACGCTTGCAAAGTCTACTTCCTCTGCTTTCCTACAGCAATACCGGGAGAAACCGGATTTTCTTTTAAAATCATACTATAATACCTCATTTGCTATTTTTTTCACCGAAACCACTTTCTATCATTGTGACTAATTTCTCCGCAGCCTGCTGCTCATCCGGACCTTCGGTAACAATTTCAACCTTTGTTCCCTGTCCCATACCTTCTGCCAGCAAACAAATTATGGATTTAGCATTCACAGCCTCGCCGTTCTTTTCAATGTTACGGATGGTAACTTTACTCTCAAATTGTTTTGCCATCAGAACAAGATCGGAAGCCGGACGTGCATGAAGTCCTGTTTTATTAATAATTGTTGTTTGTTTTGTTATCATAATATTACCCTTTCATTGGTGCTGCAAAATATTTTAATCTTCCTCTTTTATGGGAGTATTATTCGTGTCATGAAAGATTTTTTGTGGGAGGCTTCCATATTTTGCAGTAGCCCTAGCATTTATTGAGATTAAATATCTCTTCCGTTACTTTCAATACATTTTTTATACCAGTAGAAAGAATCCTTACGGCTGCGTGCCAATGTGCCGTTTCCATCGTCGTCCTTATCTACATAGATGAAACCATAACGCTTTTTCATTTCACCTGTGCTTGCACTAACAAGGTCAATACAACCCCAAGGGGTATATCCAATCAAATCCACACCGTCTGCAATCGCTTCTGCCATTTGTTCCACATGCTGACGAAGATAGTCGATACGATAGTCATCATATATGCTGCCATCCGGTTCCACAACATCTACTGCACCAAGTCCATTCTCGACCACCATAATCGGTATTCTATAGCGAGCATAGATTTCATTCAGGAAGTAACGCAGACCCTTAGGATCAATAACCCAGCCCCATTCACTGGCTTTCAGGTAGGGGTTCGGAATTCCCATCATCATATTACCTGCTGTTCCCTGTACCTCCGGGTCAGCAGAAGCACAGCCTGTAGAATAATAACTAAAGGAATAAAAATCTACACAGCCATTCTTTAATACTTCTTCATCACCCTCTGCAATATTAATTTTAATGCCATTCTCTTCAAAATAGCGTTTTGAATAAAACGGATACTCTCCACGCACCTGTACATCACTACACAGCCAGTAACCATTATTTAATATATTTTGTGTAAGAAGCTGATCCTCTGGACTGCAGGTAAATGGATAGGTACATACACCGGCAATCATGCATCCCACACGGTTTTCAGAGTCAATTTCATGTGCCATTTTCACTGCTTTTGCACTAGCAACAAATTGATGATGAAGTGCAGTGAAGCGACGGCTTGCATCTTCAGAGCTTTCTTTTCCTTTTCCCTGTAATAAATCCATCATAGAGGATTCATTTTCAGGCAGAATGCCGCCGGCTATGGTAGCACCAAAACTGTGTGACAGAACATTTATTTCATTAAAGGTAAGCCAGTATTTCACAAGACCTTTGTATTCCGTAAAAATGGTCTTACAGTAGTTGAGATAAAAATCAATTACCCGACGATCCGTCCAGCCATTGTAGGCTTCACAAAGATGATACGGTAATTCGTAATGTGAAATTGTTACCAGTGGCTCTATCCCATGTTTTTTGCATTCCCTAAATACACTTCGGTAAAACTCGATTCCCTCTTTATTTGGTGTAGCATCATCACCATTAGGGAATATACGGGTCCATGCAATCGATAGTCGAAACATCTTAAAACCCATTTCAGCAAATAGTGCAATATCCTCTTTATAATGATGATAAAAATCAATTCCTTCGTGACTTGGGTATTTCACGCCCTCTTCCATTGTTTTTGTATATCTACGAGGCATAGTTCTGCTGCCTGCCGTCATATAATCTGAGATGGAAGGACCCTTACCTCCCTCATTCCATGCACCTTCACATTGATTTGCTGCGGTAGCACCTCCCCAGAAAAAATTGTCTGGAAACACTTTTATATTATCCATTTAACCGCTCTCCTTCTTATAAATCTGATTGTTATGAGTATATCTTTTCTTCGTCTTTTTTTAGTCTTTCCTATCTATGACAGATTAAATTATTTCAGAAAAATCCGTATCATAGCTTCGTTTCTTTATACGATTTCCATTTGACTTGCTGCTGCTTCTTTTTCCATTTGGCTTACTGCTGCTTCTTTTGCCACCAACTGTTTTTCATATACCTTAAAAAATGGTCGGTAAAGAATAAAGCCTACAACAAAGGCCATTACTGGTATTAATAGATTTTGCCATGCCATACTGGTTAAGAACTCAGATACGCCGATTGGCATAGCTGTCAAGAGTACTACATAACCTGGTTTGAAAAATCCGATAGCGTATCCTATCCACATAAAGAATAACGTAAGAAGTGGAGTAAGGATAAACGGAATAGCCATAATAGGATTATACATAATTGGAAAGCCAAATGTAACCGGTTCATTAATGTTGAATATTACAGGCACAAGAGATGCTTTGCTGACAGCCTTCAGCTGTTCAGATTTGGAACGTAATCCCATGAGAACTAAGGGTAAAGTATTTCCTGTACCGCCACAAGCCGCTAAAGCACCAAAAAGTGCAACCGGAGCAAATACTGGCGGTTTTCCTGCTGCTACAAGATCTGCGTTAGTTGTAAGATACTGCATCATTGCTGGCATAATTGCTATGAAAACAATCATTGTTCCATGAATACCAAAGCTCCAAAGCAAAGTTGCAATCAAAATTAAAATTGCCATACCGGGTACACTGGTAAGCGCTTTAAGCGGTTGTGCCAAAAGTCCGGAAATCGCCAAAGGTAACGATACCGTAAATACCTTGGTAACAAGTGTGTTAAGTCCATACCAAAAAAGTACGTTAACTGTCAATGGAATTAAAGTTGTAAAGGTATCCTGCAAAAACGGAGGCACCGCATCGGGCATTTTAATTGTAATATTATGTTTCTGAAAGAAATGGGTTATTTTAACTGTAAAAATACCAATAAGAATAGCCGCAAACAATCCTATACTGCCAAGCGCCGTGGTATCCATACCGGTAAAGCTTTTACCGTCTGCCAAAGTATATGTAGTTGCTGGTGCAGCTACTATCAAAAATATCAGCAATGCATTTACACCATTCACCAGCGGTTTCATTCCCAACATTTTTGCGTATGCATAAGCAAGACCAAAAACGACTATAAGAGAAATCATTCCCATCGTCATATTATATGGAAGCATGAAGAATTTGTAAAATGCACTTTCCGTAGTACACCACTTGAACAAAGTTGGAACAGTAGCTATAATTTAGAAAAGCGCTCCTACTAAGATGGCACCCATACTGACCATCATACCAGCGGATATAGCGGAAAAGGTTTTATTCGCTGCAGCTTTTTCGCCAAATTTCTGTAAAGCTTTCATAAACTTACTCTCGTATAAATTCCCCATAACATTCTCCTCCTAATATTCCATATTATTTATTTGGATAAATTTTATCCACCTGTTTAAAAATATTTGCTATATTACCAATGGCGTAATCATAGGCAGGGATTACATCAATCGGCATTTTAGTAACAGCCTGTATTTCAGCTTTCTTGTAGGATATCTGCGGTCCTAGAAGTATTACATCATAGTTCTTTGCAACATCATCGTAATTTGTCACTCCCACTGCTTCTATTTTCAATTCAAAACCATTCTCCTCAGCATACTTCATCATCTTCTTCATCAGTATACTAGTCGACAAGCCACCTGCGCAAATAAGCAATACTTTTTTTACCATTTTATTACCTCCCATCTTATTTTTTATATAAAATTATAAGTTCTTTAATTAATTCTTCTGCGAGTGTGCTGTTCATTAAATGATCCTGTGCATGGGCAAGAAGAATACTTACTTTATCCACTTCACCCTTGGAATCCATTTTGAGCAGCTCGCGATGTGATTCATGTGCCAAATGCAAGCTCTCGTCCGCATCCTTAAGCATTTTTTCTGCTGTATCAAAGTTACCCTTCTTTGCCTCTTCCAATGCACCAAATGAGCTGGAACGTGCTGCACCGGAATTTGCTATAATAATCATAGCGATATCTTCTAGTTTTTCATTATCTTGCATGTATCATCTCTCCTATTTATAATTTATAAATAATAGTAAGAATATTTGCGATTTCATCATCATTGAATATAATATCAAAGGCCTTTTCGATTGGTTTTACCAATTTCAGCACTTCCTTGAATTGCCTGTAATGCTTTGAAATAATCATTTCTTTACGTATATTCGAAGGTGCAGGCATATGACCAAGTAGCCGGTCAATGCAGCAGGAAATGTGAATAAAGAGTCCAACCTCGGAATCAAGTGATAATTCGCAAATTCTTTCATTAATACCCAATAGAAACTGAGGAAGTAATTTTTTTAGTTTGTCAATATTGGTATACTCAAGTTGCTCACCTAGGTAATCAAACACCTCATCATAATCAATGCCTTTCTTGGCTTCCCCGTTCAGTTGAAGTAGGCTAGGCAATCTATCCTTGGGAGTGCTAAAAACTTCACTAATAGAAATAAACGGCAGCGAAAACAACTTCGGATCAAAAGTACCGACGACACAATGGATGCTTCCTACTCTCATCATATTCACAAACTCTTCTCGAAGCGCGTCCCTATCCGATATTGCCAATGGAATAATATCCACATCTTCTAGTTTGCCATAGCGTACAATGTAACGCTTTAGCTCCTCCGCACCGCCCTTGCCCGTGGTACATAAAGTAACAATTATTTTCTTTCGTTTCATACCGTAGATATCCATGTTTTTAATGACATTTTGGTAAACAATATCCACATTCTCATCAATTGCTGCTTTCCTGGCTAACTCAATGCCGATGGTTGTAATCGGTATTGGCAGCCAACGGATTACAATGTTCAACTCCTCCTCGATGGAAGCCAGCATTTCTGGAAGTAAGCTGCTGTCATATACAACAATGATACCTTTTCCTCGTTCAATTTTTGATATGTATTGCTTTAAGGAAGTATAGATTTCTTCCATATCCTTTTTAATGGTTAATTCAAAGGAAAACACATTTTCAAGATGCGTAAGACCTACAATCGTTTTCGTTATCGATGCAGCTACATCACCACCATAAAATGCAAATAAAATAACCGGTTTATTGGACGTATCGGATATTGGTGTCTGACAACTGATAAACATCGTAATCAGTATTACTTCTTCAATGGGAAGCTCAATGTCAAATATCTGCCTGAGTTTAAGCGATAATTCCATACTGAGCAAATATTCGGATTTATAATTCTCTAGAATATCCGATATTTGTTTTGGGGCTATTTTATTCGATGTTGATTGGCTGCTGAGTATTGAATTTAAATGTAAGCACAATCCATAAAATACAGAATCCGAAAAATTTCGTCCAAGCTTTATAGATGCCTCATCCAAAAACACCTCCACTAGATTGATAATTCGTTTATCGACCAGCATGGATATTTGTTCTTTATTAGTGACCTCCCTAGTGAGTTCATTTTGATATCTTCGAAACATGTTTTCCACCTCAGTGCTTAAAAGAAGGTCAATTTCGTTTTCTTCCAGCCCTCTGGCAGCCAGTGATAACGCTTTGCGGTCCAGTTCATCGTAAATATTATTACCTTTCAGCTTTTCCTTATCAAGCGAGCTCATTTTCATAGAGGTCTCACTGAAGGAATAACTGTAATTTGAAGGAATAATCTTTTCGATTTCCTCACGATAAGTTTTGTATTTTAAAAAACCTTTTCGCACATGATTCCCAAAATCACTGATGAATAATTGAAACTTATCATTGCTCTTATGCTCTCGCAGATAAGCATTTGCACATCCAATTTTTATATCTGTTTTCAGTTGCCTACAATTTGCTTCACATTCATACAAAAGTAAACACCGCAGCAGTTCGGCATTGATATTCAGAGTATGCTTAATTCGCGCCGCTTCCAATGTCAGAAAGCTTTGTATCATCTCCATACGTTCTCTAAGTGGTCTTTCACTAAGCGTTGGCAATTCTATGAAGATGGGAAATTTCGTTGCAAAATCATCATATGCCATTGAATTTTTATTATCGCAGCTTACGATAACGATTGGCTCTGATTGTTTTCTTTCTAACTCTCCTGCTCGCTCTTCCTCGGTATGTGAAATCACAAGGCTTCTTACTTTACTACTTAAATACTGTGCATTGTCAATATAAAGTACACCTTGGTTTGCTGCTACAAAACAGCCCTCATTGTTACTGTCACCGAAAAACTCATTTATTGCCAACTGCTCATTATCTATATAGTTTCTGCAATCAAATACAATAAATTTAGAATCTGGTAAAAGTACACCACTTTGTATTGCAAACTTATGCATTAACATTGCAAGAAAACTTTTTCCTGTACCCTTCGCTCCAATAATAACCACGTTCAGACTTTTTTGCGGATAAAGAACTGCGGCCATCGCAAGCTGAACCGCACGCTTTAAACTGCCATTATAACCAATCAAATTCATAAAGCAATTGTTGGATGTTCCACCCGAATTATCATTGATATAGTATAAAACAGGTCTTCCATTGGTTTTATCAATTTTCCCTTCATCAACCAGCGAACTGAGAATACTACTGACATTAGTACGCTGCATATTAAGTGCTTCTGCTATGTATTGGGTAGATACACCTCCTTTTTCCTCTTTTGCTGAGTGCAACTTAATAAAATCGTAAATTTTCGTCTTATTTTTTTTCATGGTACACCCCCTTTATAATGAGAATATACACTTTATACTGTGTTTGAACAATAGCATCTTTGGTAATCAATGTCAAAACGAGAAGTGTATGTTTTCCCCTTGTGTTTTTAATACATATTTATACTTTTACATAATTATTATGCATCTATTTGTGCATTACCTACAAATGATTTGCTTTGATTAGAAATAACCCTGCGTTAGTGTATAGGTTTTCATATACATAATGAAGCAGTGTATAAATCATAAAGAATACAGTAGATTTTTCATAATTTTCACATTTTTTCAATCGTTTTTCACAGGTAATAGAACCTATAGATTGCTTACCTTTTTCAGTAAATCAGACAATTGCTTTCTCCAGCATAGGATACCTCCATTTAAATTCTGTTTACCTACGTGTTATAATAAATTTAAATTTCTCTGTCATCTTTGTAAGCCCTAATGTGGTACAAGATGTCAAGACACTTTTTCAAAAAAATTAAGTTAGCTAGAATTTAAATTTTCAAATCACCGCGGAAACTGGCAGGGATTTGTGTATATTGCATTTTATATCGAATTATGATAAAATATGCATTCATCAATAAAGCTTGGGAGCCCTGATCATGAATATAAAGTTATTAGAAGCATTTTTAGCTGTTATTGATAATAAAACAATGTCCGCTGCAGCTGAAAAACTTTTCACTACCCAACCGAATATTTCACTTATGATTAAGGATTTAGAGAATTACTATTCAACTAGATTATTTAATCGTGTTTCTAGAAATCTTTATTTAACTCCCGACGGTATAAAATTAGAGAAATATGCAAGAAGAATCGTTGCTAATTTTGAAGAAATGAATACGGCTATGTTTAGCCAGAACAAGATAATTCGTATTGGTAGTAGTGTAACAATCGGACAATATTTATTAAACAGATATCTTAAAAAGTTAAAATTCTCAATGCAAAATATAGATTTTGAAATTGTAATTAATAATACTGAAGAAATTGAAAGACTGATATTAGATAATCGGCTTGATGTTGCTATTGTCGAAGGAAAAATCTATTCAAAGAATATAACAGAAGTTGAAATATTAATCGATGAATTAATAGCTGTAATAGGTTATGATTATCCTCTTAATATCAATATAGAAAAATTATCTGATTTGGAGCAATTACCTTGGATCTCCCGTGAAGATGGAAGTCACAATAGAAATCAATTTGAAATCGACATGAACGAAAGAAAGATTCATCCCAAAGTCGTATTTAAAGCAACTAATTTAGAGACTATTATACAAGCGGTTGAAAACAATTATGGTTTTGCTATTATTTCTAAATTAGCTGCTAAAGAGGGATTAAAAAAGCAAAGTTTAAAAAGATTAAACTTTGCCGATTATAGCTGTCCTCGTTCCATAAGATATATTTATTATAAAAGTCAGGATGAAGATCCTATTATATCTCAAATTTTAGATTGCATTAATAAATAATTGTAGAATAGTACCCACTACACCTGTACCTAAAATAATCTTTATTGCACTTAATTTATACTTTCTGAGAATAATAAATCCGCCTATAAATAGCCCAAATTCAAGCCATCTAAAATCCCCAAGGACTATATTATTGAAATCGGTATTAAATAATGCAAGAACTAAAATTGAGACCCCCGCACTGGCGATCAAGGCTACAACAGCTGGTCTAAGGGCTTCTAGCACAGTTTGAACTCCCGAAAAATTCCTGTATTTGTAATAAAAATAAGCAAGAGTTAAACAAATTATAAAGGAAGGAAGAATACACCCAAGGGTACATACTACTGCTCCTAAGGTACCATATACCCTTTGTCCAACAAATGTAGCAGAATTTATTGAAATTGGTCCCGGGGTCATTTCAGCAATCGTGATTAAATCTGTAAATTCTGCCATGGTTAATAAATTATGATTTTCAACTACCTGTTCTTGAATAAGCGGAATTGCAGCATAACCACCACCAACACTGAATAAACCCACTTGTATAAAACTAATGAATAGAGTCCATAGAAGTTCCATTAATTTTCTCCTTTCTAGCCTTTCTAGTGTCTAAAAGTACGTTAATTAGTCCAATTCCTAGGCAGAAAAATATAATATACATAGCACCTAGATTAAAGAAATAGGTGGCTATAAAAGCAACTACCATAACAATCACGTAAAGAACCTTTTTTTTCTTAATTATATTCATCCCTAAATTAACAACTACATCTAAAATTACTGCAGCTACTCCAGCTCTCATTACCTGTAGTGCAATTGCAATCACCTGATTGCTCTTAAATTCTTTATAAAAGATTGAAATAAGTGAAATAATAGCAAAAGGCGGAATAATTGTACCTAATATGGCAACTATACTCCCTAAAATACCATGGATTCGGTATCCTAAAATAACACTTGCATTGACAGGAATAGGTCCTGGACTTGATTGTGCAATAGCCGTAATATCCAGCATCTCATCTTCCTCTAGCCATTTTAATTCTTCAACGAATTTTTTCTTGTATAGGGAAACAATAACAAAACCTCCACCAAATGTGCATGCACTTAAAATGAATGTTGTAGTAAAAAGTTTCCATAGTTTATTTTCGTTCATATTCATCTCTCCTTACTCCAACAAGCTTATCATCAAATTGTTAATAAGTAAAATATATATCTATTATATTATACATAACGATTTTTTATAGATAGTATAATACCTAGAAAAACTATCCATGTATCACCCCTGCTATTTTACCCTTGTTATTAATACTACAACTTCCACATTCCCCATATATTGAATGGCGAAAATGTACGGTTATTTATTATATTATATGGTAGCCTGTAGCATATGCAAAACATTGGATATACAGATGCAAAACTATTTGACATGATTTATAGTAATCTAAAAATTTTTATGATGACTCATATACGGTGGGCAAAACGTGGACTTTGTCCACCATACAGATAATCGGATCAAATTAAAGATAAATTTTATATCCTACTTGCTTTTGTATTTTAGCAAAATTAAAACAGCCCTCGGCACAATGGCCAGTCACGGGAGCCCCATCGGCATGTTAGACAATCTTATATTAAAGTGCCCTGTATCACTGGTTTTTTACCTTAATATGGTATACAATATAAATCGGTATTAAAACTTTACAAATTTATAAATATGGAGGTAGTAAAATGTCAGAAACCAAAATATGCAAGCACTGTAAAACGGAAATTGATAAAAAGGCCAAAGTATGTCCGAACTGTAATCATAAGCAAGGAGGTAAAGCAAAATTTATAGTAATTGGCGTTTTAGTATTTTTTATCTTGATAGGCGCATTTAGTAATAACGATGATGGTGACCAAGATACTACAGGTCAAGTGACTAGCATAGATTCCGATAATGGAATCGAAAAAGTCGAAGCGGAAATAACTGCAGAGCCTACTGCCAAACCAACAAAAGAGGAAACGGCAGAACCAACCGATGAGCCAACACCTGAACCGACTTCCGAACCGGAAAAAGAGGAAACGCCAAAATTGACAATGGGCCAAAAAAATGCCTTAAGTAAAGCTAAAGATTACTTAGATTTTGCAGCATTTTCTCGCAGTGGATTGATTGAACAATTAGAATTCGAAGGATTTTCAAACGAAGATGCAGCATATGCAGTAGATAATTGTGGCGCAGATTGGAATGAGCAGGCGGCAATAAAAGCACAAGACTATTTAGATTTTAGTTCCTTTTCGCGCTCTGGGTTGATTGAACAGTTGGAATTTGAGGGATTTACCACAGAACAAGCGGAATATGGTGTTAAAGAAGTAGGCTATTAAACAATATGATAACTGTCCTATTTTTGAAGCAACCATCATATGAAGATTACCCTCGGCCAAATTGAGGTTAACCTCTCATTATTGAAGTATTTATGAAGTATTAATCATCAATTACCCCGGCCAGTAACGACCGGGGGTTCCTTGACCTCTTATTTTGCGATTTAAGGCGGGTTTAGGTTTAGGCTACCACTTCGCCCTTTTGATTTCAGCCTGAATTTACTCTATAGGACAAAGCTACAGCTATGCTTTTCTGCCGGCAGCCAAGGCTGCTATGGTACTCTTGCCTATCCTAGTGCCATCATCCTTAAGATGCTTGCCCCAGCCCAGCCGATCCCAGTATACGAGCACTGCAACCCTCGTCTTCGGACCATAATCACCATCTATTTGCAACCTAGGAAACCAATCCGGTGGCACTGCATTAAGCCGTTTCTGCGCCCATTTGATATCTTCTTTTGAAGATTCCGGTGTAATCGCTTTGGTTGGCATAGATGCCTTTTTAGATAGTTTGTAATAATCTGCTATAGCCTTTGCCTGCGCCTGTGCTAGTTTCCGTAAATTATCGTCTTTCAGCAACCATTCTGTTGATTTAGGATTAGTGTGAAAACTATTCTCCACAATATAAAAAAGAGGACATCCTGCGTCGTCTGCCCCTCTTAATGTAATAGCAATGTGTAAGACCCTTGGAATAACCGTAGAACAATGGCCCTCTCTTATATCATAATAAATGATATAAACTAATTATGTACATTGACAATATAATATACTTACCCAGGGAACCGATGGGGCGATATGCCGGCCACCTACTCTATGAGAAAGGGGCTGATGCTTATGTATATTACATACAGTGATTTATTCACATTTGTAATAATGCTTGCTGCTATTATAACCCTTGTCAGAAATGATAAGCATAAGAAATAGCGCCCCCACCCGCAAAGTGTAGCGCTAAATTCTTAGATCTTATTTTGCCGAGGTGGCTAGGTTTCATCTAG
>ENA-UOOI01001766-UOOI01001766.1-fermentation-metagenome-genome-assembly--contig:-NODE-1766-length-21039-cov-3.906643_pt1 | contig 21039 bp, 20 predicted proteins | sample MGYA00245779_ERZ724027 | MGnify/ENA primary metagenome ERZ724027 (study PRJEB28704, sample SAMN03018318) | fermentation metagenome | biome: anthropogenic terrestrial biome; feature: soil; material...
ATTGCAGTGCTATATCTGTTATTTGGAAGGGACGAGAAGATTATTCCTTCCATTCAGTATCAGCCCCCGGAAGGTCTGGACAGTGCGTCAGTTGGATATATTATCGACGGTCAGGTTGACAATGAAGATGTAATTTCACTAATTGTCTACTGGGCTGATAAGGGATATCTGAGGATCGAAGAGAAGAAAAAAAAGAATCTTCTTTTGATTAAACTGAAAGATCTGCCGGAAGATGCACCCGCTTATCAGACTACGGTATTCAGTAAATTATTTGAAAAGAGCGATCAGACCAACATCAGCAGACTGAAATATAAATTTCAGGGTACCATGGATATTGCAAAAGATCAGATTAAGGATGAGTTTGGTGATTCTTCGAATAAGGGTGTCTTTACAAGGTCATCGAAAGTTTCAAGAATTGCAGCTATGATTTTCTGCACATTTCCTTTAGGATGGTTCATGCTGCAAACGAGTTATTATTCTATGCTTGGAACCGTACGGTTTATAGCATATATCGTATTCTGGATTCTTCTGTTTGCAGGAATGTTTGTGATCTGTACCGGAGTTGACAAATGGTATGCTAAGTCATCGATGAAAAGAAAGAGGAGCGTGAATGTCGGGATTTTGATGTGTGCCATACCGATGGCAGTCTATGCCGGTGATTATATTTCACGTGCGATGAATCATGAGATCTTTAACTATACGTGGCAGCTGGTATTTGTATTTGGAATGACTGCCGCCGGTATCTGGCTGACTGTCTTCATGAAGAAAAGAACTTCACAGTCTACAGAATGGATGGGAAGGATTGCGGGACTTCGCGATTTTATAGAAACAGCGGAACTGGATCGCATGAATGAACTGGCCGGAGATAATCCGGAATGGTTCTACCATATCATTCCCTATGCATATGTATTCGGGCTGTCTGATGTATTTGCTGAAAAGCTGAAAGACCTTTCACTGCCTGCTCCCGAGTGGTATGTACCTCGCAGAAATTATACATTTTTTGACTATTATACGTTCAATATGTTGATGACGAGATCTTTAAGTGATGTGACGACAACACTTACAGTGCCTAAGCCCAGCAGCAGCTCCGGCAGCTCTGGAGGTTCCGGTGGAGGCTTCAGCGGTTCCTCCGGTGGCGGAGGTTTCTCTGGCGGCGGCTTTGGCGGCGGAGGCGGCGGAAGCTGGTAACGCGGTAAATATGTCAGTATTTTTTTAAAGGTGAACAGTATTTGAAGGTAAAACTTCAGATGCTGTTTTTCTTTGATTTGAATATGACGGATAAAAATGAATTCTTGTGGAAAACAACCTACATGCTATGTGTAATGGGTGGAAATATATAAATATGCTAAATACTAGAATGATATGTCGAAATATTTAAAAAACTGTTGAACTGGAATGAATATTATGTTATTATCAATTTATAGAAAATAATACCAAATTTTAGACAAGGAGGCTCCTATGAATTTTTATAATTCGGATTTTGATTATAATAATGAATTTATTGAAAACTGGAATGAGAAAGTAAAAAGGATTAAAAGCAGTTGTATTGTGATTGCGATCGTGCTGTTAATAGCCGGTATTTTGTGTTTTGCTTTTCCTATGAAAGTGTATACATTTATACAATATCTTGTGGCAGTCACATTAATTGTAACCGGTATTTTTCATATCGTTAATTATGTGAACACCACCTATTATTTTAGAGACTCCATGCAGATTATTGTTGGAGTTTTGAATATCCTGATGGGTGTTTTGATACTTTTCATGCCGGTGATCATGACGTCCACCGCATTAACCTTTCTATTGGCGTTCCTGCTTCTGATTACCGGAGCTGAGACGTTATCCTTTGCAGGAAGAATGAGATATTATCGTATTATGAATACCGGTGTTATGACATTCGGCGGAATTGTCAGTATTATAATATCTGTTCTGTTCCTGCTGATGCCATTTTTTGCATCGCTGGTTTTAAATTACATTATAGCGGCATATCTGGCAGTAAGCGGTATTCTTCTTCTTACAGAAGCGTTATCGATGAAAAAGGTAGAGTAATCACATAAGATGTTCCAGACGTAGAAAAACAATCCCGGACTTTTAACCGGGATTGTTTTTTGCCCATATGACAGTTGCTTATTGATATATTTTGAATTATACTATGTATAACTATATTAAGAGACAGAGGTGGTGTGCTTGGGAAAAGAGACAGTATTGATTACCGGTGCTTCAGGGGGCATAGGAAAGGAATTTGCACTTGTATTCGCAAAGAACGGATATGATCTTGTCCTTGTTGCACGAAACGAAAAACGTCTGGAGTTTCTCAGAAAAAAACTTGAATCTGACTATAACATCTGTGTTACAGTTCTGGTGCAGGATATGACTGAAGACAATGCTGCGTTGATTCTTTCAGATAAGATTAATAAGTCAGGAATTTCGGTGAATATATTAGTCAATAATGCAGGTTTTGGAGACAACAATCAGTTTTTGGATTCCAACTGGGAAAAGCAAAAACATATGGTCCGGCTGAATATTCTCGCTTTGATACAGATGACTTATGTGTTCGGAGGACAGATGAGAAAACGGGGGCATGGGAGAATCCTGAATATGGCTTCAGCTGCTGCGTTTACTGCCGGGCCTGGTATGTCCGTTTACTATGCATCCAAGGCATTTGTTTTATCTTTTTCAGAAGCAGTAAGTGAAGAACTGAAAGGCACAGGTGTGACTGTAACCGCCGTATGTCCGGGCCCGACAAGCACCGGGTTCGAGGAATCAGCGGGTATGCACGGATCTCGTATGTTTCACGCGGTGAAACCACAGAGCGCAAAGCATGTTGCAGTGGACGGCTTTCGGGCATGTATGTCCAAAAGGCCTGCCTTGTACCATGGAAAGATAACAAAGATAGGCAGTGTCGGGGCAAGGCTTCTTCCGAGAAGCCTGATGAGAAAAATAGCGAAAGAGATTAATAAGGTTCCTGGGGGGAATTCATGAGGAGGGAAAGACTATCGATATCATATTTAGATTTTTTCAGATGAGAATGGTGACGAACATTGTAGCAGGGATCATTCTGTTTTATGTTCTGAGAAGATTTCTTAACTGGATTTTAGAGTTGAGAAGTATCAGTGAAGTAAAAAAAGCAAATAAGAAAATCAATTTTCTGTTAAAACCCTATGTCTCCGGAGGGGCATTTCCGCCCCCGGAAACTTACCATGCGATTAAAGAAACGGTTGCCGCTGATTATCACGTTTCGACCGAAGAGCTGAACAGGTTTTCCGACTGTATTACTCAGTTTATTGAAGAAATATTCGAGGATGCTTATATTCCTGCGGATAAAAAGATGGAATATACAGATAATTTACGTGTGCAGCTTGAAGCATTTGAAGAGTTATCATCCGGCGAACAAAGCTCAAAGACTGCAGTTGCTTCTATAGAAGGAGACGGCATCTTTGACAGTAACAATCAGTTTAATATTTGTATCCTTGTTTCAGGATTTTTGGTAGCGTTTTTTGGATTTCTGAGTGGCACTTATAATATTTTTCAGTCATTTGGTGTCTTTCTCGGCGTCAGTTTTGCGCTCGTCATTTTTACCGATCTCTGCCTGAAAAAGAAAAGATATCGTGAAATTCCGAGATGGTGGAGAAACGCCAAACAGAAGATGGCAGTCTCCTGGGAAGCCATCATGGATAAACACAGGAGAACCAAAAAAGAGCGCGAACAGGATGAGGTTATGAAACTGAAAAAACAGCTGAACGAAGAACAAAGCAGGCTTAATAAGTGGTCGACTGAGCTGATGCTGAAACAAAGTCATCTGGAAGAGAAGGAAAAGGATCTGAGAACAGGAGCGATGGACCGGTCGGTTCCCGACAGTGATCAGGAAAATTCTGATAAGGATCAGACAGATCACGGCAAAAGTCAGGAAGTTTTCAATCAGGGTAATGATACTTCCGGCGGAAGCAGGAGATATCTTTTTAAAACAAGGCTTGATACAAAAAGACTCATCTTAAGACCATGGGAGCAAGGGGATGCCGAAGAGTTATATCGATATGCAAAAGATGACAGAATAGGACCGCCTGCAGGATGGCCTGTACATACCGGAGTAGAAAACAGCAGGAAAATCATCAGTGATGTGCTTTCTGAGGCGGGCACTTATGCGATAGTTTTAAAGGAGACAAATCTAGTGGTCGGAAGCATCGGACTGAAGATCGGACCGAACAGCAGCCTAGGCATTCCGGATACGGAGGCGGAAATCGGTTATTGGATCGGGGTTTTGTACTGGGGACAGGGACTGATTCCCGAGTCGGTTTGTGAACTGATGCGTTATGCGTTTGAAGAACTGGGTCTGGAAAAACTGTGGTGCGGATACTATGAGGGAAATACAAAGTCCAAGCGGGTACAGGAAAAATGTGGATTTCATTATCATCATACAAATGTGGACGTTCCTGTAGAACTGATGAATGAAAACAGGACAGAGCATATTTCCTGTATAAGCAGGAAAGAATGGGAAAAAAATAATTTAGCTGATGATAAAAAATAATTCTGCTTCTTGACAGAATTATAAGAAAATGGTAAGCTAAAGATAGTTAGGAACTGCTAACTAATTGGCAGGAAGAAAGGTGATGGTTTTCATGGCGACAGCGTTAATTTGTCTGGTGCTGATTATTATAGCGGTGTTTGGAATCAGGAGTTATAGGAAAAGGCTGACATCCGGGTGCTGCAGTCCCTCCGATGAGACAGCGGTAAAAAAAGTAAAGGTGAAAGATAAAGATATTTCGCATTATCCTTATCACAAGATTCTGAAGGTGGATGGCATGACCTGCGCGAATTGTGCGAACCGCGTGGAGAACGGTCTGAATCAGCTTGGAGATGTATTCGCCCGTGTTGACCTTTCGCATGAGAGAGCAGATGTCTATATGAAACAGGATATCAATGAAGATACACTCAGAGAAGCTGTTATCAATGCCGGCTACAGAGTGTATCAGGTAACACAGGGATAACCGTAAAAATTAATCGATAAAAAATGACAAAAAGCTATGTTCATAATTCGATCAGAAATGATTGTATTCTAAAACATAGCTTTTTTTTCAATAGACATTGAGTTATTGATCAAAATAGTTTATGATAGAAAGTGTAGAAATTAGTAGTACCTATAAATCACAAGAAGGAGAAAAATGTATGGAAAAGTTTTTCAAATTGAAAGAGAACGGGACTACAGTCTCGAGGGAGATCCTTGCCGGACTTACAACTTTCTTTGCCATGGCGTATATCTTGTTTGTCAATCCATCAATGCTTTCACAGACAGGAATTCCCTACGGGGGTGTCTTTCTGGCAACAATCTTTGCAGCTTCAATCGGCACATTAGTAATGGCATTGTTTGCAAATGTTCCCTACGCGCAGGGACCTGGTATGGGTCTGAATGCATTCTTTACTTACACAGTCTGTTTCGGACTTGGATTCAGCTGGCAGGAGGCTCTGGCCATGGTATTTATCTGCGGAATCGTCAACATTATCATTACAGTGACGAAGATACGTAAAGAGATTATCCGCGCAATACCGGAAAGCCTGCAAAATGCGATCAGCGGCGGGATCGGTGTGTTTATAGCTTATTGCGGCATAAAAAACGCAAACCTTTTGAACTTTACCGCAGACCCCGGTACATATACGCAGACAGAAACCGGAACTGTGATTACCGATGCCAGTATTGTTCCGGCTCTTTCCGATTTTAACAATGCAGCTGTGATTCTGGCGGTGATTTCACTGATTATTACCGTGGTTCTAGTCTTAAAAAATGTTCCCGGCGCTATTTTTATCGGTATCATAGTCTCAACGATCATCGGTATTCCTCTTGGTGTTACAGATGTCAGCCAGATCGGTGTGGAAAATAACCTCTCTCAATCTTTTTCAGAGCTCGGAGTTACGTTCGGAGCTGCCTTTAGTTCCAAAGGTATGGGCTCTCTGTTCAGTGACGCGGCAAGGATCCCGCTGGTGCTGATGACAATCTTTTCCTTCAGTCTGTCTGATACATTTGATACGCTGGGTACCTTTATCGGAACCGGAAGAAAAACCGGAATATTCAGCGAAGAAGATCAGAAAGCCATGGATAAATCCAGCGGATTTAAGTCGAAGATGGACAAAGCGCTGTTCGCCGATTCTATTGCTACTTCTGTAGGTGCGGTTTTAGGTACTTCAAATACGACGACTTTTGTTGAGAGTGCGGCAGGTATCGGGGCAGGAGGACGCACAGGTCTGACTTCACTTACTACCACGTGTATGTTTCTGCTCAGCATGTTTTTTGCTCCGGTCATCGCCATTGTTCCGGCAGAAGCCACAGCGCCGGCTCTGATTATGGTTGGAATAATGATGCTTTCTTCATTCAAAGATATCGAATGGACAAATCTCGAAGAAGCTGTTCCGGCATTCTTTGCCACAATTTTCATGGGATTGTGTTACAGTATTTCCTATGGTATTGCGACAGGATTTATCTTCTACTGTCTGGTAAAGATACTGAAAAAAGAAGTAAAAGATGTTCATCCGATTCTCTGGATAAGCACCATATTGTTTATTCTTAACTTTATACTGCTTGCATTTATGCAGTGACGCAGCCGGTTTTCAAAGGCATCACAGACAGGAATTAAGGACTGTCTGTGATGCCTTTTTTGTGTACTATATCTAAAACATAGTGAAAATGTATTGTATCATAAAAATAGAGTAGTATCATAATAAATATAAGGGTCAAAGTAATATATAGAGATAGGCAGCCCGAAAAGGGCGAAATTCGAATGTTTGACCTTTCTACAACACCTAAGAAAGGAGATGCAAAGACAATTTTCCCTTATAAGGGGTAACTTTGCTGTGAATGTATGGAACTGATTGTATTATTGATTTTATTTCCGCTGCTGATTTCCGTTTTAGTGTTCTTTATAAAAAATGAAAAAATCAGAAATGCTATAATGAGGTGTGGTGCAGTAGTGACAGCTGTATTGACTTTGGTGACGGCTGTCTTATACTTCAAAGACGGAATTATGATCTCATTTGGTCGTTCTGAAGTCATTGACGTCTGTATGCTGATTGTTGAAATTGGACTGGCGGCATATATTATTCTGACCGGATTTAAAGAGAAAAAATATCTGCTGTCATTGTTTTCATTCGTCCAGATTGTCATGATCGTCTGGTTTGAACTAAGTGAAAAAAGAGAGATCGAGGTACAGAACTATATCGTTCTGGACAAGCTTTCAGGAATCATGATGCTGATTGTCGGAATTATCGGAAGCCTGATCTGTATCTATGCGGTGGGATATATGAAATCTTATCATATTCATCATAAGGAGGTAAAGGAGAGAAAATCCTTTTTCTTTGCGGTGGTGTTTGTATTCTTATCTGCTATGTTTGGGCTTGTTTTGAGCAATAACCTGCTATGGATCTATTTCTGCTGGGAAATCACAACCTTCTGTTCTTATCTGCTGATCGGGTATACACAGACAGATGAGGCAAAGCATAATGCACTTCTCGCACTGGTTATCAATGTCGGCGGAGGCCTTTCCTTTGCCGCTGCGATTGTGATTCTGGGTACAAAACTGCACACGCTGGAGCTGTCGGTTCTCACATCAATGGAGCCGGGATTCTATGTACTGGTATGTGTGTTTCTGCTCTGTATTGCTGCACTTACGAAATCAGCACAGTTTCCGTTTTCGTCCTGGCTTTTAGGCGCCATGGTTGCACCGACACCTTCCTCTGCGCTGCTGCACTCTGCCACGATGGTGAAGGCAGGAGTTTACCTGATCATTCGGCTTTCACCACTGCTTGGTGTTACTGTGGCAGGAAGAGTGATGACATTAATCGGAGCGGTAACCTTCCTTGGATGTTCTCTTCTGGCGATTACACCTCACGATGCCAAGAAGGTGCTGGCTTATTCCACAATTGCGAATCTGGGATTGATTGTGATGTGTGCAAGTGTCGGGACACAGGAATCCTTATGGGCCGCTATTTTACTGCTCATCTTCCATGCTGTTTCGAAATCGCTGATGTTCCTTACCGTTGGATCGATAGAAAATGTAATTGGAAGCAGAAATATCGAAGATATGAATGTTCTGATGCAGGTATCGAAAGGACTTTCTATTTCACTGATCATCGGAATCTGTGGCATGTTCCTCGCACCTTTTGGAATGCTGATTTCAAAATGGGTGGCGATGAAGTCATTTATCGATTCCAAAAACATATTGATCGTGGTAATCCTTGCCTATGGCAGTGCCGCAACCATGTTTTACTGGGGTAAATGGCTTGGTAAACTGAATTGTAACAGGAAACCGAAAGGTTATGAAAAACAGATGGAACTTCGAAACGATGAAAAAGCTCCAATCTTTTTTCTTGCTGTGATTGTCCTGCTTTCGTGTCTGGGCTATCCACTTGCCTCAAAATATGCGATTGTACCGTTTTTGGTCAGCAAATTCGGTACGCCGCCGGTGATTCCGATTGGAACCGGCGATCAGACCCTGATGGTTCTCATGATCTTTATGGTCAGCATGCTGATTCTCGTGCCCATGGGACATGTTCCGACAGGACTCTTCCCGAAGAGAAGAGAAACCCCAATCTATATGGCAGGCGAGAATTCCGGCGATGATCAGCATTTCATAGGTTCTTTTGGAATCGAGAGAAAAAGCGATCTCAGTAACTGGTATATGGAAGAAGTACTGAATGTTAAAAAGATTACGTTTTGGTGTAATACTGCCTCAGCTGTATTGATTTGTGCCGGCATTATCTTGTTGATTGGGAGGTGGGGAATGTGATGTCAGTCATAAAAGTTATTTTGATTATTATTCTCACACCGCTGGCAGGCGGTCTTTTGGTAGGCTTTGACCGGGTTATCTCTGCGAGAATGCAGGGAAGACAGGGCCCTCCGATTTTACAGCCGTTTTATGATGTGCTGAAATTAATTTCGAAGGAGACAATAGAGGTAAACAGGTTTCATCGTTTCTATGTATATCTGTCGCTTATGTTTATTATACTTACGGCAGTTGTTATGTTTTCAGGTGGGGATATCCTGCTTGCAATCTTTATCCTTTCACTGGGAGCAATGTTTTTCACACTTGGAGGATATGCCTCATGGTCTCCATATAGCGTTGTGGGAGCTGAGAGAGAGCTTCTGCAGATGATGGCTTACGAACCCATGATGTTTATTGTGGCAGCCGGACTATATTATGTGAGTAATTCATTTTTTGTCAGCGATATCATAAGTCAGAGCAAACCGGCGATCGTATACCTTCCGGTTGTTTTTGTCGGATTTATATATATTCTGCCTTTTAAGCTTCGTAAATCACCATTTGATCTGAGCGTAAGTGAAGAAGCCAATCAGGAGGTAGTACAGGGTATCTCGACAGAATATTCAGGCCGGGCGCTGGCTGTAATAGAAGTTACACACTGGTACGAGACAATGATTGCACTGGGATTTGTCTTTGTGTTTTTTGCGGCAGACAACAAGATAAGCCACCTAATTGCGGTGCTCATGTGTCTGGTTGTTTATATGTTTGAAATCATCCTTGACAATTCCACCGTGAGGGTGAAGTGGCAGAAAGCATTATCCTCGGCATGGATTGTGTCAGGTATATTGGGAATAGTAAATCTTACAGTACTGTCATTCTTTAACTTTTGAAACCAGCCCGTTTAGGGCGGATAGGAGGCACTATGAGCATAAATAAAAAATCACCCTGGGTTTTACATTATGATGCTACCAGCTGTAATGGCTGTGATATAGAGGTCCTGGCAAGTTTTTCACCCGTTCATGATCTGGAGCGGTTTGGTGTCGTCAATACCGGCGACCCGAGGCACGCGGATATTCTGCTGATCACCGGAAGCGTTAACCGGCAAAGTATACCGGTGGTAAAACAGTTATATGAGCAGATGCCGGATCCCAAAGTTGTCGTGGCAGTCGGTATCTGTGCGACGTCAGGAGGAATCTTTAAGGACTGTTACAATGTCGTCGGCGGAGTCGACAAAGTGCTTCCGGTCGACGTTTATGTACCCGGATGTGCTGCCAGACCGCAGGCAATTATAGACGGAATTCTGAAGGCTGCTTCTATATTGGAAGAGAAAGAGAAAGCATTAAAAGAAAGGTAGGTTCCTTGTGGAAGAACAAAATATCAGACAAATATCACCGGAAGAAATCCTGAAGGAGACGAATAATATTCGAAATAAGGGTTATCGCCTTGTTGCGATTTCATGTACTTATAAGGATGGCATGGAACTGACCTATTCTTTTGACAAAGAGTACGATTTCATAAATCTGAGAATCAATATGGAGGATGATGTGAAGATTGAGAGTATTACACGTATCTATCCCTACGCGTTCCTCTATGAAAATGAAATCAAAGAGCTCTTCGGTGCGAAGATTAAAAATATTGTAGGAGACTTCCATGATCAGTTATATCGAATATCTGTGGATGCTCCGTTTAAGAGCAAGGAGGAAAAATAAATGGCAAAGAGAACAGTGATACCATTTGGCCCTCAGCACCCGGTACTCCCTGAACCAATCCACCTGGATCTGGTGCTGGAGGATGAAAAAGTAATCGAAGCGATTCCCCAGATCGGATATGTACACAGAGGTCTCGAAAAACTGGTTGAAAAAAAGGACTTTAAACAATTCCCCTATGTAGCGGAGAGAATCTGCGGGATCTGTTCCTTCTCACATGGAATGGGTTACTGCATGTCAGTCGAGAGTATTATGGGTATCGAAGTTCCCGAAAGAGGCATTTACCTTCGAACCATCTGGGCGGAAATTGCCCGTATGCAGAGTCATCTTCTGTGGCTTGGCCTGACTGCAGATGCATTTGGATTCGAAAGTCTTTATATGCATACCTGGAGAATTCGCGAGCAGGTACTGGATATCATGGAAATGACGACGGGAGGCAGGCTGATTTTCTCTGTCTGCGATATCGGCGGTGTGAGGAAAGATATGGACGCTGCCATGCTCGACAAAGTTCTTGCAATCTTAACTGATCTTGAAAAAGAACTGCGGGAAGTGACAGAGGTATTTCTGGCTGACGATACAGTCAAACACCGCACGGTCGGTCTAGGAAAACTGTCGAAGAAGCAGGCATATGATCTGGGAGCAATCGGACCGTTTGCAAAGGCGAGCGGCATTAATCACGATATGAGAACACAGGGATATGCGGCATATGGAAAGCTTGATTTTGAGCCGATTATGGCGGAAGAAGGAGACTGTTACGCGCGGATGAAGGTGAGAATTGATGAACTGTTTCAATCGATCGATCTGGTCAGACAGACAGTCGCGGCAATACCTGATGGTGAGATTCTTTCAAAGGTGAAGGGAAATCCAAAGGGAGAGTACTTTACCCGCGTCGAACAGCCAAGAGGAGAGGCACTTTACTATGTAAAGGGTAATGGAACGAAGTTTCTGGATCGTTTCAGAGTCCGGACACCTACATTTGCGAATCTCCCGGCACTTCTGGAAACACTGAAAAACTGCGATCTGGCTGATGTTCCGATCCTGATACTTAGTATTGATCCCTGTATCAGTTGCACGGAGAGATGATGGAAAGGGGTGTAATATGTCAATCTTAAGTATGGCAAAACTGCTGGTCAAGAGTGTCTTTCACGGACCCTATACGGACCGGTATCCGAAAAAGTCAAGAGAAAATTATGAGAGGACAAGGGGCAGTATCGACAATGATATCGATCAATGTATCTTCTGCGGCATGTGTATGAGAAGATGCCCCACATCCGCGATCACTGTGACGAAGAAACCGGAGAAAAAGTGGAGTATCGAGCGGATGCAGTGTATCCAATGCGGTTACTGTGTCAGTGTGTGTCCAAAGAAATGTCTCTCTATGAGAAATCAGTACACAACACCGGATACGCACAAAGTAAGGGATGAGTATACAGATGCACGAGTATCCGATCACTAAGAGAGTGATAGAGATTGCTGAGGAATTCGCGAAGAAGAATCAGGTGGACGAGGTAAAACAGATCAATCTGGTTGTCGGTGATTATTCCGGATATGTGGGAAGTTCGATTGAACTTTATTTCGGTATCATAGCTCAGGATAGTATCTGCCGGGATGCGTCCCTTCATATTGACCGTGTGAAACCGAAATTAAAATGCAGAGCGTGCGGGAAATTATTTGAACGAAAGCCATTTTCCTTTACCTGCCCTCATTGCGGGGGAGACGGGGAACCTACGGAAATCGGTAAGGAATTCTACGTGAAATCTATTGAGGTTTGAAAGGAGCATTTTCAAATGCCTGAAACAAAAGAGATCGATGTGATGGAATCGGTCTATGATAAGAATGAATTGGTTGCAAAAAAGACAAATGAAAAACTGACGAAGAAAGGAATCTTTGCCGTCAATGTGATGGGATCTCCCGGAGCGGGAAAGACTTCTTCGCTTAAGAGAATCACCGAGAAGATCGGTGATGTCACACCTTATGTGATTGAAGGTGATATAGAGTCTGATATCGACACGAAAGCCTTGAACTCACTGGGCATTCAGACAATTCAGATCAATACCGGCGGTGCCTGTCATCTGGATTCCCCACTGATTGAGGATGCCGTGAATGACCTGGATGTTTCGAACGGTGTATTGTTTATCGAGAATATCGGTAATCTGGTGTGTCCTGCCGAATTCGAGATCGGCGAGCATGTGAAGATGCTGATCTCTACAACGACAGAGGGCAGTGACAAGCCGTATAAATATCCCCTGGCTTTTGAAAAAGCGGATATTATTCTGATTAATAAATGTGATCTGATTCCCTATGTTGACTTCGACGAAGAATACTTTATGAAAGGGGTCAGAGCTTTAAATCCCACAGCTCCGGTCTTCAGAGTTTCGGCGAAGAATGATGAGGGATATGAGGAAGTTGTCTCATGGATAAAAAACAGACTGAAATAAACAAACCTGAATTAACAAATAGAATTCATGTTTCGGGGATTGTGCAGGGGGTGGGGTTCCGCCCCCTTACTTTTCGTCTGGCCAAAAAGCATCATATCCGAGGAACCGTCCAGAATATGGGCGGCATGGTTGAGATTATTGCCCAGTCTGCGACGGAGGACTTTGATGAATTTATAAACGATCTTCAGAAGACAAAAAGCGGCGGATGTGAAATCACAAATCTGACCGTTGAGGATATCTCAGATGAAAGTGGGAAACATTATGATGCGTTTAAAATTATTGAAAGCTCAGACAGGCACAGAGTATCGATCATTCCACCGGATTTTGCTGTCTGCGATGCTTGTGCGGCAGAGATGAAGGATCCGGAGAACCGCAGATACCGGCATCCGTTTATCAGCTGCATGCATTGTGGTCCCCGATATACGATCATGGATCGTCTGCCTTACGATCGAGATACTACAGTGATGGAGGATTTTCCCCTGTGTCCGGAGTGCGAGCACGAGTATCATTCTCCCTCCGACCGCAGATTTGACGCGCAGACGATCTCCTGCCATGACTGTGGACCACAGCTACTGTTCGCAAAAACAGGGCGGAAGATGAATCCGGAGTCGAAAAGGGTTTCAAAGCCGGAAATGGATGAAGAAATCAAAAAGGGTGAAGCGGCGTATGAACATGCGGTGAATCTACTCAGAAATGGAAAAATTGCCGCGGTAAAAGGCATCGGCGGTTATCATTTCGTGTGTTCTCCTTTTAAAGAAGAGACGGTGCAGAATCTCAGGCAGTTAAAAGGCCGCGAAGAAAAGCCCTTTGCGGTCATGTTTGCTTCTACCGATCAGATCCGGCAGTACTGCACGGTGACAGAGGAAGAGCAAAGTCTTCTGGAAAGCAGCGCAAGGCCAATCGTTCTTCTCGAATCCTCGAATGAGAAGTTTGCACATTCTACGTATAAAGGCAGTGAATACTGCGGGGCATTCCTGCCGTATACCCCGCTTCAGATGATGCTGATCGAAGATCTGGGACCTCTGATCATGACAAGTGCCAATTTCTCAGACCAGCCGATGATCCGAAGTGACAGGGAAATGTTAAGTCTGGATTCTCCGCTCCTTTCGGGTGTGCTTTACCATAAGCGCAGAATTCTGCGGTCTGTGGATGATTCCGTTACCCGGATTGTGAATCATAAACCGCTGATGATCCGGAGAAGCAGAGGATATGTTCCTTATCCGGTTTTTCTGCCGAAATCCGAACAACTCTCCACAGACAGCACGGATATCTGTATCTTTGCCGCCGGAGGAGACTTAAAAGCCGCGTTCTGTCTTTATGAAGACGGCCGCGCGGTTGTATCACAGTACTTTGGAGACCTCGGGGAAGCCCGGATATTTGCGGAGTATCAGAATTCTGTCGAGGATTTAAGCTCACTTTTGCAGATCAAACCGGATCTGGCAGTCTGCGATCTGCATCCGGGATATCTGTCATCCAGTTACGCAGAGAAGCTTGGAATTCCGGTTCTTGCGTTTCAGCACCATCATGCTCACATTGCGTCGGTGATGGCAGAGCACTATCTGACCGGAAAGGTTCTGGGCATTGCTTTTGACGGCACCGGATATGGCACAGACGGGAACGTCTGGGGGAGCGAATTTATGATCTGCGAAGGAGATCATTTCAAAAGATCCGCTCATCTTAAGTATGTCTCGATGCTGGGAGGGGATTCCTCCATGCGGGACGCAGAGAAGACGGCAACATGTTTTCTGCTGAACTTTGGACTCGAAGAGTTTATTCATGACGACAGATGTGGTATGATAAAGAAAGCGATAGATAATCGTATCAACACGGTGCAGACATCTAGTATGGGAAGACTGTTCGATGCGGTATCGAGCATCCTCGGGATTGCCGATGAGAATACGTATGAGGGGAAATGTGCCATATTCCTGGAGAAGGAGGCTCATATGGCACAGAAGAGGCATCTGCGGGCAAAAAAGATGTCTTTTACGATCCGAAAACTTGAGGATGAGATGATTATGGATCCTGCGCCTGTGCTTCAGACGATTGTAAAAGAGTGGGAGAATAGAACAAATGAGACAGAAGAGGACCTTCGTGCGGCGTTGGCCCTCGGATTTCACGAAGCGCTTGCGGATGTGATTCTGGTGGTCTGTGAAAATATAAGAGAGGCAGAGGGGATTGACCGTATTGCAGTCAGCGGCGGTGTTTTTCAGAATGTACTACTGACCGCTTGCGTGACGAAACTGCTGAAAAAACATCATTTCGAAGTCTTTCGCAATGAGGCTGTTCCGCCCGGCGACGGTTCCATCAGCCTTGGCCAGACATATCTGGCGCTTGCAAAGTTAAGAGAAAATCAGGAGGAATAGATATGTGTGTTGCTGTACCCGGAAAGGTAATGAAGATAAAAGATCATACCGCAAACGTGGATGTACTCGGGAATACGTGCGAGGTCAACGTGCGGCTGGTCGACGCAAAACTCGGTGACTATGTGCTGATCCATGCAGGATGTGCGATCGAGGTGCTGGAAAAGAGTACCGCTGAGGAAATACTGGATTTATATCAGGAATTGGAAGATGAGGTGGATCATGACTTTAGACGAGATGATCAAAGCGCTTGCAGCGTATGACGGTCCCCAGATCAAAATCATGGAAGTCTGTGGAACCCATACGTCCAGTATCTTTAAAAATGGGATCCGCAGTCTGATTTCACCTAAGATTAAGCTGATTTCCGGCCCCGGATGCCCGGTCTGTGTGACCCCTTCTGTATATGTTGATAAACTTGTCAGAATCGCCATGCAGAAAGGACATTGTGTCCTCACCTTTGGTGATATGATGAAAGTGAAAGGCAGCCAGATGTCTCTGACAAACGCCGTCGGACAGGGGGCGCATGTAAAGGTGTTGTATTCGCCGCTGGATGCCATCAAAACCGCAGAAGAACACCCCGAGATCCAATATGTATTCGCCGCTGTCGGATTCGAGACGACGACACCGATCTACGGCGTTCTGTTAGATGAGATCGAGAGCAGAGACATACAGAATCTGAAGCTTCTGACTTCTCTTAAAATCATGGTTCCCGCAATTTCCTATGTGTGTGAAAATGAAGATAAGATTGATGCGTTTCTCGCACCGGGACATGTCAGCGTCATCATAGGCTGTGACATCTATCAGGATCTGGCGGAAAAATACAAGAAACCTTTTGTGGTTGCCGGATTCGAGGGAGAACATCTTCTTGCGGCAATTTACGAGATTGTCATGCAGATGGAGCAGGGGCGGTATGAAATGAAAAACATGTATAAGAATGCTGTCTCAGAAAAAGGAAATCCGGCCGCTCTCTCCGTCATCGGGAAATATTTTGAGTTGAAAGATGATTTCTGGAGAGGCATCGGTGTGATCGAACAGTCGGGGCTTAGGCTCAAAGGCCAATATCAGAAGTATGACGCCGGAAGCAGCTTTGACGAGTATCAGGAGCAGATGCCAAAAGGCTGCAGGTGTTCCGATGTGATTCTGGGGAGAATTACCCCTCCCGAGTGTCCGCTCTTTGCAAAAGTTTGTACGCCCCTGGATGCCGTCGGTCCGTGTATGGTCTCGACAGAGGGGGTCTGTGGAATCTGGTATAAGAATCGAGGTAGAGAATGAAAATTGATTTATCACATGGAAGCGGCGGAAAACAGACCGGCGATCTGATCCATGATATTTTTATCAAAAACTTTGACAATAAAACGCTGAATCAGTTAGAGGATTCCGCAGTTTTATCCGTGTCCGGAAGGATAGCGTATACGACGGATTCTTTCGTGGTAACGCCGATGTTTTTCCGGGGAGGAAATATCGGAAAACTTGCCGTGTGCGGGACGGTCAACGATCTATCCATGATGGGGGCAAAGCCCAGATATCTGACCTGCGGATTTATCATAGAGACTGGAGCGGATCTCGAGCAGCTCGATCAAATCGCACACACGATGAAGGAAGCCGCCACAGAAGCAGGAGCCGATATTGTTGCCGGAGACACGAAGGTGATTGAAGGGGACGGAAATATCTATATCAACACTTCAGGGATCGGTGAGATCTTAAAAGAAGGTGTGAGTATCCACAACTGTCATCCGGGCGATGTGATTCTGCTCAATGGAAACTTAGGGGAACATCATGCCGCCATCATGTCCGGCAGGATGGGAATCGAGAACACGATTTCAAGTGACTGCGCTCCTCTGAATTCACTGGTGGCCGATTTGATTGAACATCATATTGAGGTCCGCTGTATGCGGGATGTGACGAGAGGTGGACTTGCGACCGTGCTAAATGAACTCTCCGAAAGCTCTGACTGCAGAGTTGATATCCGTGAGACTTCAATTCCAGTCAGCCGGGAAGTGACCGGATTCTGCGATATTCTGGGCCTCGATCCGCTCTATATGGCAAATGAAGGCAAGATGATTGCGGTTGTACCCAAAGAACAGTCCAAAGAGGCCCTCGCTGTTATGAGAGAGAACAAATACGGAAAAAATGCCGAGATGATTGGAACCGTCGCAGAAGGCAGCGGTGTCTGCATGACAACAAAACTTCACGGGAGCCGGATTATCGATGTCATGTACGGGGAAGGTCTCCCGCGGATCTGCTAAAGATCTAAATATTTCCAGACAGGAGATTTTCTAATGGAACAGAAAGCCTATACTAAGGTATTATCTTATTTCCGGAATATGATTATTAACGGAGAATTGAAAGATGGCGACCGTCTGCCCCCGGAGAGGGAGATCGCTGAACATCTTTCGGTGAGCCGCCATTCTGTCCGGGAGGCTCTTCGGTTTATGGATATGACGGGACTGATTTCTTCTAGACAGGGTTCCGGGAATTATATCACGAGTGAATTCCAAAAGAGCATCACAGAGACGATGGCGATGATGCTTGTGATGGACCAGATTAATTATAAACAGATCAGTCATGTCCGCTACGCGCTGGAGGAACTTGCATTTACAGAGGCTCTTCCAAAGGCAGGTGAAGACAAAATTGCAAAGATGGAAGAGTGCGTGAACCGACTGGATCAGAGCAACAGTGAGGAAGAGAATGCCGCGCTTGACAAGCAGATTCACTATACCCTCGCCGAAGCTTCCGGCAATACGCTGTTGTTAGATATCCTGGAAGCATGCTCGAAGGTCATCGATGAGTTTATTAAAGATATGCGCTATGAGATTCTGCGGACCGAGGAGAGAAAAGGGATGCTGAATGAATGCCACAGGCAGCTTGTGGAGGCCATGCGTGAAAAGGACGAAGAAAAAGGAAGGCATGCACTGAAGAGACATTTTGAGATGATTGATCGAATTCTGGGTAAGCAGTAAACTTATTCTGAAATTTCAAAGAGATTTCCTGTACTGCATCGGTGAGAGCGAGACATATTTCTTAAAGGTCCGGCAGAAATTGGAATACTCGCCAAACCCCGATTCTTCACAGGCCTGCAGACCGTTTGCGCCATTTGCAAGGGATTCCTTTGCGAGGGCTATTCGCTTGGTAATGATGTAGTGATAGGGCGAGGTTCCCGTGTGTTTCTTGAACTCGTGTCCGAGATAGAAAGGGTCAACACTTAATTCCCGGGCGATCGTTTCAAGGGAGATTGAATCGGATATCTTGTCATTGATGACTTTTAAAGCATCCTCGACCAGCTTTGGAAATGGCAGTGCGTGGGTATTCGATTTTGAGAATTCGTCATTTCCGAGGGCCAGCAGCTGAAGCAGATAACTTAACGCGAGCAGTTCATCACTCGATTTCTTACTCCTCAGAGCATGGATCATATCGGTAATCAGATGAAAGCATTTTTTCGAAGAGTCCCGGTCGAGTTCGGCGATATTGCAGCTGTCGATTCTGGTGTTTTGAAAACAGGCGAGAGGATTATAAGTCCTGAGTGGAAGAGAGTGAATCAGTGCGGGATTGAAGTTTATGGTCATTCTCTCATAGGGGACAGAGAAGTCCGGGAAGACGCGGTGAATCTCATTCGTATTCAAAAACAGAAGGCTTCCCGGGTGAAGCATATATTTTCGGGATGTGACAAACATCTCTGCTTTCCCCGATATAAAAAAGAAAATTTCATAGGTATCATGAAAATGAAAATCAAAAGTAGTACTTTCCGTGGAAATATTATGAGCTGCGGAGAGTGTTATTTTTTTGCTGTCATGCCATATATTCATGATGAGGGATCCTTTCTCGCCCGGGTCTTTTCGGTACCATTGAATTTAATGAAATCATAGCACAAGAAACGCAAAGAATCAAACAAAATCGCGAATGAATTGATGTTCTAATCGTGCTATGATACAAGTATCTGGAGGCTATGCGTTTCATGTCCTCATGAAACGACATGAAATTTTTACAGTCACTTTTGTGACGGAACAGGAGGGTTAATATGAAACTGGGGGCACAGTTATATACACTTCGAGACTTTACACAGACAGAGGCGGATCTGGCGGATTCGCTGAAGAAGGTCGCGGATATCGGTTACACGGAAGTTCAGATATCGGCGATCGGACCGATTGCACCGGAAAGGGTAAAGGAATTATGCGATGAGAATTCACTGAAGATTGTGCTGACACACACGAATCAGGAACGGATCATGAATGATACGGATGCTGTGATCCAAGAGCACGAGATCATGGGGTGCGACTATATCGGAATCGGTTCTATGCCGGGAAAATATAAAACAGAAGCATGGTACGATCATTTCCGAAAAGATTATATCGAGGCGGCGAAGAAGATCGCTGCGTCCGGAAAACTACTCATGTACCACAATCATAACTTTGAATTCGGTAAAATTGGCGGGAAGCGTATCATCGAACGTATTCTGGATGATTTTAAGCCGGAGGAACTGGGGATCACACTGGATACCTACTGGCTGCAGGCCGCCGGAGGAGACTGCCTGGAGTGGATCGAGATCTTAAAAGACCGTCTTCCCTGTGTACATCTAAAAGATATGGAGATGTATAACGGTCAGGCGATTATGGCACCGGTACTGGAAGGAAACATGAACTTTAAGGGCATCCTGGATGCACTCGACAAAAACGGCGTTACAAAGCATATCTTAGTGGAGCAGGATACCTGCCGGGAGAGTCCGTTTACCTGTCTGAAGAAGAGCTATGACAATGTTGCGAAACTGGGATACAAATAAATCAGACATGGGAAGGTAAAGGAAATGGATAGGTTAAGAATGGGAATTATCGGGATCGGAAATATGGGAAGTACCCATGCCAAAAATATTGCCGCCGGTAAAATTCCCGAGATGAAACTTACGGCTGTTGCCGATCTGAAGGAATCAAGAAGACAATGGGCGGCAGATGAGCTGCCATCAGAGGTAAAGATTTTCACCACCGGAGAAGAACTGATCAAAAGTCATACCTGTGACGCGGTTGTGATTGCAACACCCCATTACCAGCATCCGACGCTGGCCATACAGGCATTTGATGAAAACCTTCATGTTCTCTGCGAAAAGCCGAGTGGTGTCTATACGAAGCAGGTCCGCGAGATGAATGAGGCTGCGGATAAAAGCGATGTGACCTTTGCTGTCATGTTCAATCAGAGGACGAACCCGCTCTATAAAAAGATGCATGAGATGGTGACCGGAAAAAAATACGGCGAAATCATGCGTGTCAACTGGATTATCACGGACTGGTTCCGCACGCAGATCTACTATGACTCAGGTGAATGGAGAGGTACCTGGAGCGGGGAAGGCGGAGGTGTTCTCTTAAATCAGTGCCCGCATCAGCTTGATATGATTCAGTGGATCTGTGGAATGCCGTCCTCGGTCCGAAGTTTTATGAAAAACGGAAATTGGCATGATATCGAGGTGGAAGATGACGTTACCACATATCTGGAATACCCAAATGGGGCAACTGGGGTATTCATCACCTCTACCGGAGACGCGCCGGGAACAAACCGTTTCGAGGTGACGATGGAAGGTGGAAAGCTTGTCTGCGAAAACGATAAATTAACCTTTTATGAGACCGCTGAAAATGTCCGTGAGTTCTGCCGGACTGCGACCGATGGGTTTCAGAAGCCGGAGGTGACGAAACAGGAGATCGAACTTACTGGTGAAAACCCACAGCATATCGGGGTTATGAAAGCATTCGCGGGACATATCCTGCACGGCACACCACTGGTGGCGAAGGGACAGGAAGGAATCAACGGATTG
>ENA-UOOI01001768-UOOI01001768.1-fermentation-metagenome-genome-assembly--contig:-NODE-1768-length-21018-cov-3.019558_pt1 | contig 21018 bp, 16 predicted proteins | sample MGYA00245779_ERZ724027 | MGnify/ENA primary metagenome ERZ724027 (study PRJEB28704, sample SAMN03018318) | fermentation metagenome | biome: anthropogenic terrestrial biome; feature: soil; material...
AGAACGTCCGTCGTAAGCTTTTTTATATACTTTTTCAGCAAGGGCAGACGTAATAGGCGCCATCTTTTCAACGTATGCCTTTTCCCCGGCAATCGCAGTGCCCCTGTCTATAAGCCACGACGTCTCTATGTCATGGCCATACGACTGCATATCTATCAGGCTGTTGTAATTCCCGTCGAAAAACACCTCCTGGCGCTGCAGCTTTGGATTGTAAATTTTATCGGCGAAAATATCCAAAATATGCAGCAGGCGCTTTTTTACCCCAGGCTTACGGCAGGCAAGGTACAGTTCGGCATAAGCCTCAAAAACGTGCAGAAGCGTATTCATGGTTTTTGAAGCCATAACGCCGTTTTCAGACAATTTATCGTTTTCAGTCTGCCCGAACTGCCGGTCGAGCGACTCAAGGTATCCTTTTTCGTCCGTACAGCGCGACTCGATGATGTCAAACAGTGCAAGAGCTTCATCAAGCGCTTTTTCATCTTTTGATGCCATATAATACGCCGCCAGCCCGTAAACCGCGAAAGCCTGGCAGTACGTGTGCTTTGCCGTGTCGGCCGGAGTTCCGTCGAAGTTCACCGACCAGTAAACGCCGCCGTATTTTTTGTCTGTAAAATTATGAATTAAAAATGCGTAAGCGTGACGCGCTTCTTCAAGCAGGCTTTCATCTTTTAAAAGCATATATGCCTGGGAAAAAAACCAAAGTATCCTGCTGTTTAGTATGCAGCCCTTTACGGCTTTTTTATCTGTCTTTAAGTCAAAGCCGACATACCCGCTGTATCCCCCGTACTCATCGTCGCGCAGGTTCTTCCAAAACGGTATTATCGTACCGGTCAAATGCTGTTTTGCTTCATTTATCATACCAAACCACCTCAAAGCCTGCCGTCGGCTTTATTTTAAGTATTGGCAAAGGGCAGTTTCAGCCTTTTACTGCGCCCATTGCAATACCGCTGTATATCTGCTTTTGGCAAAGTATAAAAATTACGAGTGCCGGCAGAAGCGAAATGATAACGCCGGCGCATATCAATGTGTACTCGCTGCCCCTCGGTCCAACGAAAGTGTAAAGCGAAGTCGCGACCGTAGGCAGCTTGGTTTTATCCTGTAGATAAAGGTTTGCGCAGTAATACTCGTTGTATGTTCCCACGCCCTTAAGCACCATCGACGTCACTATTGCCGGTTTTAAAAGCGGAAGAAGTATTTTACGGTAAATTGTAAAATACGACGCCCCGTCGAGTATGGCCGACTCGTCAAGCGAAACGGGTATGTTCTCAAAAAACTGGATAAATATATATATAGAAATAACGTCTGTTCCCATCATCATAATTATGTAACCGTACAGGTGGTTTATAAAGCCAAGGTCGTGCATTATCTTATAGACAGGCACCTGCATTGCTATGCCGGGAAGCAGTGTCGCAAACAGGAACAGGTTCCTGATAAGGTTATTCCCGGGGAACTTAAACCTGTTGAGCACGTACGCAAGCTGCGTGCCTATAATAGTTGACCCTACGAGCACGCACACGAGTATGATGCCGGAGTTTATAAACGCGCGCCCCATGTTTGCTTCTTTAAATGCTTTCACATAATTGCTAAAGTCAATTCCGTTTAACGGCAGCTGCATTACATTCGTGTTCCTGTACTCGTCCATTGATTTAAACGACGTGTTTACACATGAAACCACTGGAAGTAGAGCGACAAATGAAAAGAATATTAACGATATATACTTTATTATGGGCCACAAAATACCTCTTTTTTTAGCTTCTTTTGTTGTCATTGAGCTGCGCCTCCTTTGGCCGCCGCCAATTTTCTTTGTTCCCTTTTAAACTTTTTAGGATTGTCATCTTCCGCATTTTTAAACACATATTTAAAAAATAATTTTTGTAACAAAGTTAAAATAAGTATTATCCCCAAAAGCACCACTGCCATGGCGGACGCAAGACCCACTTTTTGGCTCGTATGCGCTATCCTGTCCATTACTACGAAGTACGTGGCAGTGCCGTTGGCGCCTGCAGTAATAACATACGGCGGCTCAAACGCACTTAAAGAACCCGAGACAGACAGCATAATGTTTAGTACAAAAATACTTTTGATATTAGGTAAAATAATGTATATGAATTGCTGAAATTTATTTGCCCCGTCAAGCTCGGCCGCTTCGTACATGCTGCCGTCCACAGACATTATGGCGCCTATGAACAGAACCATATTTTGTCCGAAATACCTCCAAATTGAAGCGCCCATAAGCGAAAAGTTATTTACACTTTGGTCCTTGAGCCAGTAAGGCAGGTTTTGGAGGCTGAAACCGCACCACTGCAGAACGGTGTCGAAGACATATCCGCGCGTGAAAAAGAATTTAAAGATAAAGCCCACGGCTATGCCGTTTATAAGGAAAGGAAAAAACATACATCCCTTAAATAGATTTCCTAATTTTACTTTGAAACTTAATATAGTGGCAAGGTACAATGCTAAAATTATTTGTAATACGCCGCCCAATAAATAGTACAGGCTAAGCTTAAGCGCGGCAAAGCAGTCTGTCCTTTGGAAAACATCCTTATAGTTCTGTAAACCTACCCACGTCCTTCTGCCGACGTATTTCATATCGTAAAAACTGAACTTGACCATTTCCCCAAACGGCAGATATGTAAAAACAAAAAGCAGGAGAAGAGGAATAATCATAAAAGCGATAATGATAAACGTCTGCTGCCCGTTTCTGCTTCTTGACCATTTTTTAAAATTAAAAGCATTTCTTTTTTTAGCGCCAAGTGCATTTGTTTCCATATTGCGCCTCCAAACTTAGTTAAAAAGCGGGGGCCGAAGAGGCACGCCTCCCGGCCCCGCCAAGGAACACACTACGTCTTATATTTTGTACTTATGTATTTGTTATGATACTGTGACATTCTCTTTCTGCTGGGCTTTAGTCCAAGCCTCGTTCCAGTCCTTCATAATATCGTCAAACGACTCATCCCCGTTGGAAGCGTGCTCGACTATCTTCATAATCTTATCGTTCCCACCGGCATTTATATTTAACTCCGAGTCAGAGTTTAACTTGTTAAGTAAATCCTCTTCCCCGTCTGCCGCGGGATCGTCAACAACAAGTTCAACATCCTCGAAAGAAGAAAACACCTCAGGGTATTTCGTGTCACCGGCTTTAATTGGAAGGCTCTGCTGATCAAAAGGATAACCTGATTTTTCCGTCATCCATTTTACAAATACCATGGAAGCTTCCTGTTTTTCCTTAGAAGAGTTAACATTTATGCCGTAGCTGTAATCACCGCCAGCGGTCGCATATTGTTTGCCGTTAATGGTAATCGGGAAAGTCATATAGCCCACGTCATCTCCGTGTGAACCGGCACCGACAATCTGTGAGAACGCCCATGAACCGAGCGCCATGCACGCTATGTCGCCGTTGTTGAGTTTTGCCTTGCTGCTCTCCCAGTCTGTCGTCGTATAGTCTTTCTCAATCAATCCGTCTTTGGCCGCATCATAAAGCACTTTGTAGACATTGTAAGGGCCTGTGCCGTCTCCGGGGTTTGTAAACGGGTTTGATTTATGTAGCAGCACTTGGTTCATATATTTTGAGTCCCCGGTAGCCGAACCGCTGACGTATGCATCCCACGCACCCATTGTCCACTGTGCGAAGTAGTTGGTGTAAAGCGGTGTCGCTTTTGTCTTCTGCTTTATAAGTTTGAGATCATTTATAAATTCATCCGGTGTTTTCGGAAGCTCCGTTATGCCTGCTTCTTTAAAGATACGCTTATTATAAACAAGTCCCTGCGCATTAGCGGCCGACGGCACGCCATATACTTCATTTTTATATTCCCATGTGCGGGCAAAATTTATCTGCTTCTCCATCTCGTCAAGAGTTCCGTAAGATAAAAAATATGTGCTTAAATCAGCTTTATCTACTGCCGGAATCATCATAACGTCGCCCCAGTCATTGCCGCCCTGAAGTCTAAGGAGAGTATCGCTCGCATAATTTGTAATTGTCTCGACATTGACTTTGATATTTGGGTACATCTTGTTAAATTCCGCAAAATAATCCGCAAACTTTTTTCCATTGTAATCCGCATTTACTAAGTCCGTCTTATGCGAAATAAATTTGATATCCGCCTTTAAGTCCTTATAACTTGTACCGAGTTCTACGTTTGCGTAGCTGAGGTCTTCCGACTGCGCCGACGAAGTGCCGCTTTCAGTTTCGCCGGAACTCGAAACGTCTGTGCTCTTCTGCTGTGAACAGCCGAACAGCGATACTGTTGACACAGCCAGTACGGCTGCCAATATACGCTTTGCTTTCATTAATTTTTCCTCCTTTAACAGTAAAAAAATTTTTAACTAAATTTATTATACATTATTCTTATTTTTAGTTCAATCATATTTTCTTGCGTGTAATATCTGTTTATTGTTTTTATTGCGTGTTTTGATTATTTTTATGCTTTATTATATATTTTTTTATATATTTTACTATTATTTACTTATATTAAGCTTTAAATTAAACTTTATTTTGTCATTTTAAAGTTAAATATTAAATTTGCTTTTTAAAACACATAGCTATAATATCCACGTATGATGTGAATACTATACGCTTATACTTGACAAATACTGATGCCACTGTTAATATTTTTATTATATACATTTGGTGTGAGCAGGTATTTATTTAACCTGTTTTTAATGTAGAACTTAAATTTAACATTTTAATTCTTAAAATTAAATACACTGCCATGGGGGAATAATGTGTATGGACATACATACGGCTTTTTTTAATGCACTGTCATCAAAGCCTGATTTGCGCGGCGGCGTAAAAGCTAATTGCTTGCTCGGAAACATATATAAATTTCCAAGAAACGTTGCAAATTATTTTTTGACAGTATACTCCGGCGGGGAAGTGTCATGCGCCCCGCCTTTTTCTTACGATTTTCGGTCTTTTGACTATTACATGCTCTTATACACGAAGTCCGGCCAGGGAAAATTATCGGCCGGGGGCAAATGCTTTAAGCTTGACGGAGGCTCGCTTTTGTTTTTTGACTGCAGGCAGCCGTTTAAGCTCGGCATAGACAAAGAGTCATGGGACTTCGCGGCCTTTTTCTTTGACGGGCCTAACGCGCAGTACTACTACAGGTACATTGCGTCGCCCGTTACAAACATAGAAAACCGCCATGATATAGAAAAAAACTTTGTTCTTCTCCTTCACAATAAAAGGACGCCCGAAGTCCAGAACAAATTCCTCGATAACTGTTACCTTACAAATATCCTTACGCTTCTCTGCATATGCGAGAACATCTGCGGCAGTGCCGAGGCGCCCGCCGCAGACTACGCGATGAAAGTCAAAAGTTTTTTCGACCAGTCATATTTTAAGGAATTTTCACTCCAGTACTTTGAAGATACGCTCGGTGTAAGCAAGTACAGCCTCTGCCATGAATTTACAAAGCAATTCGGGGTGCCGCCGTTCCGATATCTGACAAACAAGCGCATTGACACAGCAAAAAAACTGCTCCTCACGACAAACATGGAGGTTCACGACGTTGGCTCCGCCGTAGGCATAAAAAACACCAACCACTTTATAAACCTTTTTAAAAAATATACGAATAAAACCCCTATGGCGTTCAGCTAAAGGCGGTACGGATGCATAAAAGCGCGCTTAATACCCTTACCCTTATTAATCCCAAATCTTAAACAGCCGCCCCACGCTGTGACGCGGGGCGGCTGTTTAAGATTTAAATGGAAACTCTCTCCGGCGGGATTATTTTAAAGCCGCTTTACACTGTCCTTGTAAACAGGGTGGCCGTCTACAATGGCTATTTCCTGCTTTTCACGTTCACCCTCTATTTTTTTAAGGAGGTTGTTTATAGTGCGCCGTGACATTTCCCTTATATCCACTTCGTAAGTAGTTACCTTAACGTCGCATATGCCGGGGTACAGGTAATTGTCGAACCCTGCTACGGAGAAATCGTCCGGTACGCGGTAGCCCTGCGCCTCAAGTTCGTTTATAAGGAAACCCGCCGTAAGGTCGCAGTTGCAGACAAATGCCGTGGGCATTTGTTCTAATTTTTCGAACTTGCCTTTAAAGCCTATCACGCCGGTTTCCATGTCCCTGTCAGGTATTACCCACTCGTCACGTATGTTTTGCCCGTGCTCCAAAAGTGACTTTGCGTAACCGAAATACCTGTCAGTAATGCTTTTGGAGTAAAGCAGCGTGCCTACGTACGCTATCTTCGTATGCCCCATATCGAAAAGGTAATTTGTCATCATGTAAGAACCGAAATAGCCGTTGGAAATGACCGCGTCGCCTGTATGCTTTTCATCGTAAAAGTCGAGGTACACATAAGGCACCTGGGCTTTATCGCTTATTTTTTTCAGGTAATTTTCCTTCAAAACGCCGAGTATGACAAGGCCGTCCACCTTATGCTCCTGCAAAAGCTTAGGCCCCAGAGCAGCATTTTCTTCTTCGTCGTTCAGCACCTCAAGCATGGTGAAGCACTTTTTCTGCGCCGCTTTTTTTACTACGCACTGGTACAGCTCCCAATAAAAAGAATCGTGTGAATTGAGGTACCTTTCCGAAACCAAAACGCCTATGTTATAGCTTTTGCCTGAAGCCTGCCTCCTCATCAGCGACGGCTGTACATAGCCCATCTTATCGGCAAGTTCCTTTATCCTGCCGCGCATTTCGTCGCTTACGCCCTTTTGGTCCGAAAGCGCCTTCGATACCGTTACGACGCTTACCCCGAGGATCTTGGCAATGTCGGCCAGCCTTACAGATTTTTTCATAATTTCCACTGCCTTTACTGTATAAAATTAATTGCGTAATTGCGGCAAAAAGTATACGCGCGTTAAATGCTTCAGCTGTCCGCAGCCGCAAAATGGAACAAATGCCCTTTAAAATCGCCGCGCATAACAGGAACAAGGAAACCCGCATCCATCAGCGTCGCGCCATGACGGCAAAAGCCAGTACTTTCTTCAGTGTACTTTATTGACGGAGAAAGCCCCTTAAGAAATATTTTCCTGCTGTGCACATTCGGCCGTCCAATCACTTGTATAAATATTACCAAAGCTTCTTTTTTATCTTTAGAAACTACTTCTATACAGTCAAAGCTGCGGTTCCTGCGGTAAGAGGCTATGCGGTAATAGTCTCCGCCGCGTATAAGCCCGCCGTACCTGCGGTACATGCTTATTTGCTTTGGTATAACTGATAAATCCGCATCAGACAGTTTTGTCACGTCGAGCTCATAGCCGAACGTACCGGCAAGGGCCGCGTACCCGCGCGTTTCGATCGGCGTTTTCCTGCCGGTGATGTTGTTGGGGCTTGAGGCCACGTGCGCGCCCATAACCGAGAGCGGGTAAACCAGCTCCGTCCCCTCTTGTATGACAAGGCGGTCCACTGGGTCCATATTATCAGAGCACCATATCTGCGGGCTGTAGTAAAGCATGCCGGGGTCGAACCTCGCGCCGCCGCCCGAACAATTCTCAAACAAAACATGCGGGAACTCCGTAACAAGGCGCTCCTGCAGCTCGTAAAGGGCCAGCACATAGCGGTGAGAAAGCTCGCCCTGCCTGTCGGGCGGAAGGGCGGCGCTGCCAAGGTCGCTCAGCTGGCGGTTCATGTCCCACTTAAGGTACTCTATGTTTGCACTGCGGAGTATACCCGAAACACAGCCGTAAACATAGTCGCGTACTTCTTTCCTCGTAATGTCGAGGACATACTGGTTTCTGCAGAGGCTCGGCGCCCTCCCCGGTATGGATATGGCCCAGTCCGGGTGCCGCCTGTAAAGCTGCGAGTCAGGCGAAACCATTTCAGGCTCAAACCATATGCCGAGCTTCATGCCTATGCCGTTCAGCTTTGACGCAAAGCCTCCGAGACCCCCCGGCAGCTTTTCCATGTTTACGTACCAGTCGCCGAGGCTGCTGTTGTCGTCATTCCTGCGGCCGAACCAGCCGTCGTCCAAAACAAGCATCTCTATGCCGAGTTTTGAAGCTTTGCGGGCTATTTCAAGTAATTTTTCCTCGGTAAAATCAAAATATACCGTTTCCCAGCTGTTTATAAGCACCGGCCGTGCTTTGCCGGCGTACTCTCCCCTGATAAGGTGCTTCCGGTAAAGGTCGTGGAAGCACCTTGTCATCTGCCCTATGCCTTCAGACGAATAAACGCAGACGGCCTCAGGCGTTTGGAACGTTTCGCCGCCTTCAAGCTTCCATGAAAAATTTTCAGGGTTAATGCCTGCCGTCACGCGCACGCTGTCAAACTGGTCAAGCTCCGCCCCAGCCGAAAAATTTCCCGAGTAAAAAAGGTGGAAACCGTACACGTCCCCGTGCTCATCATCGGCGCCGCCGGCGGCAAGAGCGAGGAACGGCTGCTCCTGGTGGCTTGTTTCCCCGCGGGCCGACCGCACGCCCTGCCTTACATGGCCTAACCTGTTACACTCGATAACCCGCTCGCGCGCCCACGAGCCGTGAAGCGTCAGCATGCTGAAATCCTCATTGTCCATATCCATACAGACAGAGTATGCCTTCGTAAGGTAAATGGGTTCTTTGCCTGTGTTTTTAAACCTCACGCTCCTCGTCACAGCGTCCACGTCCTCAAACACGGTGTAAAGGAGCTCGGCTTCAAGGTTGACCGCGTCGTCGCGGCATATAAGCTCAAGGGTCGTACACTCGCCTTTCCCGCCGAACGTTGCCGGAAGGCCGGCAAGCGCCGGCTTGCCCTTATATACCCTATGGGACACATAATGCAGCTGCGCCGCTGAGAAGCCGCTTTCCGTCTTTACGCAGACCGAGCTTTCACGGTAGTCGCCGAGGCCGCTGCCGGAGTACTCAGACGGGAACGTATCTAAAAAAGACGTCCTGTCGCGGTTGTTTTGTGAAGGCACAAAGGGCGGTTCGCCTGTACGGAGCAGATAAGCAAGGTCATGGTCGGGGACTTTTCTGCCGTAGTATGCGTGGCCTATAAAATTTTCATTGTCTACAATAGCAATTATATAACTCGTTTTTAAAGTGTCAAGTTTAAATATCCTGTCGCTTTCAAAATATTGTACCGGCATACTGCCCCTCCGCACAAAATATTATACTCCAGTATTATGAGTTACAGCTGAAGCTGCTTAAGCTTAAAAAATTCGCCCTTTTTGGCAGCAAGCCCGTCGTATGTACCCTCTTCCTCGAGGCCGCCGTTGCCTATGACCGCTATGCGGTCGGCATTCCTTATAGTTGAAAGCCTGTGTGCCACGATGAGTGTTGTCCTGCCTTTGACAAGGTTGTTTATAGACTCCTGTATTTTCTTTTCAGAGATATTATCAAGTGCCGATGTCGCCTCGTCAAGTATCAGTATCTCAGGGTCGCGCACAAAAGCCCTCGCTATAGATATCCTCTGCCTCTGCCCTCCGGAAAGGTTACCGCCGTGCTCCATTATCTTTGTGTCGAGGCCGTCTGGGAGGGAGTCCACAAGGGCGTCGAGGTTAGCCGCCTTAACGACTTTGCGCAGGAACTCGTCCGGCACGTTTTCTGCGCCGTATGTTATGTTGTCACGCAGCGTGCCTGTAAATAAAATCGAATTCTGCGGCACGACCGCTATATGCGAGCGGTAACTCTGCAGGTTAATGCTCTTGATGTCGTTGCCGTCAATAAGCACCCGCCCCTGCGAAGCGGCAAAAAAGCCTATCGCGAGGTTCAGTATGGTTGTTTTTCCGGCTCCGGACTCCCCTACAAAGGCTACGGTTTCGCCGCTGTGCACAGTGAAATTAAAATTTTCGAGTACTTTCTTTTCACTGTTGCGGTACTGAAAACCGACATTTTCAAATTTAATTTCCCCTTTTACAGACGAAAGCTTTTTCTTGTCCGAGCTGTCTTCAATGTCGCTGCACGAAAGCACGTCGCCTATGGAATTGACAGACTCCATCCCTTTTGCTATTATCGGTATAAGCGTCACTGCGCTTGAAACCTGTGCCACTATGGCCATAAAGTACGTTTGGTACATGACTACGTCGCCGACGCTTATTTTTCCTTTCACCGCAATACCCGCCGTAAACGCAAGGCATATAACCTGGAACAGCATAAACACTATCCAGCTTATGGATGAAAAATAAGACTGGAAGACGTCAAGTTTCATACCTTTTTTTGCTACTTCCCGCAGCTGGCCGTCCATCTTGCTTATTTCTTTTTTTTCAAGCGCGTGCGCGCGCGTAACGGGTATAAGCTCGACCATTTCCATGACATTTGCGGACGTTTCCTCCATAGTCTGCCTGAAGTCCCTGTTGTACGATTTTATCTTACCGTCAAAGAAAGCCATCAGGCATATGGCTATAGGCACGGTAACGAGGAAGAACAAAAACACCGCTGGGTTTTTAACCGCGACTACTATAAGTGCCGCGGTTATACTTACCACTATGCCGAGCATTGAAATGAATATCTGTTCTGAAAGCGTTTCTATCTGCTCAACGTCACGCATTATCTTAGACTGAAGGCGCCCAGACTGCATATGCCCGTGGTAAGCTATGGAAAGCTGCTGCAGCTTTCTCACCAAAGCGCCGCGCAGGTCAAGCTCTACTTTGCGTATGACTTTAGAGTAAAAGTAAACGTGCACGTAATTAGTCGGCACGTTCTGCACTATAAAGGCCGCCATAACAACGGAGTTTACAAGGATCCTGTGCATTGCATCCGGCCCGTGCTCCGTCACGGCATCGATTATATTTGCCGACACTATAGGGAAAATCCACGTAGGCGAATGTTTTATTATGAAAAACAGTATGGACGCGGCAAGTTCTTTATAGTGGCCTTTGTAAAGGCTCATAAGAAGTTTTATGCCATGGTTTTTTCCGTGCCCAAAAATCTCAGAAAAATCGTTGTCGTCATATTTAAGCCAGCTGCTGCATTTCTCCGCGCGCTTCTCACTGTTCACGGTAACACGTCCCAACATATGTAATGCTCAACTATTTAACCTGCATTTAGCTTATATTTTAACCTCTTTTTAGTCTGTTGTCAACTAACTATCATACTTATTTATAACCGTTTACCCAGACGCGCCGCGTGCTGAAGCCGCCGCATAAACGCGGCACTGTAAAAGGCGGCACAGCCCTTAAACCGGCCGTGCCGCCTTTTACATATAAGACCCTTCCGTTATCCGGTAAACCTGTCAGCCGTCATTCCTTTCAAGGAATGACATTACTTCACGCATTTCAGGGATTGACGGCGATGCCCCCTTGCGAGATACAGCTATAGATGAAGCCGCCGATGCTTTTTCGAGCGCCTCCCGGGGGCTTTCTCCGGCAGCCGTGCAGGCAATGTAATACCCGCAGAAAGTGTCGCCTGCGGCCGTAGTGTCCTTTACGTCAGTGTCGTATATGCCGTGGCTTAAAAACGTGCCGTCGCGTCCTGAGTATAAAGCCCCGTCTTTCCCCACCGTAAGCACTATATCGGCGGCAGGGAAACGCTTTGCGAGGGCCCTTAGGATATCAGCGTTGGCGCTGCTGCCTGTACCCGCCAGCGCCATGCCTTCCGTTTCATTAAGTATAAAGCAGTCAGCAAGGCCGAGCGGGCAGTTCAAAAGCGCGTCTGTCACCGGCGACGGGTTTACTACTACCCTCATGCCCATTTCGCTGCCTTTTTCCATAGCATAGTCAACACACGATATTTCGTTTTGCAGGAGGAGGACATCGCCCTTCGCAAAATTTTTTAAAACTGAATCTATATATCCATGTGTTATCATGCCGTTTGTGCCCGGGAAAACGATGATGCAGTTCTGCCCAGACGGCGTTACCTGTATAACGGCGTGCCCGCTTTCGCCGTCAAGCTGCCGCAGCAGGCCGACGTTAACGCCGCTGCCGCGCAGCAGCTCCGAAAGCCCGCCTCCGTCGCGGCCTATCGCACCGGCATGGTAGACCTCCGCGCCGGCGCGTGCCGCCGCTATGGACTGGTTGAGGCCCTTGCCGCCGGGAAATAAATCCAGCCTTTCAGCTTTTATGGTTTCGCCCGCCGCCGCAAAATGGCCGACAGCATAAACTTTGTCAATGTTTAAAGAACCAAGGTTAAGTATTTTCATAATTCACGCCGCTCCGTTCAGAGTTTAATAATCGTGCATATCAGCAAAATTCTTCACATATTTTATAATATTTTTGATTATTTAAAATATATTTTCAAGCAACATGCGCGCAATAACAAAAAATCCCCTTCCGCCGGCAGGCATACCCGCCAGCGACAGGGGGATTTTTCCGTCTTTTGTCTTGGTAATTTAAGAAATCACCGGCCGGCATACTCAAAGTCTATGCGCCCCGACGCGACGTCTGCGGCGGCGACTTTTATCTTTACGGCCATGCCTATGGTAAGTTTTTTTCCGGCCGTTTCGTCCACATGTGAAACCATGCCGTCAAACCTGTAGTTTCCGCCAAAACTTTCTATGGGGATAAAGCCTTCGACAGTGTTTTCAAGTACGGCAAAAACGCCCCGCTGTGTCACGCCGCTGATAATAGCATCGTAGCACTCGCCTATATGCTGCCTTATATATTCGGCCATGTAGCAGTCTTCGGAGTCCCTTTCAGCGCCCATAGCCTTTATTTCGGCTGCGGACGATGCTTTTGCCGACTCGGCCGCAAACTTTTCATATTTCTTTTTCAGCGCCGCCTTATCCTTTGTTTCAATGAATGAAGTGAGTATGCGGTGTATTGACGTGTCGGGATAACGCCTTATAGGGGAAGTAAAGTGGCAGTAATCATCGAGCGCCAGGCCGAAGTGCCCTATAGGCTTAGTGTCATAGCGCGCTTTTGCCATAGTGCGCAAAAGCTGGTGCGAGACTACTTTTTCGAGGGGCGTACCCCTTGCCTGGTCCATTACAGCTGAAAAGTCGGCCGACGTAACGTTGCCCTTGCGTTTAACGGAACGTGAGTTCAGCCCCAGGGCATCAACAAGCGCCGCAAGCGTTTCCACGCGTTCCGGATCCGGCGGCTCATGCACCCTGTAAATAAACGGTATGCCGCTTGCTTTGGCAAGCTTCGCGGCTGCCCTGTTCGCCGTTATCATAAGGTACTCTATCATTTCTTCAGCTTCGCCGCTCTGCCTTGGCTCAACGCCCACGCATATGCCGCGCTTGTCAAGTGTAAAAACCGGCTCGGTTGTTTCTATGTCGAAGTATCCCCTTTCCGTTTCACGCTGCTTAAGCAGGCCGGCAAGCTCCCTCGCCGCGTTTAAAGAGCGTATTACAGGCGAATACTTTTCCCTGAGTTCCTTATCGGCGGTCTTATGGAAAATCTTGTTTACTTCGGAATAGACTCCACGTACTTTCGAGCGTATAACGCTTTTTCTGAATTTATACGAAAGTATCTCTCCCGTTTTGTCAAGCTCTATTAAAGCTGAAAACGCAAGCTTGTCCTCGCCCGCGTTAAGCGAGCAGACACCGTTAGATATTTCCTCCGGCAGCATTGGCACAACCCTGTCGGCAAAATAAACGGAAGTCCCGCGCGCAAAAGCTTCACCGTCAAGCCTGCCGCCCTCTTTGACATAATGCGACACGTCCGCTATATGGACGCCGAGTTTATACCCGCTGTGCGTCCTGCTTACTGATATGGCGTCGTCGAGGTCTTTTGCATCGGCTCCGTCTATAGTACATATGGAAGTTTTACGCAGGTCAAGCCTGCCCTTAAGGTCGTCGGGCGCAATAGCCGCCGACGCGGCTTTTTTTGCCTCGGCGGCAACGCCGCTTGGGAACGACGTGCGTATGCCGTACCTGTCGAGTATAGCGTCGGCGCAGATCCTGGCGCTCCCCGCCTTACCGTAAACCTTAACTACGCTGCACTCTATTTCAGACGAATGGGGAGTACGCCTCGCCATGGCCTGAACCTTATCGCCGTCGTGCACAACGGCGCTTTTCTTTTTGCCGGCCACCTTGAGCGGGTAGCGAACGGCACAGTCAGGCAAAAGCTCAAAGCCCCCGCCGGAGCATTTTTTCAGTGTGCCCGTTATAAGGCGGCTGCTTTTTTCTAAAATAGAGTCAACTTCACCGTTAAGTCCCTTAGGCCCCTCCTGCACGTTTCGCAGCAGCACCTTATCGCCTACAAACGCGCCGCCGAGCTTATCCGAGTGTATAAATACGCTGTCGCTGCCTATGTCTGGGTCCGCAAACGCAAACCCGCGCGATAGCGAGACGACCGTAGCGCCTACCCTGTTCCTCTTGCCGATGAAATGCACCCTGTGCTTTTTGCCTATGGTGATATAGCCTTCGCTTTTAAGCTCGTCAAGGGCCTTGTAAAATTCCTTTTTATCCTTCATGCCAAGCTTTTTATATATATTGTGCGCCATCGAACCCTGTGGAACTTTTTTGATGTACTGCAGTATCTGAGCTTTTTCCTTTTTCAAGCCGTCTCCCTCCTTTTTGGCAGGACTGCCCTTTTAAAGAAACGCCCCGCTTTTTCAAGCGGGGCGGTCCGAATGATTTACTTTTTAAAATACATGAAAATATTTATGGCTATGACTAAAACGAAAAACCCTACCGCGACGACCTTCGTCCACCTGGCAAGGAAAGCGTCTACCGAACGCGCCTGGTTTTTCGAAAGGAAAGTGTCGGCCCCTCCGGTTATAACACCTACGTTTTGCTCGTGCCCTTCCTGCATCAGCACAATAGCCGTTATAAAAATGGAAAAGATGATGAGGATAATACCTATAACAATTTCAACAGCAGACATAGCATACCTCCGGATATATTAAAATATACATTGGATTTATTGTAAAATAAAGGCCGTACACACTTTGCGGCATCATAATAACAATATGGTTAGTTTATCATAAACGGTATAAAAAAGCAAGCGCTTTCCTTTGTTTGCAAAAAATTAATTTCCCGCACCGTTTATGCGTTTACCGCTGCATCCGCCGCTGTGCTTCCTGTGCGGCGGGCTTGCAATTAAAAAATTATTTGATATAATAATAGGTAATAAAAATGAATAAAGGCGCCTTGTAAGGACTGGTTCGAGAACCTCCCAGTATAAAAAACTAAGGATAAAACCGCATAAGGCTTTAATTTGCCGTGCCATATCCTTAGTGGCACGGTATTTTTATGTCCCGTTTCAGCTTTAGGCCATGGAAAGGCAGGCTGCCGGTAAGGAGAAAAAAAGAATGGAAAGAAAAAAAGTTATCATTGACTGTGACCCTGGTATAGACGACGCCCTCGCGCTGATGCTCGCGCTTTCGTCGCCTGAGCTCGACGTTTTGGGCATAACCACGGTCTGCGGGAATGTACCGCCTGACGCCGGCGCGGGCAACGCCCTGCGCGTGCTCGACTTTATGGGCAGGCTAAGCGTCCCTGTCTACACCGGAGCCGCAAAGCCGCTTGTGCGCGAATATGCTGACGCAGAGGACACACACGGCAAAGACGGCCTTGGCGAAAGCGGCCTACCGCTGCCGAAAAACGCGGCGCCGCGCGAAGGAGCCGCAGACTTTATAACCGAAACGCTGCGCAGGGAGAAAGGCGTTTCCATAATAGCGATAGGGCCGCTTACGAACATCGCCGTAGCGCTTAAAGAGTCCCCGGAAGTCTTTAAAGACCTGGAAAAATTCGTTTCCATGGGCGGATGCTTCAAAAGCTTCGGCAACTGCTCGCCAGTCGCCGAGTTCAACTACTGGTGCGACCCCGACGCGGCGCAGTACGTTTACAGGAACCTCGGAAAGCCCATACACATGGTGGGCCTTGACGTTACGCGTAAAGTAGTACTAACGCCAAATATTGTTGAGTACATGCGGCGCCTCGACCCCCAAAAAGGCGGCTTTATAGATAAGATAACGCGCTTTTACATGGATTTCCACTGGAAGCAGGAAAAAATAATCGGCTGTGTTGTAAACGACCCGCTCGCCGTAGCGTATTTTTTAAAGCCAGAAATATGCGGAGGCTTTTATGCATTTACGGACATTGAAACCGGTGGCATGTGTGCTGGACAGTCGGTCGTTGACTCAAAGGGTTTCTGGGGCAAAGAGCCGAACAGCCGCGTTCTTACAAGCACCTCGCCCGCCGCTTTTATGTGCATGTTTATTTCGCGCGTATTCGGCCGCGGATATGATGAAACCTCAGCCGTCCTTAAGCAGATAGCTGGAGATACGGCAAGATGAACACTGTGAAACGCTCACCCGCGTTTAAGATCGCTGTGACGGCGCTGTGCGCCGCGCTTAATATTACAGGCGCTTTTCTCGCGCTTGTTTTAAGGCTGCCCATATACCTCGACAGCGTCGGCACCATACTTAACGCTTTTATTTTAGGGCCTGTGTTCGGCCCTCTGACCGCGCTTATAAGTTCAGTCATAAGCTACTTTACCTCAGACCCGTTCGCTCTCGCCTTTATGCCGGGGGGGATGTTAACCGGCCTTATAGCCGGGCTGGTTTTTAGAGCCGGCATGCTCAGCGGAAAGAAACTGCCGCTCGGCACACTTATAGCTACCGTGCCGGGTACTATATACAGCGCCTGCACGGCGGCGTACCTTTTCGGCGGCAACACTTCCTCCGGCTCGTCGATACTTGTCCAGGTTTTCAGCAAAATGGGCATGAACCTCGTCGCCGCGGCTTTTGCAGTCCAGTTTGTCACAGACTACGCCGACCGGCTTATATCGGTCGCCGTAAGCACTGCGTTGGCAAAGCGAATAAATAAAATGAGATTTTAATTACGGCGGATTCTAAATCTGAATACGCCGCCGTTTGCGAAAGGGAAAAATGTTACGTTATAACATAATAAAAAACAAAAACCCGCGTGAAATAGTCCTTCTCAAGGGCAGGCCGTGCGCGTGGGGCAAGTGCGCTTTCTGCGACTACATCGGCGACAATACGGAAGACACCGCAGAAGCCGAAAAGCTAAACGCCGAAGTCCTTTCGCGCGTAACCGGCTGCCTCGGAGTACTTGAAGTCATAAACTCCGGCAGCTGCTTCGAGCTGCCCGAAAAGACGCTCCTCCTTATAAGGGAAACAGTAAAAAGCAAAAACATAAAGCGGCTTTTTTTCGAGAGCCACTGGATGTACAGAAAAATGCTGCAAAAAATGCGCAGCTTCATGGGCATACCCATAACCTTTAAGATAGGCGTTGAAACCTTCGACAACGATTTCCGCGAAAAAGTGCTCAGGAAAAACGCACCGTTTAAAACTCCGGAAGAAGTGGCGCGGTACTTTGATTCGCCGTGCCTGATGGTCGGCATACGCGGCCAGACAAAGGAAATGATAGACCGCGACATGGATATACTTAAAAAATACTTTAAACTCGGCACAGTAAACGTCTTTACAAACAATTCCACGCCTGTAAAGCGGGACGATGCCCTTGTAGGCTGGTTTATGGAAAAATACGCCTGCCTTGAAAACGACCCCTCAGTTGAAGTGCTCTATGAAAACACCGACTTCGGCGTGGGCGGCTGACTTACTCTGCGCGCCGCCTCACGCATAAAGTAAAAAAGCCCTGCCGCTGATATCTCTTTCAGCGGCAGGGCTAAAATAAAAATTTACTTTAGACGTAAAATCAGGCGTTGTCCACCTTGCTCATGTGCTTAATTAGTTCGAGGACCTTGTTGCTGTAACCCCACTCATTGTCGTACCATGCGACGAGCTTTACGAAATGGTCGTTGAGCATGATGCCTGCTTTGGCGTCGAAGATGGAAGTACGTGCATCACCGAGGAAGTCGGATGAAACAACCATATCTTCAGTGTAGCCGAGTATACCTTTCATTTCGCCTTCGGAGGCCTCTTTGACTGCTTTGCAGATTTCATCGTAAGTTGTCGGTTTTTCAAGGCTTACGGTAAGGTCAACAACGGAGACGTCAAGAGTAGGAACACGCATTGACATACCTGTGAGCTTGCCCTTTACGGACGGGATAACGAGCGCGCACGCTTTGGCTGCGCCTGTTGTTGAGGGGATGATGTTGCCTGCCGCCGCACGGCCGCCCCTCCAGTCCTTTTTGGAAGGACCGTCGACTGTCTTCTGTGTAGCCGTTGTCGAGTGGACCGTCGTCATAAGGCCTTCTTTAATGCCAAACTTATCGTTAATAACCTTTGTAAGGGGGGCGAGGCAGTTAGTAGTGCAGGAAGCGTTTGAAACTATCTTCATGTCTTTGTTGTACATGTCGAGGTTTACGCCGCATACGAAGGTAGGTGTAACCGCATCTTTCGCCGGAGCGGAGATAACTACTTTCTTTGCGCCTGCTTTAAGGTGGGCAGAGGCCTTTTCTGCTGTCGGGAACACGCCCGTGGACTCAACAACATAGTCAACGCCGATTTTGCCCCACGGAATCTGAGACGGGTCTTTTTCGGCATATACGTTGATCTTTTTGCCATTGACAACGAGCTTGCCGTCTTCGGCTTTGACTTCGCCGTCAAAGTGGCCGTGCATGGTGTCATACTTTACCATGTAAACCATGTAGTCGGGGTCAATAAATGGATCGTTAATCCCGAGGATTTCGAATGTCTCCGGCTGGCTTACTGCCGCACGGAAAACAAGGCGGCCTATACGGCCAAATCCGTTGATGCCAATTTTAATAGACATAAAAGTACCTCCTGAATTTTTAAAATGTTTAAACTTACACATACTACCTATTATTTTAAAACATTCGCGCCCGTTTTACAAGTAATTTTGATATAAATTTAACTAATGTGTGAATAAGACAATTATTACTATTTGTGTAAATACATTTTAGTTAATATGTAAATTCCACGGGCATTATAGACAATAAACAGGTATTTTGTAATGGTATAATGACGTGCTTTACCCCATCTGCCGTTCTATCCATGCCATAAGCAGGTTTACTATCTTTTGCTGCTGCGTCTCGCTCAGCTCTACGCCCTCAGGGACGCGGTACCATTTGTTAAGGCAGCCGCGGCAGCAGCATGCGCAGGCGTGCTGCGCCTTAAAAACGGGGTGCCCGCGCATAGGCGTCTGCCTGCCGTCGTTAGGTATGTACCCGGGGGCGAGGCGCCGCCTTACAAAGTCGGCGGCGTGGCTCCGTACTGTATCCATGCCTTTTTGGCGCACGTATTCCCTGTCTTTTTCATTAAGGCGGAAACCCGACCTGAACTTTGACTTTTTCAGTTTCTCAAGGGCTTCATCTATAGTCTGCATTTTTGCCGGCCTCTTTTTATATATGCACAATATCCAATTAAAATAAATTTTAGCACAAAACCGTGCGGAGGGTACGGCTGAAGAAAAAATTTTAAGCCTAAACACAAATTTTTTACCGCTTTCACTTGACAAAATGAAAATTCATAGTATTATTGTATTAGTTGCTAAGTACATTAATACAATTTAAGCTAAGCGATTTCAAATTGAAGGGATGGGGCATATGGATACAATATTGAAAGTTGAAAAGCTTATCAAATATTACGGCGGAAAAGGCAGCGTAACCAAGGCGGTAAACGGCGTAAGCTTTGAGGTGCCGGCGGGAGAGTTCACAGGCATAATGGGTGCTTCCGGCAGCGGCAAGACCACCATACTCAACTGCATCTCAACTATTGATACCGTGACTTCCGGCCATATATTCATAGAAGGTACGGACATAACGCGCATGAAAGCAAATGAACTTTCAAAGTTCAGGCGGACAAAGCTCGGGTTTATCTTCCAGGACTTTAACCTGCTCGACACGCTGACGGCATATGAGAACATAGCTCTTGCCCTTGCTATATTAAAAAAGCCCGCTGCGGTTATAGACAGCCGCGTTAAGGAAGTCGCCGGGGAACTCGCCATAACCGATATACTTCAGAAGTACCCTTACCAAATGTCTGGCGGGCAGAAGCAGCGCGTCGCCGCGGCGCGCGCCATAGCGTCAAAGCCTTCGCTCGTCCTTGCAGACGAGCCTACCGGCGCGCTTGACTCAAAGTCTGCCGCCGCGCTCCTGCAAAGTATGGACACGCTCAACAGCGAGCTTAAGGCAACCATAATAATGGTAACGCACGATGCCTTTACGGCAAGCTACTGCAGGCGGATACTCTTTATAAAAGACGGCGTTATTTTTGACGAAATAAAGCGTGAAGGGCAGAGCCGCAAGGACTTTTTCGAACAGATAATAGGTGTGCAGACCATGCTCGGGGGGGCAAATTCAGATGTTTTATAAGCTTGCGTTTAAAAATGTACGTAAAAGTTTCCGCGATTACACCGTTTATTTTCTTACGCTGATGTTCGCGGTATGTATTTTTTACCTTTTTAATTCCCTCGGCGCGCAGTCGGCCATGATAAACCTAAGCAAGTCACAGGCAAGGTCAATACAGTCGCTCAGCCGGCTCATAGGATATATTTCGGTCTTTGTAGCGGTTATTCTCGGTTTTCTGGCTGTTTACGCAAACAACTTCCTTATGAAGCGCCGCAAAAAAGAGCTTGGCGTTTACATGGTGCTCGGCATGAAGAAGCGCTCCATTTCAAATATAATAATAACAGAAACATTCTCCATAGGCATAGTTTCACTTGCCGCCGGACTTGCGGCCGGTGTCTTCGCCTCGCAGGGGCTTTCGGCAGTCACGGCATCGCTTTTTAAGGCAAACCTTAAGCCGTTCCGCTTCGTCTTTTCCAGTGATGCGCTGTTAAAGACCGTCGTATATTTCGGCATTATTTTCCTTGTTATAATGTTTTTCAATACGGTTTCCGTTTCACGGCTGAAGATAATAAACCTTCTCGGCGCTTCAAGGCAAAATGAAAAATTCCGCGTAAGCCGCACGGGATTTGCGGCCGCCGCTTTCATTATTTCCGTAGCGTGCCTCGCTACGGCCTATACGTTTATAATTCAAAGTAATTTTGATTTTACCGATAAAAGGTTTTTAGGCTCCATAATACTCGGCAGCATAGGCACCCTGCTGTTTTTTATGTCGCTTTCGGGCTTCGCGCTCAAGATAGCGCAGTCGCATAAAAAGTTTTACCTCAAAAACCTCAATATGTTCGTCATAAGGCAGATAAACTCAAAAGTAAATACAAACTTCGTTTCCATGTCGGTCATATGCATAATGCTCCTTATAACCATAGGCACGCTTTCGACCGGCATAGGCGTTTCAAACGCCCTTTCGTCAAACCTTGAAAGCTCGGCTCCTTATGATATATCCCTGCAAAAATATGCGACGCAG
>ENA-UOOI01001769-UOOI01001769.1-fermentation-metagenome-genome-assembly--contig:-NODE-1769-length-21001-cov-83.298864_pt1 | contig 21001 bp, 24 predicted proteins | sample MGYA00245779_ERZ724027 | MGnify/ENA primary metagenome ERZ724027 (study PRJEB28704, sample SAMN03018318) | fermentation metagenome | biome: anthropogenic terrestrial biome; feature: soil...
CGGCCGCCCGTCTTTTATGTCTGCGGCAGGCTGAGCCTGCACGCACGGCCCGGCGTAAAGCGCGGAACAAATCGAAAGTTTGCTCTGCCGGGACAGGATAAGACAACTCCCGAAGCTGAAAATCATGCTTCGGGAGCTTTTTGTACCTCATAAATAGGCTTTTCTTATATCTAAAGTCTTTTTCCAGACCGCGCTCAGGCCGCGCAAGGCCCCTACTTTCGGTCTTGTCCGAAAGTAGGCAAAGTACGCGCGGGGGGACTGTTACCTCCCGGCGGGAGGGGCCCTAAAACGTCCCCCCGCCCCCCAAGAGCCGTCATCCAGCTAAGCAACATTCGACCCGCAGGGCGGTTCCCATGGACGACGGGGGTTGCGGTCGGTAGCATCTTGGCCTGATAAAAGGGCCTGTCTGAAAGCGTTTGATTCATGCAGAAAAGCTCTTTTCCCCTTCTGCATGGGGAAGCGGCGGCCGGGTGCACAAAAGGCCGGAACGGCTCTGCGAGCCGCACCGGCCTTCCTTGGCGGAGAGGGTGGGATTCGATTCGCGGCGCGAACTGCGCGCCTTGGTCGGGAGCGGCTCTCGCGTGCCGCCGGCACGCGATTCAGTACCGCTCCCCCTTCGAATCCCTGCCGGGGTGCACAAAAGGCCGGAAGCGGGACACAAGGCCCCGTTTCCGGCTTTGGCGGAGAGGGTGGGATTCGATTCGCGGCGCGAACTGCGCGCCTTGGTCGGTCGCTGCTCTGACGTGCCACAGGCACGTCATTCAGTACAGCTCCCCTTCGAATCCCTGCCGGGTGCACAAAAGGCCGGAACGGCTCTGCGAGCCGCACCGGCCTTCCTTGGCGGAGAGGGTGGGATTCGATTCGCGGCGCGAACTGCGCGCCTTGGTCGGTCGCTGCTCTGACGTGCCACAGGCACGTCATTCAGTACAGCTCCCCTTCGAATCCCTGCCGGGTGCACAAAAGGCCGGAACGGCTCTGCGAGCCGCACCGGCCTTCCTTGGCGGAGAGGGTGGGATTCGAACCCACGTGAGATTGCTCTCAAACTGATTTCGAGTTATTTGAAGGCAAGTTCTTATGAGTTTACGAGAGTAACTTTAGGAGAAGATAAAATCCCGCAGACCCGCATAAATAAAGGCTTTTCAGGCACAAACGCTGATATTTCCGCGCATGAACACACCGCCCTGATTTAGCGGTTTTCAGGGCAAAGTGTAGAAAAAGTGTAGAAAAACCGTAGAAAAACAACCGGCGAAATAACCTTAAGATACTTTAGTTTCCCGGCAATTTGAAAAATCAAAACCAAGCGTATCCTACCATTGACATTGATTTTTAACAGAACATCCTGCAGCAGACAGAGCATAATTCTCTGTCCTAAGGATCAATGTGATGGGAGGAACGATGATGGCAACCGACTACTCTTACCTTCTGGCTGAATATCCGGAGAAGATAAGTCAAGACCAGCTTTACAGAATTTGCCGCATAAGCAAACGAAAAGCCACATGGCTTTTGGAGAACGGATATATCCCCTGCGAGGATACCGGCAAAAAGACCCGCAGGTTTAAAATCCAAATAACCGACGTTATTGCATACCTTACTCGCTTGGAAGAATCTCCTGAAACTCTGCTGACACCACCGGGGATATTTTCAAGCGGAATAAAATATAAACCGAAGCGCCAAACGGCGAAGGCAATCAACTCCGAGAAGTTTATGGCAATGCTTAAGAACAAGTGGCACACCTTTCCGGATGCCCTCACGGTAAATGATGTCACAAAGCTAACGGGATACTGCCAAACCACAGTATCTGAATGGATCAAGGCAGAAAAGATAACGGGGGTATGGTATTATACCAAGTATTTAGTGCCAAAGGACAGCTTGATAAACTATATGGCAACAGAAGCTTGCCGCATCCATCAGAAGTCCAAAAAGCATATAGAGCTGCTGGAGCAGTATCGAAATCCCTAAATGCTCGGCGCATCCATTTACATGAAAACAGGGTGACTACTTTGCATAGTGTCACCCTGTTCTTGTATCGATTATAAAAATCTGATCCAGTCGCGTCTGCCGTACAGAATTCTTTCAACGTCAACCACCTTGTTCTTCTCGTCTATGGAAAAAAACACAACGTAATTTTTTACAATTAGTTTCCTGTATCCCATTTGAGATAGACGATCGTCTGAAACAAGCGGACAGCGCTGCGGCATATCGGACAGACTTAGCATTGCCTCTTCAAAAAGCTCCATCATACGAGTTGCCGATATGGGAGCTGACAGCTGAGAAGCAATATACCGAACAATGTCCCTAAGATCGTTTTCGGCTGGTTCAGATACATCTACCCTATATTTCGCCATCGGCGATGCCTCGCTTAATATCCTTCATGACATCTTGAAGCGGACGCTTTTTACCCGCTTTAACGGCCGATCGTCCTTCGTCAAGCAGGTGATACAGTTCAAGCTTGCCGCTGAGTGCCTCATAGGTTTCAATGCTCATAACCGCCAAATCTCCCTGCCCGTTTTTTGTGATAAAAACAGGTTCACGGCTTTCATGACAGAAGGTGGATATCTCATTATAGTTATTCCGCAGGTCAGTGCTGGACTTTATATTTGGCATAGCGTTTACCTCCTTACACAATTCTAAAGATATTATACACGAATTTCTTTAGAATATCAATTGAATTTCGCTGACTGCAACTGGCATCGAAAATAAGACACCGGATGCCGGTTAAAATCTTAATGAGATCGTTTCCTATGAAGGGACGAATATGACTCATATGTAACTCTCGTTTAATCATAAACAAAACACCTCTTTATCTCTTTCCATAACAATACAACATCAAAGATATATCTTATAAAAATTGAACACATTGAACTTGTTGTTTCAAACAAAATCCCATTAAATTCAGTATCAATGTATAGAAGCAGAATAATCAGAGAATAATAAATGCCTAAGCACTGTCATAAAATAAGTTTTAAATTTGATTGACAATATGACAAATGCGGCATATACTATTAATATAGAAGGGAGGCATTATCATGAATAACTCTCTGGAGATCATCGGAGCAAGGATAAAATCTCTGCGCGAAAATAGCGGCCTTACACAAAGCAATGTGGCTAATTATCTTCATGTCGATCAAAGCCTTGTGTCTATGGTCGAGAAAGGCAAACGGGCACTGACGGCGGATATGCTGGATAAGCTTGCAGCCTTGTTTGGTACGCGGGTATCTGCACTCATGGAGCCGGAAATGAAGGTTAAACCGCTGTCCTTTGCGCTTCGTGCAAGCGAAATCGGAGAAGATGACTTGGACGCAATTAGCGCCATAAACAGGATTGCTTTAAATAGCCACTTTATGACTCAATTGCTTGAGGGTGAGCATGCCAATGGATAGAATAGAGTTATGGAAAAAAGCTCTCAGTTTACGGAAAGAGCTTGGAGAAGATGCGACTTCTCCGATCGATATATTGGCATTGGTTCATACAATCGATAAATTATCCATCGTATACTATCCGATGGGGAATCACATTAGCGGTATTTGTATTAAGGGAACCGGCAGCAATGTCATCGCCATTAATTCAGCCATGACCCTTGGAAGGCAGCGCTTTTCCATGGCTCATGAACTATATCACCTGTATTTTGATGATGACGAACTCACTGCGGTGTGTGCAAAAACAATCGGCGAGGGAAATGAAAAGGAAAAGCAAGCAGATCAGTTTGCATCGTATTTGCTTATGCCCCCGGATGCCCTTTCGGATAAAATTGACCAGCTGAAAAAGTCGAGCTCCGCCAAGCTTTCCATTCATGATGTTGTGCGTTTGGAGCAATACTTTCGTGTTAGCCGCCAAGCTATCCTTTACCGGCTGCTCAGCGAAAATGAATTAACCCGTGAAGAAGCTGATTCAATGCGCCAAAACGTAATTTTATCTGCTCTTAATCTTGGCTACGATGATACACTCTATAGACCGACACCCGAAGATAAGCGATACAGGACATACGGCTACTATATTCAGCAGGCGGAAAAAGCTTTGGAACAAGGGCTAATATCCAGCGGCAAATATGATGAATTGCTGTTATCTGCTTTCCGTTCCGACCTCGTCTATGGGGAGGAAATCGAAGGGGGCGAATTGCTTGACTGATTCGCTCTTTTTTGATAGCGACTGTATCTCGGCTTTTTTGTGGGTTGGGAATGAAAATTTATTGGTTAAGTTATATCCCGGTAGGATCGTTATTCCTAAAACTGTTTATGACGAACTGTCCTATCCCGGGATTGCGCACCTAAAGGCAAGAGTAGATGCACTCCTTTCGGTGGGACAAGCACAGGTAATGTCCATTGATGTGGCTACGGAAGCCTATGATATATATTATCAGCTTACCGAAAAACCAAAAGCCGGGCATATGGTTATCGGCAAAGGAGAAGCCGCATCCATCGCATTAGCAAAACAGTATGACGGCATTGTAGCAAGTAATAATCTGAAGGATATTTCTTTATATATCGCTCAAATGGATCTTAAGCATCTAACAACTGGCGATATATTACTTGCGGCACTGGAAAGAGGATACATCACCGAAGCACAGGGAAATACTATTTGGACTAAAATGCTATCTAAACGAAGAAAACTGGGGGCGGCAAACTTTACTGCTTACATACAGGCAAAGCAAAAATAAAAACGCCTATCGCTCATTTCATAATTTATAACGCAAAATTAGAACTAAAGACTCCAATATTGCAAATTGGAGCCTTATTTATTGGCCGGGGAATCGAAGTGCAGAAATGCACTTCGATTCCCCGGCTTTTCTTTTTTGGAAGGGAGGAAAAATATGTTGGTACGCTATAAGAAAAACAAGAAACCTGCCTGTTATGATTCTGATGTCCTTGTAACAACAGGTCCGATACCGGCAGCTGAACAGCCTAAGGGACCATTTAAAAGCTGCGGAAACTGCCCCTACCCCTCTCATGGTTTTATCTGCTACAGTTCCGAGGGAGATTGCCTTAGAACCGATATGCAGAAAATAAACAAAAAACCCAATGCAAAACAAAAGCCCATATGAAGGAGGAACAAATATGAGATATGACAGTGAATTTCTGAGATTGCTCAAGGAGAAGTATCCGCCCGGTACACGAATCCGTCTCACAAAAATGAACGATCCCTATGCCCCCGTACCACCCGGTACAGAAGGTACGGTGGATTTTATTGACGATGCGTGCGGAATTCACATGCAATGGGACAACGGGCGCTCCCTTGCCCTCATTCCTGGGGAGGACTCGTTCTCAAAAATATCTCCTCCGCTCCAGACTCTCAAGCTATATATGCCGCTTACCGTTAAGAAATACGAGCGCAACGAATGGGGCGATTGGGAGGATTATCCCTCGGAGCTGGATCAAGATACTATCCTCTCCTATCACGATTCTATCCTTGCAGCTATTGTGAAAGAGCGAAGGCCTGAGGAAACAGAACGCGGACTCATGAAATACTATCCTAAAAATGACACCGTAAATCAGAAAGTTCAGTCCTTCTTTTTTACAGTGGAACAGATTGGCAGCAAGCTGATGGGTGTGGCCGAATGCCGCATACAAGGGAGTTTGAGTGATTCAGAGCTGGAGCAGCTTAAGGATTATGTTTCCGGTCAGGCATCAGACGGCTTTGGTGAAGGTTTTGAGCAGCATCCCATAAAAACAGGCAATGGTGAAATCTATGTCAGCCTATGGAGCAGTGATAAAAACTGGAGCATCATGACGCCAGATGAGTTGGCGCAAAGTCAACAGATGGGAGGAATGCAGCTTGGATAACATCTTGACCGTTCTGACCGGAGATGAATAGCAGAATTTCTTTTGGTATTTGGTATAGCTTTCCTATAAAAAGTGTGGCATTGTGTTGTAATTGAAGGAGGTGGACAGAATGGAGTTATGGAAAGAGACCTTACAAACTGCATTAGAAGAACGTCTTGACGCAGCGTTTGCGGAATTGGCAGAATCCAACCCTGCTGTCCGGGAGGCTGTCAAACAGCAGCGGGATGCATCGGTGCTGGTGAAGGATCATCCGAAATACGATGACGAATTGAAGCAGATAGTGGACTCATATTTTGAAGCTATGCAGCTTTTACTGGGTGAATACAGTCGACATCTGTACATCCAAGGCGCCAAGGACTGTGTGGCGGTTTTGAGAGAGCTTGGCGTAATTAAGTAGCGCAGGCAATGATGCCTGTGCTTTTTTAGATTCATATGCGAGCCGAAACAGACCCTAACTTTCTTTTGGCACTATTTTGCCATCCAGTTCTTGCGCTCTGCCTTGTTGAACGAGCAAGTCACAGGCAGCATTCATCGAAGCACCGATTCCCTTAGTCATTCGTTGCCACCCGTACACACGCGTAGTTTCCACACACAACCCCTCACGGGTGATGCCGACAACCGTATTCAGAATAGTGTTCATGGCCTCAGCAAGTTCTTCTATAGAAATATGGTTGATTTTTCTGCTATTTGGAACGCGAACAGTTATTTTTTCCCATCCTTTTGGGAACAGAAAATCTCCCTTTCTGATGATTTTTCCGTGCAACCGATTTATGCCATAATCAACTTCTCGTCTGACCTTTATAGTTGCTTTTTCGTTTCCGTATAATGGTGCAAGATGTTGACAAAGCAATTCATAATGTATGGGAAATTCATTGTTCACATAAGCCAAGATACAATCTGTAATGTCAAGATATCCAGATGTGTTTCGCGGCAAAGCAGACAAATCCGTTGTTAGTGCTGCCGCAAAACCATATGGATTACCATAATCTGTAATACTCGTTTCTTTTCGATTAATGGAAACAAAGTCTTCTGCGTCAGAATCGTCCTCTCGGGCTTCATTACTTGCCTCATTACTCATTGAGTCATCGTAATTGGCAATAGCATCATTGATCGCTGCGATAAGGTGTGCGCCCTCAGTAACAGGATCTTTTATCCAGTCGGTAGACCATATGCGATAAATTTTCCATCCCATATTTTCAAGTACTTCCTGACGCAGTCGGTCTCTTTCACGAGCAGTTCTTGCCGAATGGTAGGTAGCACCATCGCACTCAATGCCGAGCACATACACACCGCTGAGTGTGGGATGTTTAACAGCCATATCTATTCTATAACCAGAGCATCCAACTTGCGTAGCCACTTTATAGCCTTTTCTGTCCAGAAACTTATAAACAGCTTCTTCAAACGGGGAATCGTATTCAGTCACATCAAGTTCTGTCACTTCACGCCCCAGCGATTCCGCACCGTTAATGGCAAAATCAATATATGCCCGAAGCAACTTGGGACCATCGGACGATATCCTGTCAATATCGATATCTGTCGGCATGATTGAGCCGACGAGTTTAACATTATATTTTGCACGAGTAATAGCAACATTAAGCCTACGTTCTCCCCCAGATTTACTCAAGGGGCCAAAATTCATTCGAAATACTCCGTTGGCATCTTTGGCGTATCCGATACTAAAAATTATTGTGTCACGCTCATCACCTTGCACATTTTCAAGATTTTTTATGAAAAACGGTTCCTCAGAATCTTCTTTAAAGAAAGATTCAAAATTTTGGTTTCTAAGGCGCATTTCGCGAATGGCAGTATCAATAGCCAATTGTTGGACTTCGCCGAAAGCAATAACCCCAAGAGACCGCTGTGGATGTTTTTGAAAATGATCAAAGACCAATTCAGCTACTTTCTGAGCTTCATTTACATTTCCTTTTTTTCCACCACGGTCATAAAATCCATCACGTACAAATATATACTCGACACCATTATCCGGCACCTTTTCTATATTTGCAGGAAAAGTAATGAGGCTATTTTTATAAATTTCTGCATTAGAAAAAGCTATTAAATGCTCATGTCGGCTCCTGTAATGCCAAAGCAAAGTGCGTTCAGGTAAAAGTCCGGCTTCATCAAGAATAGACTCATATGCGCCAGTGTCATCATATTCATCATCGTCTGTATCGAAATCGTTATCAGATGATGTTGAGACCGAGAAAAAGTTTGTCGGCGGCAATTGCTTGCTATCACCAGCAATAATAACCTGTTTCCCTCTTGAAATGGCACCGATTGCGTTTTCTGTGCAAACCTGTGAAGCTTCGTCAAAGATAACCGTATCGAACTGGTAAGTATCTGCTTCGAGAAATAAACTAACTGACAGCGGAGACATCATTAGGCATGGCTTGAGCGTCAAAAGCAAATTTGGTATCTCGTGGAATAGCTTACGGATAGGCATTATACGTCTTTGCTTTCCAAGTTCTCTTTTTAAAATACCAATTTCATCAACGCCGCTTGTAAATCTTTGTAGCGAAGGCAAATCGTTAATCAGTTTGCTTCTGATACGTGCCTTAGCTATCTCAAATTGTATTTTATCCAACCTGGCAAACTCATCTATTGTGTTTTCGTGCATACGCCGCCTGAAGTTCAAAACGGCAGGATAATTTGGAAGAATTGCGTCGAGCCAAAGCCTGAAAAAGCGCTTCTTAAAAACAGGAATAATTTTTGAGGCCTCGATGTGCAATTCTTCAATTTTAGCGATATAGTCCGCAAGACCTTCAGATTTGCATCGTTCTCTGGCTGTACGGAAATCAATCCACTCTTCCAGCAGAGACAGTCCATTTAAACAATTCTCCAAACGATCCTGAAGTGCTGGAAAAGTGAGTAATTTGAAATAGTCCTGATCTTCAAATAAACCTATAAACCAGAGGAATTCAATATTTAAGTTTGCAATTATTTCTTCTAATTGCGAAACAGCGTTTTTCAAAAATTCAGACTGGATTTTACCTGAGCATACAACTTCAATAAAGTCAGTGTTAAACTTAAGCGCCTCAGTTTGCTTTCTAAACTTAGAGGCCCAGGTCAACGAGCTGCGGATAACATCCCATTCCGTGTCCCAACCCTTATAAAGAAACTGATAGTGGGCAATAAGTGTATTCTCGGATTCTTCCAATCGCAAAGCGGTATCTTTCATTACTTGCAATATCTGAGTACTGCTAATTAACGCACCATATACAGTTAAATGCTTTTCAAGTTTCGAAAAGTCCGAATTTTCGTCTACAAGCAAGTTTCCGAAAAATTTATTAAAATTATCTCTGTTATTCGAAAACCACTGCCTTAACTCTTCAACCGCCCGAAGCTGCGTAATAAGTTCAAGAACTTGCTCATCAGAAATTTTCTTTACAATTTTCTTATATTGTGACTGTATCAGCTTTTTATCAGCCCTATAATTCTTCTTAAACACCTTCAAAAAAGATGTATATTCGGTTTTATATCGTGATAAGATTCCGTTGTAGTCGATAGAAAATACAGTTGTTTCATACACGGAAGATAGCTGCGTAATAAGTTCGCTTAATTGACAAGCTTTATCCCTTGCGGAATTAAACAAGGCATGGGCAGCGGGAAAATCAAGATCTATGCCTGAATACGGAAATGAACTTTTAAGAACGGATACTATCGTATTAAGCTCATTATCAATCTTGTCAGCATTTAAAAGCTGATCAAGATTGGACACCTTAATATTAGCATCATTTGCAGTAATAATATCATATTGTTTCGACAACTCACCCTGTTTTTGACAAAACAGGGCCTTCAGTGTTTCACATTCAGACACCTCACCAAAAAGTGGTTCGATTTCGTTACCAAGAATCCATGAAGTAGGAACAACCGATGCCTCAGAAGCGACTTTTATTACAGGGATGATGTCAAGAATACCTTGATATGTAGTGCACCAATCCAATGATAAAAATTTGTACAAATCAGATACTTTTTGTCGAGCATCTGAAACTTTTGGGATCAATAATCCGAGCTTCTGATTTATGTCATAGCGCAGCTCATGTGACACGGATGCTACTGTCGCTCCATACCATGGGTTTTCTTTATAATCGTCGGTCATCTTTCCGATAGTTGTTGTAAACTGTTTCAACAACCAGATAAGGCGATTGAATTGCTTTGAGTCAATATTTCCGACATTATCAATCTGGAAACCAACATACTCATAAGATTCGAGATGTGCCAATATCCCGTTAACCTGATAAATAGACTTACCGAGGGGCATAACCGTTTCAAAAATTTGAGCAGCGTACTCGTTAAGTTGTTTCATATCAGATTGCAATAATTCTAATTTTTGAAACGCTTCATCACTTAAGGTGGCTTTTTTCTGCGCTAATGCAAGAGTTGCCCCTAATTGATCGAGGACATCTCGTTTATTGGCTTTGTAACTGTGCAATATTAGGCAAAAATCGTCCAATCCAGCACCTGTAAGCCTCCTATGTACAACTTCGAGCGCCGCCATCTTTTCGGAAACAAAAAGAACCTTCTTTCCGTCAGCGAGGCATTCGGCAATGATATTTGTAATAGTTTGGCTTTTCCCAGTTCCCGGAGGTCCTTGAAGCACAAAGCTAATACCTTTCTTGGCGCATAATATTGCATCCTGCTGACTGGAATCGGCATCGACAACCTGACACATCTCCAAAGGCGAAATATTTTTGTCATAATCAAAATCAAATAGATCTTCTGGAATTTTGTTAGAAGCAGATGCATCTCCACTAATTGTTCTGACAACCGGATTTGAAGCTATGGAGTCCTTATGTTTGCTTAAATCGTTATACATGTTGATCTTAAGGAACGAGAGCAAACTCAAGCTTGATTCAAACACTACTTCCCACCCATTTGCCTTAATTAATCTCGAAACTTCTGCAAAAATAGAGCGAAGGTCATCACCCTCGTTGTATTTAGGAAGTATAATGCCGAAATCATTTTCAAGCTTATATGACAATGTCGGATTAACCACGATTTCGTCTTCGTGTAGGCTAAGAACATATGGAGAAGTAATTGATTCTATTGTTAACGAAGCCGGAACAAGCAAAATAGGTGAATTGAACCAGTAATCGGAATCTTGAGATTGAGCTATACCCGATTTGCTGGAGAGTCCGGAGTAGTGTAAAATAAAATTACTACGAAGGGGTGTCCGGCATGGAAAAAAGCAAAGGAACACGGTACAGCGAGGAGTTTAAACAAGGCGCTGTCAAATTAGTGTTGGAGGATAAACAAAGCATTGCGGAAGTATGCCGCAATCTGGGCGTATCGCGCAATGCGGTAGAGCGCTGGCTTGCCGCGGAAACGGACAGCCACGACGCCGAAAAGGTGCAAATGCGGCAACTGGAAGAAGAAAATCGCCAGCTGCGCAAGGAAAAAGCGGATTTAGAGGATACGGTAGAAATCTTAAAAAAAGCGGCAGCCATCTTCAGTCAAAGCCAGAGAAAAAGTACGAAATAATCCGCGAACGGAGCGGGGAGCATTCTGTGGAGAAGATGTGCCGGATTTTAGAAGTCTCCCAAAGCGGATATTACCGGTGGCTGTCTTGTCCAAGAAGTAAGACAGACAGGGAAAATCAAAAGATTTATGATGTGCTGAAAGACAGCTATAATCAGAATAAAGGCCGCGTGGGTCTGGACAAGTTACTGGACGATGTGCGCCTGCGTTTTCCTCATTGCAGCCGGAACCGGCTTTACCGGATTCAAAGGGTACATGGGTTGTACTCTATCCGTCATCGCAAGTTCAAAGCCACTACCAATTCTAAACATAATTATCCCGTGGCTCCCAATCTTCTCCATCAGGATTTTCATGTAGACGCCCCCAACAAGGTCTGGGTAACCGATATTACATACATCCGAACAGATGAAGGATGGCTGTATCTGGCCGCCGTCAAGGATTTGTTCGACCGGCAGATTGTCGGCTTTGCCACTGGCAGCCGAATAGATACCGACCTCTGCAAACGAGCACTGAATACCGCAATCCGGCGATACAAACCGGGACCAGGCTTGATACATCATTCCGATCAGGGAGTTCAATACGCCAGTTTGGACTATCAGAAGCTTTTGAAACGAAATCACATGATACCCAGCATGAGCCGCAAAGGAACGCCGTACGACAACGCCTGTGCGGAATCCTTTTTCAGCACGATCAAACTGGAAATGATCTATCACGAGCATTACATAACCCGAGAGCAGGCTCAATCCGCCATTTTTGAATTTATTGAGATTTATTACAATCGGCAGCGCCGCAACGCTGCCATCGGCAATATCCCGCCGGCGGATTTGCGGCGGCGCTTTTATCAGCAACTGGCGGCATAGCCAGCAACCCTGCGATATTCTATGATATCAGCCAATTGCACTACTTCTTTGTCTCCGAAAAATCGGGGAAGGCTCAGATTCAGTCCACTTTAAAAAACCAAACGAAAGATAGAGGATATTAACTCCCTGTTCTTCAAGGGCAGTTTTTGCTTTATCTCGAAGGGATTTTAATGTTCTTTGAGTTTCTTTTGGGCTTTGATTTGTTTTTATTGGATAGTAGTATTCTTCTTCGTTCTCTTCGTCCGACTCACTTATGTCAGTTATGTTAGGGAAAATAAGCGGTTTTTCTTCCTGTACAAAAGAGCGGTATAATTCAAAGCACTCAGGAGAGAGTATCTTAAGACTTGAACGTTTTGTTTCTCGATAATTTAACAGGCGATTACGTTTGCCTAAGTCGAGCAACTTATTCTTCCAAGCCTCAATTTTAGCATTCACGTCAATTACAGCCATATAATAATCCTCCTGTGTTTTATATCTTTGCATTGATCTGAATTTGGTCAAGTTCGTTAATGATTTTAGAAGATACTTTTTGCTTAGCGGCGTAATTCTTAATTTGCAGAATTGCCAACCTGCTTGGTTTGGCTTTGTTATTTTCCCATCGATTCATAGTCGTGAAACTAACATTTAATTCTCGTGCTAAAGACTCTTGTGATATATTTAATTCCTTACGTATCATTCTTAATATCTCATATATAGGCATAATGACACCTCCATGTATTCAATTATAACATGCTTTATAATTGAATATAAGAGAAAATATTACATTTTTCGAGTTATGTAAAAAAGGAGTGTAAGGTATAACCCAATGTCCTAATGTGATAAACTTTGATATCATTCATGCGACAAAACCTCCTTTTGCTTGTTAGTGCTGTTGGCAAACCTGCATTTATTTTAGCAAAAGGGGGTTTTCTTCTATCTGAAGATTTTTATCCGCACTGGCATAGCCAGCGGTTAATTTATACTAAAGCTAATCAAAACAGGGCCGTTTCCCCAAACAGGAGGCGACCCTGTTTTTGCGTTTTTTTGCCTTGCCTTTCTTTCCGGGGAAGCGGCCGGAAAGGAGCCAAACATGCTCAAGGAACAGCTTGCGGAATATCTGCACCGCTATCATCACGGTGCGGAAAATGCCGTCACCAGCAAAGAACTGGAACACACCTTTTGTGTTTCCGGTAAGGAACTGCGCGACATTGTCAACAGCCTGCGTCGCGAAGGCATCCCTATCGCCAGCGATCAAAGCGGATATTTTTACGCAAGAACCGAAGCGGAAATCCGGCTGACCATCCACCATATGAGAAGCCGTATCAGCGGGATCAGCGCCGCCATCGGAGGGCTCAGGCATTCCCTCACGGCATTTGACGATACGCAGATATGCCTGCCGCTGGAGGGAGGTGATGACTCCTGAACAGCTTTATGTCATGGATCGGCGGCAAAAAATCCCTGCGTGAGCTGATCGTCACACTGTTTCCCCTCTACTACGAAAGATACATTGAAGTATTCGGCGGAGGTGGCTGGATACTGTTTCACAAGCCGCCCGGTAACGACTTTGAGGTATATAACGATTTCAACGGACTGCTGGTTAACTTGTACCGCTGTGTACGGGAAAAGCCGGATGAACTGATAGAAGCACTGCGTTATGTCCTCAACGCCCGCGCAGACTTTGACCTTGTTAAAAATACCCTCGCCCGTGACAGTCCTGCTTCCGATGTACAGAAGGCAGCCTGGTTTTACCAGCTTATCCGCTACAGCTACGCATCGGGACTTACCAGCTATGGCAGTCAGCCCCATGATATGTGGTCCAATTTTCCACTGATTGAACAGGCTCACAGACGGCTTGCCAAAGTGGTGATCGAAAACAAGGACTTTGAGAAGTTGATTGGGCAATACGACCGCCCCGTCAGCTTTTTCTACTGTGACCCGCCGTACTTTGAAACCGAGGGCTACTACAAAAACGTGGGTGAGGACGGCTTTACAGAAAAAGATCACATCCGCCTGCGGGATGCTCTGCTGCGAATTGAGGGCAAATTCCTGCTGTCCTACAATGACTGCGATTTTATCCGCAATTTGTATGATGCGCCGGGTATCCAAATTGATTCCTATACCCGCATCAATAACATCAAGCAGCGGTATGACAACGGAGCGCAGTTTCCCGAAATCCTCATTGCCAATTACGATATGGGGGAACGGACGAGGGAGGCCCCGGCGCAACTCAATTTATTTGACAACGGCGGGATTGAGTTCTGACCGAAAAACCAAAAAAGGAACACCGTCCCTATCTGGGCAAATATTTAAAGGAGAGGATAGATTCCATGAAAAACAATCAGAAGGAAAATGAGCAGGCCCTGCAAATCCCCATAGATATTCAGCAGCGTTGCGGCTTTGCCGATGCGGAAACCCTTGCGGTGACAGCCGTCGAAGGCGTATGCGTCATTCACAAGGGTGAAATGACGGCGCTGGAGCTTATTCGAGTTATTGCCACACTCAGCGAGCTGGCGAGCGATATGACGGTTCTCCTTGCCGGAGCCTGCGGTCTTTGCAACAACTGCGAGGATGAAAATCCGGAAACAAACAAGAAAGGCGGCTGCAATCACAACCCCGCTGAATGGGTAGCAGACTGCTCCCTTTGCCGTGATCTGCTGGACGAAAACCAGGACATCCGCATCCCCGACTATCTGCTGGAGGAAGCGGGTATCCCCAAGGGTACCAGATTAAAAGCCTATACCGATGATGACAGCGGCGAAATTACAGTCGTAAAGGCAAATATCCAGCAAGATATTCGCGATGTACCGGCCTGCATTCTTTCGGTGCTGGCGCAAAACGGTATCTGCCTTGCAGCATTGGATGAATTGATCATGCAGGAAAGCATCATCTATGGCAAATAACCTGCCCTCATTCTTTAAGACATTATCCGGGAGGTGGGAAGATGTCGGGGATTACCCTGAAAAACGGCCTCATTTCCTACTATGGAAACCCGGCCGGTTATACTGATAAAGAAAAAGCCATTGTGGACAGCATTTTTCAAAATGATGAGCTGACCATCTGGCTCCAAAGCCGCTCCTTAACGCCGAAGTGGACAGATGGCGTGATGGAGCGGCTTCTTGCTGGCGAACGTGCGGATGGCATGGAAGGCGTACTGCTGAAAAATGTTCGCATCTGGCAGTTAAAGCCGGACGTGGACGTGCACATGAAATTTATACCCTATAAAGAAATGGTGCGGCAATTTGGAGAGCCATCTCTCGAAAATTACAACATCGTCTATGACGGTCAGCTCGACACCAACGACCTCGAAGCCATCTACACAAGGTGCAATGTAAATCACCCGCCCGGCTATAACGGACACTCTCTTTCCATGTCTGATGTGGTGGAGCTGTATGACGCCCAAGGCAGCGAATATCACTACTGCGACCGTTTTGGATTCCAGAAAATCAGCTTCGGGGGCTCAGAGCAAACCCAAGCAATGAAAATGAGTATGTAGGCAGCCTGGGGCTGCCTTTTCTCGACCAAAGAAACAATAGAACGGAGGAAAACTACATGGTTCAGGTTATCAAAAAAATGAAAAGTACAGCTTCACACAAGATTACAGCGGCAAAGGATGCCGCAGCCAATCTCGCTTTCCGTGGCAGGAAGCTTCTCTCAGGTAATGCCGGAGAAGGTTATATTGACACAGCCATCAAAATCTTGCTGGCGGTTGTCATTGGCGCCCTGCTCCTTGCGGGGCTCTATGCCCTGTTCGGGGAAACGGTGCTCCCGACCCTGACCCAGCGCATTAAGGAAATGTTCAACTACGCCGGTTAGAAATACCGGAAATTTTGAGAAGGAGGAATAAACATGCCTAAGAATACAACATCGCCCGTTCCCAAGTACGATGTAAAAATTCATTCCATCCGTCCGGCTGGAAGCTGTAAGGCTACCGCCTCGGTCAATATTTACGGTGTTTTCGCCGTTCGGGGCATCAAGATCATGGAGGGCTCCAAGGGGCTGCTCATTTCCATGCCCAGCTATAAGGCCGGAAACGGCGAGTACAAGGATATCTGCTTTCCTTGCACCAAGGAGTCCAAAGCGGAATTTGACAAGGCGGTTATCGGGGCCTACCAGCACGCGCTTACTCAAGGACAGGCCGCCACACAGAAACAGGAATCTCCCGACCCGCAGCAGGAGCAAAGTCAGCCTGTTATGGGCGGGATGTAGGAGGTAGCCAATGAACGAGAAAATGAAAAGACCTCTCGGCATCCTTCTTGTGGTTTGCTTGGTGGTTTCCCTGCTTGCGGGCAGCGCCTATGCGGTAAACCGATATTTTGAGGATGCCAAAGGTCATTGGGCGGAGGAAGCTATTCAAATCCTTACAGATAAAGGCGTCATCAGCGGTTATCCCGATGGCTTGGTACACCCTGATGCCATCATCACCAGAGGCGAGTTTGCAGCCTTGATTGCACGAACCATGGAACTGCCGGAGCCGAATCAAAGCAAAATCACCATTCACTTCACCGACATTGCCGGCCACTGGTCAGAGAAGCATGTGGAAGCGCTCATTATTGCAGGAATCATCCAAAAGGATGATTTCGGCACAAAGTTTCTGCCAGACGAGCCCATCACCCGCATAGAAATGATCCGTATGCTGGTGAGAGCCATCGGCAAAGGTGACCATGACGCATCCTGCTCCTGCGCAACCGGCTTTTCAGATGACAGCGAACTTGGTGACGCAGACAAAGCCTGCATCTGCACCGGTAAAAAATATGGTATTGTAGACGGCTATCCGGACGGAACGGTTAAACCGAACGGCAATGCCACCCGCGGAGAAGCCTTTGAAATGCTGGTGGATGCCGATAAAGCAAAGGAGCAGATCAAAAAAGAGGAACCCCCGAAGCCGCCGGCAAACACCAAGCCGAAGGATAATCACTCAAACTCCGACAGCGGCAGTGGATCTTCCTATGTTCCTGCCCCGCAGTTCAGCTTTACGCTGCCCAAAACCGCTTATACTGCCGAGGAAATTGAGATCAAGCCGGAAAGCCGCTATGTAAGCGGCGTGACATGGTCGGCTCTTAAAAACGGGCTCCCTGCAGAGCTTTCCGAGCTGGCAGAGGGTACGTTGGACGCAAACGGCGGCAAAGTCAAATTTACGAAAGCAGGCAGCATTACCCTGATTGCCACAGCAAAAAACAGCCGGGGCATTACGGTAACCCATGAGCAGACAATCAGCATCTATCCGGTGGTAAAGGCTGCTTTTTCATTGCCTGAAACCGCCCACACCGACACGGCCGTTTCGGTGGAACTTGCTACTGAAAACCTCGGCGCTAATTCGGTAGTGTGGTCCCTTCAAAAAGATGGAGCTGCCACGGATCTGGAAAAAGCTCTCTCTGGTGAGTTAAACTCTGCTGGCGGTACGGTTTTGTTTAAGGAAAAAGGCAGATATACGCTGACCGCCTCCATCACAGACGAGCTGGGCAAAACCGTTACTGCACAAAGCAACATCGCCATCTACCCTGTGGCGGAGGTAAAGCTTACACTGCCGGCGGTTTCCCATACCGATAAAACCATCACTCTACAGACAGAAACAAAAGAAACGGATGGTCTCGCTTTAACCTATACCCTGACCAGAAACGGTGAACCTGCCGACATCGGCACATTTATCGAAGGCAATCCATCCGATGGCAGCATCCGCTTTAAGGAAAAAGGCGTGTATGTGCTGACCGCTTCTGTCACAGACGCTACAGGCAGAGTGTTTGCCGATACAGCGGATATCACCGTCTATCCGGTGGGATCAGCGGGATTTTATCTGCCTGAAATCTTCCATACCGATAAAATCGTTACGGTGGAAGCGGTGTTCGGCGAAATCGGAAGTCATACCGCCAAGTGGTCGCTGCTGCATGACAGCAAGGAGGTATCCCTCACCGACGCGGCGGAGGGCACGCTGGGCAACAGTGGCGGCAAGCTGAAGTTTCACTCCAAGGGCAGCTATGTCCTGAAAGCGGAATTCACCGATGATGGCGGCAGAACCTACCACTATGAACAGAGATTCAAGGTTTATCCTGTGCCGGCCGTAAGCTACAGCCTGTCAAAGTACGCTCATACCGATACCGATGTCGTAATCAAAACTGAAACCGCCAATCTGGACGGCCTTACCATCGAATGGCTGGTGGACAATACCTTCGGTTTTCAGGACTGGTCGACCTATGTCAGCAGTAAGCTCACAAACAACGGCGGCACAATCCGATTTAAAAGAGCCGGTATCTATGAGCTGGTGGCGAGAGTTACCGATGAAACAGGACGGGTATTTTTGTATGAAAGCAAGGACAGGTGCGAGGTGCTTCCCGTTCTGACCATTGACTTTGAGCTTCCCGCCTTTGCCTACACCGATACCGACCTTGACATCAGAACCCACGGCAACAAAAATGTTCTGCCGGTAGAGTGGTCCGTCAGCAAGGACGGCAAAAATATTCCGCTCTCAGAGGCATTCAGCGGAAGTCTCACCCCGCAGGGAGGAAAAATTACTTTCCGAAGCGATGGCGAATATGTTCTAACCGCCATGATGACCGATTATCTGAAACGCAGTTACTCCCACAGCGAAAGTATACGCATCCTGCCGGTGGTACAGTACACATTCACCATACCGCAGACCGTTCACTACGGTGCGGAGTTTGATGTTGTCGCAAAAGATGTTCAGCATATCGGCAGCTATACCGTAGTTTGGACGCTGCAAAAGGACGGCAATGCGGCACAGTATCAGGGAACGCTGGACAATGATGGCGGCAGGATCGCCATCCGTGACACCGGCGACTTTATCCTGACCGCTTCTGTCATAGACAGCAAAGGGCGTGTAACCACTCATTCGGAGAGCATCGCGGTAACCAATACTGCGCCGAATGCCCCTGTGGTAACGGCAATTCCCTCTCGTACCGCCAAGGACGGCAAGTTCCTTGTAGACATTACCGCCAGTGCCGACGATCCCGATGGCGATTCGGTGACATTGGAGTACGAGGGTACTGCGGCTGACAGCTACTATGCGCCGGGTACCCATACCATCCGTGTCAGAGCCAAAGATATCGCCGGAGCTTATTCCCCGTGGACGGAAAAAACCTTCACCGTGACCAATTCCGCTCCCACTGTTACCCTGACAGTTGAACCAACCCGCACGGTCAAGGACGGCAAATTCCTTGTCAATATCAGCGCTGCAGCCTCTGATGCGGATGGCGACCCAACCACGCTGGAATGGGAAAACAAGGCGGCGGACAATTATTACGCCGCAGGTACTCACACCGTGCGTGTCCGTGCAAAAGACATTGTCGGAGCTTATTCCCCCTGGGCAGAAAAGACATTTACCATCACCAGCTCTGCACCTGTTGTCACACTGACCGCAGCTCCCACCCGAACAGCGAATAACGGCAAGTTCCTTGTCGATATCAGCGCCACAGCGTCCGATGCAGACGGCGATGCAACCACGCTGGAATGGGAAAATAAGGCGGCTGACAACTACTATGCCGTTGGTACTCACACCATCCGTGTCCGTGCCAAGGATGCAACCGGGCTATATTCGCAATGGGTATCCAAAACCTTTACCATCGCAAACTCTGCGCCGACTGCGCCGGTCATTACCAGAACGCCAAGCGGCAATAGCGTACCGCCGGGAACGCCAGTCACCATCAAAGCGACCAGCTCCGACCCCGACGGCGATCCTGTCACTCTCGTTTGGGAGGGCCGAAACGCAGAAACACAAACCTACCCGCTGGGAAGAAATGTGATTCGTGTCAAGGCGGTGGATTCTGCGGGTGCTGAATCTTCCTGGTCTGCCATCGTGTTCTTTGTGGCGGACTCCAACGGCAGCGGCGGTATGACGCTCACCGGACCCGATTCGGTTATTCTCGAAAACGGACTTGAAGGCGCAACCATCACGGAGTATACCTTTACCGTACCTCCGGTCAGCGGTCACAGTGGCTCTGACTTTGGCAGAGTGCGCGGTTACAACAAGCTGACCAGCCAGTGGGATCAGCTTGACTATGGTACCACCTCAAATGGCATTACTTTCAAGAGGACGCTGGGCGCAGGCGTATACAGCAAGCTCGAATTTTATTACTACACCAACCATAATTGTATGTATAACAAGTCCAACATCACCTACTCGGTGACCTACCACTTTGAATAGGAGGAAAATCCATGAAATATCTGTTTTGCAAGCTGAAAAGCAAGACTGCCACAGCCATCTCTAAAACTCATGGCATGCTTTCAAGCAATTGCGGGGAGGGCTATATTGACACGGCCATCAAAATTCTGCTGGCGGTTGTCATTGGCGCCCTGCTGCTGGCAGGGCTTTACGCACTGTTCGGAGAAACGGTGCTCCCGACATTGACCCAGCGCATCAAGGAAATGTTCAACTATGGAGGTTAACAACACCCTTCAAACGGTGCTTTTTTCTTTCCTGCTTATAGCAGCTTCTGTGTGGGATATCCGCAAACGGATCATCCCGGACAGTACCTGTATCTTGATTGCATTGACGGGGCTGATTGATTTCAGTCCCGTCAATTTTTTGGGAATCCTTGCGGCGCTTCCGTTTTTGACCGCTGCTTTATGTAAGCCTGACAGTATTGGAGGCGGGGATATAAAGTTCACTGCCGCCGCTGGCCTTGCCATCGGCTTTTGGGGATGCGTGGTCGGACTGATACTCGGTCTGACCGCCTCCCTCATTTTTTACATCTTAAATCAGGCTATCAGAAAGCTCAAAAAACTGGAGCCGCAGAGAGCGTCACAGTTAACCCTGCCTATGGCACCGTTTTTATCCCTCGGCTTTCTTGCTGCAGCCATTATGAATATTGGAGGAACCATCCTATGAAAAAAATCCTTACGGCTCAGTAAAGTAAACATGAAAGAATAGCGCGCGGGGACGGCGAATTTCATCAA
>ENA-UOOI01001772-UOOI01001772.1-fermentation-metagenome-genome-assembly--contig:-NODE-1772-length-20985-cov-4.892355_pt1 | contig 20985 bp, 19 predicted proteins | sample MGYA00245779_ERZ724027 | MGnify/ENA primary metagenome ERZ724027 (study PRJEB28704, sample SAMN03018318) | fermentation metagenome | biome: anthropogenic terrestrial biome; feature: soil; material...
AGCTTTTCGCGCTCGAGGCCGGTCAGGCGGCCGAGCGGCATCTGCACGATGGCCTGCGTCTGCACGCCGTCCAGGCCGAAGCGTTCCGAGAGCCGCTGCCGCGCCTCCGGGATGGACTTGGAGGTGCGGATGATGCGCACAACCTCGTCGATGTTGTCCACGGCGACCTTGAGCCCCTCGAGGATATGGGCGCGCTCCTGCGCCTTGCGCAGCTCGAACGCCGTGCGCCTGCGGACGACCTCCTCCTGGAAGCGGATATACTCCTCGAGCACCTGCTTGAGGGTGAGCAGCTTCGGCTCGCCGTTCACGATGGCCAGCATGATGACGCCGAACGTGACCTGCATCTGCGTGAACTGGAACAGCCGGTTCAGCACGATCTGGGGCGACGCGTCGCGCCGCACGGAGATGACGACGCGCATGCCGTCGCGGTCGGAGTGGTCCTCCACGTTGGTGATGCCCTCGATGCGCTTCTCCTTCACGAGGTCCGCGATGCTCTCGATGAGCCTCGCCTTGTTGACCTGGTAGGGCAGCTCTGTCACGACGATGGCGAAGCGCCCGTTCTTCTCCTCCTCGATCTCGGCCCGCGCGCGCACGACGATGCGTCCGCGGCCCGTGGCGTAGGCGGCGCGGATTCCGCTCCTGCCCATGATGATGCCGCCCGTGGGGAAGTCCGGGCCCTGGATGCTCTGCATCAGCTCGTCGAGCGAAGCCTCCGGATTGTCGATGAGGGTGCAGACGCCGTCGATCACCTCGCCCATGTTGTGCGGCGGGATGTTCGTGGCCATGCCGACGGCGATGCCCGTCGAGCCGTTGACCAGCAGGCTCGGAAAATGGCTCGGCAGCACGACGGGCTCTTTCAATCTGTCGTCGTAATTCGGCTGGAAATCGACGGTCTCCTCGTCGATGTCCTGCAGCATCTCGACGGCGACCTTGCTCAGGCGGGCCTCGGTGTAACGGTAGGCGGCCGGGGGGTCGCCGTCGACGGAGCCGAAGTTGCCGTGGCCGTCGACCAGCATGTAGCGCATGGAGAAATCCTGCGCCAGGCGCACCAGCGCGTCGTAGACCGAGGCGTCGCCGTGGGGGTGGTAGCGCCCCAACACGGAGCCGACGGTGTCTGCGCACTTGCGGTAGGGTTTGTCCGGCGTGAGGCCGTTTTCAAACATGGTGTAGAGGATGCGGCGGTGGACCGGCTTGAGGCCGTCCCGCACATCCGGCAGGGCGCGCTGCACGATGACCGACATGGAATACGCCAGGAAGGACTTCTTCATTTCCTTTTCCAGGTCGACGTTGACGATTTTGCCGTTTTCTTCTATTTCGTCCATTCACGGGCACCTTCCTGTATAAATTTCTGTTTCAGCCGGTCCGCGAGCAGCTCTTCCACTTTTTCGCAGTCGCCGGGGGCCATGGCCCTTTTCGGGATGCAGCGGCACTCGACGCCGCCGGTATACAAAAGGAAAACCGCGCCGTCCTCGTAGGCGCAGAACAACATGCCGTAGGGGATCTCCGCCTCGTACCGTTCCGAACGGACCTCGAGGCGGTCCGGATAAAAGCGGACGGCCTGCGCCGGCGTCCAGGCGCGTCCGGAATCGAATTCCTCCGCGGCGCGCAGGCGGACCACCGCCAAAGACGTGGGATTCAGCAGAAAAATGAGAAAAACGCCTCCCGCCGCGGCGATCGCCGCCAGCCATTGGAGCGGCCAGCCGCGCGCAAGGCAGAGAAGAATCGCCACGGCGGAAAAGATCAGAAGGTAAACGCCGGCCAGCCTGACGGTCCGCCGGTAGGCGCCGGCCATGGCCCGCTTCATCTGCGCCTTGCGCCAGTCGAGAAAATCCTCCCGCGTGACGGCAAAACTGACCGCAACAGGTTCCATTCCGATCCCCCCCTAATCAGGTTTTAAACGGCCTTGCCCTTTCTAAATCTCCAATCTCTAACCTCTAAATCAGGCATCCCGTTTCAAAACGTAATATCTGCCGGCGAACGCATTCGAAAGCAGCAGCGAAAGCCGCCCGTTTCTCTCCACGTCGGGAGCTTTCTCCGGCTCCCGCGGGCATGAGATGCCTTTCGCGCCCGCGGTCTCTGCCGAAAAAGTCTCTTTTCCCCGCGCCGGTCGCGGCTCGGAATTTCCGCCCCGCCGACCGGCGCGGCCTGACCGCAGGGGCACCCTGCCGCCGCCGGATTTCTTTATGACCAGAACCCCACGCTGAAAGCCACCGGCGGCCACAAAAAGCGTCGGGGTCTCGGCGCAGAACAGAAAATCCGTCCAGTATTCGGTGCAGCTTTCGTACCGGTTTTTCCACTCCGCGCGGTCCGCGCGGACGGTAAAGCGCGCGGGCTGCGCCATCAAGGCGCAGGAGGAGTACAGCTCGTGCGCCTTCCGGTTTTCCCAGACGGGCTGCAGAAAGAAGAACGCGGATGCCCCGACCAGAAGCGCGCAGATCAGCACCGCCGGAAACACGGCGGTGGCGAACTGCCTTCGGTACGCCGGAAGGAACAGAGCGACGGCGAGCGCCGCCGTGGCGCAGAGGCCCGCGCGGACCCCCCGCCTGCGCCACGGCGAAGCGCAGTGGTTCAGCGCGCGGAACGCACAGGCGAATTCCTCTTCAGAAAGCGTCTGCTCGAAGCTCACCGTCATCAGTTCCTTTTCCGGCATAAAAAACCTCCCGCGGGGGTACCCCGCCGCCGGGGGCGCGCGCCGGCGAAAATCATGGCCTGTACCTCCGGCAGTTCGTCCGGACCGAAGCAGCGCAGCGGCAGGATGGTGATGCGGGGCAGCCCTCCGCTGCCCGGGCAGCAGGGATTCGCCGACACCAGCGCCAGAATATGATCGGTCTGGATGTATTCGCACGTGCCGTCCAGCGGGATCTCCCACCGGACCGCCCCCTGTTCGGTCACGATGCGGTTCGGGTAGACGATCGCCCGCACACTGCACCCGCACGCGCAGCTTCTGGCGCGGCTATGTATGGTGACGAGCGGGCCGAGCAGAAAGAGCAGGGACAGAAACGCCCAGCTGACCGCCTGCACGTACGCGGAGGCCTTGCCCGTGCGCAGGCCCTCGGTCAGGAAAAGCAGCACCGGGCACAGAAGCAACAGGGCACCCAGAAACGACAGAAACCGGCGCATACCGCAGAATTCCACTTTTTTGAGGCAGTGGTAAATCTCTTTCTCCTCCAGCGTGAACGCGGCTTCTATGCCGGTGCGCTGGTCTTCAAACGCCTCCGTGTCGTCGGCGATCAGGTGAAACCGTTCTTCCCCCGTCGCCGCGGCACGGGGCGCCCTACTTCGTCCGGGAAGACCGTCGCTTTCCGCCCCCGGGATCTCCTCCTCCGGCCGGTCTTCCCGCCGGCTGTCCCGGCTAAAAAAGATTTCCATTTTTGAGTCTTCTCCTTTCACGCTCCGGAAAAACGGAGCTCCGGCCCGAGGGCCGGATGTCACGCGCTTCCATTCCAAAAGGCTCGACCAGGCTGTCTTCCTTATTTAAAAACAGAACCGGCGAAAATTCACTCGAATTCTGGATTTTTCATGCGCTGAAAATCCGCAGACCTTCCTGCTTTATTATACATCGAGATTCTCGACGAATCTCGCGTTCTCCTCAATAAATTCTCTGCGCGGCTCGACTTTGTCGCCCATCAGCACCGTGAAAGCCTCGTCCGCGGCGGCGGCGTCCTCCACCTCCACGCGCAGCATCATGCGGCGCTCGGGGTCCATCGTCGTCTCCCAGAGCTGGTCCGGGTCCATCTCGCCGAGGCCCTTGTAACGCTGAATCTCATAGCCGGCCTGCAGCTCTTTCATCAGGCTGTCGCGCTGCTGGTCCGTGTAGGCGTAAAAATGCTTTTTACTCTTCGTCAGCCGGAAGAGCGGGGGCTGGGCGAGGTAGATGTGCCCCTCCTCCACGAGCGGCTTCATGAAGCGGAAGAAAAACGTCAGCAGCAGCGTGCGGATGTGCGAGCCGTCCACATCGGCATCGGCCATGATGATGATCTTGCCGTAGCGCAGCTTTTTCATGTCGAAGTCCTCGCCGATGCCGCAGCCGAGCGCCGTGACGATGGGCTGCAGCTTCTCGTTGCCGTAGACCTTGTCGAGCCTCGCTTTCTCGACGTTGAGCATCTTGCCCCAGAGCGGCAGAATGGCCTGGTACCGGCGGTCGCGCCCGCTTTTGGCGGAGCCGCCGGCGGAGTCGCCCTCGACGATGTAGATCTCGGTCTCCTCCGGGTTGCGGCTCTGGCAGTCGGCGAGCTTGCCGGGCAGGGACGCGTCCTCGAGGGCGGACTTGCGGCGCACCATCTCGCGCGCCTTGCGGGCGGCCTCGCGCGCGTGCGACGCGGCGAGCGACTTGTCAAAGATGGCCCGCGCCGTGGCGGGGTTTTCCTCGAGATACGTCGAGAGCTTGTCGTAGACCATGTTGCCCACGAGCGTGCCGATCTCGGTGTTGCCGAGGCGCGCCTTCGTCTGGCCCTCGAACTGGGCCTCCTTGAGCTTGACGCTGATGATGACCGTCAGGCCCTCGCGGAAATCATCGCCGGAAAGGTTCTTGTCGCTTTCCTTTAAGATGCCGAATTTGCGGCCGTAGTCGTTCATCACGCGGGTCAGCGCCCGCTTGAACCCGTCCTCGTGCGTGCCGCCGTCCGTGGTGTGGATATTGTTGGCGAACGACAAAAGCAGCTCGTTGTAAGAGTCGTTGTACTGCATGGCGACCTCCGCGGTGGCGGAGTCGTCCGGCGCGACGGCGGAAAAATGGATGATGTCGGGGTGGATGACCTCGACCGCTTTCTTTTTGTTGATATACTCGACGAAGCTGCTGATGCCGCCGTGGTAGAGAAAGTCGTCTGCCCGGCGGTTCTGCGGGTCGCGCTCGTCGGCCAGCGCGATGTTGACCCCCGCGTTGAGAAACGCCTGTTCGCGCAGGCGAGTCTGCAGCGTCTCGTAATCGAAATCCGTCGTCTCTTTGAAAATCTCGGAGTCCGGCTTGAAGCGCACCAGCGTGCCCGTCTTCTCCGCCGGCGCGGGCCCGCGCTCCTCAAGGTCCGTCACGGCCTTTCCGCGCTCGAAACGCTGAAAATAGATCCTGCCGTCCTTGAAGACCTCGACCTCCAGCCATTCCGAAAGGGCGTTCACCACGGACGCGCCGACCCCGTGCAGCCCGCCCGAAACCTTGTACCCGCCGCCGCCGAATTTTCCGCCCGCGTGCAGCAGGGTGAAAACGACCGTGACGGTCGGGATGCCGGCCTGGTGATGGATGCCGATCGGGATACCGCGGCCGTTGTCCACCACGCTGACGATGTTGCCGGGCAGAATGGTGACGTCGATCCGGTCGCAGTACCCGGCGAGCGCCTCGTCGATGGAATTGTCCACGATCTCGTAGACCAGGTGGTGCAGCCCGCGCGGGCCCGTCGAGCCGATATACATGCCGGGGCGCTTGCGCACGGCCTCCAGGCCCTCCAGGACCTGGATCTCGCTTTCGTCGTATTCATGTTTCTGCGTTACTTTTCCAAATTCCAAATCAAACCCTCCAAGCGGGGTGCCCCCGCGGTCAATCCGCGCCGTGCGGCAAAGTAAAAATTCCGGGCCGTGGTTGGCGCGAGAGTCTCGGGAAACTCCCGGGCGCATTGTGCCTTTCGCCGCCTGCGGCGAACCACAACTCTGATTTTCGGCGGTGTGGCTTCTTACTCCTTGCCCCCGGAACAACTCGATCGGCTATTTTCTATCCATACAGATTTATCCAATGTTTTCCGCCGGAGTAGGCTGCATCTTTTCTCCGGGCTGCCCGGCGGGACGAAACAGACTATGTCTGACGCCGATAGCGCACGGTGTAGGGAAGCAGAAAATAAACGGCGGTCACGCCGAGGACCGTGAAAAGGGAAAGGACCGAAAGGTTCATCCCCGGTATCTGCAACAGCAGCAGATTGACGCCGACCATCGCCAAAACGGCGGCGGGCAGCAAAAACAGCATCCCGCGCCAGCTTGTGATGCGGAACCTCTTCCCGCAGTGGGGACAGATTCCGGTTTTCCGGAACCGGCTTCTTCTGACCTGTCCGTACAGGAATCTTGCCCCGCAGTAGGGGCACAGGGGAAGTTTCAGCACGGGAACGCCTCCTTTTCAGCGCGGCGGCGTGTTGCCGTTTCCGCGCCCCGCCGTCCGGTACGGTGAAAAAACGCCGTCCGCCCCGGCGGGAGAATTTCCGGAAACGCCCGCGGGCGGCTGCGCGGAACCCCGCCGCCTAGGCGCGGGCGCACGTGCGGGGGCCGGCTTTTTCAGGCGCACGAAAAACACGGAGACAAGAAAAAACAGGACCGTCGGCAGAATCACGCCCGGCACCGCCCAGAGGGCGGAGCCGGAGAGACCGGAGAGCCAGCCGGCGGTAAAAAACCCCGCGTTCGCCAGGATGGTGAGGATGCCGATGCGGTACAGCAGCGGGTCGAGCCGAACGTTGGCCAGGCCGCCGCATCTGGGGCAGATATATTCCCCCCGGCGCTTCAGCGTCCATACCTTCGCGTAATTCAGCTTTTCCCCGCAGTAGGGGCACCTTGGTTTTCGCATTCTCATATTTTTTCCCTATCCCTGAAATTGAAAAGATCGTTGGAAAAACCGGCGCGTTTCAGAAGCGTGGAGGTCGAGATCTGCGACGTGTAGACCGTGCGCCGCCCGTGCCTGTCGCAGCAGAGAATGAAGGACTTGGGCATTTCCTGGGAAATACCGACGACGCATCCGGCTTTCTGCGCCGCCGCGAGATATTCCCGCGTCGTGCTGGAAATCGTCGACGTCTCCAAATCGAAAATGCCGACGATCGACTCCATCCGGATCACAATGTCCCGCCCGAGATGCAGATACATAAAAACCTCCGCGGCGCAGTGCCTGCGCAATCAAGCCGCGCCGTATGACACGGTGAAAAAAATTTGTTTACTCTGGCGCGAGAGTCATGGGACGCTCCCGAAGTTTACTTTCAATTTAAAAGTCTACCGGCGGTATGCGTAAAAGAAGCGGTTCAGGGGTAACGCGGGAACGGATGCCGTCCGCCTGCGGCCCTACGTGTCCGGTCTTCTCCGTCCGACAGGCTCGATCCGTCCGTCTTCCACGTGGAACAGTGCGCGGGTGCAGCCCGTTTCGCTTTCGGCGCCGGAAGGGACGGCGCTTGCTGAACCCGGCGGTTCGCTGTCTTCTAAATTTGAGGGCCCGCCGGGCGTCGTCCCTTTGACGTCCGGCGCCTGACCGCACAGGCACTGCGCCGGCGCTTGGCCGCGCGGACACCGCGCCGTGCAGGTCAGGAAGACCTGAAACCTGTCGAGCCGCTCGAGCAGGAACGACTGCCGCTCTTCGTCGAGCTCGCTGAGCACGTCGTCGAGAAAGACCACCGGCTCCTCGCCGCTTTCCCGGGTGAGGACCGCCGCCTCCGCGAGCTTCATGGCGACGACGGCGGAACGCTTCTGCCCCTGCGACGCGTAGGCACGCGCATCCCTGCCGGAGACGAGGACTTTCATATCGTCGCGGTGGGGCCCGACGCCCGTATGCCCGGTCGCGAGGTCCGTCCCGCGGCACGCCGCGAGGTCCTCCTCGAAGGAATCCGTGCTGGCCTCGTAGATAAGGTCGAGCGACTCCCTGCCCCGGCACATGCCGGAGTAGAACTGCGCGGCGGGAACGGCGATCTTTTCAAGGTATTGTCTCCGCCGGGCGGCGACCTCCTGCCCGGCGCGCACCAGGCGGCCGTCCCAGACCTCCAGGGTCTCCAGCAGCTCCGAGCGGAGGCCGCCGGCCGGGTGAAGGCCGCCGGCCGGCCGGCGGGAAATCTCTTTGAGCAACGCATTCCGCTGCGCGAGGACCCGGTTGTACCGCGCGAGCGACGCCGCGTAAGACGGGCGGATCTGCGAAAGGGCCGCGTCCAGAAAATTCCGGCGACCCGCCGGGCCCCCCTGCAGCAGGGAGAGATGGTCCGGCGAAAATACCGTCGCCTGAAACGCGCCGATCAGCGCCGAGCAGGACCGCTTCGGCACGCCGTTGAGTTCCGCTCGCCGCCTGCCGGCCAAAAAGCGGATCGCGGCGGTCTGCTCCCGGCCCGCCCCGTAAAAATCAAGGCGGAGCGCCGCCTGCCGCGGGAGCGGACCGACCATCTCGGCGTCCCTCGCCCCGCGGAACGACCGCTCGCCCGTGAAAAGCCACATGGCCTCCAGCAGATTGGTCTTGCCCTGCGCGTTCTTCCCGAAAAGCACGTTGACCCCGCCGTTCGGGGAGAATTCGCCGGACGGGAGATTGCGAAAATTTTCCCAGGAAAAACGCAGAATCTTCACACCGCAGCCACCCCGTAGGTCTTTCCCCCGCAGGCGGCCGTGTCGCCCGGGCGCATTTTCTTGCCGCGCATCCGGCAGACTTCGCCGTTGACGAGCACCTGCCCGCCCTGGATCGCCGCTTTCGCCTGTCCCCCCGTCTCGAACGCGCCGCACAGCTTGAGAAACGAGTCGAGCCGGATGAAGGCGGTCTCGATTTTTCGGGTGATGACGCCGTCGTTTTCCATCTTATTGCTCCCCGCTCTTCAGGCGGACCGGCAGCACGAGGAACAGAAACTCCTCGCCGTCGCCGGGCAGCACCTTCATTGGGCTCAGCGGGCCGTTGAGCTGCACCTTCACCTCGTCGCACTCCGAATTGCGCAGCGCGTCGAGCAGATAGCGGCTGTTGAAGCCCATCTCCACCTCGTCTCCGGTGATCTTTGCGTCCAGCCTGTCGGCCGCGCGGCCGATCGCCGTCGCGCAGGAAAGGCGGATGCCGTCGCTGCCGAACGTGCACCTCACCGGGCTGCGCAGGCGCTCGGTGACGACGAGCGAGACGCGCTCGAGGCTGCCGATGAACGCCGGGACCGAGACGCGGACCTCCGTGGCGCAACCCTTCGGCAGAGCGGCGCGCCAGTCGAGGAATTCCCCTTCGAGCAGCCGGGAGATCACGAGATAGTCGCCGATGCGGAAGCGGATGTGCCGCAGGCCGACCAGGATCTCTGTCTCGTCGTCGCTGTCGGGCAGGAGCTTCATCACTTCGTCGAGCGTCTTGCCCGGCACGACGAAGCTGTATTTTTCCTGCGACTGCGTCTTTTCGCACCGAATGGCGAGCCGGTATCCGTCGACGGAGATCAGCCGGATCTCCCCCCCGCCGATCTCGAACAGCGTGCCGGTGTGGACCGGCTTCGCGTCCGTCTCCGCCACGGCGAACAGCGTCTGGCGGATCATCCCCTTGAGGACGTTCGAGGGGATGCTGATGTTGGTGTCGCCGCTGATCTGCGGCAGCTCCGGGTATTCCTCGGCCGGGATTCCGATCAGGGAAAAAGAGGCTTCGCCGCTTTTGATCTGCGCGACCTGTTTTTCATCCGCCGAAAAGCTCACGGTGTCCTGCGGCAGCCGCCGGACGATGTCCCCGAACAGCCTGGCGCCCATGACGACGGAGCCGGGTTCCCCGACCTCGGCCGGCAGCTCCGTCGTCATGCCGATCTCGAGATCGAACCCGCAGAGGCGGATGCTTCCCTCCTGCGCGGTCAGCAGAATGCCCTCGAGCGCTGGGACGGAGGATTTGGCCGAAACCGTCCGCTGGACATTCAACACCGCTTCATTCAATTTTTGTCTGTCACAGGTAAACTGCATGGAAGAATCGCCCGCTTTCCTAAGATATCGAGAATGTCAGTTATTCTTTCAGTAACAGGAGTAGTGTGCGCCGAAAAGTGGAAAATATGGGAAAACGAAGGCCCCGCGCGGATTTTTCGTTCCCGGTTTTCGGTTTTTCGCTGTGGAGGAATTTTGTTGAAAGATTCTCCGCCATCGGTTTTTAACCGGCTGTTGAAAACTTTGTGGGGAAAGTTGAAAACTTGTTTAAGACTTTCGGTTTGAAAGCCGTTCCCCGGGGAAGGATTATCGACAGAAATGTGGATTGTCGATAAGATTTCAACACGGGGAAAATCACGTCACCGGTCGCGGATATTCTTGACGATGTCTTCGACCGTGGCCTTTGTTTTCGCGTCGCGGCGGATGTTTTTTTCCACCTGCTGGATCGCGTACACCACGGTGGAGTGGTCCCGGTTGCCGAATTCCTTGCCGATGGCGACCATCGACATCTGGGTGATCTCGCGCACAACGTACATGGCGACCTGCCTGGCGGAGGAGATGTTGGCCGAGCGCCTGGAAGAGCGGATCTCTTCGACCGTGGTCCCGAACGTGCGGGCGACTTCGTCGATGATCTTCTCCACGGTCACCGGCGTCGGCTGGTCGTTGTTGATGATGTCGCTGATGGCGGCCTGGGCCGTCTGGATGTTGAGCGGCTCGCCGTTGAGCAGGTGGAACGCTTTCATCTTCTTGACGGCGCCCTCGAGCTGGCGGATGTTGTTTTTGAGCCGGTTCGCGATATATTCGATGACCGGGTCCGGCAGGGTGATCTGCAGAAGCTCCGCTTTGCGCTTGATGATGGCGATGCGCGTCTCGAAGTCCGGCGGCTGGATGTCCGCGGTCAGGCCCCACTCGAAGCGGGTCAGCAGGCGCTCCTCGAGGGTGGCGATGTCCTTCGGCGGCCGGTCGGAAGTCAGCACGATCTGTTTTTTCGCTTCGTAGAGCGTATTGAAGGTATGGAAGAACTCCTCCTGCGTCGAGTCCTTTCCGGCGATGAACTGGATGTCGTCCACGAGCAGCACGTCCGCCCGCCGGTAACGCTGATGAAATTCCCCGGTTGTGCCGCGGCGGATGGCCTCGATGAGCTCGTTCGTGAACTCGTCGCCCTTGATGTAGACGATGTGCATCTCCGGATGAGTGTGGTTGATCTCGTTGCGGATGGCGTAGAGCAGGTGCGTTTTTCCGAGCCCGGAGTTCCCGTAGATGAAAAGCGGGTTGTAAAGCGACGCCGGCTTGCTGGCCACGGCCATGGAGGCGGCGTGCGCGAACTTGTTCGACGGCCCGACGATGAAGGTCTCGAACGTGAATTCGTAGTTTTCGCTGATCTCGCGCGCTTCCTCTTTTTTCTGTGCCGGCTCCGTCTCTTCCGGAAGAATGATACGGATCTGGATCTCCTGGCTGAAAATCTGCCGGAACGCCTCGTTGAGCAGATCCATGTAATAATGGAGGACCGTCTGCCGGTGAAGCTCGTTCGGGACCTGCAGAACGGCCACGCCCGCGGCAAAATCCAGCGTCACGGGTTCCATACGGCTGATCCATGTGGAGAAAGCGATCTCCGTAATGTGGCTTTTGCAGTACGCGCACACGAGGTTCCAGACTTCGGTAAACGATTCCATACTCTGTTTCCTGCCCCTTGTTTTCTATAAGAAAAATTTTTCCGGCGCGTTCCGCCGGAAAACGCAAACGTGCGGAAACGGTCCGCACGCAAAATTCCGGAAACGACAGGTTTCCATTTATTATCATAGCATAAATCTCTCATTTTTTCAAATCTGTTTTGGGGCGCACAGTGCCTTTCGAGCCTACGGCTTTCGGCAGTGCGGCTTTTTCCTCCCTGCCCCGGGTCCTCACTCGATCGGCCGCGGGTAAATTTGTCCGCAGGCTCAGCCTGCCCGGAGAATTTTTGCTTTTCTTTCGGAAAACCTTGTGCTATAGTATAGGGTACGGGAATTCGCGCGGGGATTTCGGTGTTTCCGCATTTTTATTTTGCGGAAAAGAAGTGCCCGTGTTGACATGCCGCCGTGCCGTACGGTATAATGCTATGGCAAGGTATGCCCGAAAGGAGGGGTTTTCATGTTCAGAACGTATCAGCCCAAAAAGCTGCACCGCAAAAGGGAGCACGGCTTTCTGAAGCGCATGGCCACGTCCGACGGACGCCAGGTTCTTTCGCGCCGCAGGAGAAAGGGACGGGCCCGCCTTTCTTACTGATTTTTCACCCGCCCCGGGTGCGCTCTCAGCGGGCGCTCTTTTTTCACGCTTCCAGCCGGCAGTTCTCGGAACAGGCCGGAACATGCGGGATTGCCCCTCGAGCCGGGGTCCGGGCATGAAACGCCGTGGGATACGCCTTTTGAGGGCCGTCCCGTCAATCTGAACGGCGGGGCGAAGCCGGCTGTGCCGGCGGCGGTACGCCGAGGTTTCCAAATGAAAAATTATCTTTCTCTCAACCAGAACAGGGATTTTCAAAGAGTCTACGCACGCGGAAAATTTTTCGTCAGTCCTGTGCTTGTTTCCTATGTTATGAGAAGTCGCCGCAGGTCGTCGCTGCGGATCGGCATTACGACGAGCAAAAAGACCGGGAATGCGGTCAGGCGCAACCGGTCGCGCAGGGTGATCCGCGAGGCGTTCCGCGCGATCCGGGCGGAAATACGGCCCGGCTACGACCTCGTTTTCGTGGCGAGGGCAAAGACTCCGTTCGTCAAGACCGGCGACGTGCGGCAGGCGATGGAGCAGCATTTGAGAAATGCGGGGATTCTGCATTGAAACGGATTCTGATCGTCCTCGTCCGCCTTTATCAGACGGCCATTTCGCCGTACAAAAGGCCGTGCTGCAAATATTATCCGACGTGCTCGAACTACGCCATCGAGGCGATCGAGCGGTTCGGCGCGTTCAAAGGTTCCGCTCTTGCAATCTACAGAATTCTGCGCTGCAACCCTTTCAGCCGCGGGGGATATGATCCCGTCCCTGAAAAGAGGACAGGCGTTGATGGAAAATAGAGGAGAAATTTCCGCATGAACGACATTTTCAATTTTTTCGGCAGCATCCTCGGCTATCTGCTCTGGCTGTTCTACCTGATCGTCAGAAATTACGGCGTGGCCATCATCCTCTTCACCATCGTGGTGAAAGTGCTTCTGTTCCCGTTTTCCGTCAAGCAGCAGAAATCCATGGCGGCGACGGCCAAAATGTCGGTGAAGCAGAAGGAGCTGCAGAAAAGATACGCGAACGACAAGCAGAAACTTCAGGAAGAGACGCAGAAGCTCTACGCTTCCGAAGGGGTCGACCCCATGGGCGGATGCGCCACGATGTTTCTGCCGTTCCTCGTGATGTTCGGCCTGTACTACACTGTTCTGAATCCGCTGGCGAACGCGCTGCATCTTTCTGCGGGCGCCATTACGAAGGCGGTGGATATGCTCAGCCGTGTGCCGGGCCTCGGCTCCTCGTACAACGCGGCCTACGCGCAGATCGAAATCGTCAAGAACTTTGCAAATCTGCGACCGTTCCTGACCATGTTCGGCGCGCACGACCTGGCGAAGCTGGAGTCGTTCAGCCACGGATTCATGTTTCTCGGCCTGAACCTTCTGCAGACGCCGAGCGACCCGTCGAACATCTTCGGCACGCTTTTCCAGACGAACCTGTGGACGATTCCGGTCGGGTGCCTGGTCTCCTCTTTGCTCGCGCAGTATTTCATCATGAAACTGCAACCCGGCATGCAGCAGCAGCAGGGGTGCATGAAGCTGACGTTTTACCTGATGCCCCTCATTTCCGTCTGGTTTGCGTGCACCGTGCCCGCCGCGGTCGGATTCTACTGGATCATCTCCACGATCACCGGTTTTCTCCAGACCGTGATCCTGAACGCCTGGTTCAGCCCGGAGGACCTGAACGCGCAGGCGGAGGCGAAGCGCGTCGCCCGCCGCGAGATCGAAGAGGCCGCAAGATCGCCTCTGCCGGGGTGGAGGAGGACGGCGGCGGAAGCGCCGAAATCCGCGAGGAAACGCAAATAAATCGAAAGGCCGGGAGATTGCCTTTCGGGGGAGGTCGTTCACGATGAGAGAAGCAATTGGGACCGGAGAAACCGTCGAGCTGGCCAGAGAAGCGGCCTGTAAAGAGCTCGGCGTGGAAACCTACGACGCCGAATTCGAGATTCTGTCTCTGCCGACCAAAAAGACGTTCGGCCTTTTCGGCGGGAGCCCCGCGAAGGTGCGGGTCTATATTGAAGACGACCCGGCCGCCATCGCGGCACAATATGTGCAGGACGTTGTCTCGTGCATGGGCGTCACGGGCGTGAAGGTTTCCGTCCAGAAAGAAGAGGGCAGTGCGATGCTCAACCTGGAGGGCGACGACATCGGCTTTGTCATCGGCCACAGGGGCGAAACGCTCGACGCGCTGCAGTACCTGGCCGGGCTTGTGGCGAACCATGTGGGCGGCTCTTACTACCGCGTTGCGATCGACATCGGCAATTACCGCGAAAAACGCCGCCAGACGCTCGAGTCCCTCGGCAGGAAAATGGCTGAAAAAAGCCTGCGCACGGGGCGCAACATCTCGCTGGAGCCGATGAATCCTTACGAGCGGCGTATCATCCATACCGCCGTTCAGACGGTGGAGGGGGCGAAATCCTGGTCGGAGGGCGAAGACCTGGAGCGCCATGTCGTCATCGGCCCGGTCGAAGGCGAGCGCCCCCAGCGGCGCGGCGGGTTCAATAAAAACCGCAGGGGGCCGGGCGGGCCGCAGCGCCGTTCGTCCTATGCCGGCGACCGGAGCCCGGTTGGCAACCGGAGCCCGGCTGGCGACCGGAGCCCGGCTGGCGACCGGAGCCCGGCTGGCGGAAACAGGCAGCCGAGGCCCTCCGGCGACAGAAGGCCGAGGTCCGACCGCAAGGGTCCGTTGTATGGCAAGGTCGAATCGGACCGGTAGCGTCCGCTGTAAAAGACGATCGAGGGCGGTTCCATTGTGAATTGCCCTCTTTTTTTGGAGGTTTTCCGGTATGGAGACAAGCAGGTACCACGCTTTCCGCGATACGATCGCGGCTATTTCGACGCCGCAGGCGCCCGGCGCGCTCGGCGTCGTGCGGATCTCCGGCCCGGCCGCGCGGAAGGTCGCGGGGCGGGTGTTCCGCTCCGCGCGCGGAAAATCGCTGGAGGACCTGCCCGGCTACCGCGCGCTCTACGGGCGCGTCCGCGACGCGGCGGGGGAGATCGACGAGGCGATCGCTCTGAACTTCCGCGCTCCGGCCAGCTTCACCGGGGAAGACGTGGTGGAGCTTTCCTGCCACGGGGGGCTGTACGTGCTGCGCCGGCTGCTGCGCGCCGTGCTGGAGGCCGGCGCGGTCCCCGCCGGGCCGGGGGAGTTCACGCGGCGCGCGTTCCTCAACGGGAAAATGGGGCTGACCGAGGCGGAATCCGTGATGCAGATCGTCTCCGCCAGCGGGGAAGCTGCTGCGCGGGCCGCGCTCGCCGGTCGCGACGGCGTGCTCGAGCGGCGGATCGGCTCCGTCCGGGAGATCCTGACCGGTACGGCGGCGCATCTGGACGCGTGGGCGGATTATCCGGAGGACGAAGTGCCGCAGGTCACGGCGGCGGCGCTTCGGAACTCCCTGACGAAGGCCGCGCGGGAACTCGATTCCATGCTGCGGCAGTTCGACGCGGGCCGCGCCCTGCGCGAGGGCGTCGCGACGGTGATCGCGGGGAGGCCGAACACGGGCAAGTCCACGCTGATGAACCTGCTCGCCGGATGCGAACGCTCCATCGTGACGCAGTACGCCGGCACGACGCGCGACGTGGTCGAGGACACCGTGCTGCTCGGGGGAATCCCGCTGCGCCTCGCCGACACGGCCGGCATCCGCTCGACGGACGACCCGGTGGAGAGCATCGGCGTGGAGCGCGCGCTCGGGCGGGTCCGGTCCGCGCAGCTCGTGCTGGCGGTGTTCGACTCTTCGCAGAAGCTCGACGACTCCGACCGCCTGCTTGCGAAAGAGACGGAAGCCGTCCCGTGCGTGGCGGTCGTCAACAAGAGCGATCTGCCGCAAAAGATTGACTATGAGTATATTAAACAGAAATTTAGACATATAGTTTATATCTCGGCTTCGACGGGTGCGGGGCTTGAGAGCCTGAAGCGGGAAGTCGCGGACGTGCTTGGCACGTCGAAGATCGACCCGTCGCAGGGGATGCTGTTCACCGAGCGGCAGCGCGATTCGGCGCTGCGGGCCGCAGGCAGCGTGAAGGAGGCGCTTTCCGCGCTCGACGCCGGCATGACGTTCGACGCGGTGACGGTTTCCGTGGAGGACGCGGTCTCCGCGCTTCTGGAGCTGACCGGCGAGCGCGCGACCGAGGCGGTGGTGGACGAGATTTTCAGGCATTTCTGCGTGGGCAAGTGAGCGGGCGGCGGCGCGGTGCCCGCGCAGTCAAGCCGCGCCGCAGGCGCGGAAGGCGTTTTACATCCGTGGCCCAAGTGCTGCCGTTGTTCTGCACTGAGGCCGTGTGAACCCGCATTTTCAGCGGGTAAGCCTGCCCTGTGGAAAAGTTTAAACTTTAGTCCGCTTTTCTGAATTTGCCCCCGCGGGGTGAGCAGGGCGTCGTTTTCCTCTCGACCTCGCCGCCGTCTGCCGCAGGGCGCAAAAATGGCGCTGTATACGGATTTCTTCATCCATATGCAGCGCGCGTAAAAACGCACGGCGGGGACCTCCCATATCCCCCTTGTGAAAAAGGCGAAAAAGAGGTATAATATTCCCGCAATGTGCCGATTACTCGGTTGCAGATGGAGCTGGGTTCTCCGTTTGCAGGGGGCAGGTGCTGACACGCCTGTTTCTGCATTGCATTTCTTATTTTATTGTGTCCTGCAAGTCAAATTATACCTCTTTTTACCAGAAAGTCAAGCGTGGGCGAAGCCTGTTTCGCCCCGCCGTGGGCACGGAGAAAAACTGAACGAAAGGAAGGCGTGCAAATGGACACCTATGATGCCGGAAAACTCGACGTGGCGGTGATCGGCGCGGGCCACGCGGGGATCGAGGCCGCCCTTGCGTCGGCGCGCCTCGGCTGCCTCACCGCGGTCTTCACCATCAATCTCGACGCCGTGGGCAACTGCCCCTGCAACCCTTCCATCGGCGGCACGGCGAAGGGCCATCTTGTGCGCGAGATCGACGCGCTCGGCGGCGAGATGGGCCGGACCACGGATGCGTGCTTCATCCAGAGCCGGATGCTCAACCGCGGCAAAGGGCCCGCCGTCCATTCCCTGCGCGCGCAGATCGACCGGCGGGAATACGGCAAGATCATGAAACACAAGCTCGAGCTGCAGCCGAACCTGCTTCTCAAGCAGGCGGAAATCACGGCGCTGGAGCGCGCGGCGGACGGAAGCTGGCTGCTGACCACGCGGTTCGGCGCGGTCTATCAGGCGAAGGCCGTCGTCGTCGCGACCGGGACCTATCTCTCCGGTCGGGTCTTCGTCGGCGAAATCTCCTACGACTCCGGGCCGGACGGGATGTTCCCCGCGGCGTTCCTCGCGGATTCGTTCCGCCGGCTCGGCATCCGCCTGCGGCGCTTCAAGACGGGCACGCCCGCCCGCGTGCTCCGCTCCAGCATCGACTTCGACGGGCTGGAAGTGCAGCGTGGCGACGATCCGGTCGTACCGTTCTCCTACGACACGCTGACGCCCGGCGTCAACCGTGCGGAGTGCTATGTGACGTGGACAAACGAGAAAACAAAGGAGATCATCCTGAAAAACCTGAACCGGTCGCAGCTTTTTACCGGCGGCATCACGGGCGTCGGCCCGCGCTACTGCCCCAGCATCGAGACGAAGATCGTCCGCTTTGCGGATAAAAAGCGGCATCAGCTTTTCATTGAGCCCTGCGGCCTCGACACCGAGGAGATGTATCTGCAGGGCATGAGCACGTCCCTGCCGGAGGAGGTTCAGGTCGAGTTCTACCGGACCATCCCCGGCCTTGCGCACGTCGAAATCATGCGCGCGGCCTATGCCATCGAGTACGACTGCGCCGATCCGACGCAGATGGACGCGGCGCTCGAGTTCAAGGATTATCCCGGCCTCTACGGGGCGGGTCAGTTCAACGGAAGCTCCGGCTACGAGGAGGCCGCCGCGCAGGGCTTCGTCGCGGGCGTCAACGCCGCGCTGAAAATCCTCGGGAGGGAGCCGATGATCCTCGACCGCGCGGGGAGCTACATCGGCACGCTGGTGGACGACCTGATCACGAAAGGCACAGAGGAACCCTACCGGATGATGACTTCGCGCAGCGAATACCGCCTGGTCCTCCGGCAGGACAACGCCGACGAGCGCCTGACCCCGACCGGCCGAAAGCTCGGCCTGATCTCCGACGAGCGGTGGGAGCGTTTTCTCGAAAAGGAAGACCGCAAACAAGAAGAGCTGAGGCGGGTGGGGCGCACGGTGCTTCCGCCTTCGCGCGAGCTGAACGGGCTGCTTGTTTCACATGAAACATCGCCCGTAAAGACAGGCGTGAGGCTCTCCGAGCTGATCAAAAGGCCGCAGCTCGGCTATCGGATTCTGGCGCCGGTCGATCCCGGAAGGCCGGATTATCCGGATTCGGTGTTCGAGAACGCGGAGATCGAGCTCAAGTACGAGGGCTATATCGCCCGGCAGAAGGCGCAGATCGCGGAGGTGCGCCGGCTGGAGAACCGGCTGCTTCCGAAGGGCACGGATTACGCGAAGATCGTCGGCCTGCGGAAGGAAGCGCAGGAAAAGCTGCAGGCCGTCCGGCCCGCGAGCGTGGGGCAGGCCGCGCGGATCTCCGGCGTCAGCCCGGCGGATATTTCGGTCCTGCTGATCTGGCTCGGCCAGAGCGAGCGACAAAAACTTTCTGCATCCGATCGAGAGCGTTCCCAGGGCGAGCGGGAAAGACAGGGGCTTTCTAATGAAAACCAACATCTTTAACGCCGGAGGCGAGAAGGGTGCTATGCACCACGCCGGAGGCGAGAAAGGCATTTTAATGCCGGACGCGGCTTCCCTGTTCGCGGACTATGCGGCACCGTACGGGATCTCCGTCACTGCGGAGCAGGAAGAGCAGTTCCGCATTTATGCGCGGTTGTTGACCGAGTGGAATAAAAAAGTCAACCTGACCGCCATCACCGACCCGGAGGGAATCGCGGCGAAGCATTTTCTCGATAGCGCGCTGCTGCTGAAGGCATTTTCTCCCGCGCGGGGGGAATCGGTGCTCGACGTGGGGACGGGGGCCGGATTCCCCGGCGTTCCGCTCAAAATCCTCCGGTCCGATCTCCGGTTGACCCTGCTGGATTCCCTGAACAAGCGCCTTGTTTTTCTGGACGCGCTGCTCAAGGAGCTGGGAATTTCCGCGGAGCTGGTGCACGCGCGCGCGGAGGAGGCCGGCCGGCAGGGACGGTATCGCGGCGGATTCGGGTTCGTTGCGGCGCGCGCGGTCGCGGCGATGCCGGTCCTGTGCGAATACTGCCTGCCTTTTTTGAAGCCGAATGGCGTTTTCATCGCGATGAAGGGCCGCGTTTCGCCGGAGGAGGACGGCGGCGCGAAAAAGGCCGTTTCGGTCCTCGGCTGCCGCATCGAGAGGGTGGAGAATTATGCGCTTCCCGCGGGCGACGCACGGTGCGTCTACCTGATCCGCCGCGTGGGGACGGTGCCGGACGAGTATCCGCGGCACGGCTCGAAGATCGCGAAACAGCCGCTCGGGTGACGAATTTTCCACAGTCGGTGCCGGTTCGGTGGAAAAAATTTATGAGAAACGGGTGCCGGGAAAATTCAGAACCTTTTTCGGCGGAAGCGGCTGTAACGCTTCCGCCGAATTTTATGATGCGAACCGGATCCGGAGGCTTACAAGGACGGGAAACGGTGGAAAATCCGGAAGATTCAGGCCCGGGCGGCGGGAAACGTTTTTTAAAGAGCGCCCCGGTTTCTACAAATTTCTCCGTTCCGGGGTGCTATGCTTGTCCTGAAAGCGAAAGGGGGCGGGGCGCTTTGCGTTGGAACGAGAAGAACAAGGTCGTGGAAATCGGGATCGACGAGATCGTGCCGAATCCGGCACAGCCCCGGCGTATTTTCGACGAGCAGGAGCTGAAAAATCTTTCTCAGAGCATCCGGGTCAACGGGCTGATCCAGCCGCTGATCGTGCGGCGCACGGCGGGGGGTTATGAGTTGATCGCGGGGGAGCGGCGGTTGCGCGCGTGCAAAATGGCCGGGATGCGCACGGTTTCCTGCATGATCAACGAATGTTCGGCCGACGCCAGCGCCGTGATGGCCATGACGGAAAACATGCAGCGGCAGGATCTTGAGATGTTCGAGGAGGCCGAGGGAATCCGCCGCCTCATCGAAAGCTGGCATGTCACGCAGGAAGAGGCGGCGTACCGGCTCGGCAAAAGCCAGTCCGCCATTGCGAACAAGCTGCGGCTGCTCCGGTTTTCGTCCGAAGAACGGGAGAAGATCGTCGCCGCGGGGCTGACCGAGCGGCATGCGCGTGCGCTGCTGCGCCTGGAAGATGAGGAGATGCGCGCCAAGGCGCTTGCGGCGGTGATCGACCGGCGGTACAACGTGCGCCAGACGGACGAGTACATACGGAAGCTGATTGCGGGGGAGGATTCATGCAGGCAGCATCGGACTCCCGTTGTAAAAGACGTTAGAATTTTTCTCAACACCATTTCGCATGCCGTGCAGACCATGAAGCAGAGCGGCATCAATGCCCAGACACTGAAAAGCGAAACGGATGAATATATAGAATGCGTCGTGCGCATCCCGAAAGCGCAGGCCTCCTCGGGCGGGGTGCCCCCGCGGTCGGGCCGCGCCGTTTAGCGCGGTGGAAAAGAGCAGAGTGTCTGGCGCAAGCGTCTAAGACCTCGCGTCCGCAGATCTTGTTCCGGGATGGCCGGTCCATCGTAAAATCTCTGTGGGTTTCCGCAAGCCCGCCTGAAACCGCTTACAAGTTTTACTCCTATTTCCCTTATATCATTTCCCGCAGAAGGGGCCGGATGAAAATCCGGTCCCTTTTGTGCGTGCGGCGTGTCGCCGCGGCCGCGCCGCGCCGAAGGGCCCGGTAAAAACCGTGGGCCGCGTCTGGCGCGAGAGTATCGGGCCGCTCCCGTGTTGTTTGTCAAGCGAAAGGCCCATTGCCTGTGTCTTCCGTTCAATGAAGACCCGACCGATTCTTCGGTCGCGCTTCGGCGGATGACGGGTGCCGGGGAGCGTCGGGGGGAGCGGGCGTATAACGCCTTTCGAGCCTACGGCTTTCACGACTGTGGCTCCATGGAAAATGCGGCCTTACACGCCGCCCCGGGGCCTCCCTCGATCGGCAGACTGAAAATCCGGGGAAGCTCCCCCCGAGCAGGCAAAGCCTGCACTTTCGATTTGCTCGCAGGGACTTGCGTGCATTCCCGGGGCAAGGAG
>ENA-UOOI01001775-UOOI01001775.1-fermentation-metagenome-genome-assembly--contig:-NODE-1775-length-20952-cov-7.504905_pt1 | contig 20952 bp, 19 predicted proteins | sample MGYA00245779_ERZ724027 | MGnify/ENA primary metagenome ERZ724027 (study PRJEB28704, sample SAMN03018318) | fermentation metagenome | biome: anthropogenic terrestrial biome; feature: soil; material...
TCTGCATAACCTATATTAGGCAAAGCGTCCTAATTTAATAAGCTAACTTTTTATTTCAATTATTAATATTTAATTTTTTTATTAATATTAAATTGACTGATTGTTATACCAAGTATTATGAATACTGATAAATATTAAATTGAATGTTCAACAATTCCACAACTTACCATGATAGTTTTATAATAAAATTTATTACCACTGCTAACAATATTACCAAGATAAATGATTTACATCACTTATCTAGACAAATGATAGAAGTTGAATAAATCAACTAATATCTTAACTTATTAACTAACTATGGAGGTGAATTTTATGGCAAGTAATAATAAGACAGGATCTAACAGAACAGAAGTACCTCAAGCTAGAGAAGCTCTTAACAGATTTAAAATGGAAATTGCTAGTGAAATCGGTGTGCCTTTAAAACAAGGTTACAATGGTGACTTAACAAGTTATCAAAACGGTTCCGTTGGTGGTGAAATGGTTAGACGTATGATTCAGCGTCAAGAAGAATCTATGTCTGGAACATCATCAGCAGCTGGTAGTGCACCTACTGCAGGTTTAGGACAACCAGGTTCTACAGGATTCTAATTAAATTGAATAAGGAAAAAACGATTATCTTTTGATTATAAAACAGATGCTTTATAACCGTTAAAAAGATAGTCAGATTAAAACATCATCTAGTATATATGATGAAGTAAGGGATTTACGTCTGTTACATGAAATCGTACATATGAGATGATGTTTTTTTATGTTGGTGAGACACTCTTTTCCTAAATTTACATAACCTAGTATAGGGTATCAATAAATAAGAAGAAATCAAAAGTTGCAGTTATGTTTTTATTATGTTACAATTTAACGGGAAATTAACCACATTAACATAGAATTAATTGCAAGTTAGCATAATTACAAGTTAGCAGAGAAATTAGTTACAAGTTAGCAGGAAAATTAATTACAAGTTGGCAGAGAAATTAGTTACAAGTTAGCAGGAAAATTAATTACAAGTTAGCAGAGAAATTAGTTACAAGTTAGCAGGAAAATTAATTGTAATTTAGCAGGGAAATTAATCGCAAGGTATCAGCCTGCGATATTATATAAGAAGGAGCAATTTATATGGGCAAATATTTTGGCACAGATGGATTTAGAGGAGAAGCTAATGTTGAATTGACGGTAGAACATGCTTATAAGGTGGGAAGATTCCTGGGACATTATTATGGCAGAAATCATAAAGCCAATATTGTAATTGGTAAAGATACAAGAAGATCAAGTTATATGTTTGAATATTCCTTGGTGGCAGGGTTAACAGCAAGCGGTGCTGATGCTTACCTACTACATGTAACGACTACTCCCAGCGTTTCTTATGTAGTACGCAGTGAGAATTTCGACTGTGGAATTATGATATCGGCAAGTCATAATCCTTACTTTGATAACGGTATTAAAGTAATTAACGGAAATGGATTTAAATTAGAACCTGAAGTAGAAAAACTTATTGAAGAATACATAGATGGTGGATTAGACAATATACCTTATGCTACAAAAGAAAATATAGGCAGAACCATTGATTATGCTATGGGCAGAAATCGATATATTGGATATTTGATTTCTTTAGCAACCAGATCTTTTAAAGAAGTAAAAGTGGGACTGGATTGTGCAAATGGTTCCGCATCTACCATAGCAAAGGGTGTATTTGACGCACTGGGAGCGAAAACATTTACCATTCATAACGAACCTAATGGACTAAACATTAATGCCGGCTGTGGCTCAACACATATTGAAGGTTTACAAAAGTATGTGGTGGATAATGGATTGGATGTTGGATTTGCTTACGATGGAGATGCGGATCGTTGTTTAGCAGTAGATGAAAAGGGTAATATTATAGATGGTGATTTAATATTATATATTTGCGGGCGTTATATGAAAGAACGTAATGAATTAAATAATAATACTATAGTTACCACAATTATGTCTAACATCGGTTTGTATAAAGCCTTGGATGAGCTGGGAATTTCTTACGAGAAAACGGCAGTTGGGGATAAATATGTATTTGAGAATATGATGGCTAACAATCATTCAATAGGTGGAGAACAATCTGGACATATTATTTTTAGCAAACACGCAACTACCGGTGATGGAATCTTAACCTCTTTAAAAATCATGGAAGTAATGCTTGAAAAGAAGATGAAATTATCCGATATTGTAAAAGACGTTACTATTTTCCCTCAGCTATTAGTAAATGTGAAGGTTAAGAATAAGAAGGATGCAAAAGAAGATGCCAAGGTAGTGGAAGCTATTGAAAAGGTAGCCAATGAACTTGGTAACGATGGAAGAATTCTTGTTAGAGAAAGTGGAACGGAGCCGGTTCTTAGAGTAATGGTAGAAGCTAAGACGGATGAAATGTGTCATAAATATGTGGATATGGTTGTTAGTACAATACGTGCCCAGGGACATATCATAGGTAAATAACATAAAAGAAGATTACCAATAACATAATATCACAGGCTGAACTGTAGTAACATAATAAATCCTTAAATTCTTAAGTAAATTCTTAAGAATAAGAAGAAAAGTTTTTATGGTATTTACAGAATTCCTATGTTATAATATACTAATGTCAAAACTCAGAATGGGAATTGTCAGTTTTAATCTGCAAGTAATTTGGATAATAAATTATGATTTAAAATACCTTGGTCATAATTAGAAGATATGTTGTATATATAGTGGATTATATTGACGTTAAAATTACAGGGATCGTATGAGAGATACGCTTCACATATTTAAGGAGGAAATTATAAATGAGTTTGCAAGTAGAGAATTTGGAAAAGAATATGGTTAAGCTTACCATAGAAGCAACTGCAGAGGAGTTTGAAGCAGCATTAGAGAAAGCTTATCAGAAGAATAAAGGTAAGATGAACGTTCAAGGTTTCCGTAAAGGAAAAGCACCTCGTGTAATCATTGAAAAAATGTATGGAGCAGGTATCTTTTATGAAGATGCAGCAAATATTATTATACCAGATGCTTACGAGAAGGCAGTAGATGAGAGTAAATTAGATATCGTATCCAGACCAGAAATTGATGTAGTTCAGATTGAAAAAGGCAAATCCTTTATCTTTACTGCTGAAGTGGCTGTAAAACCTGAAGTTACTTTAGGTCAATACATGGGAATTGAAGTAGAGAAAAAACCGGTTGAAGTAACAGAAGATGATATCAATGCAGAATTAAATAAGGTAAGAGATCAAAATTCAAGAACAATTACTATAGATGACAGAGCAGTTCAAGATGGAGATATGACTGTTATCGACTATGAAGGATTTATAGACGGTACTCCATTTGAAGGCGGAAAAGGTGATGATTACTCCTTAACTATCGGTTCTCATTCCTTTATTGATACTTTTGAAGATCAATTAATCGGAAAGAAAATAGGCGAAGAAGTAGAAGTAAATGTAACATTCCCAGCAGAATATCATGTTGCTGAATTAGCAAATAAACCTGCTTTATTTAAAGTTACCATTAAAGAAATCAAAGTAAAAGAATTACCAGAATTAGATGATGATTTTGCACAAGATGTTTCTGAATTTGATACTTTAGCTGATTACAAAGAAGATATTAAGAAACATATCTTAGAAGGCAAAGAAAAAGATGCTAAGAGAGTAAAAGAGGATGCTATTGTTGAAAAGATTATTGAGAATGCAACTATGGAAATTCCAGATGCGATGATTGAAACACAAACAAAACAAATGGCAGATGAATTTGCACAAAGGCTTCAGATGCAAGGTTTATCCATAGAACAATATTTCCAATTCACAGGAATGAATATTCAGAAGTTATTAGAAGAAATGAAACCACAAGCTTTAGAGCGTATTAATACAAGATTGGTATTAGAAGCTATTGTAAAAGCTGAAAATATCGTTATTTCTGATGAAGAATTAGAAAAAGAAATAGCCGATATGGCTGCTTCTTATAAAATGGAAGTTGATAAATTAAAAGAATTAATTTCTGATAAAGAAAAAGAACAAATCACATTGGATATGGCTGTACAAAGGGCTGTTGATGTAGTTTATGAAGCAGCAGTTGATGTAGAAGCAAAATAATATATCCAGAAAATTTTAGTAAGGGAGGAATTTCTATGAGTTTAGTACCATATGTCATTGAACAAACAAGCAGGGGCGAAAGATCCTACGATATCTATTCCAGATTATTAAAAGATAGAATTATTTTCTTAGGTGAAGAAGTAACAGATGTGTCTGCAAGTGTTATTGTAGCTCAGTTATTGTTCCTAGAATCAGAAGATCCAGGTAAAGATATTAATCTATATATCAATAGTCCAGGTGGTTCTGTTACTGCTGGTATGGCAATTTATGATACCATGAAATATATTAAGTGTGATGTTTCAACTATTTGTATCGGTATGGCTGCAAGTATGGGAGCATTCCTTTTAGCAGGTGGTACAAAAGGCAAGAGATTTGCTCTTCCAAACGCTGAGATTATGATACATCAGCCATCTGGCGGAGCAAAAGGACAGGCAACAGATATTAAGATTGTTGCTGAAAATATTTTAAAGACAAAACAAAAATTAAACGAGATTCTTGCTGCTAATACAGGAAAGCCACTAGACGTGATTGAAATTGATACGGAAAGAGATCACTATATGTCAGCTGATGAAGCGAAAGAATATGGAATCATTGATAGTGTGATCATTAGCAGATAATGACATTCGGCTAAGCTGCAAGAGATTAAGCTTAGCCGAATGTTTTTACCCTAGAGGGAAGACGAATGAAGTGAGGTGAAAATAGTGGCTAACAAGACGGATGATAGAAAACAATTAAGATGTTCATTCTGTAATAAAAATCAGGATCAGGTTAGAAAATTAATCGCTGGTCCTAATAATGTCTATATTTGCGATGAATGTATTGAAATATGTTCTGAAATCGTTGAAGAAGAGTTTGACGAGACAACAACGGGTACAGATATTAATTTATTAAAACCAACCGAAATTAAAAGCTTTCTTGACCAATATGTAATTGGACAAGAAGAAGCTAAAAAGGTTTTGTCAGTATCTGTATACAATCATTATAAGAGAGTACTTGCCGGAAAAGATTTGGATGTAGAACTACAAAAAAGTAATATTCTAATGGTTGGACCCACCGGTTCCGGTAAAACTTTTTTGGCACAAACTTTAGCAAAACTACTGAATGTACCATTTGCTATTGCCGATGCGACTGCATTAACAGAAGCTGGATACGTAGGTGAGGACGTAGAAAATATTCTGTTAAAGCTTATCCAGGCAGCGGATTATGATATTGAGAGAGCAGAATTTGGTATCATTTATATAGATGAAATTGATAAAATTACAAGAAAGTCTGAAAACACCTCTATTACCAGAGATGTTTCCGGTGAAGGTGTGCAGCAGGCTTTACTTAAAATATTAGAAGGTACAACAGCTTCTGTACCACCTCAGGGTGGAAGAAAACATCCACATCAAGAATTTATTCAAATTAACACTACTAATATATTATTTATTTGTGGTGGTGCATTTGATGGCTTAGAGAAAATCATTGAATCCAGAATCGGAAATAAATCCATTGGATTTAATGCTGCTATTACTGAAAAAGGAAAACAAAATGTTGGTGAGTTATTTAGACAAGCAATGCCACAGGATTTTGTGAAATTCGGCTTGATTCCTGAATTTGTTGGACGTGTTCCTGTATGCGTGGCTTTAGATTTGTTAGATGAAGAAGCATTAGTTCGTATTTTGACAGAACCAAAGAATGCAATTGTAAAGCAGTATAAGAAATTGTTTGAATTAGATGGTGTAGAACTTGAATTCGATCAAGAAGCAATTCGTACCATTGCGAAACGTTCTCTTGAAAGAAAGACAGGGGCAAGGGGATTAAGAGCTATTATGGAATCAGTTATGATGGATACTATGTATAAGGTACCATCGGATACTAAAATCTTAAAATGTATTATTACGAAAGAGGCTGCCGAAGGTAATAGTGAACCTACATTAATTAATGCGGAAGACGATACACCGAGAAAGCAGTTAACAAAACGTACATCAAAAAAGAGTAATGATGAAATAGCTTAAGACTATCAAATGAGGCTGTCTTAAAATACCTTTATTGTTTCATTTAGTTTGCAAATAAAAGGTTTCACTTTTATTTGTGAAATAAGTAGAATTAAAGAGGAGGCATTTTGAGGCAGCTCTATTTTTAAAAAGGCGTCAAAGCGCTGAATTCGAGGTTAAAATGGAAAGCAAGGTGTTAACATGAGTGAGTATGATAGAAAAATTCCTATCGTTGCCTTGAGAGGAATGGCAATACTTCCGGGTATGTTAATTCATTTTGATATAAATCGTCCTAAATCCATAGAAGCAGTGGAAAGTGCAATGGATAATAACCAAATGGTGTTACTTTTAACCCAACGAGATCCGGACGTAGAAGAACCGGAGCAAAAGGACTTATATGAAATTGGAACATTAGCACAGATAAAGCAGTTGATTAAATTACCCGGAGATATATTAAGAGTTCTGGTCTCAGGAACAGAAAGAGCCAAATTAGAAAGTCTGGAGGCAGACAAACCCTATTTAATAGGTGAAATTGAAGTGCTGGAAGATAAAACAAAAGGTCAATTATCCAATCTGGAACAGGAAGCTATGATTCGTGGCTTAAGGGATATCTTTGAGCTTTACTCCATAGAGAACACAAGGATTGGTAAAGAGGTAGTAAAGCAAATCCTGAATGCAAAAGGACTTCAGGAAATGATTGATTTAATTGCCATAAATATACCTCTAAATGTAGAAGGAAAACAGATATTAATTGAAGCTGTAGACTTAGCAGACAGATATGAAAAGTTAATGGTAATAATTTCAGAGGAAATCGAAATACTTAGAATTAAGAGGGATTTACAGGCAAAAGTAAAAGAGAAAGTAGATAAAAATCAAAAGGATTATATACTAAGAGAACAATTAAAAGTCATTCGTGAGGAGCTTGGAGAAAGCAATACTATATCGGATGCTGAGAGTTTTATGGAGGCTGTAGAAAAGCTGGAGGCAAAAAAAGAGGTTAAAGAAAAGATTATCAATGAAATTAACCGTTACAAGAATATGCCAGGCAATTCCCCAGAAAGTGCTGTAGTAAGAGGCTATATAGAGACTTTGCTATCCCTGCCCTGGGATAAAACAAGCAAAGACAATATGGATATTAACCATGCAAAGGATATTCTTAATGAAGATCATTATGGCTTAGAAAAAGTAAAAGAAAGAATCTTGGAATTCCTTTCTGTTAGAACTTTAACCCAAAAAGGTGACAGCCCAATTATCTGTTTAGTGGGACCACCAGGTACCGGTAAAACCTCTATAGCCAAATCCGTTGCAAAGGCTTTGAATAAAGAATATGTTCGAATTAGTCTTGGTGGTGTCAGAGATGAGGCAGAGATTCGTGGTCACAGAAGAACTTATGTAGGTGCATTACCGGGAAGAATCGTGTCCGGTTTAAAAAACGCCGGGGTAAAGAATCCATTATACTTATTAGATGAAATTGACAAAGTAAGCAGTGATTATAAAGGAGATACTTCCTCTGCACTTTTAGAAGTTCTTGATGGAGAACAAAACGAAAAGTTCGTTGACCATTATGTAGAAATACCAGTAGATTTATCCGAAGTATTATTTATTGCTACTGCCAATACGGTACAAACCATACCAAGACCATTATTAGATAGGATGGAGCTTATTGAAGTTACCAGCTATACGGAAAATGAAAAACTTCATATAGCAAAAGAACATTTACTTAGAAAAGTTATGGACAAGAATGGTTTAAAAGAAAAACAATTGACCATTTCCGATCATGCCTTAAAAAGTATCATATCTGGTTACACAAGAGAGGCAGGGGTTCGTAATTTAGAAAGAAAATTAAGTGAAATATGCAGAAAAGCTGCTAAGGAATTGGTAAGCAATAAGAAATCACAAGTTAAAATTACGGAAAAGAATCTGGTAAAGTATTTAGGTAAAGAAAAGTATACCTATCAGATGGCAAATAAGAAAAATGAAATTGGTATCGTAAGAGGTCTTGCCTGGACAAGCGTTGGAGGAGATACTCTGGAGATTGAAGTAAATGTTATACCAGGTAAAGGCAAATTCGAATTAACCGGTCAATTAGGCGATGTTATGAAAGAATCTGCAAAAGCAGGTATTAGCTATATTCGTTCCATAAGCGAGGAATTCAATCTGGAAGAAGAATATTTTGAAAAACATGATATTCATATTCATATACCGGAAGGTGCAGTACCAAAAGATGGCCCATCTGCTGGAATTACCATGGCAACTGCAATGCTGTCTGCTATTATCAAAAGACCAGTTCGCGCTGATGTAGCCATGACCGGTGAGATTACCCTAAGAGGAAGAGTGCTTCCAATAGGTGGATTAAAAGAAAAAATACTGGCTGCAAAAACAGCAAAAATAAAAATGGTACTGGTACCAGCGCAAAATAAAAAAGATATTGGAGAAATATCCTCAGAAATATTAGATGGTATCCTAATACAATACGTAGATACTATGGAGGAAGTGCTTTCTTTTGCACTTGTTCCGGAAGAACAATAGTTAGTTGCCGTTCAGCCTGTGGCATCCCATCTCCCTTTTGCGCAGACCGGCTGAACGGCAGCAACAGTTATGCTAAACCAGCAGATAGGAGTGAAATATGGTTGTAAAAAGTGTAAATTTAGAAACTGTATGTGGAATTACGAGTACATTACCACAAAATGATAAAATTGAAATCGCATTTGCAGGAAAGTCTAACGTGGGAAAGTCTTCTCTCATTAACGCTTTAATGAATCGTAAGGCATATGCAAGAACATCTTCGCAACCAGGTAAAACTCAAACCATTAATTTTTATAACATTAATGATGAATTATACTTTGTGGATCTTCCTGGCTACGGTTATGCAAAGGTTTCAGAAGCCATAAAAGAAAAATGGGGTAAAATGATTGAACGTTACCTTAAATCATCAAAGCAATTAAAGATTATCTTTTTATTAATAGATATCCGTCATGAGCCATCAGCCAATGACCGCAATATGTACGAGTGGATTGTTTATAATGGATTTGAACCTATTATTATTGTAACGAAACTGGACAAAATTAATCGCAGTCAGAAAGACAAACAGATAAAGTTAATTCGCGAAGGGTTAAATGCAAAACCTGGAACCAGAATTATTCCATTTTCATCAGTATCAAAGCAAGGAAGAGATGAAATATGGGAGTGTATTGAAGAAGTAATAGACTACAAGGAAACTAATTAAAGTAAAAAATATGGAGCTGCTGCAAACTGCAACAACTCCATTTTTTCTTAGTTATACTACTTATTTACTCGTTATTTCCATCCTCTTCTTTTAGTAATGTTGATAGTACAAAAGCATATATCTTTTGACTTTCTGTTTTCCAATTGTTGCATAATTTTGAGGCTTCATTTTCAGTAGGTACGGAGATACTCAAGTCGATAATCGGTTCTCCTTTTTCAAGAACTCGCAGGCGAGCCATAAAATCTCCTTTTTTCACATCGAAATATTCTGCAAGAATGGAAGTTTCATTTCTTAATGAATATTGATTTTCTTTTAAGTAGTCTATAATTTCTTCCCGAATTGCAGAGGAAATCATATTATCAAAGAAAGATAAGGTTTCTCTTCCTTCATCATTAATCTTATAATATGAATTATGTCCTATGGATTCCATGTTTATGAACTCGGCTTCCATTAATTCTGAGATAGATTGCTGAATATTAAAGTAATTGGTATACCCTTTTTCCAATATAAAATTAGATATTTGTGAATTGGTTAAGGGAAAATCTACTTTATTGAGAAGAAATAATATAATCAATTTATATAATGTAAAAGCATCTGATTCCATATGATAACTCCGATTCCGGTGCTTTAGCACCATTTAATAATTATAGCTATTATGCTCCATCACAAATAGCTGGTTGAAAAAACAATGTTTTTTCAAACTAACCCTTTGTAAAATATGTTTTAAAGTTTTTACTTTGCCAAGTATCTCTTATTTTAAACTCTTGATGAATTCTATTCAAGACCAATTTTTTATTGGAACTCCATAAAGGAGCAATTAATAAGTTTTTAGGTCCATCTCCGGTTAATCTGTGAATGACCATATCTTTTGGAAGTCTTTCTATACAGGCTATTAGAATATCAATATATTCTTCAAGGGAAAGAACATGGAAAGAGTAATTTGCCAACTCAGTGCCTTTTAGAACATGGAGCAATTGCAGTTTGATTCCTTGTATAGGCATTCCTTTCTCGTGAAAGGAGTTGATATAGGATATAGTTTCTAACATATCCGTAAAACTTTCTCCAGGTAAGCCTAGTATAACATGGACAATCACGGATATATTTATTTGATGTAGGTTTTTAACGGCATCTTCAAAGCAAGAAAGAGAATAACCTCTTCTAATAAATTCAGCTGTTTTTTCATGATAGGTTTGTAAACCAAGTTCAACCCATACGGGTTTTATTCTATTTAAATCTGCCAGAAGGGCAATAACGTCATCTCCAAGGCAATCTGGTCTTGTGGCTATGGATAAAGCAACAATATCTGGATGAGAGATGGCTTCGGTGAATATTTTACGAAGATAGGAGATTTCACCATAAGTGTTGGTATATGCTTGAAAATAAGCAATATACTTTTCTTTGGTATCTGCTTCTCCAGAAGATGATTTCTTATTCTTCATTTTTGCTTCTACCAGTTTTTTAGATTCTTCTAGCTGCTTGGTAATAGATAGTTTTGGTGAAGCAGCAAAGTCACCGGAACCACCTAAGCTGCAGAATATACAACCTCCCCTGCCTAAAGTACCATCACGGTTAGGACATGACATTCCACCATTTAAAGAGAGTTTATACACCTTTTGCCCAAATTCTTTTTGTAAATAATAATTTAGGGAATAATAAGGTTTATCTCCCCATAGTAATTGCTCAGTCAATTAAATACTCCTTTATTTCACAATATGTGATTTCACTGCATTGCATACTACATCACATACTCTGGGATCAAAAGGCTGTGGCATAATATTATCTGCATTAAGTTCACTATCCTCCACTAATCCGGCAATTGCTTTGGCAGCAGCCAGCTTCATTTCTTCTGTAATTTGAGAAGCACGTCCTTCAAGTGCTCCTTTGAATATACCAGGGAAAGCTAATACATTGTTTACCTGATTAGGAAAATCGGAACGTCCGGTACCTATTACTTTAGCTCCGGCTTTTTTTGCCAAATCAGGCATAATTTCCGGTATAGGATTAGCCATAGCAAAAAGAATGGCATCTTTATTCATGGATTCTACCATTTCTTTTGTAACAATATTTGGAGCAGAAACTCCGATAAATATATCAGCACCTTTTAATGCATCGCTTAATTTACCTTGTTTACCGGATAGATTGGTTATCTCCATCATTTGTTTCTGCATCCAGTTTAGATTTGGAGAGGACTTAGATAGAATTCCAGTCTTATCACACAAAGTTACATCTATAAATTCATAATTTAATAATAATTTAGCAATGGCAATGCCTGCAGAACCAGCACCATTAACCACAACCTTACAGTTTTCCTTTTGTTTTCCGGTCACTTTTAAGCCGTTAATTACACCTGCTAACACAACAATAGCAGTACCATGCTGGTCGTCGTGAAATACAGGAATGTTTAATAACTTCTTTAAACGCTCTTCAATTTCGAAGCAGCGGGGAGCGGCAATGTCTTCCAGATTAATTCCTCCAAAGGCTGGTGCAATATTGACTATGGTTTTAATGATTTCTTCTGTATCCTGGGTATCCAGACAGATGGGAAATGCATTTACACCTGCAAATTGTTTGAATAATACAGCTTTTCCTTCCATAACAGGCATAGCAGCCAATGGTCCTATATTACCTAATCCTAAAACGGCGCTTCCATCAGAAATAACAGCAACGGTATTAGCTTTTAACGTATATTGGTAAGCTGCTTCTGGATTCGCATTTATTACTTTACAGGGTTCTGCTACACCTGGGGTATAGGCTAATGCAAGGTCTTCCCTGGAATGAATGGTACATTTTGAAGTGGTTTCGATTTTACCATTCCATTTTTCGTGCAGCAACAGTGCTTGTTCATTTAAATTCATAATTTACACCATCCATTTCTAAATATATAAGTATTTTAATTTTTGGTACTATTCCTATCTGTTTTAATAATAATACCACTTGAAATAAGGGATAACAAGACCATTACTCGTCTAATTTGATTATCAAGTTAAAAAATTAAGCTTTTTGACCTACTTTATGTTAAATTTCAAAAAAAACCTTTTTTTTCAAATTAAAAGGGTGTATAATATGAAATAGTTTAATTGACTATTCAATATTACCTATTTCATTAAAGTCATCTTATCTTAATCATATTACTCCCAATTGGAACTGTAAAAATAATTTAATAATTTTATAGGAAAATAATATTTATTAAAAACCTTATTAAAGGAGCGTGTACATGGAAACAAATTTTAATGCAATGTCTCTAACCGAACTTAGAGCTTTGGCAAAGAATAAAGGAATTAAAGGAATAACCGCATTAAGAAAGCAAGAGCTGATTGATGCCTTAGAAAAAAATAATAATAGTGACAGTGATTTAAACGAGATAACAATGGGTGATTCTATGAAAGAGCAAGATAATACAATGGAGGATAATGGCAGGCAGGATATGCAAGGTCGAGATACGATGCAACAAGATTCAGACACTAGAAGAAATAAAACCCAGAGTGATGCAAAGAAATTAAATATATCATCCGAAGCGGAACAGTTAGATAGCGGAGAAACAAAAGAGGGTATATTAGAAATCATGCCGGATGGATTTGGATTTATTCGTTGTGATAACTATTTACCTGGTGAGAATGATGTCTATGTTTCACCTGCTCAAATTAGAAGATTTGGCTTAAAAACTGGCGATATAGTAGCTGGTAATACAAGAATCAAAAGTCAGAATGAAAAGTTTAGTGCCTTATTATTTGTAAAGAGTGTCAATGGTTTTCATCCTTCTGAAGCTCAAAGAAGGAAAAGATTTGAAGATTTAACACCAATTTTCCCTAATGAGAGAATCCGTTTAGAAACACCAGGTGCAAGTGTTGCTATGAGAATGGTAGATTTGATTTCCCCTATTGGAAAAGGGCAGAGAGGAATGATCGTATCTCAGCCTAAAACGGGAAAAACTACCTTATTAAAACAAATTGCAAAAGCAGTTACCAAGAATCATCCAGAAATGAATCTGATTATATTATTAATTGATGAGCGTCCGGAAGAAGTAACGGATATTAAGGAATCCATTGAAGGTAAGAATGTGGAAGTAATTTATTCTACTTTTGATGAACTTCCGGAAAACCATAAACGTGTTTCTGAAATGGTAATCGAACGTGCAAAAAGGCTAGTTGAACATAAAAAGGATGTTATCATCCTGTTAGATAGTATTACAAGATTAGCAAGAGCATATAACTTAACGGTACAAGCAAGCGGAAGAACATTGTCCGGTGGTTTGGATCCTGCCGCACTTCATATGCCGAAACGGTTCTTTGGTGCAGCGAGAAACATGCGTGAAGGGGGAAGCCTTACAGTTTTAGCAACTGCACTGGTGGATACCGGAAGCAGAATGGATGACGTGGTTTTTGAAGAATTTAAGGGAACTGGAAACATGGAATTGGTATTAGACAGAAACTTATCTGAAAAAAGAATTTTCCCTGCTATTGATTTACCAAAATCAAGCACCAGAAGGGAAGATTTATTATTAAGTCAGCCTGAATTAGAAGCTACCTACCTAATGCGTAAAGCTTTAAATGGACTAAAATCTGACGAAGCAGCAGAAAGAATTATAGAAATGTTCGTTAGAACTAAGAACAATGCTGAATTTATTGAGATGATTAAAAAGACAAAAATTGTGTTTTAGGTATTGCATAAACCAATGACCTATGCTATAATTAAAAAGCTATTTATTTGAAATGATTAGTTTGACATAAGTCAACTTTTAACATTAGTATAGTTGCAAAGAGGTGAAAGTAATGAAAGAAGGAATACATCCAAAATATTACCAAGCAAAGGTTACATGTAACTGTGGTAACGAATTCGTAACTGGTTCAACTAAGAGTGAAATCCACGTAGAAGTATGTTCTAAGTGCCATTCATTTTATACAGGACAGCAGAAAGCAGCTGCAGCTCGTGGAGCTATTGATAAGTTCAATCGTAGATATGGCCTTGGTCAAAACAAATAGAAACGCAGAAACATATCAAATGTTAAAATTAGGTTGAGGTTGGAGAATCTCAGCCTATTTTTAAATTAGCAGATTAATTCCTTCTGTAAAAAAATTGAAGATTACTACTATTGTTTTATAAACATAGATAGATGATATATTTATGTATGGAGAGAGGATGTGGGGTATATGAAATCATCAGGAATAGGTGGACAAGCAGTTATTGAAGGCGTAATGATGAAAAACAAAAGTGAATATGCCATTGCTGTTAGAAAGACGAATAATGAAATTGTAGTTGAAAAGAGTACCTTTAATAGTGTAGCAGAAAAATATAAAATATTTAAGCTTCCAATCTTTCGAGGAATGTTATCATTTGTAGAATCCATGATTATTGGCAGTAGAACCTTAACTGTTTCTGCAGGTTTTTTTGAAGAAGAGGAAGAAGTAAAACCGTCGAAGATGGAGAAAGCATTTTCTAAAGTATTTAAAGAGAAAGCAGAAAGTGTTGTTATGGGAATCACTATGCTTGTTTCCGTTATATTAGCTATTGGTATATTTATTCTTCTTCCTACCTTTATGGCTGATTTATTAACAGAAGTGGTTCAATCAAAAGTCCTATTAACCATTATTGAAGGCTGCATTCGTATTTTTCTGTTTGTATCTTATGTGGCAGCCATATCGCAAATTAAGGATATTAAACGTATGTTTATGTACCATGGTGCAGAACATAAGACTATCAACTGTATCGAACATGGGTATGAATTAACCGTTGAAAATGTAAAACGTCAGTCAAGAGAACATAAAAGATGTGGAACAAGTTTTATGTTTATTGTTATGTTTGTCAGCATTATATTCTTTATATTTATACGTGTTGAACAACAATGGCTGCGTTATACGGTTAGAGTATTATTAATACCTGCAATTGCTGGTGTTTCATATGAATTTATCCGCTTATCTGGAAGAAGTGAATCCAGAATTGTTAACATCTTAAGCAGACCAGGTATGTGGCTTCAAGCTCTTACGACTAAAGAACCGGACAATGATATGATTGAAGTAGCTATTCAGTCTGTAGAAGCAGTATTTGACTGGAGAGAATTCCTAAGTACCAATAAAACGAAAGACTCTAAAAATAAATCAGATAAAAACTCTGGGCAGCATGGGAAGACAAATAAAAATAGAAAAGTGAGTCAAAATAGTAAGGTAAATAAAGATAGTAAGATAAATCAAGACAATAAGGTAAATCAAAATAGTAATATAGGTCAAGGCAGTAAATTAAACCAAAGTGTTAAGTTAAATCAAAATAGTAATATAGACCAAGGTGGAAAACTAAACCAAAATGCTAAGTTAAATCAAAATAGTAATATAGACCAAGGTGGAAAACTAAACCAAAATGCTAAATTAAATCAAAATAGTAAGATAAATCAAAATAATAAAAAAAATCGAAATAGTAATATAAAGAGTAATGATAAGATAGAAGAAGTTTCAGATGAAGTAATTGCTAAAAAAGAAAGCTTGAAATTAAAATCAAAAATAAAAGCAGAAAGTACTATTAATCATCTGGAGGAAGACAAATTTGGAGATAACCCAAATAAGGACATTCCCAATAAGGATAACTCTAAAGACAATCAACATAGAAATGAAAAACATAAAAAGTCTGATTATAAGCATACAAATAGTAGTGAAGTACTTAATAATACGGATAGAAAACATGGAACTGATGAAGAAATAGCGGCAACGGCTGTAAAAATGAAAGAATTTAAAGATAATCCTTATATTGATGAGGAAGAAGATGACGAAATATTAATGGCATTAGATCGTTATCTATATATTAATGAGAATAGTAAAGAAGAGGAATGATATACCATGAAAACATTAGAGAATGCATTACAGGAGGGCAGAAAACTCTTAAAAGAGAAGCAGGTTGCAGACAGTGATATTGATGCATGGTATCTGTTATCTTTTCTGTTTGGGATGAACCGTGCCCAGTACCTGATGCATTCTTCCATGTTCATAACCGATGAACAATATCATGAGTATATGGAATTGATAAAAAAACGTGGTAATCACATACCACTTCAGCATATAACCGGTGAGCAGGAATTTATGGGAATGAGTTTTAAAGTATCCCAGGAAGTATTAATTCCAAGACAGGATACTGAAATATTAGCCCAAGAGGCTCTAAAGGTGTCAGATGGAAAAACCGTATTGGACATGTGTACCGGTTCCGGCTGTATTATTATTAGCTTAGAAAAACTAGGAAATATTAAGTCGGGAATTGGTGTGGATATATCAGAAGCAGCCTTAGTAATTGCAAATGAAAATAAAACAAAGTTAGGAGCAAATGTGCAATTCCTGCAAAGTAATTTATTTGAACAGGTACAAGGCAAATATGATATAATTATATCCAATCCACCTTATATCCCAACTTCAGATATAGAAACCTTAATGGAGGAGGTAAAAGACCATGAACCGGTAATCGCTTTGGATGGTAAAGAAGATGGTCTATACTTCTATAGACGCATCCTACAGGAGGCAACCAATTATTTGAATCCAAATGGATTCACTTTCTTTGAAATTGGATGGAATCAGGGTGGGGCAGTAAGAGGGCTTTTAAAAGAAAATGGTTTTCATGATATTCGTATTATAAAAGACTTAGCAGGCTTGGACAGGGTTGTTACGGGCAGATACGAAAACAAGGAACCATTTACTTAGCTGTGCAGAAAATTAGCAGTAAAATAAGCTATATAGCAATTAATAGTAAAGTAAGCTATGTAGAAATTAACAGCAAAATAAACCATATAGAAATTAACACAAAATAAGCCATGCAGAAGTTAACAACAAAAAAACGATATAGCAATTAACAGTAAAGTAAGCTATGTAGAAATTGACAGCAAAATGAACTGTGTAGAAAATTAATAAACTATGCTGTATGAAAATATAAATGAATGTTATTATTGGAGGAATATGTAATGTTTGATAAATTAGAGGATCTTTTAATAAGATATGAAGAAATCATTCAAGAATTAAATGATCCAGGAGTTATAAATGACCAAAATAAGTATCGTAAACTTATGAAGGAACAGAGTGATTTAAGCGCTATTGTCGAAAAATATAAAGAATATAAGGCAACAAAAAAGGCTATTGAAGATAGTTTAAAGATGTTGGAAGAAGAAAAAAATGAGGAAATGCGTGAACTTGCCAAGGAAGAGTTAAATGAATGTAAGCAAAGAGTAACAGAAATAGAAAATGACCTGAAAATTCTTCTTTTACCCAAGGACCCTAATGACGAGAAGAATGTTATTGTTGAAATCCGTGGTGGAGCTGGCGGAGACGAAGCAGCACTATTTGCCGCTGAGTTATTCAGAATGTACTCTAAGTATGCAGAAAAACAACACTGGAAAGTTGATATGATAAACTTAAATGAAAATGGTTTAGGCGGATTTAAGGAAGTTGTATTTATGATTAATGGAAAAGGTGTATATTCCCGAATGAAATATGAAAGTGGCGTACATCGAGTACAAAGAATTCCAGTAACGGAATCTGGTGGACGTATTCACACTTCTACTACAACTGTAGCTATTATGGCTGAAGCAGAAGAAGTTGAAGTAGATTTAGATTTAAATGATTGTAAATTTGATGTATTCCGTGCTTCCGGTAATGGTGGACAATGCGTAAATACAACTGACTCAGCCGTACGTCTTACTCATATACCTACCGGTATCGTTATTTCCTGTCAGGATGAAAAATCCCAGTTAAAAAATAGGGATAAAGCTTTAAAAGTATTACGTGCAAAACTTTATGATTTAGAGCTGGAAAAGGCTCATAATGTAGAAGCAGAAGCAAGGAGAAGTCAGGTTGGAACAGGAGATCGTTCTGAAAAAATCAGAACTTATAATTTCCCACAAGGACGTGTAACAGATCATAGAATTAAATTAACACTTCATAGACTAGATGACATTTTAAATGGAGATTTAGATGAAATTATCGACAGTTTAATTGCAGCCGACCAGGCAGCAAAATTAAGTAATCTGCAAGAGGAATAAGTGTGAAGAAAAATGATTAGCAGTACTTCTAATGCACAGATTAAAAACATAATACAATTACAGAAAAAATCTAAAGCCAGAGAGGAACAAGGTGCCTTTGTAATAGAAGGAATAAAAATGTTTGAGGAATCTGTAACTTTCGGGAAACTGATAAAAGCTTATGTTTCAAAAAGCCTTTATGAAGAGAAGGTATTAGAAGTTTCTGACTATTTTAAGGATATTCCATATGAAATAGTTGAAGATACTGTATTAAAAGAAGCTTCCGATACATTAACACCCCAAGGCATTATGGCTATTGTAAAGAAACCAGAATACAACTTAGAAGATATTCTACAAGATACGAATGCTAATTTAGTAATATTAGAAGATCTTAGGGATCCCGGTAACCTTGGGACTATCCTTCGTACTGCAGAAGGTGCAGGAGTAACTGGAATTATACTTAGCAAAACTTCTGTTGATATGTACAATCCCAAAGTAATCCGTTCCACCATGGGTGCTATTTATAGAATGCCTTTTGTATATGTTGAAGATTTAATAGAAACAATTGATAAAATAAAAAGCCATCATATCTCTATATATGCAGCACACCTGTCAGCTGCTTGCTATTATGATGAAGTAAACTATAAAGGAAAATGTGCCATTTTAATAGGAAATGAAGCCAACGGTTTAAGCGATGAAATCACCAAAATGGCAACAAAATATATAAAAATCCCTATGGCGGGAAATGTTGAATCTTTAAATGCTGCAATCGCAGCAGCAATTTTGATGTATGAAATATATCGGCAAAAGAGATTGAACAAGGATATATGATAATAAAAAATATATAAACCATAAATCACAATATAGAAGAGCCCTACTCATTATGATATGCACCTTGTCAAGTAGATAGGTCAAACATCATTAAGTGGGCTTTTTCTATTTATTATTTACGGATGGTTAATAAATAGATAATGTATTTACTATATTAGCTGGAAAAGACTATTTTAACACAATTATTTCCACTAAGAGATTACAGTTTAGCCTGTGGCGTTAGGAGATAATAAAAAGTATAATATTATAAACAATTCTTGTATATTATAGTAATATGAAGTAAAATAAGAGTACCATAGTAGAATAAGGGGGTGCTTCAAAATGGATTCTATATACTGGTTAATAATTTTAGCAGTATTCTTGCTAATAGAAATTATTACACTGGGATTAACAACCATATGGTTTGCAGGCGGTTCGCTGGTAGCTTTTTTTCTTTCCCTTCTGGTGGATAATCCTGTATTAGAAGTAACTGTTTGTTTAATTGTTTCATTTTTACTATTATATTTTACAAGACCAATAGCAAAAAACTATTTTAACAAACAACGTGTTAAGACGAATATTGATTTGCTCATTGGTAAAGATGCAAAAGTAATGGAAACAATTGATAATTTAAACGGTACAGGATGCGTTCTGATTAACGGATTAGAATGGATGGCTAGAGCAGCTAATGATGATATTACTATTCCCGCAGGCGAAAGAGTAATTATTAGAAAAGTTTCAGGAGTAAAATTAATTGTTGATATAAAGGAGGAAATATAGTATGGATATCGTTCTCATTATTTTAGGGGTTATTATTTTATTAATTTTAGCAACTTCTATCAAAATCGTTCCCCAGGCTACAGCTTATGTAATTGAGCGTCTTGGTGGATACCAGACTACATTAAATGTAGGCATTCATTTTATAACACCAGTCATAGATAAAGTTGCCAAAAAAGTATCTTTAAAGGAACAAGTTGCTGACTTTGCACCTCAGCCAGTTATTACAAAGGATAACGTAACTATGAAAATTGATACAGTTTTATTTTTTCAGATTACAGATCCAAAGTTATATACCTATGGTGTAGAAAGACCATTAATGGCTATTGAGAATTTATCAGCTACCACATTAAGGAATATTATTGGTGATTTGGAATTGGATGAAACTCTGACTTCCAGAGAAATTATTAACACAAAGATGCGAGTTTCACTGGATGTTGCAACAGACCCTTGGGGAATTAAAGTCAATCGTGTGGAACTAAAGAATATTATTCCACCAACGGCTATTCAGGATGCTATGGAAAAGCAGATGAAAGCCGAACGTGAAAGAAGAGAAGCAATTCTTCGTGCAGAGGGTGAGAAAACCTCCGCAATTCTTGTTGCAGAAGGTAAGAAGCAAGCCGTGATTCTGGAAGCTGAGGCTTCTAAAGCAGCTGCTATATTACGGGCAGAAGCTCAAAAAGAAGCTACCATTCGAGAAGCAGAAGGTCAAGCAGAAGCTATACTTTCTGTACAAAAAGCTAATGCAGATGGTATTCGCTTCTTAAATGAATCCCAGCCAGGCAATGCAGTTCTTCAACTTAAGAGTTTGGAAGCTTTCGCTAAAGCAGCAGATGGAAAGGCAACTAAGATTATTATCCCTTCTGAAATCCAAGGGGTTGCAGGACTTGTAAAATCTTTAACAGAAGTAATCAAAGAAGATTAATATGTAATAAATAAAAAGTTGGCTTATTAAATAAGGACGCTTTGCCTGAGGGGGTGTTGAGAACTCAGAAAGTGTTGTCAGGGTCTTCATAATGACTTAATTTACGTGTTACTAGGATAACACAGTATATATTAGTAATTTTGCTACCTTTCCCTCGTGCGGCATGTCCTTGGTAG
>ENA-UOOI01001776-UOOI01001776.1-fermentation-metagenome-genome-assembly--contig:-NODE-1776-length-20929-cov-12.147983_pt1 | contig 20929 bp, 26 predicted proteins | sample MGYA00245779_ERZ724027 | MGnify/ENA primary metagenome ERZ724027 (study PRJEB28704, sample SAMN03018318) | fermentation metagenome | biome: anthropogenic terrestrial biome; feature: soil...
ACAGGCACTCGAGGATACCTCCCGAGGTCCCTTTCGGAGGTGTCGCGGGCAGCGGCATCGGCCGTGAGAACGGCCCGAATTCATTGGACGGGTATATGGTCGAGAAGACCGTGATCGTCTCGCCCTGACGGTCGGTACCGAGCATCGGACGGGGGCCCTTTCGCCGGATGTGCCCCGGCGCAGGCGTTAACGATGGGCCCCTCCCGTTACGGCGACCGCAGGGTCCAGGACCGTACAAACGCTGAAAGGGACCTTTCAACTTTCAAGAGGCCGCAAGTTATCGGGCATCTCTCGATGCCGGAATAGGCTTTGTCCGAGATGCAAAGATTCTTGTACCTTTCGACAAAAACCACCAGGATCATTAATAAGACCCGGCCCGCACGGGGCCATGATACATGTAATTTCTTAAACGAATATAAAGGGGGTGCCGAGGATGGGGTTCGAACCCATGACCTTCGGATTTCCCTGGAAGAGGTCTGTTGACCAGAACCCTATGAGTCCGACGCTCCACCAGGCTGAGCCACCTCGGCATTAATTGGTTTGTCCGTCAATCGGATGAGTGTATAAGTAGTTTTGTAGGCCCCGTTGGAGGGGCCTTCATTCAGCTTCGGCCGCCTCTGGCTCTTCCGTCGCTTCCTCGACGGGCGACTCCTCGGCCTCCTCTTCCTCTTCGGGCTGGGCCTCGATTATGGATTCGGGCTCCTCGTTCCCGCGGGAGGTGACTTCGGACTTGCGTATCTCGATCCTCTTCACGGGGATCACTACGCGGCACGCCTTGGCGACGTTCTTCGCCATGTCTCCGGAGATCACGGATTTGATGATATCGGCGATGGTCATCTCTTTTCCCATCTGGACCACGGTCTCTCCGATTATGCGCCTCATGGCCTCTTCCTGGGAGGTCTGGATGCGCTTCTCGGCGATGCTCATGGTCTTTATCCTCATTCCAAAGCCGTCCTTGGTGACGATGTCGACGACGTGGTCGGTCTTGGTCTTCTTCCTGCGGGTCAGTCTCCTGACGTAGTCCACGGTGAGGTCCTGGCCCATGAAGACCGTCTTGGCATCGTATCCGTCGACCTCTGTGACCTTGAACTTCAGCTTTATGTGCATCTTAGAGAAGTCTCCGGTCAGGTCCTGTACCGTGACCTCGGACGTCCTTCCGATGAGGAACTCGGGGTCTGCGGACGGAGTGTCTCCGATCTCGACCTCGTTGAACATGCGGGGAGCACGTACCTTATACCATTCCTTCGCCTTCCACTTGTCCTTCACCTTGCGGCTTGAACTTCCTTTCTTACCTGCTGCCATTAGAATTCTCCAAGGATTGTGATAAGAGGTGTGATTCGATATTCCTATTAAAATCTATGTGGGGCACATTTATCTGTAAAGACCAGATAATAATACATAGCCAGCATATTTTTATTACCCTTTATGTACAAATTATTTACAAAATGGTTGATACCGCTAATATATTAACATTGCCCGGAAGCGCCCGCCACCGAAACCAAGAAAAAATAAAAAAGAGGGGGCAGGACGCCCCCTTGGAAGTTTTAGAGCGTTACGGGCACCTTGTGCGCTTCGAGACCGAGCTCCTTCGCGTCCATGCCCATGGCGATGCCGTAGAGCTGGGACAGGTGGAGCACGGGGAGGCTGAATCCGAGCTCTCCCTCTCCGGTGTCGAACTGCAGGTGGCAGAACGGGCAGATGTCCACGATGTACTCCGCGCCGCCCTCGACCATGTTCTCGAGGTTCTGCTTCGTGAGCTTCATGGCTACGTCGCCGAGCGCAGACCTTACTCCTCCTCCGGCTCCGCAGCACATCATCTTCTGCCTTCTGGGCATGCTCTGGGCTCCGGTGGCCTCAACGAGGTCGTCGAGGACGTGGGCGTCCTCGGGGTCGTCGATCGCCTTGTACTTGCTGGGCTTCAGGAAGTGGCATCCGTAGAAGGTAGCTACCTTGTAGTCGAGGGGCTTCTTGATGCTCTCCTTGAGCTTCTCGACGCCGACCTCGTTGTAGAGGACCTCTGCGAAGTGGCGGACCTTGGTGGTGCCCTTGTACTCCATGCCTATCTCGGCGAGGATCGCGTTGACCTCGGCGAGCAGCTCGGGGTTGTGGTTGAGCTCATGGGCGGCATCGAACAGGGATCCGAAGCATCCGTTGCATATAGTGACGATGTCGAGCTCCATCTTCTCGGCCAGCGCAAGGTTCCTTGCGGCGGCTGCGAGCCAGGCCTTTCTGCTGAAGGCCCTGATGACACCGGGCGCCGGGCAGCAGCTTGCATCTGTAAGGTCAACGAGCTCGATTCCGAGGTTTTCGCACACAACTCTGGTGGATTTCTCGATTCCGGGGTATCTGAGAGGCGCGATGCATCCCAGGAAGAAAGCGTATTTTGCCATTTGTATCACTCCACTATCTTTTCGAAGCCTGCTGCAGCCAGTACCTTCTTGAGCTGGGCCATTGCCTCGGGGTTGGCGATCACTGTGGGAGGCTCAGCGGACAGTCCGAGGGCCTTCCTCTGCTCCTTCACCTTGTCGTTGATGCTGACGGTGTGTCCGATGGCGTAAAGGGACTGGGCGGTCTTCTTGTGGTTCTCGAACATGTGTCCTTCAGCCACCGCCATGTTCCTGAGGGCGATGATTATGTCGACGATGGGGACGGTACGGGGGCACCTCTCCTCACATGCGTAGCATGTGGTGCAGTCCCACAGGTCCTCGCCCTCGAAAATCTGTTCTTTCAGTCCGAGCTGAGCCTGCCTCATGAGTTTTCTGACTCTGTAAGAGGTCTGTCTTCCGGAGGGGCAGCTGGCAGTGCAGGTACCGCACTGGAAGCACATCTTGACCTCGGCGCCGCCGGCGTCCGCGATCTCTTTTGCAAAATCTACGTTTGGTGTTACCATGAGTACTACCTTGGAATCGCACTATCTTGATTGTATATAATAACCCATGTCCGAAATCGAAGAGTATTAACCTTTTAGTTAAACCCTCATTCTATGTGCCTAGATAGAAGGGCCTTGTTTAGCTTTGCGATCGTGCGGTTCTCCGCGCGGTAGATGGCGTTAATCGTATGCCTGAGCATCTTGGGGTCCACCGCGCTCTTGAGCCTCAGGCCTTTTCTGACCAGCAGGAACTCGTCGATGAAGAAGCTCTTGTTGGAACCCAGCAGCTCGGGGAGGGAATAGGTAACGGAATCGACCGTGTATTCCCTGTCCTCGGAGTCCAGATACATATATGCCACCCTCTGGGCGCCGTAACGGTAACGTATGAAGGAGGGGCCGTTGTCCACCATGACCATCCCCATGAAGCCGACCTCGGTCCACTGGAACTCCTCCGCGTCGAAAAGGTACATCGGATCGTCCAGTACCGCGTAGTCGGCGGTATGCTCCTTCATCATCCTGAGATTGTTCTCGTCGTCGGATATTATGAGCTCGGCGTCGGCCATCTTCAGGGCGGACATTACGGACATCATCAGGTCCTCGGTCACCGGGCTGCAGCATATGGTGAATCGCCTGTCGTCACGGCACCGGAGGGCGGTCGCCTGGTGTTTTTCGATGACCTCCCGGCCGGCGGCGGTGAGCCTGGTCCCTGCCGGCGTGGAAACGGTCACCGGGATACCGGCCGCGGCCTCTATCTGAGAGATGTACTTGTGCACTACCGGCACCGAGATCCCCAGTTCGGCGGCGGCGGAGGTCATGCTTCCGGACCTTCCCACCGAGGATAGGACCTCCAGCTGCCTGTTCGTGACCGTCTTGCCGTTTATGACCTGATAGGTCTCGGTCCTGATATCCACGGATGTGTCAGTTGTTCGGCGGTATTAACCCTTGTGCACGCTGCGGAAACGTAATAACTTCATACTCCGTCGGGGGGACGATGCCTGAGATACTCAAGGATGCCACGATGGTGGTCGGCCTCGGAAGCCCCATCATGAGCGACGATGCCGTCGGACTGAAGATAGCAGAGCGCGTGGGAGATCTTGGCATTTCCGACATCGAGACCAGGCAGGAGGCCATTGGGGGCCTTGACATACTGCCGGTGATCAGAGGCTTCCGCTTCGCCGTGATCGTGGACAGCATACTCACCGGCGGCGTCCCTCCCGGCACCGTTATGATCTTCGACCCGGAGCACTTCGAGCACACCGTGGTCCCGGCGTCGGCCCACGACGTGAACCTCGCCACGGCCATCGCCATCGGAAGGCAGATGGAGCCGGACATGATGCCCGAGACCGTCAAGTATGTGGCCGTCGAGGCCTGTGACATACAGACGGTCAGCGAGAGCATGACTCCGGACGTGGAAGCAGCGATACCGAGCGCGGTTAACGCCGTCCTTCACCTGATCTCCGAGTTCAGGAAGGGCTGATCAGACATCAGGTCCGCAGACCTCCATCTCCCTCAGCTTCTTGTTGCTCTTTCCCAGTATGACCGCATTCAGGGTTGCGGGGCGCATGGTCTCTTCGGCCGCCTTCATGACGTCCTCTTCGGTCACAGCCTCCATTTTGGATATGGCGTCCTCCAGGGAATACAGGCCGCCCGAGAGCATATACTCCTTTGCGACGCTGGTCATCCTCCGGGATGTGGACTCCTGGGACCTTATCAGCTCACCTTTGACGAGCCTCTTGGTACGCTCGAGCTCGCCTTCCTCGAGCCCCTCCTTGAGGAATTTGCGGAGCACGTCGGCTGTCGCATCCACGGACTTTTCGACGTTCTCGGCGGTGGACGACATGTATATGCCCATGTAGGAAGCGTCCGTGCTCTGGACGACCGTCGAGAAGACGGAGTAGACGAGGGCGTTCTTCTCCCTGACCTCCTGAAAAAGCCTTGATGATGTGCCGGCACCGAGGACCGCCGAGAGCATCCGCAGAGAATAGCGGGAGTCGCCGGGCGGACTGCAGGAAGGGAATCCCAGAGCAACCTGGTAGTGGTCAGCCCTGTTGGAGACGAACTTGTACTTGGGCTTCGGGACGGGGGGCGCCGTCCGCTTCGGTGCGGTGGCTGCCTCCATACCGTCGAACTTTCGGGAAGCCCATTTTACCGCATCCTTCTCGTTGACATCGCCAACCGCGAATACCACCAGGTTCGGCCTGCCGTATCTGTCCCCGTAATATTCGCGCAGGTCCTCGGATGTCAGCCTCTCGACGATCTTCTCCCTGCCCCCTTCGCCTTGTGACAGCTTGTGGCCCCTCCATATCGTTTCGTCGAAAATATCGAAGATATAGGACCCCGGGTCGTTTTTCACCATGCTGAGTTCCTGAAGGACTATCTTCTTCTCCAATTCGGTGTCCTCGTGCCCGATGAGCGGATTGGCCACTATGTCCGAGACCATCTCCTTGGCCACATCTGCGGTCTCGCTTATCGTGATGCCGTAGTATCCGGTGACCTCTTTTCCGGTGAATGCGTTCAGCATCCCTCCGGCGCCTTCCATCTCCTTGGCCATCTGGTACGAGGAACGGCTCTCCGTGCTCCTGAAGACCACATGCTCGAGGAGATGGGATATCCCCATGACGTCCTTATCTTCGTCCCTGGACCCCGTCCGTACAGCCACCAGGTATCCTGCGCTGCGGCATCCCGGGATCCTGTCGGTTATGACCGGGATCCCTCCGTCCGTCTTCGATTGCGATATTCCTTTCATTGCCCCCCGTAAGCGTGGAACAGATTAATAGAATGGCGTTAATTACGTTCCATGTCCGGCATCAAGGTTTTCACGTACGACGGCGGCAGGCTCAATGACGCCATAGCGATCGTCGGCTTCCCCACGGTGGGCCTGGTCGGCTCGATCGTCACCAGCTACATCGTCAGGGAGCTTAAGATGCCCATCCTCAGGGGGATGTCGTCGGACGAGCTGAGCCCATATTGTATCCTCATCGACGGCGAGCCGTACCCTCCGGTGCGCATCCACGGGCTGTGCAGGAAAGACGACAGCAGAAACTGCAGCGACCTGATGGTGGTAACTTCGGAGATCGCACCTAACATAACCCAGTGCTATACCATCACCGACGAGCTTCTGGAAATGTTCATGGACTACGGCGTTAAGAAGGTCATATGCCTCGAGGGAATACCACGCTACTGCAAGGACGACGTCATTTACGCATGCGGAAGTACTCCGGGAGCCAGAGAGATGATCGGTTCCTTCGGGGTCGAGCCTTTGGAGACCGGTATGATCAAAGGACTGACGGGAGTGATGCTTTTCGAGGGAAAGGAGCGGGGGATGGATATCGTCACCCTGCTGTGTCCGGCCGACCCGAAGCTTCCTGACCCCAGAGCGGCGGCCGGCGTGCTCGACGGGCTTGCGAAGGTGATCCCGGAGCTGAAGGGAATGGACACCTCTCCGCTGTTCCAGGAGGCTGAGGAGCTGGACAGGCGCATCAGGGCGCAGAGCGAGTCGGATGCTCCGAAGGCCCTGCCCGAAGATCAGCACATCTACGGGTAACCGTTATATCCGGATTCACATTTGGTGCGGAACATGTATCTGATACCGTCCGAATTCTTCGTCACTTCCAGCTCGGCCGTGAGCTCCGTTTCGGCCCTGAACGCGTTCGACCGCGCTCTCATAACAGCGGGCATAGGGGAGCAGAACCTTGTTTCCGTCTCTTCGGTCATCCCTGTCGGCGCGGTGCCGGCGGAGAGGAAGGATATGCCCATGGGAGCCGTGACCCACTGCGTACTGGCACAGATGAGGGGATGCGAGGGCGAGACCATCTCCGCCGGGATCGCCTACGCCATGCGCATGGACGGGAATGGAGGATATGTGGCGGAAGGACATCTGCACGGGTCCGAGGATTCTCTGAGGGAGGACCTCAGATGGAAGATGAAGGAGATGGGGCGCATCAGGGACCTAGAGCTGGGGGAGATCTCTTTCGCCACAAGGGAACTCAAGATACCCACTGACAACTACGGATGCTGTATCGCGGCCCTCGTGTTCACGGAGTACAGATGAAGAAATACGCAGTGACGCCCTGCCCGTGCGGAAGCCTGAGGGTGATCGACCTTTCGTCCGAGACATCCGAATGCCCTTACTGCGGAAAAACAATCCAGAATGGAAGTGCCAGGATCCTCTACAGCGATTCTGACCCCAAGGCCGCGAGGGACGCACTCGCCCGCCTTACAGGGTTCGAGGCCCCTCCCGAAGATCCCGATCTCAGAAAGCGCATCGAAGAGGCGGATCCTCTATCGACGCTTGAATACAAGTATGAGGGATGTTCGGACCCGGAGCAGAAAATGGAGATGCTGGCACATGGCCTTACCAAGATATTCGGCACTTTCACCATAGATGATGTCCGTAAGATCGAGGCCCGGGACCCCGAAAGGATCCTCAAAGGCATGATCGAGCTCTGCATTGTGTTCGAAGCGGAGCCCGGAAGATACAAGACCTGATCACTTGGGGATGTCGTCCCTTTTTTTCCCTTCCTGTCTGAGCACATCGCGCACCACCTTGGGGAGGCTCACGAAGGCCATCTTGTAGAAGTAGACCGCGGCTATGGCCGTGCTCATCACAAGTGCCAGATATGCCCCTGATTGGCCCGGGTACATGAACCATGGAACGAGGACAAGCTGGAATACCATGTTGACCAGCACCGCCTGGGCGGTGTATTCCAGGATCCTCGTCTTAGCCACGGCCTCGCCCACGGTGAGTCCCGCGGCGCCCAGGACCATCGTCTTGGCTATGGCCATCACCAACAGCGTCACGACGCCCGATGCATCGACCGAACCGGCCAGCTGCAGCAGGTAGTAGGACATGCCCATGGACATGGTCGCCCCCAGGCCTAGGCCCAGACCGTACCCGTAGAAGACCGTGTCGGATTTACGGTGGAACCTCTTGAGGTTCAGGACCACGAGGAGTATGAGGCATTCGAGGACCGCGAACAATATGGCGTTGACCACCTCGCTGCCCCAGAAATACGTGTATGCGGAGAACAGCACCGTCCCTGCGATCAGCCCGATAACAAAAAGCATGAAGAACGTCGGGTCGCTGAAGAAGGGATTTTTGACTGCTGGATATGTGTACTTCCTGAGAACGGCGTACATCATTATCATGGCAGGCCCGATGCCTATTGCCGCCGCCAGCCCGAAGGTCAGCTCCATATCACTGCGATATGATCGTCACTTATAACCCTTGGCACGCTCGGACGCTCGGGGCGCGGGCTTCCTGCGGGGATCCTCCTTCCCGACCAGGCGGTCGTAGTAATGGATCACCATGCAGGAGCTCTCGCAATTACCGCAGGAGGTGCATCTGTCGGGATTGACGCGCATCCCTCCCGCCATGCTGATCGCGTTCTTGTGGCAGCTCTTCACGCAGATCCCGCAGGAGGTGCACATCATAGCCCTCACCATCGCCTTGACGGTTTTTTCCAGCATGAGCTCGGCATTCTTCTGCGACGTCGCCGTGACGGACACCTGTCCGCCGCCGAAGACCTTGGCGGTGCCCTTCAGCGACCTTACGAAGGCGATCTCGAATTCCGGCGAGTACTTAACGTCCCCCACGGTCCGGAGCGCATCCACCACATATGAGAAGTCGCGGTTTCTGGGCAGGGTCACCACCGCCTCTGCGGAGAAACCTCCCGCCTCGCATACCGACGCTCCCTTGAGCACCTTCATGGATATGCCCGACGCCGACCCAGGCTTCAGGCGTATGTCGAGCTGGTCCGCCAGAAGCACCATCTTCGGAGGGAGGGCCTTCCATCTCCAGAAGCTCATGTCCACATACTCCGGGGGAAGACCTTTTTCTTTCGCGTACCTATGGAGGAAGCTTTCCCATTCATCGTACAGCTCCGGATATATCCTGCCGGTGTTCCTCCATTCGCTGGAAAGACATGATGCGCAAAGATAGCATCCTATCCTCTCGAAGTCCTTGGCATAAAGGGGATTATATCTCAGGCCCTCGCCCCAGATATAGCACCATATCTCTGCCGACCGCCACGAGCGTATGGGATTGATGTTCGTCTGATTGGGAACGAAGGGATTCTTGGACACTAGGGGAGTGCGGGAACGCGAGAAGGACTCCAGTGCCCTGTTCCCTTCTACGGTAACGATGCCGTGGGGGAAGTCTTTCTCAATCAGCTCCGTGATCGGCCCCAGCTTGCACACTTTGCAGCACCATCTGAAGTCCTTGGCCGGAGGGCCGAAGGAATCTACGTTGTCCAGGAAGGCCGTGCCTGCTTCCGCGGTGCGTAGGTCGTATCTCCCTTCGGATGCGAACTCCCTTACATAGGCGACCGTGTCCGGAAACTCTATGCCCGTGTTTATGAAAAGCAGGATGGGCTTCTTCCTGAGGGCCTTCTCGGTCAGGGAGCAGGCGACCAGAGAATCTTTTCCTCCGGAAAACGAGACGGTGACGGGAAGCTTGCTTCCGTTGGTGGATTCTCTTATCTCCGAGACAGCAACGGAAGTTAGGCCCTTCATGTGGGAAGTATTGGCCTCGACGAACTCACTTATGTCGGAATCTGGAGATATGGGTCTTTCGGGGTCCGGACTGAGGTCGCGTATTTTAACGGCTTTTTCCGCATATTCGATGTTGTCGCTGGACACCAACGCTATCCCCGGCCCTGCCCTTGCGCCCTTCCTCACGATGACCGTATCGCCTTCCCGGAAATTACCCAGGACCTCGTTTATGTTCGAACCCGGTATGTTCTTGCCCTTCAGGTGGCCGGAAAGTCCCGCGAATGTAACAACGTTCTGGGTTGCCACGTCTGCGAACATGTCGGCGCCCGGCTGTCTGAGTTCAAGTACCAGCCTGTTGAGGCGCATGTCGAATCTGACTATTCCCAGGACCGTACCGTGTGATACTATCTCGTCGGTCCTGTCCTCGCCGGGGACCTTGTTGAGGAAGATCGCCTTGCCGTCGATAGGCCGAGATGTTCCGAATGCTTCCCTGAAGAGGCCCGCTACGGCCTCCCGGGATTCGCCGAAGCACGGACGGATGTCGCCGGGGCTGTTTATCTCGAACTCCCTTCCCGGAGATCCGCAACGGGAACACCGGCTCCCCAGCAGAAGCGTTCCGCATACGTCGCACCATCGGCAGACCTCCTTTCCGTTGGCGATGTTCTTGGGAGGCACCTTCCGATCCGCCGGCGCCGGCGGGGCCTTTCTTCCGGACCCTCTGCGGAAACGTTCATTGACGGTCACAGGCCTACTTTCTCCTCAATGACATCGATCGGCGGCACTGTATCTCCCTCTGTGCCTGAAGAGAACTTCATCTTTATAAACAATAATACGAATCAGCGTCTCATGTCAGGCATATTCGGTTCGACCGACATCACTCCGGGATTCGGAAAGTCCAGGTTCAGCCGCCGCGAGGTCCGCGAGATACTAATCTCCATGCTGGTCCTGTCCGTCGCGTTCACTATAGTGTTAATGTCGGGAAGCTGGGGAGACAGCGACGTCTTCGTCAACTTCGCCATTTTCTTCGCTTTGTGCCTGGTACTTGTCACCGTGAGCTTCATACCCCATGAGCTGGCACATAAGTTCCTGGCACAGAAGTACGGGGCATGGTCGGAGTACAGGATGTCCGTTTCCGGACTCTTGTTTTCCGTCGCGATATCCTTCCTCGGATTCCTGATAGCCGCCCCCGGGGCCGTGTACATAAACGGCCGCATAAGCGACAGCGAGAACGGAAAGATAAGCGCCGCGGGGCCGATGGTCAACATTTCCATAGCCGCGGCGGCCATAGTATGCTGTCACTTCGCCGACGGTTTCGCACTGATGCTGTTCGGCATGATAGCCTGGCTCAACGCCATCCTTGCCGTGTTCAACATGATACCTTTCCCTCCTCTCGACGGTTCTAAGATAGTGAGATGGAACGCTCCGGTCTGGATCGCCATGATGGCTGCATCCTTGGCAGAGGTCGCCCTGGTTTATCTGATAATCTGGTAAAAAAAGAAGGGTTTCGCGGGTCTTGCCCGCTTGGTTTCACTGGCACTCTCTGCAGGGATACCTGAGGCCGCTCAGAGGGTCCCCTTCGTAATCGAAGGTCTTCCCGGGGTTCAGGATGTTGTTCGGGTCCATCGCCCTTTTGATCTCCTTGTAGGTCTTCAGGTTGGTCCCCCTCTCCTTGATGAAGTCTAGAGCCTTTGCAATGCCGATCCCGTGCTCTCCGGAAACGGTTCCTCCCAATTCGATGCATTTTTCGAATATCTCGGTGACTGCCGCGATGCCGCGTTCCCAGTCGTCCCTGCTGTAGGGATCGAGCATCATCTTGGTGTGCAGATTGCCGTCGGAGGCGTGGCCGTATGTCGCGACGGTCACGTTGTGCTTCTTCGCGATCTGGGCGAAGGCCTCCACTGCTTCGGGCACCTTCGACACGGGCACGCCCATATCGTCGGCCAGCGACACCGACACGTGTCCCGGTTTAAGGACTGAAAGCGACGTCATGACGGACTTCCTGGCATCCGTCCATCTTGCAATCTCGGTCTTATCGTGGGACGGCTTGACGCTGACGGCGCCGTTGGCCTCGGCGACCTCGGCGACCGTCCTGAGGTCGCGTTCGACCACTTCGTCCGTCTCTCCGTCGACCTCGACTATTATCAGGGAGTCGCAGTCCGGCAGCGGGTTTCCGCGCGCCTTGTTGACCGCGAAGACGGCGAGTGAATCCATCAGCTCGCAGGACGCGGGTATCAGAGGCTTGGCTATGAGGTCGGTTATGCACTTTCCTGCGGATGCGACGTCGTTGAACGCACAGATGCAGGAAGCCGACTTCTTCGGTTTGGTTGTGAGCTTGAGCGTCACTTCGGTTATCACTCCGAGCTGTCCCTCCGACCCGCACATAAGGCGGGCGAGCTGGTAGCCCGAAGAGTCCTTGATCGTCCTCGTTCCGGCACGGACTATCTCGCCGTCCGCCTTTACGAAGGTGAGCCCGAGGACGAAGTCCCTGGTAGCGCCGTACTTGACCGCACGCATTCCGGACGCATTGTTGGCGACCATTCCGCCTATCATGCACGCCTCTGCGGAACCGGGGGAGGGGGGGAAGAAATAACCGTATTTCGACAGCTCCTTGTTGAGGTCGTCGTAAACTACGCCTACTTCCACGTCGACCCACAGGTCCGCCACGCTGATGTTCTTGATCTTGTTCATCTTCTGCATGGCCAGAACAATGCCGCCTTTGAGCGGGACCGCCGAACCGCAGAGTCCCGTGCCGCCGCCCCTCGGGGTGACAGGGATCTTCTCCTCGTTGGCAATCTTCATTATCTCAGAGACCTGCTCGGTCGTTCTGGGCTGTATTACCACATCGGGAGTGTGGTGGTAGATCGAAGCATCGAATCCGTAGATGTAAAGGACTGCAGAATCCGTGGAATACCCGTCCTTGCCTACGACTTTCTCGATCTTGTCTAATATCCTTCGGTCCATTTGTGCACCGCGGAGTATATCTCCGCTCCTGACTTATAAAATGTGCGCGGACCGGGCGCAAAACGATTTATCCGAAGAGTCATTGCACCGGGCATGAAATCGAACATCGTTCTGTTGGGCCCCCCGGGATCCGGCAAAGGCACGCAGGGAGAGAGGCTCGGGTCCGAGCTGGGATATACAAGGCTGTCCACCGGTGATATGCTCCGCGAGGCCGTGAGGAACGGGACGCCCCTCGGCATAAAGGCCAAGGGATACATGGACAGCGGCGGGCTGGTACCCAACGACCTGATCATCGGGCTCATGAAAGAGAAGATCTCCGAGGTCAGCGGAGGCGTCATATTGGACGGATTCCCGAGGACCGTTGAGCAGGCCGATGCCCTCGCCAAGGAAGTGGATGTGGACCTGGCCATCAACCTCGATGTCGAAGACGCGGAACTGGTCCAGAGGCTAACCAACAGGCGCAGCTGCCCCAAATGCAACGCAGTGTACCACCTGATATCCAATCCTCCCGCGGATGAAGGCGTCTGCGACAAGTGCGGGTCGCGGCTCTACCAGAGGGACGACGACAAGGCCGCTACCGTCCAGAACAGGCTCAGGGTGTACCGCGAGAATACGTTCCCCCTCATCGCATACTACGAGAAGAAAGGGAAGCTTGTCACCATTATGGGCGAAGGCACCATCGACGAGATCTTCGCCAAGGTCAAAGAAGCCGTCCAGTAAACCTTTTGAGGGGGCCGCGGCCTCCTTTACTTTCCGCTTCTGCGAAAACTATTAAAATATAACCGCGTTGGGGGAACCCGATAGCCTCGTAGTGTAGTGGTCAATCATGCGGGATTCTGGATCCTGCGACCGCAGTTCGAATCTGCGCGAGGCTACCACTTACCATCTGGCTCGTCTTCTTTTTCTATCGTTTCACTGTACTTTTTTTCCATATTTTTCACTCCTTTTTCCCCATATTTTCTGCCTTAAAACGGTGATTTCGCCATTGCCGCCGACATCTCGTCGGTGTCGGTCCCGATGTATTTGAGGGTCATGGCCGTTGATTCGTGTCCCATGATTCTTGCCAAGGTTACAATGTCGACCTTTGCGACATAGTACATCGTACGGCCGAACGTGCGGCGTAACGTGTGGTTAGAAAAATGGAAGCCGAGCGCCTCCCTCAATGGAATGATAATGCGGCGGTCCCATCCCCATCCTTCGGTTGAGAATGGACCAATACGGCCGCCCAATTGATTCGCAACGAAGAGTTCTTCAGGCTCCTGTGTCGAGGGGCGGCGTTTCTTCGCCATTTTAACGATAGCGGCACGGTCCGATAGGTAATCTTCGATTAGACCTGCAGTCTGCCTGTGGAAGGGCACGGGACGCCATTTGCCACCTCCCCGACCTTTTCCCAAGACACGTATGTGATTTGCCTCAATCTGGGAGAGCTTCATGCTGAGGCATTCCCCGCGCCGAAGTCCGAGGCAGAGCTCGAAATGCACGGCAAGAGCCTGTAGCGAGTCCATAGGATGCAACAAAAGCTGTTCGGACTGCTCGAATGTCAGCCAATCGACGTTCGGACTGTCGGAATTCGGCCATCGTATGTGCATTTTTCCGATCGCGTTGTTGTCGTAGTAGCGCATGATCTGATTCAGCGCGAAAATGTAGCCCTTTTGCGTGTGGAATGAAAAATTCCGCCTTGGAAATTCATCGAAGAGGAGCCATCGTATATCCGGCTCGGATATGCTATATGGCAAGGTGGGCCTCTCCCCTTCCTCGAGGACGGCCATAACGGCATGTTGCGTTTCAGCGTAGAATTTGATAGTCCTCGGGGATAGCGCCGTCTCTGTCTCCAGATGATTCGTGAACGATTTGATACAGCCGTCCGAGGATATAGGGTAGCGGCTCGTTTCAGGCCCCCCTGTGGGCCGAGCGTTGCTTCGGCAGGTCTGGAGCTAAGGTGTTTGCCGGACACGCGATGTCACTCCCGCAAGGGGCGTGTCCGGATAATCTGTCAGTAGACCTGACAGATCTGAACCGCGCACCCGATGGTACACCGGTCAGCGTAATCTCTCTCGGGTATCTTCCCAACTCAATCAGGCGCAGCATCACGTGGGATGCCTGCATCGCATCCGAAAGGGCCCTATGGGCCTGCACGCCTCCGAGGCGGACGGGGTCGTCAGGGCAGAGGGCCGTGTACGATTTCTGGAGTTTCGGCCATGACGTGCTGCCGTCGTCGAGCAAGTGGTCTCCGTCGACTATGTTGTGGGCGGCCAGCATTACGTCCGGGGCGAGCTCGCAGCGAATTGCCCATGGAGCAGATGATAAGAAGTGACCGAAATCGAAGTTGACATTGTACGAGGTGCAGACATTGTAGTTGAGGATCCCACGGACTTCACGAACGACATCGTCCAGAGGCTTGCCGGCGGATACGTCGGAAAGCTTCAGATCGGAGTGGGTGAAAATCCATGCGTTCCTGTCCTCATCGGACCACTTACTGACATCGTAGCCGACGATCTCGGAGTAGACCGGTTCAACGGTCATCTGCGCCGTGTCGACCTCGACTATGCCGATGTCGACGACCTTATCTCCGCAGTAACAGCCTTTGAGGCCCGTGGTCTCCGTGTCGACGAGGTAGACGATCATGCAGAGACCTCATTTTCTCTGTTCAGTTCCGCCAGATATGCGGAAATGGCGGTGCGGCAGAAGTCGGCACGTGAACGGCCGTAACCCATGCCTACGGCCCTATCGATCCCCTCTGCCTCTTTTTTGGAGATAGTGACCTTGATGTAAGTTGGGTTGCACATACGTACCATATTAGTTACCTCCATTATATATGTTACTGTACGGTAACTGAACAGTGCCCATAGAAAGATTATTGGAGTTACCGTTCAGATATATATGGCCAACACCAGGGCGATAAAGGTAATGGCGCCGGAGAACGTCATAGACGCGATAGATGCAGAAGTTGCCAAAGGCAACTTTACCGGGAGAGGAGACTTTGCGCTCTATGCCATCAGGTTTTACCTCGATAAAATCAGAGAAGAAGAGCGCGCCAGAAGGTCTGCGGGCGCCGATAAGGGCTAAATCCGCGGCAGTCATTTCTTCGCCCTCCTGAGTTTGCCGAAGATCCTCACATCTCTACTGGCGTTAGCGACATCCTTACCATTGTGTCGGCCCTGCTTCTGGATGCGCTTCGACTCGATAATAACTGATTCTTCCTCTCCCCCCTTCAGTATGGTTCCGGGCCTTGGGCGGAAGATCTCATCGGCATTGTTTTCGGGTTTCTGTCTGTTGACCTTTATTTCGACGTTTCCTTTGGCACTCGTCCTGTTACCGTTATGCTTGGCGTTGCGGTATATTTTTTCAGGCTTCTCGATACTGTCGGCCCTTACGGATATGCTTTCGGCCTCATGATCGGGTTTTCCGCGGCGGGGCTTCATTCCCCATCACCGCCGTACCTCACTCCGTCCGGTAGCTTCAGCTCGCCTTTGCGGCGGAGCTCGCGACATACCTCATAGCTCTGGTCTTCATCGAGACCGTAGTCCATGAGATCTATCGGATGGAACTCTTCTTTAATCGTGTGATTTGCCGCATATATTGCCACGGCCTCGGCCCATTTATGTGTGGTCGGTTCCCCGGCGCACACCCATCCATCGACATCTCTGCTCTTTGGCTCCATGTACGGCCAAGGGCAGTCGTCGTCCTGTTCGACGCGGATGATGCCGTACATGTTCTTCCAATGTACGAGCTCGATGATCAGTTCATCCTTGGTCAGCTTCTCAAGCTCTTCCCATTCGCTCTTCGTTTTTTCACCTCCCTTTGTCCGTTCTCCCCTTCCGGGGGCGGACACAGGTACGGTTTCAGGATAATTAAGGACAGTGCTGTTCATGGAGAGGCCTCCTTAATGGACATCATCAGATCAGCTCCAGCACAGAGCGAACAACAACATGATCGGTGCAGGTCCAGATGTCCTTCATCGATTTCGAGATGTAATCAATGTCTTTGTTCGTCAGGGACTTAAGATCCCCTCTGGTCCCTTTGCGGACAATCAGGAGGTTCCCGACCAGTGCCTGAAAGCACCCGCGGACCGCGGTGACCTCTCTGTCGCGAAGTATTCCTTCATCGTCGCAGATGATCGCATACTCCCTTCCATCGGACCCGATCCGGCGTGTCACTATGTCGATGTAACCGCCGATGGCCTCATGCAACGAAGACAGGTCGTCATCCACATCGATGGGCCCATGGGCGCCGTCCTCCCTGACTTGATAGGCTATCATGCGATCACCATGATGGATGGCGGCTCGCATGTCTCGAGGCCGGTGTACATCATGCCACGACCAGGCTCTTGCGGAGGACGATCTCCCCGTCGTTCCTTCGGACGATCAAGATCTTGTCGCCGATCTCCACACCCATCTCTTTGCAGAAATCCTTGGTTAACGCAATGCGCCATCCTACGGATATTTTCGGAGTTACGATTATTTCAGCCATAGTATCACATTAGTTAGCTATGTGATAATACTACTCGCGGTATATATGGTTTAGCATTAAGCTAAGTGCTTATTCGCCCATCTTATTTAGAACGGAAAAAGCGGTTAGCTAATTGTGGACCGCCTAGTGGACCTTCTCGGAGACATGAATAAAATCCGTATGGTTTTAGTCTTGGAAAGAGAAGGTACGCTGAAAAAAACAGATTTATATTCTAAGATCAAAGCAAACAATGCCAACGCAGCAAAACTAGAGGAACTGGAAACAGAGGGCCTCATCGTGATGACCACCGACACCTTTGCCAACAATATGACGATGGTGTCGCTGACCCTTGAAGGTCGCGCGATTGCCAGAAAGCTGCTGGAGATTGAAGGGATCCTGTCGGGCGAGCTAGCTGCGAGTGGTGCCGAGATGGATTACGAGCCATCTTCGGAGCAAAGGGATTCTGTGAGTTGATCACAGAATAAATTATGAGCAAAAAGAGGAAACTGAATTCAGGGTTGTTGATTTTCTATGTCGGTTAAACAATTAATTGGAATGGCAGTCTCCGTTTTGGTGGCCGCAACCATTATGGTTTGCGCCATACCGGAGATCGAAGCAACCGAAATTCCCGAGGATGCCGAGATTGCAGACCAGGGGGAGTTCTGGTCACTGACAATCCATACGATGTTTACCGGCTCCGATGCGGAAACCATAGAATGGGACTTCGGCGACGGAACTGCTGTTTCGACCGAGTGGAATCCCACGCACACGTATGCCGAGCCGGGAGATTATGTTGTAACTCAGACAGTATGGAACTCATACAATGGCGGGTCTACTACAGTGGGATACTATCTGCTGCACATGAAGGGCAACCCTTACGTCGAATATGTAATGCCTGCCGGAGCCCCGGCCATGGAACGCACCTATGTGGAGACACACGATGCTGCAGTCGAGCCTGAGGACCCCGTATGGGAAGGACACGACTTCCTCGGATGGTTCGCCGATGAGGAACTGACCGTACCGATGGTTTGGCCGACAGATATGACCGCACCCCTCACGGTTTACGCCTCGTATTCCAGCATCACGCCCATCGAGCACACGCTGACAATTATAGGATCCGACGGGACTGTCGCGGACACTGTAACAGTACGGGATGGACAGACAGCAACCATGCCGGTAGCACCAGAGGGAAAGACCGTCACTTATTACACGGATTCGGACAGGACCACTGAGTTCGATTGGACCACACCCGTGACCTCAGACGTAACTGTATATCAGACTGTTTCTGACGGGGCATCGATTGCTGAAGATTCCGACAAACCAATCATTAATGGTACCGATCTGGCCGTTGTTGTAGGATTTATCATATTCGGAATAGCTGCAGTATTTCTGTTCCTTCGTTTTAAGTGAGATGATGTGAATGTTCAGCGATGCAAAAAGATTGGACCCCGGGCCGCTGACAGTCACAAACTTAAATGGCCGTACTTACTGTTAGGAATATTCGCGGCTCCTGCCAGAGCGGTCTTTATTATTCCAAGAGAAAAACATCCCGTTTGAAGATGATTTGTCTCAAATATTGCGAGGCGGACGAGTTGGTTATCTTGACAAGGCTACTAAGCCCTACAAAACCAACTACGCCGAGCTGACCGATCTTGGATACAAGGTAGCGCGGAAGCTATCGGCCGCCGGCAACATTATGGATGGTCTGTAGCCGGAGGCAGAAACAAATTGTAGTGCACCTGCAAAGCAGGAGCATAAGAGGACATAATGTGAGATGAGAGTATGGGGTTTGAAAGGAAGAAAATCGGTCTCGGGAAGCTGATGATCAGCACCGACAATCCAAGGTTCAAGGAGACCAAGGATCAGAATGAAGCGATTGCTATCATGCTCGCCAAAAAAGGCGACGAGATATACAACATGGCCCGCGACATGCTAGAGGTCGGTCAGAATCCAACGGTTGATATCTCAGTCTACGCAAGCCCTGATGGGACATACAAGGTCAAGGATGGGAACAGAAGGGTTACAGCCATCAAGCTCATGATGCATCCATCCTTGGTTCCTAAGGCAGACAATGTCAACAAAAAGAGATATAAGGAGCTCAACGGCAAGATAGATCGCTCCAAGTATAGGTACATCGACTGCATCGTGTTCGATGACGAGAACGAGGCGGACCTTTGGGTAGAGAGGAACCACAGCGGATTCCAGAACGGAATAGGTCAGGTCCAATGGGATGCTATTCAGAAAAAGAGGTTTGCATCCAAACGGAGTAATACCGTGGATCCTGCGGTCCAGGTTTATGACTATGTCACAGCCCAGAGGGGAATCGAAGCAAGGGACAAATTCCCGATAACGACCTTAGAGAGATTACTGAGATCGACTGTGTTCCGCGACGCAATGGGATACAGGATAGAAGATACCGGTGTGATCGTCGAGCGGGACACCGAGCAGTTCTTAGATGAAATGGCGCAGGTCATCGAAGACATATCAGGTGACGATTACACTGTCCGGAACTTCATGACCACCGATGACATCTCGACTTACATCTCCGATAGACGTGAAGCGGGCAGGTTCAGACCGTATGAGATTTCAGAGGCTTTCCACATCTCGGAAGCTGAGAAGCCTCCAGAACCTATACCGGTGAAGGCTCCCTCTGAAGCAGTGCCTTGCCGGATGCCCACATCCAAACGCCAGACTTTAATACCCAAGGATGTGGACATGGACATACGTCCGGAAAAAATCAACGACATATACGATGAGCTCAAGAAACTCAACGTGAATAGTTTGAGGAATTGCGGCTCGGTCATGCTGAGGGTGTTCCTGGACCTTTCGATAAACTACTACCTCGAAGAGTACGAAGACCACGTGGTCAATAAAAAGAAACTTTCGGAGGTCAGAACAAACACTGATTTTAATCTCGATGCAAGGATGAATCGTGTCCTGGACGACCTGAAGAATTTGAAAAAGATAGATGACAGCATCTACAAAACAATCCATGCGATCATGAGGGATGAAAATCTTCAACTAGTGGTCGAGCTGAACCAATACGTACACAACTATCACTTTAATCCAAAGACTGATGATTTGAAGGTTCTATGGAACAATTTGGAAGGATTTTTCAGGGCGATATTCTCGTAAGGTATTTGGCCAAGGAAGTGAATAGGGCATCATGGCGTACCATTCCCCGCTGAGATACCCTGGCGGCAAAGGCAAACTGTCGGGTTATTTCGAAAGCCTCGTCTCGGCCAACGGGCTGGACGGCGGGACGTACGTCGAACCGTTCGCCGGAGGCGCGGGTGTGGCTACCTCGCTCTTGGCAGAGGGCAAGGTTTCCAAGATAGTCCTCAACGACGCCGACCGTTCGATTTATGCTCTGTGGTATTCGGTTAAGCACTACGGAAACGAACTGATCGAGGCCATCGATTCCATCAATGTCAACATAGATGAATGGAAGAAGCAGCGCGAATTCCAGAGGAACAAGGAGAATGAGGATATCTTCGACCTTGGTTTCTCCACGCTCTACATGAACAGGACGAACAGATCGGGAATCCTCAATGGTGGTGTCATCGGTGGCCTGGACCAGAAGGGAAAGTACAAGATTGATGCCAGGTTCAACAAGAAGGCCCTTAAGGCACGCATAGCCGCCTTGTCAAAGTTATCAGACAGCATCGAGGTGTCCTGTAAGGACGCATCCAAGTTCTTGGCCGAGGATTTGAACGAGTACGATAAGGATGCGACTCTTGTCTACATCGACCCCCCTTATTTCGATAAGGGCAGCTCTTTGTACATGAACCACTACTCGGCCGAAGATCATGAGGACCTTGCCAAAGTGATATTGGGACTCCGTCACAAGTGGGTGTTGAGCTATGATGACGTGCCTGAAATCGTGAAGATATATGGTGATATTGTGCCGCAGAGGTTCACGCTCAAGTACAGTTCTTACGAACGCAAGATGGGCAAAGAGCTATTCTTCTTCAGCGATAATCTGAACTCGGACCTATGCGGTTGCAACAGCAAGGCCGTCATCGGATTAGATTCCGGGGATTCGATCTGCATTGAATAATCCAAACTTTAGGTGACAGTACCGCTGCGACTTCTTTGAACGACAGCCCGCACATATCCTGCATAGGCCGTCTACCCCCCGATTCCCTTGCTTTCAGA
>ENA-UOOI01001779-UOOI01001779.1-fermentation-metagenome-genome-assembly--contig:-NODE-1779-length-20923-cov-6.676107_pt1 | contig 20923 bp, 28 predicted proteins | sample MGYA00245779_ERZ724027 | MGnify/ENA primary metagenome ERZ724027 (study PRJEB28704, sample SAMN03018318) | fermentation metagenome | biome: anthropogenic terrestrial biome; feature: soil; material...
TGTTTCCGGGTGTGGCGCAGTTGGTAGCGCGCTAGACTGGGGGTCTAGAGGCCGCAAGTTCAAGTCTTGTCACTCGGACCATGAGAAAACCGCATGTACGCTGGACTTTTGATCAGCACATGCGGCTATTTTTTTACTCATTTTTAGCTTTGACTACTTTCTGACTACTTTTTGAAAAATAGACTGAAAGTTTATCCGCACTGTTTGCTACATCATTTTCGGCGATATGCGTATAGATTTCCGCCGTCATCCGAATATCAGAGTGACCGAGGAGGTACGGTTTTGAGGTCAACCCCAGCCCGGTAAAGGCTCGTCGCGTATGAGTGCCGGAGCATATGAGGATGAATCCCGGGCACAATGCGCGTTGCCTGTTCCCACAATCTCTGAACGCTACTATAAGTTATCATGCTCCCATCTGCCGCTGGTATCACGTACAAGCTGTGCTTTGCTGCTATTAATATGTCTGTAAGCTGAGGGGGAATTGGTATCGTGCGATGGCTTGCTTTAGTTTTGAGCGATTGGTCAGTATCCGCTTGAAAATTTTTAATAAATGTGATCGCCCGATTTACTGTCAGCCGGTTATCTGCTATATCGCCCCACTGCAAACCGAGAATTTCCTCCCGCCGAAGCCCAGCATAAAGACCAAGGGCAACAAAAGTTAATGCTCGCTGGTAGGCCGGTAAGCAGCGCTTTCTGTTCCTCGTCCGTTAAGTTTTTACGTTTTGGCGGAACCCATTGTGCTTTGAAGTTTTTATCCCATCACACGGCGTTGTGGCGATCATATGATTTAGTCGTGCGGTCTCAAACAGCTGTTTGCAGGTAATGAGGATTTTGTGCTGCAAGCTTTTCAATTTGTCCGCGCACGCCCGCATCACCCGGCGGATATGCACTGGCTTTACATCCTCGACAGCCATTCCGCCGATAATGTCCATAATATGGCTATTGTATGCATTGCGGTACATTTCAACGGTTCCTGCACGGAGCGATGATTTATCACTTTTAAGCCACTCTTTTGCCCATTCGCCGACAAGAATATGCTTGTCTACAGTTGGGAGCCCCTGCCGGTCGCGCTCCCACAGATTATCTTCCGCCGCTTTGAGCGCGGCAATTGTCCGGCCATATACAAAGCTTAGATGTGCCGTCCGATAACGTTACGCGGCGCTGATAGCGCCCGTCTGCTCGCTTTGTAAGTTTTCCCTCTTATAAAGATAGCCGTCGCCCGGATTGGGTGACGGCTTATTTTTTACCCCATTTTTTCTTTTATCCTTCGAATTTCCCGCGTGTTTACCCTTGATAGGGTATCGTTAGCGTCTACGGTTTCTTCAACGCTTTCTACTGTGTCCTTAATAGACTGAATCTTTTTACTGTCAAGTTGGTGGCCATCAAACAGAGCGGACAATTTCTTATTGACATCGTTTTCCAAGGTGATGTTGATTTTCAACTGACCTTCTTTTAAATCTGAAATATCCTGCTGAATCGGTTCCAGCTTCTTGTCCATCATTTCCGACATTTTTTGATTGTTCTCAGAAATCATCTTCCCGATTGCTTGTAATAATTCGTTGTTCTCCATGCACATTACCTCTTTCTTTGCTTCGACAAATTTAATACCCGGCATCCTCTTCAATAGCGGTATACCTGCCGCTTGAAATAAGGTCTTTGGAATAGTCGATCAGTTTGCGCCGGCCGTCGCGGTTAAGGGCCTTATAATTCTTCATAAGCTCATCCACAAAAATATCTTTATCCCCTGCTTCGAAAGAAGTGGGGGATTTTTCCATTTCTGGCTGAATAAAATAATCAGCAGATATTTGATAGGCTTTGCAGATCGCTGACAGTTTGCCAACATTCGGTTTACTTACACCACGCTCATAATTATTAAGTGTCTTGTAATTGATTCCTGTTAATTCAGATGCCTGTATAGGAGATAAATGTGCACGTTCGCGTGCCATTCTTAATTTCTCAGATAAAGATTCCATATTTTCACCCCTCGCTCTAATAATACCACAGAGATTCTAAGAAATGGAGGCGAGAGAATGTCGGAAGCGGATACATTTATTCCTATTAATCTTTCCGCATGAGAAAAGCCTCCCGTGGCGGTTCCACGAACGGCTTTCTCCCAAATTTGTTTACCCGAAATGCGTTGCAAGCAATTGCCCCGCGCTCTTCTACGCGGTTTTTAAGGAGCCGCAACTCCTGAAAGCACGGCTACAAACCAGATTATTTTACGTGGTCACTCCACAGTGTTTGCACTTTACGTAAAAGCTGTGCGTGAACCGCACACACTTCTTTTGCAAATGGGCAAAATTTGTTTTTCATTATTGTCCGCCTCCTTTCCACCACAAGCCCCTGCCCGTTTTGGGTAATGCCAGATGTGGACGAAAGCAGCAATCCAATACCGGGTTACTGCAAACTGGAAAAATACCGCTGCAAGCCGGAAGGCAAAAAGCAGAAAAAGAAACGCCCTGAAAACAGTTAGGGTACTGCTTTCAAAGCGTCAGATTGAATCCTTAAAACTTAGTTATTTTTTGACGGCTTGAGCGGGTTTCTTATTCTGGACTTTCTTTTTTGGAGCATTGTTTAATTGCCTTTTTTTCATATCCAATTTGTCTACAAATCTGTCGAATCCCGTAATGTTAGTTGAAATACTCATTTCCGTCATCTTCTTCCTAACGTTATTTTAAATCGAAATGAAGAATTTTACAAGGAAGGAAGTGAAATATACGAAGGAGGCTGGAATATGTCAATGATAACTGGATATAAACGGCGGCCATTGTTGGGATGAACCATTATGTCACGCCTTACATGCTGTGGGCGGACAAAACCGGCCGGCTGCCGGACAAATCGGACAACGAGGCGATGCGACAGGGTCGGGACCTCGAGCAGTATGTGGCCGACCGGTTCATGGAAGCAATGGGAAAGAAGGTCCGGCGCAGAACGTCGATGTTTCACAATCCGGTCTATCCGTTTGCTCATGCAAATATCGACCGGGCGGTCGTCGGTGAACGCGCCGGCCTCGAGTGCAAGACGACCAGCCTCATGAACCTGAAGAAATTCAAAAATGGCGAATACCCGGAAAACTTTCCGCCGCCGGTCGACGGGCTGCCGCCAACAGACGAGACTTTGAAACAAAACTTTCCGGGCGGAGGAGCGCAGGATGCGCATTGACTTGGCATACCGTTCCGGGCAGATCACGGTAATTCAGGCCCATACCGTTTATGCGAGCGATGAGTTCCATTATGAGTTTGGTCTTGACCCAAAGCTGAAGCATGTTCCCGCCAAAGGCGGATTTGACTTTGCCATGAAACTGACTGCCGTTGCGCTCAATAACATCGAGCATTTTGGGGCCCAGAGGCTGGATGCGCTAAAAAAAGAATGTCAGCGCCTGATGGACGAGGAGGTCGGGCCGGATCCTGAATTTGCTTCCAGTCAGCTGCAGAGGCGGATTGATCAGATCCGGAAGGGCAATAAAAAACAGCCGCCCGGTTAAGGACGGCTGATAAGGGAGAAGGAAGAAAGATTTTGCCAATTAAAGGCGGCACAAAGCTGAAAGCTTATACGACGCGTACATTTGCCGCACGCAGTTTGCCATTACGGGCATCTGTTTCCGTATCGTATACAACCTTTTGACCTTCATTCAAAGACTTATAGCCGTCGGACTGAATAGCAGAAAAATGTACAAAGACATCTTCTCCACCATCGTCGTTAGAAATAAATCCATAGCCTTTGTCTGCGTTAAACCATTTTACCGTACCGTTATTCATATTAGGTACCTCCATAGATATATTCGTATCCATTGTATAAAAAAACTCACATTTTTGTAAATCTTCACAATGTGAATGACTTACAAAAAATGTGAGACAATTCGTACATTTAGAATACTTGCTTACTATAACATAGCCACGTAAAAATAGCAATGGGAATCCATAAAAAATTTCAAGTTTAGTTCATGTGAGAAAGAATGACGGCTCATGACGGTCGATGAAGTGAAGAAGCAGCTGAAAATATGCCGGGGGACCGCACGGCCTCCATGGCGCTCTCTGACCAGGCAAAATATTACGACGATGAAGTCACACGCGGTGCCACAAGCGGATTGTTCATCTGCGGGACGCAAAGAATTGACTGGGCGTTGCGCTGGGGAAGCTGGACCCGGCCGACGTGGAAAAAGATCGCGGACAAGGTAAATTACAGTGAGAGCCGGGTTAAGCAGGTGGCGGGCGCTGCCATCTTGCGGTTAGCCATGACATCCGATCAGGTGGTATTCCCAGGAATGGTGCGCTGAAAAAGCGGGTGCAACTCCCGTGGGCCGCACCAGTGAGGTGCCGTTGACGAGGCATGAGTAAGTTTATCTGCTCTAAACCGATAGGCAGCAGTGACGAGCGAAAGAATCACTTGCGAGAGATAACGCATAGTATTTCTCACCCGACGCTGTGTGCGGATTATAATACACACAAATTTAACAGCCGCCCGGATTCACATTGCACGGGCGGCCTTCCATTTGACAGATATACCCGAATGTGTTATTATTATCACGTTGGAAATATCCACAAGCCTATCTTTTCATGCTAAGCCGAAGGCGTTTATTCGGTGTTAAGGCCATTCTGAACTGTTCCTATTGGTCCGAACAAAAGCAGGTATAGCAGTCGATAACCCGGGCGTTACACGGGACAAAATATTATCGGGCATTCGGTTATTCCGGGTGCCTTTTCATTCGGGACGACCTTCGGGCCGTCCTTTTTCATGACTGTTTTCGGGAGGTGACAGCCATGATCAACAAGCAGGAGCGTTTCTGCGAAGAATATCTCATAGACCGGAACGCGACACAGGCGTCACCGCCGACCGGGTTGTCCGGGAACTGGCCCTTTTCCATTGAATTAACTCCATTTGTGTAGTACAGTAATATCGAAAAGGAGATGCTGAGAAAATGACAGAGGCAATGGCATGGGATTGGGAAGTATCGAAAGATAAAACATGGCTGAACCCGAGCGAGGAAAGTTATTACCTTGCAACGCGATGGAAAAAGCAGGGCAGAAAGTCTATCCTTGATCTTGGGTGCGGGCTGGGCAGGCATGCCATTTTATTTGCAAAAAACGGTTTTTCAGTTTGCGGGGTGGATTTATCTTCGGAAGGTATCAGCCATATGATGCAGTGGGCTGAACATGAACATGTGCAAGTTGATTCAAAAGAGGCAGATATGATGAGTCTGCCATTTCCGAATGATTCTTTTGACTGCGTTTTTGCTTTTCATGTCATTTATCACTGTGACACGCAGGGGATGCGGAAGGTCATTGAAGAGATGAAGCGTGTTTTGAAGCCAGGCGGGGAACTGTTTTGTACTCTTTACTCGAAAGATACATTGTCATATCGCAATCAGTCTTATCCTAAAGTTGACGATAACACTTTGATTAAAATGGAAGAAGGCCCCGAAAAGGGCATCCCTCATTTTTTTGCCGATTTAGATGATGTCTTAAAGCTGTTTTCTGATTTTCGAATCATTGAAGTACGCCATAAGGATGATTGCTACCATGATAACCAGAAACATGATTTTAAACATTATTTTGTTTTGGCAGAAAAAACTGTTTAAAACTAATATCTGTGACCTCCATTTATTCTTGCCATTTTATCCACACTTTCAACTAAGCTATCAACATATTGAACTTAAAAGTTCAAGCTTGTCTATATCATGCGGACGACCCTTCGGCCGTCTGCTCTTTCCGGCCATTAAAAAAATCCGCATGAATGCAGAAGATTCAGCATTCATGCGGATTTTTCGGTTGAAAAAGCGGCTCTGGGGTCCTACTGTTCAGGCTTGCTTTTTTATGAAATCGGTCACAATCTTATTAAAGCGTTCCGATTCTTCAAAGAACATGAGATGACCGGTTTCCGGAAAAACTTCTACGCTTGCCTGCGGCAACATTTTGGCGGTCGCTTGTACAAGCTTCGGGTTGAAAAAGCTTTTGCCGCCGGAAATGACAAGTGCGGGAAGATCAATGCTTGGGAGAACGTCGCTCCAGTCGGTGACCATGTGGTTGTAAAACAGCCGGCCGGCGAACCCTGGCTCGACTTTGCAGCTTGATTCGATCAGGTCAGAAACGTCATTTTCTTTGTAAATGACGATTCCGTTGATGAAATCACGGAGGGTTTTCTGCTTATCCGCCGCCAGCGCGCCCATGAAGTCGACGGTTTGCTGGTAATTCAGAAGGCGGCTCGGATTCTGAGGGGTATCAAGGCCAAGGGCGGGCTCGTCCACAAAAATGAATTTGGACAGCCGGTCTTCCTGGAACAGATCCCAGTAAGCCCATCCGACGGAACAGCCCATCGACCAGCCCAGGTATACGGCGTCTGAGATATTGAGCTGCACAAGAAGTTCATGCACATCGGTTGCCAGCCGTGAAACACGGGGGCCTTTTGTAGTCTTTTCCGATTCTCCATGGCCCCGAAGATCGATTGCAGTGACTCTGAACTGCTTTGCCAACACTGGAATATTCCTTTTAAAATAAAGACTTGAACATCCATAACCGTGGACCATCACGAGGTCTTTTCCACTGCCGGTTTGGGTGTAGGCAATTTTGACTCCGTCTGAAGTAGTAATTGTTTGCATGACCGTACTCCCTCCATTAAAATAGTATGGTTGTCACTAAAAGCATTTACCATCGACTGCACTTTCTGTGCTTATTATATGGCGCGTTTTCATTTTAAAACGTAATATGGCGAATATAGACGGATAAATTCATCAAAGTGCATCTGGACTTGTTCTGATGCGGAAAAATCAAGAAATTCTGAACCAAAAGCGGTTGTTGCAGTTTCATATGCCAACGGTCAAACGGAAATTATTGTGTCCGGAGAAATCTTTTAACATATTATAAGAATAAACAATACACAAACGGAAATGAGGATTTCTATGCCATACAATAATAAAGAACTGCTTGCAAGACTGATCCAGTGTGAAGCGGGCGGCGAGGGTGACAACGGCATGTACGGAATGGCGTCTGTGCTTGTAAACCGCACAAATGTCCCATACGGAGAATTTTTCCGCGTAAGCAATGGAGGCGACATCCGGGCCATTATGGAGCAGCCGGGACAGTTTACCTGCATGAAAACGAGCGTGGGGGGTGCTTACAACTCTCAGAATATCTATAACATGGATCCGCAGGAGATTCACTATGAGATAGCGGACTGGGCACTTGCCAATAATACGTTCAACGCCGTGGGAAACTCTCTTTTTTACTATAATCCTTACAGTCCGACATGCGCCAGCTATTTCCCGCCGGGCGGAGTCGGCATTATCTACACGCGGATCAATCATCACTGCTTTTATGCGCCAACTCAAAAGTACGCAAAGACATAAAAAGTGAGGTGAAAGAAATTGAATCCACAGATTCCAGATTACAGTGCAAACTATTCGGTTGCAGGGCCCTGCATGCCTTGCCAACAGCAGGCGGGTAGAGTCAGTCAGAATTCCATGGCGGTCCAGGCAGCGGACGGGACAAAAGCCGGCGCTCCCCCGCCGGAAAATTCCATGCAGGGTGGGACCGTTCAGATGCAGATGCAAACTCAGATGCAGCCACAGGCTCAGGCTCAAATGAATAGAATTCCTTCCGCCATACAGCAGCCGGCGATCCGGGATGCCGTTTTGGGAAGTTCAGGCCGTCAGACTACCGCGCCGGCTGCTCAGACGATGCCGATTACCGATACAACGCAGCCGGCGCCCATGACGGTCAACAGCGTCGAATTTTTAAATGGCTTTTTAAGGACTCAAATCGGGCGGAGAGTGCGGGTGGAGTTTCTGGTTGGCACCAACACTTTTACCGATAAATCCGGTTTGCTGATCGGAGTGGGTGCAAACTATATTTTGCTGCGCGAAGCGGAGTCGGATGATATTCTAACCTGTGATTTCTTTAACATAAAGTTCGTAACCATTTATTACTGATTGATGCGCTGTGTTTTCTAAAAGCAGGGCGGGTACACCGTAGAATAAAAGCCGTTTTCCATTCGGGGAAACGGCTTTTATCATCTGCTGCGGCTTTTCAGCCATGTTCCGGAAAGCTGCAGCCCTTTGGAAGATATGTTATTTTTTATTTTGTCCGTTTAAAGAGGATTTTATATCCTCCATAGTCGGTGCTGTTCCCCGGTTCAACCAATGGGCCCGCTCGGCTGCCTCTTCCGGCGTGTACCAGACGCTTTCTGTCTGCCATTGACCGCCTTCGGTAAACAGGCCGACACTCCATTGCCCGGGCTCAGTCTTTTGGTAGGAATACATAAAATAGCAATCATCCTTTCAGAAAAATCGCTTGGAATCATTTTTACTGCGGTAAAACAGGCATTTTCAGCGGAGTCAGTTTTTCCATTTGAACAGCAGCACTCCGCCGATCATCAGGGCAACTCCGGCAAATTTCTGCCAGCAAAAGGGGAGACGGTCGGTGTCGAATAAGCCGCAGCCGTCAATTAAGGCAGCAACCACCAACTGTGAGATCAGAATTGCCGATGTGGCGACGGTTGGCCCTAAGCCTTTGATGGCAAGCATCACAGAAATCGTAATCGCAATTCCCAGAAATCCGCCCAGCAGATAAATTTTATTGACGCCGCCCAACTCGCCTAAATTTCCCTTGCCAAGAAACAACAAGGCGAGAATAGACAGAAGAAATGCCACGCCCTGCACAAGCACATTGGATTCGTATAGACCGATGTGCTCGCTCAGGCGTGTGTTCATAACTCCCTGAACGCTCATAGCGGCGCCCGCCAGAACGCTGAAAAAAATGGCCAGCATATCCGAATCCTCCCAAGCAATTCATACGCTAGTATTCTTTCCCCAGATTCGATGCCCATACCCTGAAATTATTTTCTGCGTAGCATCCGATTTCGGTACAAAATTCAGAAATTGCAAAACCACAATACTGCCGGTCCCTCCTTTGCGAAAAAAAAGAGGCAAAATTCAAAAAAATGATTGACAATAAAGTAACAATGTGCTATAAAAATGATAGGTAGATTGACAAACCTGTTCCCGGGTTCTGCTTTTTGTCTGCTGCCGGAGGAATAGAAGGGCGTAGCCCCACTGATGCAAACTTGCTGTTTCTGAAGATGCTCTACCACTTTTATCCTTGTGCCGCTTTTTGCAGAAAGACGTAGGTCTGTTGCAAAGCGTAATTGACATCCCGCCCATATATTCGGAATATTAGAAAATATATTTTGGTAATTCATACAAATTTATAATTACAATTTTATTCGAAAAGTAGAACCGAACCGTTTAGCATTGTATTTAAGAAAAAATGTGGTACGATGGTTTAGGTGGGTAGAAGTGGATCAACCAGATTAAGAACAATATTCTTCTTCTTAATCTGAACTTTGGAGGCGGCTAAAGCTGAAGCGGAGGTGTTGCTATATCTGTTACCATTCCTTTTGGTAAATCCGGGATGCCTTTACATACGGATTCTTAAGGAATGCAGAGGCCTTAGCATCGCACATTGCAGAGTTCAAAGCGACCGATACATAGAAGATGTCTTAGTGCTTTCCGCAATGGCTACACCCGATTGATTCGCCCCGCCTGCGGGGGAAACTTACCAGAGGGAAGAAAAAGCCTGCACCCTTCTCATCAGCGACCACACACGGCCGGTTCCAAGCAAGCATATTGTTTCCGCAATGCTTGCCGAGTTGCACAAGGGAAATTTCAGCTCTTGTCCTGCATTTTTTGCAAGAATCATGTTATCTTTGTAGACGGATCCTGCACAGCGCAAGATGATCGAAGACATTGAAGATGAAATTGAGTCCCCAATGTGAAATGCTTTGGTCCTGCCAGCGACGGCACCCCGCGCATTTATGCCTGCTCTTCCGACATGGATGAGCCGGAGTTCAAAAAGCAGGCTGAGCAGTTTGTGAGTTTCATTTATAAGAAGATGGTGGAGTTCGCGGATCGGATTTTCCGGTGAACAACGTCATTAAGAAAGTACTTGACCCGAAGCTGGTTCTAAGCCCCGGTAAGGTTTTGCATAAGCCTGTAATAGGGCAAGAAGTTTGTAAAGGAGTAATGATATGGATATTCTGGTATGTGTCAAGCAGGTACCGGACACAACTGAGATCAAGATCGATCCGGTTACCAATACCTTGGTACGGGAAGGTGTGCCAAGCATCCTGAATCCCTTCGACGGCTATGCGCTGGAGGCGGCGGCTCGCATTAAAGACAAGGCGCCGGACACGAAAATTGTAGTGCTTTCCATGGGCCCGCCGCAGGCAGAGAACGCATTGCGGGAATGCTTGGCCATTGCGGCGGATAAGGCTTATTTGGCGACGGACAGAGCCTTTGGTGGTTCTGATACGCTTGCTACCAGCTATATCCTGAGCAGGGCAATCGCAAAAGTGGAAGAACTTGAAGGCAAAAAATTCGATGCCATTTTCTGCGGCAAACAGGCCATTGACGGCGATACTGCTCAGGTTGGACCGGAAATGGCAGAGCAGTTGGGTTATCCTCAGGTTACCTATGGACTGGAAGCGTCGCTGGAAGGCGACGAACTGCATGTGACCCGCGAAGAGGAAGACGGAAAAGAAATTATCGGCATAAAATTCCCCTGCTTGGTTACATTTACAAAACCGTCGTTTGATCCCCGTTTCCCGACCATTAAACGTAAGATGGCGGCCCGCAAAGCTCAGATCGATCACCTTACGATGGCGGAACTGACCAATATCGACCCAGCGCGCGCCGGGCTGAAAGGTTCGCCGACAAATGTGAAACGCACATTTGTGCCGCCGCGTAAGAAAGCCGGAGTTGTCATTAAAGAAGAGACCGGCGAAATGTCTGCCCAGAAGCTGTATGAGCTGCTGAGCAATGCACATGTGATTTGAAAGAGAGGCAGCGGAAATGGAAAGTAAGACCAAAGATTTGTGGGTGCTGTGCGAAACAAAAGAAGACGGCACCGCTAAAAATGTTGGTATTGAGTTATTAAATCCCGGCCGCCGTCTGGCGAAAAAGCAGGGCGGCAAACTGGTATCTATTGTCATTGGTTATCATACGGATGCGGCTGTCAAGGAAGCAAACTCCCACGGAGCAGACCAAATTGTAGTCGTGGACGGCGAAGAGTTTCAACATTATACGACTGACGCCTATCTGGCTGCTGTGGCGCATCTTCTTGAAAAGTACGCGCCGACGAGCATGCTGATCGGCGCTACCCCGAATGGCCGCGATCTTGGCCCGCGTCTGTCTTCTCACCTTGGCACTGGCCTTACCGCCGACTGCACAGGGCTGGATATCGATGAGGCCAGTGGAAACATCGCCTGGACCCGTCCGGCATTCGGCGGCAACCTGATGGCGGTCATTCTTTGCCCGAAGCATCGTCCTCAGCTGGGCACGGTGCGCCCCGGTGTATTCAAAAAGCCGGAGAAATGCGAGGGTAAAGCGGAAATTATCCGTGAAGATTTCCACGTTCCTGCGGACCAGATTCGCACGAAACTGCTGAAGGTGCTTCTTGAGGATTCGAGCGAATTTGTCGATTTGGAAGGTGCGGACATCATCGTTTCCGGCGGCCGTGGAGTCGGCGGTCCGGAAGGTTTCAATGTCATCCGCGATTTGGCCGACGCGCTGGGTGCTACCGTTGGGGCTTCCCGCGCTGCCGTGGATGCAGGCTGGATCACACACTCACATCAGGTCGGTCAAACTGGTAAAACCGTTGGACCGAAGTTGTATATTGCCTGTGGAATTTCCGGCGCAATTCAGCACTTGGCGGGGATGAGTTCTTCTGATGTTATCGTTGCAATCAACAAGGATGCAGACGCCCCAATTTTTAATGTTGCGGATTATGGTATTGTTGGCAATCTCTTTGAAGTAGTGCCTGCATTGGCAGCTGCAATTAAAAAAGGAAAAGACTAAGTGTCTTTTAGCCTTAAAGAAGGAGTGCTTTTGACATGAACTTTAAGTTTACCGATGAAGAGCAGGACGTTTTAAACATGCTTCATGATTTCTGCGAGAAAGAGGTTGGCCCTCTGGCGGCAGAGATCGATGAACAGGAGCGTTTCCCAGAAGAGACTTGGCACAAGCTGGCTGACATGGGAGTAATGGGTATGGCCTACCCGGAAGAAGTAGGCGGTGCTGGCATGAGTTATCTTTGTTATATTGCCGCTGTGGAAGAAATTTCCAAATACTGCGCGACAACCGGAACAATGTTCTCTGCCCACTCCTCCTTGTGCACATGGCCGATTTTTGCTTTTGGCACGGACGAACAGAAGAAAAAGTATCTGCCAGGCCTGTGCTCCGGCGAAAAGCTGGGTGCTTTTGCGCTGACTGAGCCGGGCGCCGGAACCGATTCCGCAATGCAGCGCACTGTTGCAGTGGATAAGGGAGACCACTGGCTCTTGAATGGGAACAAAGTCTTCATTACCAATTCTGGCTATGCCTCTGTCTATGTCGTTTTTGCAATGACAGATAAGAGCAAAGGTACGCATGGAATTTCCGCTTTCATTGTTGAAAAAGATATGCCTGGGTTCCGCGTAGGCAATCCGGAAAAGAAAATGGGAATCCGCGGTTCTCATACCTGCGAACTGATTTTTGACGACTGCAAAGTCCCGAAGGAGAATATACTTGGGGGAGTCGACAAAGGTTTCAAGGTTGCTATGATGACGCTCGACGGAGGCCGTATCGGAATTGCCGCGCAGGCGGTCGGTATCGCTCAGGGATGTATTAATCAGACGATTCCTTATATTACTCAGCGGATTCAGTTTGGTAAGCGGATTAGCCAATTCCAGAATACTCAGTTTCAGATGGCCGACATGCAGACGAAAGTCGACGCTGCCCGTCTTCTTACATATCGTGCGGCGCAAGCCAAACAGGACGGCGATAAATACACTTCTCTTGCTGCCATGGCGAAGCTGTTTGCCGCAGAGACGGCAAGCGATGTTACCCGCCGTTGCCTGCAGCTGATTGGCGGCTACGGTTACACGCGTGATTATCCATTTGAGCGCATGATGCGCGATGCTAAGATCACCGAAATCTATGAAGGTACAAGCGAAGTGCAGCGCATGGTTATTTCCGGCTGGATGGGAGTTAAATAAGTACCAGATTATTTCTTCTTTATTCATATCCATAAAAAGCCGCCGCCTGGATTTCAGTCGGCGGCTTTTTGCGTTTTACCCGAATATGCGAAGATCAAGAATAATAGAATAAAAGACTTCTTTATTGGTAAGACAAAATCACGGGCAACTCTGCCCGGTTTTTTCAAAACAATCAAAACAATATTCTTAATGCTGACCGATTACCGAGTGGGTTTTGGGAAAATTGCAGACTGCAAGGAGATATTTCCATGCAAGAAAAACCAGAGAAAAATGAAAAAGCCTATGAAAAAGTGGTCCACTATATCCGGAGCGAGATATGGCGTGGAAACCTTAAACGCGGGGAACGGTTGCCCTCTGAGCGCGATCTGGCGGTAATGCTGGGAGTCAGCCGCAATACTGTCCGCGAAGCGATGCGGACTTTGGGCTTGATGGGGTTTGTTTCCAGTGTTCGCGGAGTGGGGAACTTTGTGTCTTGTGACCTGAAGCAGAACCTGAGCGAAACTTTCCGCATGATGTTGATGATGGGGGAAACCAATGATCTGCAGGTTAGCCAACTGCGCAGAGGGCTGGAATCCGAGACAGCTCGGCTAGCGTCTCACCGCATTTTGCCCAGGCAAGCCGCAAAACTAATGGATTTGGCACGCCGGATGCGGGAAGAGCCAAGTCCTGAGAAGGGTTCCCAACTGGATCAGGAATTTCATACGCTTCTCTGTGAAGCTGCAGGAAATAGGCTGATCTATGCTCTTTTTATGGCAATGCTTTCTACCATTCATGAGTTTATCAGCACGATGTTCAGACGTATCGTGCAGAATGAAGAACAAGCCGAAAAACTCTATGCGGCTCATGAAAAGTTGGCGGATGCGCTGCAACGGCATGATGAAGATGCGGCGCTGTACGCCATCCGGTACCATTTTGAAATTGTGGATCAATCCATTGAACACTTGCCATAGTTTGATTTCACGCCGGGCGATGACCTAAACGGCGTTTCACTTTTCCGTGCGCTTTGCGAAGAGACTGGTCTTTTTTTCCGTTTGATGCGCGATTCGATCGATGGAATCCCGATGAAGAATGAAGAGCAGCACGGTTCCCGCTAGAGCGACCAGCTCGGCTTCTGTTCCGTTTTGCAAAAAGACAGGCAGCAGACAGAGGGCTGGAATGGCCAAAGCGCCCACTGCCAGATAGCGTGTTACAATGACGAGAAACAGTCCGGCCAGTGCGGCAACGCTTCCCCAGAGCGGAGAAAACAGGATCAGGTAAGTGCAGGTGACAGCAACGCTTCTGCCGCCGCGGAACCGGTGCCAGAATGGGAATCCATGTCCCAGCGCGGCACCTAAACCGGCGTAAAGGATTGCTACGCGCCCCAGCCGGGGGAACAGGAGAAATCGGCAGGCCATGCAAGGCAGCACCGTCTTTAAGACATCCCCCAGCAAAGTTACGGCGGCCCATTTCAGCCCGAATAGACTGTAGATGTTTGCCATGCCCGGATTCCCAGAACCGATTTTCCAGGCAGTGCTTCCTGTCTTGTGGCGGGCGACCACTCCTGCGGTCAGGAAGCAGCCGCACAGGTACCCAATTGCGACGCAGAGAATCCTCATGAAGAATCAAAAGTCCTTTCGCGGTACTTTGCCAAAATGTTTTTTAGCTTGGAACCAGTGCCTTTCCTTTTTCCAAAATGGCGGCAGAGCATACCGGCGGGCTGCCGCCCTCACTGGGTATGCTCTGCTTTTTAACGTTCGATGAAATTCCCTTCGGAGCATGTCACTCTTTGATCAATCAAGATCGCCTGCACTTTTCAGCCGGGAGGAGAGCCAACTTTAAAATTCAGCTTTCCAAAGACCGTGCAGGTTGCAGTAGGCGTAAGCCGTGCCGCTTTCAGCAGCTTCAAATTCGGCAGTCGGCTGCATGCCTGGCTGTAAATATTTGATTTCGATTCTGTCATCGGAAACAAGGGCGATCCATTCAATGTGATGCTCCGGCAGCATCGGATGCAGGGTAGAGCCTACCGTTACTTTCACTTTTCCGCCCTCTTTTGAAACGACCGGCACATGCTTTTCTTTTGCAGCGTCTGTAGAATTCGCTTTTAGCTTTGTCATATCCTGTCCGCAGCACACAAGCGTTCCGCCGCCGTCCTTGATTTTAGCCACAATGTTTCCGCATCTTTCACAACGATAAAATTCTGCACTTGACATGATTGCTCTCTCCTTTAATTTCATTTTTAATTTTCTGAAAAACGCCGAAGCGTTTTTTGCCAAACAAAATGCGAGATGAAATTTTGAAATCTTTAAAATAGGAACTATTCTCGATTTCTGCAATTATCATATCATATCTCAGTGTAGATTTCAAGGCCTTTTCTAAAAAAAATAGTAAAAATTATTATTTTAGGGAGAAGTTTTGCTGCCTATTCAAGCCCGAGGAGCGCGGCGCCGAGAATCCCGGCGTCATTGCCGAGTTGGGCCAGGCAGAGCTTGGTCTGCTTTTTGGCATTGCGGGCGTAGTTTTCTGCAGCGATGGCCCGGCGTAGGGGATTGAGCAGGAAGTCGCCCTCATTGCTGATCCCGCCTCCGATGCAAAGGACATCCGGCTGAAAAATATTGATGCAGTTGGTAAGGCCGCAGGCCAGATAGAGGAGATACTGATCCACCACCTTTGTTCCGGTTTTGTCGCCTGCCCGCATGGCATCAAAAGCGGTTTTGCCGTCCACTTTCTCGAGGCTGCCAGCAATCTTCCACAGCAGGGAGTTTCGATCGCTTTTCATGGCTTCGCGGGTCTCAACTATCAAACCGGTAGCGGAGGCATAGGCTTCCCAGCAACCCCTGCGGCCGCAGGTGCAGGGACGGCCGTTTGCCACGATGACGGTATGTCCGAACTCTCCGCCGGCGTAATTGCTGCCGGAATAGATCTTTCCGTCAATCAGAATTCCGCTGCCAATCCCGGTGCCAAGCGTAATGGCTATGCCGTTCCTGGTTCCCCTGAGAGCCCCGGATTGGTATTCTCCAAACGCCGCTGCATTTGCATCATTTTCCAGAATTACCTTTTTGCGCAGGCGTTCCGATAAAAGCTTTTGAAGCTCAAGATTTTTAAAAAACAGATTATTGGAAAACTCGACCACTCCGCTTTCGCGGTTGACCAAGCCCGGCGTTCCAACGCCGATGTAGGGAAGATCATCCAACAAAAGCCCGGCGCGGCGAAGAGCCTCTTCAGCCGTCTGGGCGAGCTGCTCGCAGATTTCCTGCGGCGTGCAGGGGACGGCCGTTTTCCGCTTTGCCCTTGCCACGATCCGATTTTCTGCATCAACCACACCGGCCGCAATATTGGTGCCGCCGAGGTCGATTCCCAAATAGTACATGAACGTTGCCTCCGTTTAACCGTTGAGACGGTACTTTCAAATACTATCAGTATAACATTTCTTCAAAAGCAATGTAAATACGCTCGAAGCGAATTCAAGAAATAATTTATTTGCTTAAAAGCTGTGATATAATGGAACAATAAAATGGAAAGACATGAATAAAATTTGGGAAACGGTGAAAGAACAATGGCTTATAAAGCTCTTCCACAAAGCATGAAAAATGAGTATACGCAAAATTACTGGAAGCTTTTGCAAAAGAAAAGAAGAACCCTCGCTTTCAAGCGGATTGGCGATATTCTCGCTTCCTTTTTGATCCTGCTGGTGCTTTCACCGGTAATGCTGCTTTTAGCGCTTGCCATTAAACTGGATTCGCCGGGGCCTGTTTTTTATCGCCAGGTTCGGGTTGGGCGTTTTAACAGGGATTTTCAGATTTTTAAATTTCGGACGATGGTACAGCATGCGGATCAAATCGGCCCCGCCGTCACCACCGGCGGAGATGCGCGTATCACAAGGGTGGGAAAGCTGATCCGCCGGTGCAGGATGGATGAGTTTTCTCAGTTAATCAACGTGCTGAACGGCACGATGAGCCTGGTCGGCCCCAGGCCGGAGGTGCGGCGGTATGTGGACGCCTACAGCCCGGAGGGAATGGCAACACTTCTGGTGCGGCCCGGAATTACGGCACCGTCCAGCATTGCTTTCAAAGACGAGGACAGACTGCTGGTCGCTTCCGGAGACCCGGATCAGATTTACATTGAGCAAATCCTTCCACCGAAAACGGAACTGAACCTAAGCTATCTGCGCAGTCTCAGCATCGCAGGCGACATCAAAATCATGTTTCAAACCGTGGCGGCGGTGATTTAAGCCATATTTTCAGGAAAATTCACATATGATTGGGTAGAACAGCGGGGGATGAAAAGTTGTTTTACCACATGGGGAAGACTCTGAAAACGGCACTGATCCTTTTTCTGGCGGTTGTCCTTCTGACCGCCTCCGCCGGATATGTTCACCGAGTGGTGCCGACGCAGGCCGGAGAAGAGAAAAGGGCGGACTATATTAAGTATGTGGAATTTAATGTTCCATATCTCGCCCTGAAAAAAGCAATGAACCTTGATATTGAATCCCACGAAAAGGACGGTAACCTCAGCTGGATTCAAATCCTGGCGTATCTCGGCGCAAAGTACGGCGGAAGTTTCAAGCGTTATAAAAGTTCCGACATGGATGCTTTTGTTGAGAAACTCCAGACCTCCAGCGTGGCGGAAATCACAAAAAATATGAAGTATTACTCTTATTATTTTGAAGCGTACTCGGCCGTTCTGGGAGGCCTTCTCGGCAAATATCGGGAAGACGGAAAAGAAAAGTACGGCCTGACGGCATACTCGCCGATTGCGAAAACATTTCCATATACGGACTGCGACGATTTCGGGGTGCGGCGCACTTACGGCTACTCCAGGCCGCACCTCGGGCACGATATGATGGCCGCGACGGGCACGCCGGTGATTGCGGTGGAATCCGGGGTCGTGGAAGCGCTTGGGTGGAATCAATACGGCGGATGGCGGATCGGCATCCGCAGTTTTGACACCAAACGGTATTACTATTATGCTCACCTTCGCCAGAACCGGCCTTATGCAGCCGGCCTGGCGGCCGGTCAAACCGTTAAGGCGGGGGACGTGATCGGCTATGTGGGGCGCACGGGGTACAGTGCCAGAGAGAACGTAAACAACATTAAAGTCAGCCACCTTCATTTCGGGTTGGAATTGATTTTCGACGAGAGCCAGAAGGAATGTGACAATGAAATCTGGGTGGATGCCTATGCTCTGACGAAGCTTTTGCGTCAGCGCCAGTCTGAAGTGTACCGCGTCGCAGAAACAAAGGAATATTACCGCACAAAAAAGATTGAAATTGAATAAGCGGAGCTAAAGCGGAAATCATTAAAAATAATATATATTGCTTTTTGGATGGAATCAGGATACACTGGGAAAAAAGAAATTCGAAAGGAGCGGAAAATGATGTCTGAAATTGGAGGAGATCTGAAAAAGCTCTTGCTGGCGGGCCTGGGAGCGGTTGCGACCACGGCGGAAAAAAGCAGGCAGATAGTCGATGAACTGGTCCAGAAGGGTGAGATTACGCTGGAGCAGGGGAAAGTGCTGAACGAAGAGCTGAAGCGCAATGTGAAAGATCAAGTGAAGCAGCATGTGACCGTGACGGTAACAGGACCGGCTCAAGGAGTTCAAGGCATTCGAGACACCATTGCCAAACTGAGCCCGGAAGAGCTGGAACAGGTCAAGGCGGCCATCGCCGAACAGGAAACGGCCCGGCAGGCCGAAGCGAGCGAGCAGAAGGAAAATGCCTCAAAATAATCGGTTCAGCAATAAAAAACGGCTGGCAGAAGTCATGGGGGTCCTGCAAAAGCATCAGATTACGCACGGGATGACCCCGGAGAAACTGAGGCTGATTTTTGAGGACCTTGGCCCGACCTATATCAAATTCGGCCAGATTATGTCCATGCGTACCGATATGCTCCCGGCAGAGTATTGCAGGGAGCTGAGGCGGTTGCGCGCCGATGTTCGCCCTATGCCCGAAGCAGAGGTTCGGGAGACACTCGAAAAGGAATACGGCAAGAAGGTCGGAGAAGTCTTTGACCAGTTTGACGGGCACCCGCTTGGTTCTGCCTCGATTGCACAGGTTCACAGGGCAAGGCTGAAGTCGGGGGAGCAGGTCGTTGTAAAAGTGGAGCGGCCGGGAATTTTCCGCATGATGGAACAGGATGTCTCTCTGCTGCGAAAAGTGTCGGGATTGCTGAGAATTATCGGTGGGACGGGAGACGCTATTGATTTTAATCTGGTGATCAATGAAATGTGGGTCACTGCTCAGCAGGAAATGGATTTTCTGCACGAGGCGGAACAGGCGGAGCGGTTCCGTCTTTCAAATTCTGGGATCGCTTACATAGCGGTGCCGCGTGTCTACCACCCATATTCCACATCTAAAGTGCTGGTCATGGAAGACATGAATGGAATTTCCATTGATGATGTTGATGCGCTGGCACATCAGGGATACGATTTGACCGAAATCGGGACAAAGCTGGCAGAAAACTATGTTAAGCAGATTGTAGACGACGGCTTCTTTCATGCGGATCCCCATCCGGGCAATCTCTTGATCCGCGGGGGGAAGATCGTCTGGCTGGATATGGGAATGATGGGAACCCTGTCGCCGCGTGACCGGCACCTTTTAAACGATGTGATGAAAGCGGTGGCCTGTGGAAACGTCAACGATGTTAAGGACTCCTTTCTGGCCGTAATGAAGCACACCGGTCCAGTGGATCATGCCCGGCTTTATGCCGAGATTGACGATCTGCTGAACAAATACGGCACCTTTGACGTGGGCGGCCTGAATATGCTGGAACTGCGGGACGATATCCTGACGCTGGTAAAAAATCATCATCTTGCCATTCCGCCGGGCTTTTCCATGCTGGGCCGCGGGCTGGTAACGATCGAAGGAGTGATCGGCAGGCTCAGCCCGGAAATCAATCTTTTTGAAGTGATTGAAAACCATTTGTCCGGCGAGCTGCTTCAGAGCGATGTTTCAGGGGATCTGAAAAGAGGGCTGTACTCGCTCTATGGCTCAAGCCGGCATATTCTGAGTGTTCCGGCGCAGATCTCAGAATTTCTTAAAATGGGGATCAAAGGGCGGACGAGGGTCAATGTTGAGCTGACCGGGGCAGACAGGCCGATGCATTCCCTGGAAGTACTTGTAAACCGGATGATTCTCAGTATCCTGGATGCCGGCCTTTTTGTTTCCTCCGCTATTTTAGGGATCTCCGATTTACCGAAATGTTTTTTGGGAATCCCTGCGCTGAGCGCAGTCGGATTTTTTTTATCACTGGTGCTTGGAGCCGGAATTCTATGGACCATCTTCCGGCCGCACCGGTAAGGTTCCGCTTTACAGAATAGGTTCTTCTATGCTATAATAATAGCTACAGCGGGCAGACAGACTGCCCGCTTAGACTGACTATGCCGCCATGGTGAAATTGGCAGACACAAGGGACTTAAAATCCCTCGGCAGCAATGCCGTGCCGGTTCAAGTCCGGCTGGCGGCACCAAAGAAAAACCCGCATGAATCCTAAGATTCTGCGGGATTTTTTATATCCGGACAAAGATGAAAGCAATTGCGAAAATCGTATTTGTATTAGTTTTGTACTAATAAGGGCACCAAAATAGTGAACTGAACCGCCTTAACCGGACAGTGACAAAAGGGACCTCCTATCGTAGAATTGGAACTACGATAGGAGGTCTTGCTATGCACAGACAAAAAGGAACACTGAATACACCACAAAGTATTATTGACGAAATCGTAACGAAGCACCGCAATGGAGCGACCCTCAAATCATTGTCAGCAGAATACGGCAAACCATTTAAGACTATCAAAGATATGTGTACGAGAGAAAACAATAAGTTGCGACGGCAAAAAGAAGGTTTAGAACCGAAAAAATTTCGCGGCAGAAAAGATAGAGTACAATAAAGTTCGCAATTTCTTGAAGGTATAGAAAAGCCATTG
>ENA-UOOI01001783-UOOI01001783.1-fermentation-metagenome-genome-assembly--contig:-NODE-1783-length-20881-cov-4.216220_pt1 | contig 20881 bp, 14 predicted proteins | sample MGYA00245779_ERZ724027 | MGnify/ENA primary metagenome ERZ724027 (study PRJEB28704, sample SAMN03018318) | fermentation metagenome | biome: anthropogenic terrestrial biome; feature: soil; material...
ACAGACTCTAAAGACTTTCCGCTAATTGCTCTTTCCATAATATTCTTCAAATAATATAAATTCCTCACAGTATATACCTATTATTTGACATATGACATTGAAAATGGGATAATAATTCCAGAATAGTTCGAAAAGGGCGGCAGCGCCTGAATGCAGACTGGAGGAAAAGTTATGAAATTTACCAAACCGGATAATGAGAGAATCATTAAGATGCTAAAATATCCTGAGGGCAAGATAGATATGGTTTTGGATACCGATACTTACAATGAGGTGGATGACCAGTTCGCGCTGGTATATGCTTTAAGTTCCCCTGAAAGGCTTAACGTAAAGGCAGTATATGCCGCGCCATTTTTTAATAATAGATCTGCCGGCCCGAAAGATGGAATGGAAAAAAGCTATAATGAAATAATAAGACTTTTAGGCAAAATGGACATATCACCTGAAGGTTTTGTATATAAGGGGTCCGACAGCTATTTAAAGGATACGGATAGGCCGGTTTCAAGCGAGGCGGCAAAAAATATCATAGAACTATCGAAAAACCATTCGGAGGAAAATCCTTTATATATTGCAGCTATTGCGGCCATTACGGATGTTGCATCGGCAATACTTATGGCGCCTGAAATCATAAATAAAATAGTTGTTGTATGGCTCGGCGGACATCCTCTATACTGGAAGAATACAAGAGAGTTCAATCTCTATCAGGATGTTTTATCGGCAAAGGTTATATTCGACAGCGGAGTGCCTGTTGTACAAATCCCCTGCATGGGTGTGGCATCACATCTTCTAACTACCGTACCGGAACTCGAGGCGTATCTTTCGGGTAAAAATGCAATATGCGATGCGCTGGTCCAATTATTTAAGGCATATAAAAGCGACCGCTTTGGATGGGCCAAGGAAATATGGGATATATCAACCATTGCATATTTGATAAATGAAAAATGGGTGCCGACAGATATGGTTCACAGCCCGATTGTTACGGATGAGGGTACGTGGAGCAAAGATACTGGAAGACATTTTATTAAAACGGCCACATTTATACATAGAAATGAAGTCTTTAGGGATATGTTCAGAAAGCTTGGAAACAGAAAAGATATCTGATCATATAATACAAAAGGCATGTAAATTACATATTTGCATGCCTTTTTTGTATTTAGTTGGACGATGAATAGTTCTTTTATATAATAATATGTGTTAAAATTATTGTGAAATTGTTCATACAATTTGGTAGAATTAGAATAGCTAATTATTGATAAGGTCGGAAAGAAGGTAATAAAGTGAAAAAAATATGCGTTATAGGAAGCCTGAATATGGATTTGGTTGCATCCGTCGAGCGTTTTCCGGAACCGGGGGAGACAATTACGGGCAAAAGCTTTAACACTTTTCCTGGTGGAAAAGGCGCAAATCAGGCTGTCGCTGCAGGAAGATTGGGCGCTGATGTAAGCATGGTCGGGAAAGTAGGTGACGATTTGTATGGAGATATGTACCTTAAGGTGCTTAAAGAAAACAATGTCAAATCCCACGGCGTCGGAATCGAAAATGGCATTTCAACGGGTATCGCCGTTATAGAAGTTGAAAGCACAAGCGAAAACAATATTGTAATTATACCCGGAGCAAACGGGAAAGTGGATGTATCATTTATAGACAGCAAATGGGATGTCATATGCAATTGTGATATATTCTTATTCCAGCTTGAAATACCAATTGACACTGTTTTGTATACATTGAAAAAGTTAAAACAGTTTGGTAAAACTACTATACTGGATCCTGCGCCTGCAAGAGCGCTGCCGGAAGAAATCTTTGAATACATAGATTATATAACGCCGAATGAGACTGAAATAGAAATATTGACAAAAATGAAGATCGATAGTGAAACGGCGCTTAAAAATGCAGCCGGTATGCTTTTGAAGAGGGGAGTTAAAACAGTTATCGCAAAGATGGGCAAAAAAGGTGCATGTATAATAAGCAACGAAATGTTTGAACATATTCCAGGATTCAAGGTAGACGCAGTAGATACTACTGCCGCAGGGGACTCATTCAACGCGGGGTTCGCTTATGCCCTGTCAAATGGCAATAGTTTAAAGGACTGCGTCAGATTCGCCAACGCAGTGGGGGCTCTTTCGACAACGGCTATGGGCGCACAGGGTGCAATGCCTTCAATCCATGCGGTGGAAATGTTTTTAAAGGGCAGAGCTTAATATATATCATAAAATCATGACACTCCCCAAATATGAATATAGTTTAGACTTTAGAAAAAAGTTATGATCATATGCTTGAAACATTTATAACAGTTAAGTATAAGTAATTATCTAAGAAGATTCGATAGCTTAAACATCAATATATTTACAGAAGGCTATTACTTCTGGATTTATCATAATTGGATAATAAAGAAGTTTATAGCCTTTTGCTATATTTTTCAGATAAGGGCATTATAAATAACATTTATAATAAAAGGATTAAGACTTATTATTGAATGGGTGTGCGTTTCTGTGTCTTATATTTCTCAATACTTTGAATGAATAATAATTTCATATCTTGATGAGGATCATTCATCACAAGTTTATTTCTATTAACCCCCAAAATTCTATGTAAAAGCCAAAAATATTATAGCAAATATAAATAGAGTACAGTGAAAGTTATATATGCAAATGTTAAGCTTTATGTATAAGAAGTTAAAAAGTTTTGATAATAAAAACTATTGCTTTTATATGGTATATTTTAATACTTAGCGGCTAAGCCAATATAAATTTAATTATCGCAGATATTTGCTAATTAAAATCAAAGTATTTTGAACTAGGACTGGAAGGACGGTAAATATGAAAAATTTTTTAAAATCAAAATCTAATCTGTTATCAATAAAACGTCAAATGCCATTACAAGCTATGGTTTTGCCAGGTATAATTGTTCTTTTGATATTCAGTTATCTGCCGATGTTTGGTATTATTATCGCTTTTAAGGATTTCACAATTGCAAAGGGTTTCCTTGGCAGCCCATGGGTGGGTTTGAAGCATTTCATCAGTTTTTTCACTGACAGTACTTTTATCATGGCTATGAAAAATACTGTGATACTTAGTTTGCTAAGACTGCTTATATGCTTTCCAGCACCTATTATTTTCGCTCTAATACTAAATGAAATCCCATACCTGCGTTATAAAAAGGTAGTTCAGACGAGCAGTTATTTTCCTCACTTTATAGCTTATGTAGTAGTCGCCGCATTATGGTCAAACCTTCTCGATCCAAGGGGACTTGTCAATAATTTTTTAATAGGTGCGGGGCTAATAAGTAAGCCGATAGAATTCTGGACTGACCCCGGCAAGTTTAGGATTCTTGCAATTATTGTTGATATATGGAAAGAAATAGGTTGGGGCGCGATTATATACATAGCCGCTATTGCCGGCATAAATCCTGAACTCTATGAATCTGCCAAGATTGATGGTGCAAGCAGAATAAAACAGATAATATATATCACATTGCCAAGTATAGCAAGTACAATTGCAATAATGTTTATACTCAGTATAGGCGGTCTTTTCAGAGGAAATCTTGATCAATCTTATCTTTTTGGCAATGCATTTAATAAACAAACTTCCTATATTATTGAGTATTATGTGCTCGATATGGGATTTAAAACGATGAGATATTCATTCGCTACAGCAGTCAACTTATTTCAGTCATTGATTTCTCTTGTTTTATTAGTTTTTGCAAATTGGCTGTCAGGTAGAATTTCCGGAAATAGAATATTCTGAAGAAGGTGGCATTTAGAAATGAAGCTAAATTATTCAATAAAGTTATCTGCCGAAGATCATATAATCAATATTACATGCTGTGTAATTGCCTTTATTATATTTTTTATTACTTTATATCCAATTTATTATAGCTTTATATCTTCAATAAGCGATGGTCAAGCTGCAATGGCAACTCAGATATATTTTTTACCTGTAAAAGTAACTCTTGAAAACTATAAAATAGTATTTTCTGAAAAAACATTGTATAACAGTTATATTGTAAATATCTTGAGAACATTGATAGGTACAATTACAGGAGTATTTTTTACATCCATGATGGCTTATGGAATTTCGAGGAAAGAATTAAAATTCAGAAAGTTATATTCTATAATTGCAATTATTACTATGTATTTTGGCGGCGGTTTGATTCCTTATTATTTAGTTCTAAGGTACTTGCACCTTATAAATACGTTTTCTGTATACATTATACCTTCATTAATTAATGTCTTTAACATGTTGCTGTTTATGAGCTTTTTTCGGGATCTACCAGGAGCAATTATAGAGTCGGCAAAAATTGACGGTGCAGGAGAATTTACGATTTTTCGTAAAATAGTGATACCTTTATCAAAGCCTGTCCTTGCTACTGTAGCACTTTTCGTAGGAGTTTATCATTGGAATGATTGGTTCACTTCAGCTTATTTTGTCACTAATGAAAAGCTGATGACTCTTCCAACAATATTGATGAGACTTGTAAATTCCGCTGAAGCCCAGGAAAAACTTAATAAGATGATGCTCAGCAGCGCCGGTGTAAATATCGGAAGCATGAAAACAGGCCCCACAGTAAATTCCATACGCCATGCTACCATGCTGGTTTCAATAGTGCCGATTATGATGGTTTATCCTTTCTTACAGAAATATTTTGTCAAGGGCATAATGGTAGGAGCTATAAAAGCTTGATAGTTTCTAATATAAAATCCAAGAGAATAGAAATACTAAGCATTTGCATTAGTATAACCATTGGTTTGCCAAAAATAAAATAAACGGGGAGTGATATATATGAGAGCACCTATATAGTTGCAAATCATTTAAAAATAGTAAATATAGGATTTTAGATTAGCTTATGTTTGAGAGTGGAGACTTTTTCTTGATTGTTTTTAATAAAAGGAGGAAATATTATGAAATTGACTTTTAAAAAAATGGCAAGTTTGCTCTTAACAGTGCTGATAATTTTAGGAATACTTTCAGGATGTTCTGGAAGCAAGAATAAGGGTTCTTCAAATGTTAATCCAAAAGGCGAAAACGATAATTCACCTATTACACTTACTGCTTATGTGGATGGTAACTGGTCAAATATGGATAACTGGGGTAATGATCCCACATCCAAGAGAATAACCAAAGAGACAGGTGTAACTGTCAAGACAAGCAAGCCCGTAGCTAATGATACTCAGAAAGTAAGTTTAATGGTATCCAGCGGTGATCTGCCAGATTACATGATACTTAGCAAGAATGATCCGGCCTGGGATCAAATGATCGCAAACGATCAACTTTTCCCGTTGGATGAGCTTATGGATAAATATGCTCCTAAGATGAAGAGCACTTTACAGCCTGAGCATCTGCAAATAAATAAGTATAAAGATGGCAAAATTTATTATTTTGCAAACTTTGTAGAAGGTCCAAAGTATAGAGAAGATGCCAAGAAATATAATTCTCTTGTGGGAACAAATCAAAGTGTTATATTGATCAGGCAGGATTATTACGATGAAATTGGAAAACCTGAGATAAAAAATCCACAGGATTTTATGAAAGCTCTGGAAGAATTAAAAGCCAAACATCCGGATAAAATCCCTTTTTACGGTGGAGATGGAAGTTTCCTTAGTGGTCCTGGACCGTTGACAACTCATTTTGGTATAGAACCTTATTATAAGGTGGACGATACTCTCAAAATGCAATACAAGGATCCTAAATATCTTGACATGCTAAAATGGATGAATCAAATGGCAAGCAACGGTTTACTCACAAAAGAGTCTTTTGTTGATAATACCGAGATCTCTATCGGCAAGACAAAACAAGGTCTGCCTATATCATATACATGGACTATAGGTGAGACTGGCAAAATACCTAGTGATAATCCTAAAACTACGTATCAGCCAATGGCTCCATGGGATTCTTATAAACAGGTGAGATATGGTACTGGTTGGTATGCTGTTGGAATCACAAAAAAATGCAAAAATCCCGCTCGCGCTATTCGTTTCCTTGAGTATGCCAATTCGGAAGCAGGATGGAAAGCTTTTAACTGGGGAGTTGAAGGAGATAAATATAGTGGAGACCCGGTAAACGGCCCTCATTATAAAGTGATCGATGGCAAGCCAACTTATTTTAAGGAATATATGGATGCTAAACTTGCCGACTGGGCTGGTTTGGAACGTAAAAATGGGTTGGGTGCCTATTCCATGTTTGTATTGGATTATGAAGCTAATTACATTGCAACGTGGAATCCTGACGATCCCTTGATGAAAAAGATGAACGAGATATATGCCCCGAAGGTCGTTTATACGCCTGAGTATGATATAGTTGTTCCGGGCGGAAGCGATGAGTCGGTTATAGATCAGAAGATAGATGATTTAATCAAGGAATATACAGTAAAAATTGTATTCGCAAAGAGTCAGAATGAAGTTACTAGCCTTTATAATGAGTTTGTAAATACTTGTGAAAAGGCGGGGGCTTCCAAACTTGAAAAGTTTTACACTGAAACTTGGAAAGCCAAGCTATCAAAAAATAATTAACACAAAGTATCTAAGATACATGATATAATGGGAGAGGTATATGAGCTTCTCCATTATATCATGTATTGAATGATTTATATGGGGAGGGAGATAAAATGAATTTAATTCCGCAAGGACCAGCCAGTTCTTATGATTATTGGTGTACTTGGAATACTCAGTATACATCACTTTCATCTTTTGCCGGTGGGGAAGAAGGTGTAGTTCAAGTAAGAAATAATCTCAATGAAAAGTTATTATTCGATTCGCCTGGAATTATAAGTAAATATTTCAATAAATGCAGAAATGATTTATATGTGGTTTTCGATGACGGTTGGGATGTTGATTACAATCAGAATCCTGGTAAAAATATAAGCGCTTTTGGGTCATGCAAATTATCTGAAAAGAGATTTCCCAGCTGTAATGGGAATCCTGCAGAAAGGCTTAAAAAACTTGATACTATGGTAAAATCTCTTGGATGGAAAGGTGCAGGCCTATGGATTTCCGCGCAGGCCGAGGGGGAAAAACGGGGGGCCGAATTCGATATATCTTACCTTGAAAAATATTGGCGTGAAAGAGCTAAATGGTGTAACTATGCAGGAATAAACTATTGGAAGGTAGATTGGGGCATACATGCTCATGACATGGAGTTTCGAAGAATGCTTACAAAGATTGCCAAAGAAGAAGCTCCATTATTGAAAGTGGAGCATGCCTATTGTATGGGGCCTTTTAACTCTCCGGATACTAAGGACGGTAGGTTTTCATCATCGGGAGATTGGCTTAACAAAAACGTCGATGTACTTAGTTTTAGCGATATATTGAGAACTTATGATGTAACATCGGAATTATCGGCGGCTTCCACGATAGACAGAGTATCTGAACTTCTGTCTAATCAAAAGATGGAATCTGGATGTGACGGCATACTTAATGTCGAAGATGAATTATATTTAGGCGCTGCTCTCGGATGCATTGTTGGCGTTATGAGGCATCCTATTTGGAATGAAAGTATAATCCCTGATGAAGGCAACAGAAGGCTTAGAATTGATGAGATAGTTCGTACAGTAAGATGGCATAGAATTGCACCGCCATATGGAGTTTGGATGAATAAATTCCATAAATCCAAAGAAATATTATGCGATAACTGGTTTTTTGATAAAACATATGATTGGGCAGGCGTAGAATTTAAATCTGAGAATCAGAGTGCTCCGATGGCAATTAGCCGTGGCATGGATATTCCAGAAGTAATTGCTCCCAATGATAAGCCTTTTGTAGTTGCATCGAAAAATCCGATTAGCGGCGCTGTATCTATAGCTACGATACCGAGGACGTATTTAGGAAGAGGCTTAACAATACCATCTGCCGATATAACTATCGAAGTAGACGGTATAAATACAATTATAGGTATTTTTGGCGAATACAGAAGTTTAACAATTGATTTTTCAGAATCAGTAGAAGGTATGGATGTATGGGCGCAGGATCTTTCAACTGATGAGGCTCTAAAAATTACCGACAGGATTCACATGGACGGCCATCATATTACTCTTGATGGAAAGACAATAAAGGAAATTGGAACTCTTGGTGCCACTCCTGGGGATTTTTCCTACCCTGGTTTGGCATTAGTGTTAAAAAAGTAATATTTAAAGCTTAATTATTCCTGGGAAAGAAATGCAGAAGCATGCTTTAGCTTATCTTGTTTGACATGTTATTATCTGATTATTATAAATGTGGAATTAGTTTAATTTTCAACTTAAACAATGGAGTATTTATTATACTCTGTATATCATGAAATTTTGGCCAATGGAGGAATGGCTTATGTATAGTATTCTAATTGCTGAAGATGAGGATATCATTAGAAAGGGTTTGATAAAAATGATAAGTAAAATGAGATTGCCAATCGATATTTTCTATGAGGCAAGAAATGGCCGGGAAGCGTTGGAATATGTATATAAATTTTCTCCTAGTATTGTAATTACCGATATAAAAATGCCGGTTATGGATGGCCTTGATTTAATAGGACAGATAAGAAAATTCAATACAAATATAAAATCAATAATCTTAAGCGGTTATAATGAGTTTTCATTTGCTCAGAAAGCTATAGGTCTTAATGTAAATGAATATCTCTTGAAGCCTATAGGGAAAGATGAATTATATAATGTCATGGTAAAAGTAATAAACCAGCTCAAAATAGAGGAAGAAGAGACGAGACAGAAAGCTATAAAAGACATAAAAATTAAAGAATATCAGTCAATTGTGCTTAAGGAAATACTTGATGGACAAAATGATGCGCAGTTTACCAATATAGTAATAGCAGATGCTGGAATTACTTTTGCAAAACAAGGTTTTTGTGTTATAGCAATGTATTGCAGTCAGAAAAGTGATCTTGCGAAAAACTATTTTGTGAGGTACATTGGACGTTATATATGCTGTATATATATAAATAAGTACAATAATATAATATGCCTTGTAAATATAAATAAAGAAGAGCTAAATGGGGTAGTATCTGCCATATCAAACGGAGTAGATTCTTTTGGAAGCGATGCAAGTTTAGGCATAAGCGATTGGTCTAAAGACGTAAAAATGCTTCACGGACTAGCTTTACATGCTGAAGAGGCTCTAGATTTCAGGATGGTCGATGACAAAAGACGGATATTTTCATATATTGAAATAAAGAAATGCAAAACACAGCAACTATCATTGGATGTTTATTTTCAGGAAATTTCCAATGCTATAAAGGTTAAAAATTTCATGGGATTATCAAGCAGCATTGATAGCTTATTTTGTTTTTTTAAAAAATCCAATGCTATACCTCAAGTAATTAAGGATTCGATCGAAAAATTGTTGCTGAGCAATATGACTGCCGCTGGCAGAAATATATTTGATATTCCGATTGAGGCAACCAGACTCTTTAAAATATGCAGTTCAATTTCTGATTATAAGATTAGCATTAAACAAATCATATTAAAGATATGGGAGAACAAAGGGGATAATGATCAAATTAATTCAGGCAATAAAATTAGGATTGCAATAAAATATATAGAAAAAAATTATGAGAAGGATTTGAGCTTACAGGAGGTTGCGGATTATGTAAATTTAAATCCTTCTTACTTAAGTTGTATTTTTAAAAAAACGACAGGATTAAACTATAGGGATTTCCTTAATAAAGTCAGAGTAGAGAAGTCCAAGGTTCTTCTTATCCAGCCGAAATATAAAGTTTATGAAATAGCAGAAAAAGTCGGCTTCATCGATACAAATTACTATTATAGGGTTTTTAAAAAGTATACTGGAATTACGCCCAACCAGTATCGTTATAATTTATCTAATATATAGCAGAGGAAGAATATGAGTTTAAAAAGTAAATTGACTTTATCATATATAATAATTCTATCGATACCTGTTCTTATAAGCGGAGTATTACTGTACAATAATATGGTAAAATCTATAGAACATGAAACTCTTGTTATAAATGAACAGAGACTTTATGATGAGAAAGTAAGAATAAATAATCAGATTGATCAAGTAGAAAAAATCGGATATGAAATTTCAACGAATAATGTATTGAAAAAGTTTTTTACAAATAAATATTATACTGATTCTCAATTAATACTTGCCATGAATAATAATATACTGCCTTTTATTTCATGGATAGAAGCGGCAAAGAATCCATATATTAATAAATTTAGATTTTTTACTTATAATGAAAGCATACCGGAAAGCCAATCTTTTTACTGGGCGAAGGATTATGAAAAAGAGAAATGGTTTAAAAATATAAAGTCCCAACTAAGTCATAAAAATTCTTATTGGGAAGATGTGCATCCGGCAAGGCTGTATAAATATTCACCATTTAAAGGTGGACTAGTTTTTTCACTATTTTATCCAATGAATATAGATGACAAGGATAATACCACTTATATAGAAATCGAAATAGATGTTAATACTTTAATCGATTCCTCTGTTTATGTCGATCAGCCTGGAAATACCATTGCTATAATACAGGGCAAGAACATTATATATAGCGATAATCCAATATTATACAAGAAAATTTTGAATACTTGCAAAAATAAATTACAATCACTTAGTTCCGGTAAAAATTTGCGTGTTGCTTTGGATAGAAATAATTATTTGATAAATATAGAAAGAATCAACTTTCCCGGGACTTATTTTATAAGCGCCATCCCAATATCTGAAATTTCCAAGCCATTAGTGCGGTCGCGAAATATTTTTATCTTTATTTTTACCGCAGGTACTATTATACTTTCCGGTCTATCTTATTTATCCGCACATTTACTTCTAAAAGAATTAAAAATAGTTCTCAAAGCTGTACAAAAAATAGAACATGGAGAATTCAACATATCCATTAATGTTAAAGGAAAAGATGAAATAACTGAAATAGCTGAAAACATAAATATGATGGCTGCCAAAATTAATGATTTAATCAATGTAGTCTATAAAGCTCAAATTGCGCAAAAGGATATGGCACTTGCCGTGCTTCAAAAACAAATAAACCCTCATTTCATTTATAATACATTAGAGACTTTAAAGATGATGGCAGAGATAAAAGATGAGGAAGAAATATCAGATGGATTGACTGCATTAGGTAAACTGATGAGATATAATTTTTCATTGGGCAAAGAGCTTAGCACGTTGGGGATGGAGGTTGACAATGCAAAAGATTATATAAAAATTCAGAATTTAATGCTGAATAATTCTTTGCATGTGCGTTATGATATTGCCCACGAATTTGAAGCATGCAAAATACCCTGCCTTACGCTACAACCATTAATTGAGAATTGTATTGTTCACGGGCTTAAGGGTAAAGGTGGCGATCTCGATATTAAAGTAATTATTCGAAGTATTGATGGCTGCTTATGGTGTGAAATAGATGATGATGGAGTAGGAATTGATCAACAGCGTCTTGCTGATATTAATAAGAAACTTGATACTGAAGCCATTAATGACACTATAGCCGCACCCAAAGATGGATTAGCCTTGGCAAATATTAATCAAAGAATAAAACTATATTTTGGCAAAGAATACGGACTGGAATTGCGCAGCAGAGCAAATGGAGGAATTGCTGCCATAGTTAAGCTTCCTATTACTTTTTGATAACTTTTCTGAGAATAAACTTTTTTGTAAGTATAATTTTTTATATATTACAGGACTGTTTTAGAGTGGGAAACATAAAGAAATATATTGAGGAGTGTATAAAATGAAAGTTGATAGGCCACATGAGTTTTGTGATGGTATGGATATTTCGGAAACACTTAGGAATGCTGTTGATAAATGCTGCAAATTTAAGACCGGTAAAATAATTTTACCGAGGGGAAAATATATTTTTAAAGATGAAAAATCCATAAGAGATTTTAAAAATCTTATGATAGGGAATATAAATCCTGATACAAAATGGGGAAGATGCGGCATCCCTTTTAACAGAGCAGTTTCATTTAAAAATTGTGACAATCTTGTAATAGACGGTCAGGGTTCTACAATAATATTTGAAGGGCTTATTCAGCCGTTTGAATTTATAAACTGCAGCAATGTGCTGATAAAAAATATTTCGATTGATTGGAACCGTCCTATGTTTTCGGAAGGAAGAGTTCTTAATAATGAAAATGATACAATAAAAGCTAAAATTTTTGATAATTATTTTATTAATGGTGGCGAACCTGTATGGTCTTTCCAGGATTATGATCCTGCAACTAGGAGATTCGGGGTATTTTGCCCTTTCTGCCGCGGAACATCGATGGAACTTATAGCTCCTCAGGTTGTTCGCTTTAAATTTCCGGATTCTGGCAGGGTTCAAATAGGTTCTTATTTGATGTTTAGGCATATTGGCAATTATCGCCCGGCATTATATTTCTTTAATTGTACCAATGTAAATGTAGAGAACGTGACCATTAATGCAAACCCCGGCATGGGTATAATAGGCCACAGCAGCAAAGATTTCATATTTAGAAAGTTAAAAGTTATACCGCGAGACGAAAGGATAATGTCAGTAAATACCGATGCTGCACATTTTATAAGTTGTACTGGCACAATTGACTTTGAGGATTGCTATTTTCAGGGTATGGGAGATGATGCAGTCAATGTTCACAGTTTCTATTTTTCTGTAAAAAAGCGGTTTGATGATCGTACCATATTGGCTACTATAGAAGCTGTAACTCAGGATTGTCTTTTCGACAGTCCATCTGCAGGTGATTGTGTAGAATTTATAAGAAGGGATACACTTTTGCCATATGCTTCCGGGAAAATTAAGTTCGTCGAAACAGATCCCGAAGATTGGAGTTGTACAATTCGTTTTTCTCAACCGTTGCCTGAATCGTTTGATAACACTGACTTGATCTCTAATGTGTCAAGAACTGCTAAACTCCGATTCGTTAGATGCCTGGTAAAGAATATACGTGCCAGAGGACTTCTTATACAGACCCGAGGAGTAATTGTCAAAGATTGTACATTTGACCACTGTACAGGTACAGGCATACACATAGATACCGCAACAGGATGGTTCGAATCCATGGGTGCAAGGGATATAGTAATCCGCGATAATAGGTTTATTGGATGTGGATATGGTCCTGGAACATATAAAAGAACTTCTGGAATTAGCGTATTAACTGAGTGTGAAATTCCAGTTGCAGGTGTGCATAGGAACATTACCATTAAAAATAATTATATTAAAGGACCAGGGGATACAGGAATTTATATTAGTTGCACAGATGGAGCAGTTATCTGCAAAAATAATATCGAAGAAGTTAAGAATGCGATAAAAATCCAATATTCAAATAATATTAAATTGTATGAAAATCGAACTGACAGATAGTTGATTGTGATTGAATAGAAAATTATAATATATTTAGTAGTTTAATAAAAGAATGAAGGGATAATTAAAGTTAATAAAAGGGGATAGACAAAAATAAATATAAAGAATTGAAAGGGGAGAAATGAATATGAAGAATTTATCGCCTTACTTAGGTGCGGCATATTATCCTGAAGACTGGCCGTTTGAGGAAATCGACCGGGATATATCAATGATGAAAAAGGCAGGCATAAATGTGGTAAGGATAGGGGAATTCGCATGGAGCCGTATGGAGCCAGAGGAGGGTGTCTATGATTTTAAGTGGCTGCATAATGTGGTAGATAAATTATCTGCGGCGGACATTGCTGTTATTATGTGCACTCCGACGTGTACCCCGCCGGTGTGGCTTACGGAAAAGCATCCCGAAGTTCTGGTGGTGCATGATGATGGTACGAGAGAGCAGCATGGGGCAAGAAGACATGCTTGTCCTAACAATCCTGTATACAGGCAATATTGCATAAAAATAGTTACCAGGCTTGCCGAAGAGTTTGGAAGGGATAAAAACGTCATCGGCTGGCAGATTGATAATGAAATGTATCCGGCGCAGAAGCGCGGCTGCTGCTGTCCTGTGTGTCACAAAAAGTTCATAGATGCCATGCGCCGGCAGTTCAAAACCATAGATGACTTAAACAGGATATGGGGTACGGACTTATGGAGCCAGACATATAAGTCCTTTGAGCAATTACCTATTCCACGTTCCGATACGTGGCACCATCCTTCACTGCTTACGGCCTGGATGAATTTTCAATCTGATTCATACGTAGAATTTACAAAAACTCAGAGCGATATATTGCAGAAACTTACAAATCAGCCTGTAGGCACTGATATGATGCCCGTAAATGGCGTCAATTATTATAAAATGAGCCAGGTATTAAATGTAATGCAGTTTAATCATTACAATGATATGGAAAATCTATGGCAGGCTGCTTTCTGGATGGATTTTATAAGGCCTTTAAAGCAGTCGCCTTTCTGGAATACCGAAACGCAGACATGCTGGAACGGTTCGACTTCTGCAAACGGATATAAAAAGAAGGGGTTCTGCGTTGTGAATTCATGGCTGCCCATAGCATTAGGAGGAGAGGCCAACCTGTACTGGCTCTGGCGTGCGCACTGGAGCGGTCAGGAACTCATGCACGGTTCCGTTATTTCAAGTTCCGGTAGGCCCCTTCACATATTTGACGAAGTAAAAGAGGTATCGGAAGGTTTTAAAAAAGCAGGGGAGTTTTTGAATAATACCCGTCCTGTTAAATCGGGATTTGCCATACACTTTTCAGGTTATGCATGGTGGCTATTCGAATTTCAGCCTATGGTAAACGGGTTCAAATATGCGGATAAAATTATCAATAAAGTTTATAAGCCTTTAATCGAATCTCAGATTCGGCCTGATATCATAGATCCCGCATCTTCGCTTGACGGTTACAGGGTTTTGCTGTCTCCATTCTTGCCGACGCTTGAAGAAGGCGGCCTGATTGAACGCATAAAGAAATGGGTATATAATGGTGGCATATGGATCGTAGGGCCGATGTCCGATATCCGGACCATCGATGCAACGAAGTACGCTAAGGCACCGTTTGGTTATTTAGAGAATCTATGCAATATTTATTGCAAATATCAAATACCGGGGGATCCTGAGGACTTTACTATTCAATGGGAGGATGGGCATAAATCTGACGGCTCCGTATGGTATGACGGTTTTGAAACACGCGGGGCAAAATCTATAGCCGACTATACTGAAGGGCCGCTGTCAGGGCTTTCTGCGATAGCAAAATGTGATATCGGCAAGGGTCAGGTCATAATCCTTGGAACTTTGCCTGTGCGGGAAGATCTTAAGTCTTTAGCTTTGAATGCATCAAAAAAAGCGGATATCATTCCTGTAGCAGCGTCCGAAAATGTACTCGCAGTGCCGAGAAGTGGCCAGGCGGGATCGGGAATGGTGATTCTTGAGCTTGAGAATCGCACCGGCAAGTTAAGCCTGAAAAGTGCCATGAGAGATCTCATAACCGGTAAATTATATAATGGAGATATAGACATACCTCCGTATTCCGTAATGGTATTAAAAGATGTATAAATACATCAATACTCTTTAAATAATTTTAATGCACAGGATATATATTTTATATTTGAAGAATATTATTTCAATCGCATTGCTTTTTCCATAATATTTTTCAAATAATCTTTATACATCCTAATGTACCTGTAAAGAATATAAAAACAAGGAGCGGAAGAAATTTTATGAAGTATGTAATAGGGATAGACGGCGGCGGGACGAAAAGCGTCATAAATATTGCCGATCTTAACGGTAAGATAATTTCGAGAGGCCTTGGAGGCCCCACAAATATTAAGTCCGCATCCTTAGATGAGGTCCATACTGTATTAAAGGAATTGATGGAGAATGCCGTATCAAAATCGGGGCTTCTAATCGATGATTGCGCCTCCGTCTGCATCGGCACGGCGGGCGTTCATGAGTTAAAGGGGGAGTCGGATGTTGCGGCATTGATAAAGTCCATTGGCATAAAAGGCAATGTTATTGTTACAAATGATGCGGAAATAGTTCTGGCTGCGGAAAGCAAAGATGTCGAGGGCGTTGTTCTGATTGCCGGTACCGGCTCTATTGCATACGGTATCGATAGGTACAGAAAAAGATACAGGTCAGGAGGATGGGGGCATATACTCGGCGATGAAGGAAGCGGCTATTATATAGGGCTTGAGGGAATTAAAGCAGCCCTTAAGTGCTATGACGGAAGAGAGCCGTATACGGAGCTTCTGCCCATGCTCGAACAGGAAATGGGTGTTTTAAATGTGGAGGGCATGGTCGATAGAATATATAAAAAAGATTTAAAGAAGTCCGAGATAGCCTACTACTCCAAAACAGTCAATAAAGCCTTTGAAAATGGCGATAAAAAAGCTGAAGAGATATTGCAAAATTCATCAAGTGAATTATTCATGCTGGTCGATGCAGTGATAAAAGCGATGAAATATGAAAATGTAAGTACGACTGTCGTGGTAAACGGAAGTGTAATAGTTAAAAATAATTTTATATTTAATAGTTTCACAAATTTAGCAAAGGATAAATATCCCCTTATAAACATAAAAAAACTAAGCAAAGAGGCTGCATACGGAGCTTCAAGGATAGCCCTCAAAGCTCTAAAGATCCAATGATTGCTTAAAGGAATCCGCGACTGCGCGCAGCTCTTTGAAATAATTATGGATTATTTCAGAAGGTTTGAGCCGATGGATCAGGTATGCCCGCCATCTTAAAAGAATAGTTTATTTTTCTTGGGGGAGCCTGCTTTTACCATCGCCGTGGCATGAACCGCCCTTACCTAAATGTCCCATTCCGAACATCATTAAAACCATGCCTATTGGACATGCCAATGATGCAAGAAGTGGAAGCACGGTTCCTCCCTTTATATTTAAAAGCGGCAATGCAAATATTACAACCAAAGGCAGCAGACAGCATGCCATCATCATTAAGCCGTGCTTTAACATACCGCCATGCCTGCTGGTATTTTTAGAATTATTATTTTCCATATCCTTATCCTCCAATCATATATTAGATAATCCGGCTAAAATATAAAAGCCGGTAAAAAACTCATCTTTCCATTCATATATATAATAGAATATAAATGTGATGTTTTTATGGAGATACAGAAATTTCGCATTCAAACCCCAAATCTTTTTTACAACTCTCTTTCCGTGATATTTTTCAAATAATTTGGATGCACACGGCGTATATTTTATATTTTTCCTGCATATTATCGTATATCTAAAGCTATATAGAAAAAATAAAAAGCTTTATGGGGATCTTAAGAAGAGCTTATAAGGGGGATTCATATTGGAAGATACAATGGGTATAAGCGATTTTGAACTGTATCTATTTAAAGAAGGGACAAATCGCTACGCTTATCGCCTGTTCGGTGCCCATTTTCAAAATATCGGCGGGATTTATGGAGTAAGATTTTCAGTCTGGGCACCAAATGCAATAAGCGTAAGCGTCGTCGGAGATTTCAACGGTTGGGATGGCGGCAGGAATCCGATGGCAAGAATACGCAATACCGGAGTATGGGTTGCTTTTATTCCGAAAGTAAAAGAATACGATATTTACAAGTACCAGATACGGACAGCCGATGGGGAAACATTTTTAAAAAGTGATCCGTACGCGTTTTATTGTGAAAATCGTCCGCACACGGCGTCAAAAGTAGTAAGGCTTCAGGGATATGACTGGAAAGATGCTAAATGGCAGAATAAAAAAAAGGAAAAGGACAACTACGGCAATCCTATGCTCATATACGAAGTGCACTTGGGCTCCTGGAACAGGAAAAAGGATGGTGAGTTTCTTACATATCGTGAAATGGCCAAAGAACTTGTAGATTATGTATCCGATATGGGATATACCCATATAGAATTGCTTCCGCTATCGGAACATCCCTTTGACGGTTCATGGGGATATCAGGTTACAGGCTATTTCGCCATAACGAGCAGATTTGGTACGCCTTATGATTTTATGTACTTTGTGGATAGGTGCCATCAAAAGGGTATAGGGGTAATACTCGACTGGGTTCCGTCCCATTTTGCAAAAGATGCCCACGGCCTTGTGAAGTTTGACGGCAAGGCATTATACGAATTCGAGGATCCGCTGCAAAGCGAACAGAAGCAGTGGGGCACCCTTAATTTCAACTATGGAAGAAAGGAAGTTGCAGCCTTTTTAATATCCAATGCCATATTCTGGATGGATGTGTACCATGTGGACGGGTTGAGAGTCGATGCTGTAAGCTCCATGCTTTATCTGGATTTCGGCAAAAGAGAAGGGGAATGGGTCCCGAACAGATATGGGGGCAGAGAAAATTTACATGCGGTTAAGTTTTTGAAAAACCTTAATGATGCCGTTTCAAAGGAATTTAAAAATGCCCTGATGATTGCGGAGGAATCTTCAACATGGCCAAATGTCACCGGCCCTACATATCTTGGAGGTTTAGGCTTTAGCTATAAATGGAATATGGGGTGGATGAATGATATTTTAAGTTATATGTCCACAGATCCGATATTCCGTAAATGGAAACATAATAACCTCACATTTTCTATGACATATGCATTTTCTGAGAAATATATACTTCCCCTTTCCCATGATGAAGTTGTGCACGGCAAAAAGTCTCTCCTTAATAAAATGTATGGGGATTATAAGCAGAAATTCGCAGGCTTAAGAACGCTGTACGGATTTATGATGGCGCATCCCGGCAAAAAGCTGCTATTTATGGGCGGGGAATTCGGGCAGTTTATCGAATGGAGGTTTGACACCAAGCTTGATTGGAACTTATTGGGGTTTGAGATGCATTCAAAGATCCGCGAATATGTGAGGGACCTCAATCATTTTTACTTGAATGAGAGCTCTCTTTGGGAAAGGGACAACGGATGGGACGGGTTTAAATGGATAGAGCCGAATGATTTTGAACAGAGCGTTATCTCGTTTATAAGAATAGGAAACGACCCTAAGAATATATTGATAGCCGTGTGCAATTTCACACCGGTAAAAAGAGAGAATTATCGTATCGGCGTTATATATCCGGGAGAGTATTGTGAAGCTTTAAGCAGCGATGATGTAAAATACGGAGGCTCCGGCAAAATAGATAGATCGAATATTATAGCCCAAAGTATACCCTGCCATGGGATGCGATATTCCATTAGCATTAAAATTCCCCCTGTATCAGCGGTATTTTTTAAACCCTTAAAGCTGTATGATGATTTATCCCTGAAATACAACGATGAAGCACAGCTGAAATCATAAACAGGGATAAAAGACCATGACAATAAGGAGGAATTATAGAAATGAGGCCAAAGGAATGTATAGCGATGCTTCTTGCAGGCGGCCAGGGAAACAGGCTTGGAGTTTTAACTAAAAATTTAGCCAAACCGGCCGTTCCCTTTGGGGGTAAATACCGTATCATAGATTTTACATTAAGCAACTGTGCAAACTCCGGCATAGATACCGTCGGCGTGCTGACACAGTACAGACCTCATAAACTGAATTCATATATAAGTACCGGCAGGCCCTGGGGATTTGACAGGCTGAACGGCGGTTCTTTTGTCCTTCCCCCATTTGTAAAGGGAAGCATTGGGGAATGGTACAAGGGAACAGCCGATGCGATATATCAAAACATCGAATTTGTCGAGCAATACAGCCCGCAATTTTTGCTTGTTTTGTCAGGAGATCACATATATAAGATGGATTATAATGCAATGCTTGAAAGCCATAAGGCAAATAATGCCGATGTGACCATCGCCGTCAAGAATGTGTCATTGGAGGATGCGGGCAGGTATGGGATCATGAATGCCGATAAAAACGGAAGGATATTCGAGTTTCAGGAGAAGCCGAAAGTCCCTAAGAGCAATAAAGCATCTATGGGGATATATATATTTAACTGGAAGGTATTAAAAGAATATCTGCTGGAGGATGGAAATGATAAAACTTCCGAACATGATTTCGGCAAGAATATAATACCTAAAATGCTGAGGTGCGGTCAGGCGGCGTTTATGTATCCTTTCGAGGGATACTGGAAAGATGTGGGGACCATAAGGAGTCTCTGGGAGGCCAATATGGACTTGCTTAAGGATCCTCCCATGTTTAATCTGTATGACCATTCATGGCCGATATATTGCAGGAATCACGGAGAACCTCCCCATTATATTGCATCCTGCGCTGATGCCAAAAATTGCATAATGACTGAGGGAAGCATTTTATATGGAAGCGTAATGAATTCGGTTGTTTCGACAGGTGTATTTATAGATGAGGGAACAAGAATAGTGGATTCGGTGATAATGCCTTATGTAAAGGTAGGCAAGGGCGCTGTTATTTTCAACAGCATAATTGCAGAGAAGGCATATATAAATGACAATTGCATAATAGGGCATGCCAATAAACTTCGAGGCAGTTTTCCGGAAATAACGGTTATAGGGGCAAACATGCAGATACCTGCCGGTGCAAGAGTGGGCGCAGATATTGATGAATGCGGCATATAACGAAAGGATGATTTTATATTTGAAGAATATTTATACATCTATAACGAAAGGATGTGTATTTTATGAATGCGGTTGGAATTATATATGCCATCGATGAAGGCATTGAACTTGGAGATATAACAAGGGAAAGAGCCGTAGCCTCAGTACCCGTAGGAGGCAGGTACAGGATGATAGATTTTGTCCTGTCGAACATGGTAAACTCGGGTATTCAGAGCGTAGGCATAATAATACAGAATCATTATAATTCTCTTTTAGTGCATCTCGGCTCGGGAAAGGAATGGGATTTGGATAGAAAGCGTGGAGGGCTTTTTATGTTTCCTCCTTATGCGAGCAACGGCAGAAACGGCTGGCATAATGGGAGCACCGATGCCCTGCAAAGCATAAGGAGGCTGCTCAAAAAGACAAAAAATAAATATGTGATTATTTCAGGAAGCAATGTCATATGCAACATGTTATATAATGATGCAATGAATTTCCATATTTCAAAGGGAGCGGATGTTACTGCCATTTATAAAGAAGACAAAAAATTTACGGCGGAT
>ENA-UOOI01001784-UOOI01001784.1-fermentation-metagenome-genome-assembly--contig:-NODE-1784-length-20874-cov-20.418896_pt1 | contig 20874 bp, 17 predicted proteins | sample MGYA00245779_ERZ724027 | MGnify/ENA primary metagenome ERZ724027 (study PRJEB28704, sample SAMN03018318) | fermentation metagenome | biome: anthropogenic terrestrial biome; feature: soil...
TAGGTATCTTTTAGATATTTTAATTCATCTCCAATAGGTCTGTTCAATATGCTAAACGTAGCTTCTCCATTAACAAATTTATCTCCAACACTGCTTCGTTTTTCAAAAATAGCGGGATATATTCCCTTTTTTTCTAATACAATAGCACAGGACAATCCTGACATTCCAGCCCCCATAATTGCAACTTCCACACCAAACACCTCTTAAGATTCATATATTTTTTATATCTATATTTGTTATTCCCATTTAATAAATATCATATTCTTGTATAAATTTTTACCTTTAAATCTAAAGGTAAATTTTCCTATATATATAATTTGTATTTTATACATAAGTATAACTACAAACAGAAAAAATAATTAATATATATTTTAAATTTGGAGGGATTTATATTGGAAAATACACATGATTTTCATTCACCTACAGTAAATCTCATTGGAATTGGCTCCATCAAGGATTTGACATTAGAACTAATGCCTTACAAACTAAGTAAAGCTTTGATTATTACAGATAAAAATATGATAAAACTGGGCTATGTGGAAACAATAGAAAAAATATTAAAAAGTCTATTTATATCTTATGATATATTTGATGGTATTTTACATCCAGATTGTACTATTTCATTTGTGGAAGATGCCCTTACCTATTTCAAAAAGGGAATTAATATATTAAAACGAAGTTACCATATTATAGTATCTATAGGAGGCGGAACCAACCATGATTGTGCAAAAGCTGTAGCCACTATAGCAACAAACGGTGGTTCAATAGAGGATTATGAAGGATATCAAAAACTGAAAAATCCTGCACTACCAGTAATATCAATAAATACTACCTCTGGTTCGGGATCTGAAATATCTAATTTTGCTATCATAAAGGACGATAGCAGAAAAGTAAAAATGACCATAGGAGATCCTAAAATGATGCCCACTATATCTGTAAACGATCCTATGTTCATGTCAACTATGCCCCCAGATGCAACTGCCAGTTCAGGCATGGACGTTTTAACCCATTCAATAGAAGGGATTTGTATCCACCGAAGCTTCACCTATTACTGACAGCTTGGCAATTAAGTCTATGAGATTAGTTTTTAAATATTTAAAAAGGGCCTACGAAAATGGAAACGATCTAGAGGCCAGAGAACAAATGATGTTTGCCAGTGTTATGGCAGGAATGGTTTTTAACAATGCAGGACTTGGATATGTTCACTCCATGTCTCATCAATTGGGAGCACTTTATAATGAAACTCACGGAACTTGTAATGGAATTTTACTGCCTCATGTACTAGAATTTAATTCTCCCTCAATACCTGATGAAAGAATTTTTCATATCAATGATATTATAGGACTAGAATCAGAAACAAAAAAAGATGCAGTTAATAACATTAAGCACAGCATCCAAAACCTTTGTGAAGATATCAAACTTCCAAATCATCTAAGTTCTATTGGATTTAATGAAAATGATTTGGAATTCATGTCTAAAAATGCTCAAAAAGATATATGTTCCCTCACAAATCCACGGAAGGGAACAATAGAAGATATAATAAATATTTTTAAAGCTGCTATTTGAAAATGCTTAAAAAGTAAACAATAAACATTTCATAAGAAAAAGGGCTTTTGAGAGCCCTAATTCTTTATTCTACACTATTCTCTTAAAATCTTTAAAAGTTCCTCTTTATTTTTAGGTATAATACTATTTGAATATATTTTATTACTATCGCTTAAAGCCTCAAAAACTTCAAGGACAAAGGGCTTTTGGAGATAACATTCCTCTATCAATTTATCGTCTGAAAAGATTTCATAGGGTGTTCCCTCTTTAACTATTTCTCCACTTTTCATGGCAAAAACGTAATCTGACCAGGAATATGCAAGTTCCACATCATGAGTTGATAGTATAATAGTAATACCTTTTTCATTAATATAGTTGAATATGTTGATAATCTGTTTTGCATGTTTAGGATCAAGACTTGAAGTAGGTTCATCAAAAACTATTATTTCTGGGTTCATAACAAGTATATCCGCAATTGAAACCCTTTTTTTCTGTCCATAACTCAAAAAGTGTACAGCTTTTTCCCTATGGTCATACATACCTATATTCTTTAAAGCAGTATCCACCTTTTTTCTAACTTCACTTTCTGAGAGTTTCAAATTCATAGCGCCAAAAGAAACTTCCTGATATACACTTGCTGAAAATAATTGATTTTCTGGATCTTGAAAAACAATTCCAATATTTTTTCTTAATTGCAATAAAGACTTTTGATTATACCTTATCTTATTTCCTTTATATATCAAACTGCCTTCTGTTGGTCTTAAAACCCCATTAAAATTTAAAAATAACGTTGATTTCCCAGATCCATTAACCCCTACAAAGGATATTTTTTTTCCTTTTTCTATTTTTAAATTTATATTGTTTAAAGCTTTAGTACCATCTGGATACTGAAAACTTAAATTTTTTGTTTCCAGTATGTATCTGCTCATACAATCCCCCCAAAAATATGCTTGTTAAAGCTTATATATATCGCTATGAATTGTAGAATTATTATTATTAAAATATTCTTATATGAAACTTTATAACTATTCTCTATTAAATTTATTTCGCCATTATAACATCTTGATTCCATTGCAGTATAAATATCTTGTGAACGTTTATAAGAACTTATAAATAAACAGCTAATTAATTTTCCAAGGGAATTATAGCCAGACTTTACTGTTGAATATCCTAACCTTGAATTTTGTGAAATAAAAATCATATTAGCTGTATCTAATAATACAAAAATAAATCTATATATAAGTCCCATTAATTCAACAAATAATTTAGGTACCTTTAACCTCTTAAGTACCATCAATACTTCAAAGATAGGTGTTGACAGTGCAAGAAAGTATAAGCATGAAACCGCAGCAAGAGCCTTTAAAAATATTTTTGAGGACACTTCAATACTTTCTGTTGTACATCCAAACTTAATATTTAATATTGCAAAGCTAAACAATACATTTTTGCTATTTCCTACTACATTTATAGCTATAGTAATAACTCCAATAACCAAAAAAAACATAGGAATCAACATCAATTCCATATAGTGTCTGACTGGTATTTTGCCCTTAAGAATAGTTATACTTCCCATAAACACTGTAATTATCACTGAATACACTACATTATTTAATGCTATACATAATATCATCGTAAAAATACTAAATATGAACTTTTCCATAGGATTATTATTTCTTAACTTAGATGTATAAGCCAGTTTGTCTATGGAAATCATAATTTATCTTTTTCCACTCTCTTAGACTTACCTTTTAAATATCCCAGATAATAACATACTATTCCTGAACCAATAGCTGCCTGTAATGCAAATAAAAGACTTTCTATTTCACCACTTGGTGGCTCCCATACTGAAGAAAACCAGGGCTTATAATTTTTATCAATTTGAGTAATTGCCTTTTCCGCCTTATCATCCGAACCTGCAAATTCGGCATTTTTCATAAATACTAATGGAATAACTGCTATCAATATCACAAGAAAAGCCAATATTAAGTTTTTCTTAAATATATTATTAGTTTTATTTTCTATACTCATTTTATTATACCTCCTTTGATATTACATCCAACTGTACAAGTTCTTCCTTATTATAATTATTTAAAAGGTTAAAAACTATAACAGTTAATATTCCCTCACTTATTGCAAGAGGGATTTGAGTTATAGCAAATATGCCCATAAACTTAGTCACAGAAAATAGTACTCCTCCTGTTGCATCAGGAAATGCCAACCCAAGTTGAATCGAGGTTATAACATATGTCATTAAATCTCCCAGCATAGCAGCGGTGAATACAGCTATTGAAGGAGATACATTCATTTTTTTCAATAACTTGTACAAAAAATAAGATACCAAGGGTCCAATTACTGCCATGGAAAAAGTATTAGCTCCAAGAGTAGTTAATCCTCCATGTGCAAGAAGCAATGCCTGAAATATAAGAACTATGAGACCTAAAACACTCATAACTGCAGGTCCAAAAAGTATGGCTCCAAGTCCTACTCCAGTTGGATGGGAACAGCTTCCAGTAACAGATGGAATTTTTAAAGCAGATAAAACAAAAGCAAATGCACCTGCCATAGCTATCAACATTTTTATTCTAGGGTTTACCCTTATCTTTTCTCTTATAGAAAACAACCCCACTAAAACAAAAGGTATACATAGGACTCCCCATGCTATACACCACTTTACAGGAAGAAATCCTTCCATAATATGCATGGCAAATACACTTCCAGGCATAAATAATAATACAAGAAAAATTCCCAATGAAATTTGATACTTTTTTGACATAGATAAAATCCTCCCGTTTCAAAATTTTTAAATATTATTACAGAAAAAATAAATAATCCTTCTAAACAAAAGCACTAAAAGGACAAGACAAAAAATCATACTCATTCATAAGGAATTTAATAAGTACATTTCATTCTTTGACACCCCCTATCACTCGTAGAGACCATGGTCAAAAATATAGGCAGGTCTTCTGACTCAAGAATCATAACTTAAATACTCCTTCCCTGTTTCCAAGTGGTTTAATGTATTTAAATTCATCTAATACAGCTACGGGATAGTCCAGGAATTTCACCTGATTCCCTTTTAATTAATCAATAAACTTTGATTAAACCTATATTCTACTATTAAATTTTACTATTATTGTATATATAACACTATAAGCATATCATTATTAATCTATAAAATCAATGAATACAATTATACTTCAAAATAATCTATAAAAAATATTTAGTGGATATTTAGATAAAATAAGACAGGATAATAATACAAAACAAATATTTTGTTCCATTTTATTATAATACATTTTGTAAAAACATGCAAACATTACATAAAATATTTGTACTTTTAAGCTTATATGTGAATTTTTTATCTTAATATAGTATAATTATGTATAAATATACTAATTAATTTAAATTATATTAAATATATATTATCATAATAATACAAAATATTTGTTTTGTTCTAAATAAAATATTACAATATTTACAGAACAAATTTTTACTAAAGACAATTTATCCTGGTAAATATCTTAAATATATTTTTCTAAAACTCCTAACTATTATAGTTGAAATTTTAGAAAACATAAAATCATCCGATAAAATAATAGATATATAATTTCAATTCATATCATATATCAGGTAAATTCATATTTGTAGTCACATTATCAATATCCCAACGTTGCTATCCCGATTGTCTTCTTTACAATAGAGGACAAATTTGCTATGTACTTGGATAAGTTTTTCTAAAGTTCAGATAGAAATGATCATTTCTCCATGACAAAATCTACCTGAACTTTAAAAGAACTCGATTTTTAAATTGACCACAAAAATTATATTAAAATTTAATGGAGGTATCATAGAAATATGACTAAAAATGTTAGCGATAATCACATTTATGGTGATATAAGTTCACTAAAAATAGAAGATGTTATAGATATCAAACTACTTCAAAAATTTCAGGATAACTTTGCAGAGAGCATGAATATTGCCAGTGTAACTGTAGATATGAACGGGAACCCTGTAACAAAACCAAGTTCTTATACAAACTTTTGTTTACTTACTCAATCTACTAACATAGGTAATAATCGCTGTGCTGAATCTCATAGGAAAAGTGGCATAGAAGCAGCTAAAACTGGAAGACCCCATGTTTACACTTGCCATGCAGGATTAATAGATTTTGCTGTTCCCATATTAATAGAGGGTATACAGATAGGTTCCATCTTAGGAGGTCAAATTTTAACTTCTTCTCCAGAGAAATCAACATATAAAAATACTGCAAAAGAAATAGGGGTTGATGAGACTAGGTATCTACAAGCTGTAAATGAAGTTAATATTATTAGTGAAAAAAATATAAGAGCAGCTGCAGAAGTGCTGTATATTATTTCAAATGCACTCTCCAGAATTGGATATCAGGAACTAAGGCTTAGAAATACCTCTGAAATACTTTTTGACAACTTAAATCAAGTTTCTGCAATTATGGAAGAATTATCTGCATCTTCAATAAACGTTACAGATAACCAGCATGTATTAAATAAAGAAATTATCAATATTAAAAATATATCTCTGGAAATAAATTCTATATTGGATGGAATAAAGTCCATAGCAGATCAAACTAAAATGCTTGGATTAAATGCTGCCATAGAAGCAGCAAGAGCAGGTGATTCTGGAAGAGGTTTTGGAGTAGTTGCCACAGAAATAAGAAAATTATCTCAAAGTTCCAAGGATACAGCTATAAAAATATCTGAACTTACCAGTAAAATTCAAAACTCTGTGGAAAAAACTGTAGAATCTTCTAATTCCACTTTAAATACCACACAACAACAAACTTCTGCTATTCAGGAAACCAATGCAAACCTGCAAGAAATTACATCAATTGCAGATCACCTTAATAAATTGACATCCTAATTTGTAGTAAATACTTAACATTTACACTAAAGTTGATTATATAAATTCTCTACAAACTTATAAAAATTTGACACTAAATATTGATTTTTTCATATTATGATGATATTATATACATACATAGACATAAAATTACAAAAAATAAATAAATTTTGATAAAATACAAAAGTGGGTACAATGAAGAATTCCATTTATTTGGGCATCTCGGGAATTCAGAGTTAGTGATGCAACCGACCAATTAAAACTAGTTAATCTTTAATTAACTAGTTTTAATTGGTCTTTTTTATTGAATTATAAAATATTTATCATTAATATGAGGGGGGAATACAATTGCTAAAAAAATTTAACAGCATATCAGTCAAGCTATCTTCTATAATAATTATATTTACATTACTGTTTATTATAATAGTATCTGTAAGTTCTAATTACATAGTAAAGAATACCTTTTATAAAAATAACCTTAACGAAATAAAACTAAAAGCCGACACCATTAACAATAATATAGAAGATTTGAAACAAAAATCTTTAAATGCCTGTGATTGGCTTGAAAATTCATCCAGACTTATAGAAGCTTTCACTACACAGAACAGAAATTCTGCATTAGAATTAGGAAAACTAGCATTAAAATCTTTTGGCATAGATTATTTAGTAGTAACAGACAAAGAAGGCAACGTTTTTATACGCGCTCATGAACCGGACAAATATGGAGATAACATATCAAATCAAGTAAACATAAGAAAAGCCTTACAGGGTGTAAAATCTGTAGGAATTGAAAATGGGACTGTTGTAAAATACTCCATAAGAGCTGGAATACCCTTAAAAGATAAAAATGGAAATATAATAGGTGCGGTATCCCTAGGATATGTTCTTTCTAATGAAGAATTTATTGATAAGCAAAAAAAGTTATTCGGATATGATTTCACCATTTTTTTCGGCAATAAAAGAATTGCCACTACCATAACAGATAATAAAGGAAAAAGAATTGAAAATACTACAATAAAAAATACTGCTGTAACAGATAGTGTATTAAATAATGGTAAAACTTATTATGGCAAATGTATAATTGATAACAAAAATTACATTGGAGGATATGAACCAATTATTGACGTAAACGGAAAATCTTCAGGTATGATTTTTATTGGAGAAAAAAATGACTTTATAAATAATTTGGTTAACAAACTTATATACAACCAAGTTATTGTATTACTAATTTGTGGAATATTTTTAATTATATGTGTACTGGCATTTATTAAATTTTTAATTACTAATAAAATTTCACACCTTACCTCAAGTTTTAAAGAGATATCAGAGGGTACTGGAGATTTAACCAAAAGAATTCCAATAACTTCACAGGATGAAATCGGTGAATTATCTATGTATTTCAATAAATTTATGGATAGTGTACACAATATGATAAAAACTATGGTGAAACAAATTAACAATGTAAATAATGCTGTTTCCATTACAAATAATAATATAGTTACATTAGCTAAAAATTTATTTGAAACATCTAAAAACCTAGAACAGCTATCAGCTGGCATGGAAGAAACATCTGCTTCAACACAGGAGATAAATGCTAATACAACTGAAATAAGTACTGTAATAGATAAAATCAACTCAAAAACTCACGATGCTTCAATATCAGTTAAAGAAATCAGCAGAAAAGCAAATTCACTAAAAGAAAATGCAGAATTATCCCGCTCTAGTGCAAATAATATTAAAAAAGAAATAGATAAGGCTGTTACTGATGCAATCATAAAATCAAAAAAAGTTGATAAAATAAAGGAATTGGCAGATTCCATTTTAAATATATCATCTCAAACTAATTTATTGGCATTAAACGCAGCTATAGAAGCAGCCAGAGCTGGTGAATCTGGCAAAGGTTTCTCGGTAGTAGCAGAACAAATAAGAACATTAGCTGAAAATTCCAAAGATACTGTAAATGAAATACAGGATATAATTAAAATCGTATTTGAAGCTGTTAACAGTTTATCTGAAAATTCCACCAAATCATTAAATTTTATAGATGAGCAATTAGTAAAAGGCTATGAAGAACTCGTAGGAATCGGTGAAAGCTATAATAAAGATTCAAATTTTACAGAAAATTTAGTGACAGATTTAAATTTTACGTCAGAAGAACTTTTATCATTTATAAAGGGTATTTCTGATACTGTAGAAAACATTTCCAAAGCCAGCCAACAAGGCTCCTATGAAATTAGCAATATTTCAGAAAAAATATCAGTTATAAGTAACGGTGCAAATGAAATAAAAATGGAAACAAAAATAATAAAAGAAAGTTCAGATAAACTAAATAATATTGCTTCAAAATTTATCATATAATTATTGTAAAAATAAACCTAAATAAGGAGCTCTCTTCTGAGCTCCTATAATTTAATCTTCTATGTCAACTTCATATATTAATCCATTTTAATAAGGATTTTATAAGTTAAAAACTTTACTTTATCATACTTATGGACGGATGTTGATGTACCTTATATTAATACAAATCTTAATCTACACCAACATTAATACATTTAAAATAACTTTTCATTATAATTTCCACTTCTAAAATTTAGTTCTCAACATATTTTTATCTCTTATTTAACTTCTAATAACTTTTTATTTACATCTTCCCAATTAATAAGATTCCACCAATTATTAACAAAATCTGCTCTCTTATTTTGATACTTCAAATAATAAGCATGTTCCCATACGTCAACTACAAGTATAGGTGTACTGCCCCATTGGGTTAAATTCTGATGTTTTTCAATCTGCAATATCTCTAACTTATTAAATATATTATTCCATACAAGAGCACACCAACCAGAACCTTCTACTGCAACAGCTGCTTTTGTAAATTGATCTTTAAATGCTTTAAAACTTCCAAAAGATTCATTAATCTTTTCAGATACTTCACCTGAAGGAGCGCCTCCGCCATTTGGCTTCATATTTTCCCAAAAAATCTTATGTAGTATGTGACCACTGCCGTGAAAAGCCAATTCTTTTTCCCAATGCTTAACAAATGAATAATCTCCATTTTCTCTTGCTTCCTTAAGTTTAGCCTCAGCTGTATTTAGACCATCTACATATCCTTTATGATGTATATCGTGATGTAATCTTACTGTTTGCTCATCGTAATATGGTTCCAATGCATTATAATCATAAGGCAATTCTGGTAAAACGTGACTCATTTTTAATTTCCCCTTTCCATGTTAAAGTATTATTTTATAATAATATTTTATAACAACTAAAGATTATTGTCAACACTATTATATACATAATTAGCCAAAAAAATCATATATTTTTAAATTCAGATATATTTATAATTCAGTAAATATATTAAAAACTCCAGCTTAAAATCTAAACTGGAGTTTCTATTATCAATAATAGTTTTTATGATTTTGAAAATAAAGTATGAATCTTAAAAACTTCATATTATTTTAAACCCTGCTCATAAGCTTCAACCATTTTCTTAACCATGTTTCCACCTATAGAACCAGCTTCTCTAGAAGTAAGATCTCCATTGTAACCATTTTTTAAATTTACTCCTACTTCTTTTGCTGATTCCATTTTAAATTGATTTAAAGCATCTCTCGCTTCTGGTACTACTAATTTATTACTGTTATATGCCACAACGAACACTCCTTTTTATAGTAATATTTACTGCTTACATTTAAAGTTTGTACATTTCTACAAAAAATACTCTAGGTAATTGGATGAATATGTGGAAGAATATTTGTGTAAATAAATTATATACCTTTTTTAAAATTTTTATCATAATATCGTAAACAGGATTAAAAAAATATTCAGATCCAACCCTGTCCATAGAAAATGTTATAAAGGATATGGTGGCGGCTTTGGACAAAGAAGGAAAATTAGAGAATGTATCTATACGCTTAATGGCCTTAGAAACTTATCTGTCAAGTGAACTATTAAGAGATGCTTGCAAAAAATCCTTTATAACATTAGAAAATATATATGCTGAAAAACTGATTGAAAGCGGATTTTCCAAAGAAACTGCCAGAGAATTGGGTATGGTAATTCAATTAATGATCGAAGGAGCAATAACCACAGCAGTCACCAAAAAATATACTTCTCCACTTTTAGCAGTAAGCAGACAAATTAACATTTTAATAAAAACATTATATTTAACTGATAGATCATTTAATGAAATAATTTTTATACAAAATATATAGACCAGTCTAAAGAAAGAGATGTGAAACTAATGAAGAAGAAAAAATTCAATATAAAAACTATACGATATCCTTTATCTTAAGAATGCAATAGAAATAACAAAATCTAAAATAGATTATTTATCTATACTACTATCAACCATGGACTTCTCAATGATTGTATTGGTACCCCATTATTTATAGGTCTTATGACAAGCGGTAAAAATAATTATCTCAACAGTACTGATCCTTCAACTGTTGCCCATGTTCAAATTGAAGGACTATATAATGGATTCAGCTACTCAATAACTGCAGCAGCTATAATTATTGCTTCTCTGTCATTACTGCGTAAAACAAAAAATTAAAATATTATGGCAATATTATACATTCTTTACAAAACCTTATTTATTTTCTGATTGTTGACAGCATTTTTTACATTTTCCATAAAATTTGAAGCGCCTATTTTTTATATGAAAATTATATTTACTACAAATTTGATTTTCTAGTTCTACTAATAGATTATCACAAAGATCTATAACACCTCCACATTGAGAGCATATTAAATGATGATGAACCCGGGTATCATCACTACTTAAATGCAATTGCCGGTGCTCTAATATAACCTCCATAACTTGTTGACGCTGCTTCGTATACTTATATCTAGCTCTTTGAAATTTCTCTTTTAAATTTTTGTTATATTGAAATTCATCTTTCATAAAAACAATTCTCTCCAAAAGCATAATTGTCAAATATATTGGCAAGTATTTTTTCCGCTTCTTTTTCCGTAATTGGTTTTGGTGCAAACCCAATAGTCACATCACTTATTACCATATTTGCAATACCTATTAACTCTTCTCTCTTAATTCCTAATTCTTTTATAGATTTAACTCCAATTTTTTGGGAAAATTCTCTTATGCCAGAAGCCACTTTTTCTCCTATCTCTTCATCTGTTTCTTCACCTAAAAACTTCAACCCCATAGCTTCTCCTATGATTTTAACTCTATCTGATTCAAATTTTGAAGCATATTTCATCACTTCCGGTTCTGCCAGTGCACAGGCAATTCCATGTACTACATGAAATTTTGCACCAATAGAATGGGCAATAGAATGTCCAAGATGAACTAAAGCATCATTAAATGCAATTCCTGCAAAATTACTTGCTATAAGAAGATCACTTCTTGCATCTAAATCATTTCCATTCTCTACACAAACAGGTAGACTCTTTACAACCTTTTTGATTGCATCAATAGCCAAAACATCAGAATGAGGATTGGGTTCTTTTGCGGTAAGTGCTTCCACCGCATGAGAAAATGCATCCATTCCAGTTGCTATGGTATATTTCCTGGGTACCGTAAGTGTAAGTTCTGGATCTAAAATTGCAAGAGTCTGTGTTGCAATAACAGAATTTTTATTATTATTTTCTGTATCTGTAATAACCCCTATGGATGTATTTTCACTTCCTGTGCCCGCAGTGGTTGCCACCATCACAAGCGGAAGCCCTTTATTATAAAAGGGATTACCAAAATATTTTGAAACAGGAAGCTCATTATTAAACAATACATTTATTCCCTTGGCTGCATCCATGGAACTTCCCCCACCTACTGCTACAATACCATCTATTTTTTCATCTTTGGCCAATTGTCCTCCTTCATTAATTATATAATCCGGCGGATCTTCTATTACCTTATCATATACAATATATTCAATATTTGAAGTCTCAAGAATTTTCTTTACCTTATCTAAAACACCTGACTTAGATACTCCTTCATCTGTTACAACCATAATTTTTTTACATACCAGTTTATTTATTTCCTTCCCTAAACTATTTATTGCTCCTATCCCATAAATCACTGGATTTGTTATTGAATACTTACTCATTTTATATTTCCTCCTTAATTTTTATAGATTATATGCTGCTAAAAACCCACTTTCTACAGCTTTTCTGATTCTTCCAGGTTTTTTTGAATCTCCCAGAAGTTCTACAATTTTAAAATTTGTATTCAATTCATCTTTTAAATAAGTATTAGATTGTGTTCCCAGAGATATTACTATATAATCGAAGTCATATTTCTTAATTGAGCCTTCATTTACAACTTCAAATTCTGCAATATTTTCAAAAATTCTTGATAACTTATGGTCTGTATACTGTTTTATATTCAATTTCATTAATTTTTCTTGAATATCTATAAGATTCTGAAAAAATAACCCTGGTCCAATGTCTTCTGCCATCTCAAATATTGTCACTTCATTTCCCATAGATGCTAATAAATGTGCTGTTTCAAGTCCTGTCATTCCCGAGCCAACTACACTTACTTTCTTATTATAGATTTTCACACTGCCAGTCAATATTTCTGTAGTAGAAAATACATTTTTCCCATTAATACCTTCAATGGATTTTGGCATTATCGGAGTGGAACCTTCTGCTATAAAGACTGCATATGGATTCAACTCCTTTATTTCATCTATTGTTGGTTTTTTATTTAATCTTATTTCTATACCTAAATCATTACACTGCTTTTTATAATAATCTATAAGCCATGTAATTTTATCTTTCTCAGGTGGTTTATTGGCATATTCCAATTGGCCTCCAATTTGGCTTTTCTGTTCGAACAGAACTGGTTTGAATTTTCTAAGAGCAAGTACTCTTCCAGCTTCAAGACCCGAAGGCCCGGCCCCTATAATCACAACAATTCTTCCATTTCCATTTTCTTTAAAATTTGAATATTTAAGTTCATCCCCTGCCTGTATGTTAACGGCACACTGCATAGGTATTCCTGTCATATCTGATGACATAAGTGATTCCATACAGGTTAGGCAGGATATACATTTTCTTATTTTGTCTGTATCCCCCTGTCTTGTTTTATTAACCCACTCAGGGTCTGCTACATGTTGTCTTGCAGATCCTACAAAATCGCATATGCCCTCTGCAATCATGTTGTCTGCATAGGCTGGATCCCTTATAACTGCAGTAGAAAATACAGGAATACTAACCTCTTTTTTAACTGATGCAGCTAAGTTTTTTTTCCATCCCTGTTTAAAGGAAGATGGCTCCCAGGCTGTGTTCATAGTTTCATATATACCAGCACTGACATCAATAGCATCTATGCCAAGCTTCTCCAGATATTTAACAATTTCAATTCCATCTTTTAGTTCTATTCCCTTCTCTTGAATATTGGCAAACCTTAAAAATTCATCCACAGACAAACGGACAATTAAAGGATATTCTTTTCCACACTTTTCTCTAATTCCAAGTATTATTTCTTCAAGAAATCTAACCCTGTTTTCAAAACTTCCTCCATACTTGTCACTTCTTTTGTTTGTATAGGGACTTAAAAACTGATTTATTAAATACCCGTGGGCAGCATGCAGTTCCACACCATCAATTCCAGCTTTTTTTGCTCTTACTGCGGCATTTATAAAATCCTGTACCAACTCTTCTGCTTCTTCTGTAGTCATAGCCCTTACCGGCTGATGAACACATTTACATTCAATGGCACTTGGTGCCAACATAGGTTTATTACCATTTACTGCTGAAACTCCCTGTCTCCCTGGATGATAGAGTTCCACAAAAATTTTCGATCCGTACTTATGGATTTCTTCCACTAATTTTTTATATCCAGGTATATGCATATCTTTTGAAAGAAACAAATTTCGGCTATTCGCCCTGCCATTTTCGCCATTCACACTTACAACTTCAGTAATTATAAGACCTACTCCACCTTTTGCCCTTTCTGCATAAAAGGCAATATCTTTTTCAGATACCGTTCCATCTTCATTGGCATAAAAATTCCCCATAGGTTCCATGACAACTCTATTTTTTATTTCCAGAGAACCAATTTTCTCTGTTTTAAATAAATTTTCATACATGACAATTTCCTCCTAGTTAAATATTTATTTCATATGCTATATTTTAAAGCAAAACCTATGCCAGTATACATTGCACTTTTACTTATAAAACATATAATTGCAATCTATAGTTTAAATATATCTGATAAATATATTTTATATAATTCATTGTTTGAAACAAAAAAACTTGTGATTTTCAACACAAGTCTTTTGTAATAACTAATATTATTCAATTTTCTATTAATGAATATGTATCATTATAATATACCAATAATTAAATAACACAATTAACTGTATTATACTGATACAACAATTCCGTTATATTAGTTGAATGTATTGATAAGATACATCTTCTTCAAGTTATTTTTAGGATAAGGTCAATTACTTTCTTATCAAGTAATTTTTTTTATCTAAATCCATTAGATTTTTATTTTGTATTTGTGAATTTTTCTATATAATGTAGCTCTGGTTATACCAAGTAATCTTGCCGATTTTGAAATATTATTATTGCATTTTTTTAAGGTTTGCTCTATATTATCCATCTCCATACTATTTAAAGATTTTAAACACACATTATCACTTTCTTCTTCAGCATGATCTTCCAATTTAATACACTTTGATATTTTTACAGGAAGATCCTCTATCCCTATACAGGAGTCTTCTAAATTATTTAATACCGATATAACCATATTTTCTAATTCTCTCACATTACCAGGCCATTTATATTCATATAAGGCTTTTATAAATTTATCAGTAACTTTTATATTTTTATACTCACAAATATCATCTGCATATTTATCCAGAAATTTATAAAATAATTCTTCTATATCTTTTCCCCTTTCTCTTAAAGGAGGAATATCAATATTAATGCCTGATATTCTATAATATAAGTCTTCTCTGAAATTGCCTTTCTCCACTTCTAATAATAAATTTTTATTAGTGGCTGCAATAACACGTACATCTAACTCTATGATTTCATTACTGCCAAGCGGAGTAACCGTTTTTTCCTGAAGTATTCTCAATAAATTTGCCTGTAACTCCATGGGCATGTCCCCAATTTCATCGAGAAAAATAGTACCCTTTTGAGCTAATTGAAACTTACCAATCTGTCCTTCTTTTTTCGCTCCAGTAAAAGCACCTTTTGCATATCCAAAAAGCTCGCTTTGAATAAGCTCTCTTGGCAATGCACCACAGTTAACTGCTATAAATGGTTCATTACATCGTTTTCCATAATTATGAATTGCCTGTGCGAAAAGTTCTTTTCCGGTGCCACTTTCCCCATTGATAAAAACGATCATATCATTACAAGCAGCTCTTTTAGCCTTTTTAATCTCTTTCTCCATTTTACTACAATTATATTTTATATCTTCAAATCTATATTTGGCCTTATGATAATTTTTATTATTTTTTACAGGTTGTTCAATAATACCCACATAGCCTGAATGATAATTATCTGATGACAAAATTTTGCTCAATTTAAGGTATGTTTTATTCTTATTTCTATCTTCAAGTATGATATTTTTTACATTAATCCCCACATCCATTTTATCATTTTTAATATACTTTTTATCGAGTACCTGGGAAAGAGACCTTCCTATACTATCTTTTGTGGATACACCCAACATTTCAACTGCATTTTCATTAATATGATTGATGCATCCATCATTGCCCAGAAATAACATGGCTCGAGGATTCTTTTTCATGGATTCTTTTAAAAACCAATAATTTTGATTATATATATCATTAGTATTATATAATTTAAATTTCATTTCAATTAATCTTGCAGTAGAAGTTATTAAACTGGTTATCAAAGGTGTATGCTTACTGATATCCATATTAGAGATATTAAGTACCGCTACGATATCACTATCTTTATTAAAAATAGGAATTGAGGAGCAACACCAATTATGCATATTTGCCTTATAGTGTTCATAATAAGTAACTTGGGTAACTCTCTTTTCAACAGCACATATGCTGGCTGCATTTGTACCAATATATTTTTCTTCAAAGGAGGCTCCTTTTACCGCATTGATTTTTTCAGCAATAGCCATCATTTTTTTATTGCCTCCCATGTCAATATTTATACCATCTTCATTTCCCAACATAGCAATAAATCCTAGAGGTTTTATGACCTCATATAAATTTTTCATAAATGGTTCTGCTATTTTAAAGAGTAAATTATTTTTTTCCTGCTCCAGTATATCCCTTAAGTCATAAATTATACTACCACTATTCCTTTTTAGGGGATCAACCTGAGAATTTATACATCGTTCCCAAGAAGCAGCAATATCATTTCTCAATATATGTCTATCAACTATCTTATTTTCCAGTAGATCAAGCCATACCTTTTCATTCTTATATAATGTATTGTTATCAAATGAAGTAACATAATTATCCATAAGGAATTCTCCTTTCACAAAATAATTTCTTCACCATAATAAAAAATCCACAATGCTATACTTTTCTCAAAGTATAGCATTGTGGATTTTTGATGTCAATTATATAAAGAATATTCACAAAATATCAATAATTTCATATTATATTATATAAAGAACTTATCCATTGGGTATCAGTGCTCATCCTCACACTTTGAAGAAGATGAGGTATTAGCAATGGCAGCCTTCAGATAAATTATATCAACTTCCTGCTAAAGTACAGGCATTAATGTAAACGTATGCTTAAATATTTATTTACTAGGAGTATCCAAATATAAAATCATTATAAGGGGGTATATTTATGATAGGCTTAGATTCTATAGAGGAAAAACAAACAGAAAACAATAATGATATAATACAGCCACCTGAAAGTTCAGATAAAGTTACCGATACTATGCCTGAAGATGACATCCCACCTATAGTATTAATTTTATGTACAGCTATCCCTATGATTATATTAATTATATTATTTATATAAAACTTCATCAGGTTCTTTTTTATTAATAACATGAACCTGGTTTATATCTTTTTTATTAAATTCATCTACCTGTTTTTTATACTCTTTAATAGCTTTTTTATCAATTTGACACTTTTTAAGGTATTTCTAAATTCATTGAAATAGATATATCAAAAGTATTAATACCACTGTTGAAAAGTTTTTTAAAATCCATAAAATTGTAAAAAATAAGCACTCTAAATGACGAGTTCCTATTTTTATACAACATTATTTTAAAGGGGTATAAACTTATACTATCCCATGGCAGTTGCATTTGGATTTTAAGTGTCCTGCAACTACAGACACTCCTTTGGTAATTACCATTACTTTCTTTATTATATGTAAACACACATTATTTTTCATTTCCTCTAAGGTTATTTCCTTAGGACACTTATAATTATATATAGTATTTATTACATTTTAATGCCATATCGTTTAACTATTTGTAACAAATTTCATTATTTTATGAACAAAAATATTTTTCCTATCTCTTTTTTCTCCATATTCTTTTTTCTTGTCTTCTGGAAACTACATGAGGAATATAGCCTCTAAGAACTATAATTTCTAAAGCTGGCTCTCCAGTATATCCATTGTCCGCACAAAGGTTTTGGTGATTTTTAGCTGTAGGTTCTGGACGCTCTGTAACTATAGAGTTCAGTACTTTTTCTCAAAACTTATCTGTTATCTCCCATGATTGCTTTTGTATCATTTGTAGAACTCTCCCTATCTCCTTTTCTTTATTATCGTATCATATCAGAAACTATTTAGGGATAAGCTCTTATTTTATACCGACAATATTACAGTAGCTTATTAAAAGAAGCCTATGCCCTTCTACAGGTATTCCAGTGTACTAATAAAAGGGATTGAATATTAGTAAGTAAGAGTCTGATCTTGGGGATCTTACATTTGTTAATAAAATATTTAATATAAATCAGTAAATTTCTCTTGGAATTAAGAGGAATTTTGATATACTAATTTTCCATGCAATAAAATCTAACAAAAATCTGTGTAAGAACATGATATTTTCCATTAAATTTAAGAAGATAATTATGTATAATAAGAAAATATAGCTTTCTTTTTTCTAAACATTAAATGGATTGTAAAAAATCAGAATCTAAGTTTAAAAGTAGAGATAAATAAGCATGGGATAGTTTATAAAATTATTTTTAGAAATAGTAATATTCAAATAATGAAATATAATAATTGGAAGCAATGAAACATTCCTTTTTATTTGGGCACTCTAGGAATTTGGAGCTAATAGTGCAACCGGCCAATAGAATTTGTTAGTTTGAACAAATTTTATTGGCTTTTATTCCCAACATTGTAAAAGTGATTTACGTTAAAAACATAGTGAGCTTTAAGTACTATGTCAAATAATAAATTAATACTATATATTAGAAGAATTAACAGCAGATAACTGCTTAAAATTATTAAGGTAGGTGGAATTAATGTATGAAGAAAATAAGATATAAAATTTTATTAACATTTTTAATTACTTCCTCGTTATTCATCATATTTACCGGAAGCTACAATATAATGAAACTTATTCAGTTAAATAAAAATGAAATATCAACTTTACATGAAACATTATTTGATGGTTATGATAAAATGATAAAAAGTGAAGTTGAAACAGCAATAAGCGTGATAAATACATATTATAATTTGTATAAAGAAGGAAGAGTCAGTGAAAAAGAAGCACAGGAAGAAGCTAAGAAAGCCATTAAAAATTTGAGATATAATAAAGATGGTTACTTTTGGATTGATAATGTAAATGGAATACTTGAAGCACATCCTATACAACCCGAACAAGAGGGAAAAAATCGAATTAACATTAAAGATCCAAATGGTGTTGAACTAATAAAAGAAATCATACGTGCATCTGTAAATAATAAAAATTCTGGATATACAAATTTTATGTGGGCTAAACCACAGGAAACCGGAACTAACAAAGTAACTCCTAAAAGAGCTTATTCTAAGTTGTTCAAGCCTTGGAATTGGATTATAAGTACGGGGAATTATGTTGACGATATCAATTTGGCTGTTGATTCAAAGGAATCAGAGCTTAATGGTAATTTAAATAGAAGCACAACCATTACAATTATTTTCAACATTATTTTATTAATTATAATATTTTTAATTTCCATGATTCTAAGTAAAAGAATATCTGATCCTATTGTTAAATTAGTAGAAGCTTTTAAAAAAGATGAAAATGGTCAAATTAGAATACAGAAAATCGAATTAAATTCTAAGGATGAAATTGGTTTATTAGCTAATACATTAAACGAGATGTCATCACAAGTTAAAACTTTCATCGATGGAGTTATTTTAGAATCCAAAAGTGTTCACAGCAGTATTAACGTTGTTAATGAAGATTTATACTCTTTAAATTCACAAATACAGGAAATATCAGTGATAATTAAAGACTTATCTACAACTTCTGAAAAAACATCATCATCAACAGAAGAAATAAATACTATTTCAGGAGAAATAGAGCTTGCAGTGGAAAATATAGCTAATAAAGCACAAGAGGGAGCTGTATCAGCAGATAAAATACATGCTAAAGCAATTGCATTAAAAGAAAATTCCATAATACTTCAAGATGAAGCAAATGATACATGTTTAAAAATTAAAGATACAATGGATAAAGCATTAGATAAAATAAAAGAAGTGGAAAAAATTAAAATTTTAACTAGTGCAATTTCTGACATATCTTCTCAAACTAACTTGTTAGCTTTAAATGCAAGTATTGAATCTGCAAGAGCAGGAGAAGCAGGAAAGGGTTTTGCAGTTGTAGCAGAAGAAATAAGAAAATTAGCAGAAAATTCTCAAATAACTGTAAATGAAATACAGAATACTATCGATATAGTATTTGAAGCTGTAAATAATCTTACAAATATTTCTAAAGATACTTTGACATATATTGAAACAAAAGTTTTGGAAAATTATAAGAATTCAGTTTCAATTGGAGAAAATTACGATAAGGATGCGTTATATATTAATAATCTAATATCAGATTTAAGTGCAACTTCAGAACAACTTCTGGCATCTATAAAGACTGTATCAGAATCAATTAATGAAATAGCAAGTGCAAATAATGAAGGAACAACAAAAACAAATAAGGTTGCAGATAAAATATCAAAAATAGAAAATAATGCAAGTGGTGTAAAAAATGAAACGAATAATTTAAAAGAGAGCGTTGAACATTTAAATAACCTTATGTTAAAATTTAAATTAAATTAACATAAGTTCCAAAATTTCATGTTATCTATGGTTAATTTTATCATAAGCGAAATGCAAAAAAGTATACTTATTAATGAATTTCATTTTATTTCAAATTACTTCAATTAAGCTAAAATAGTGTGTTTGTATAACTTTAATGATAGTTTTTTAGGAAGAAAGCTGTATGCAGTTAAACCTGAAACTATATTAACTTAAAGTGGTGGAATCAATAAAAGAAATTCCTGTACACTTGCCATTTCTAAACTTT
>ENA-UOOI01001785-UOOI01001785.1-fermentation-metagenome-genome-assembly--contig:-NODE-1785-length-20833-cov-32.341611_pt1 | contig 20833 bp, 21 predicted proteins | sample MGYA00245779_ERZ724027 | MGnify/ENA primary metagenome ERZ724027 (study PRJEB28704, sample SAMN03018318) | fermentation metagenome | biome: anthropogenic terrestrial biome; feature: soil...
TATATGAGCAGCAGAATTTTAACCAGCCGCTCTATGAAGAAACACTTTACTATTTGAGGCCGTAACTTAAAAATTTTATTACGGCTTTGTCTTATTTTTTAGCCCTCATGGACTTTTCATATGCTTATTGACAATCTAAAAATTGCTCAATGGAGTGTTTATATATGATTTTATTCTTCAGTAAACCTTCCAATTTAGAGCCTTATTTTCGTAAATTTGCATACAGGAACCATGCCCGCAAAAGCCCGGCAGAACTGGTGACCATGCCTGAAATCCAGCTATTGTACCAACCGATGGCCCTGTTTCCCATACAGATGCTTCCATACCAATATTACCAGATAATACGGGGAAAGTTTCTTATGCCAAGCGCCTATTTCTTATATAATTTTTTCATGTCGGAATATCCGTTCCCGGAAGCTCAATATACCGAGCCCCAGTTCAAAGAAAAACTCTTTGAAGAAAAAGGGGAATACACGCAATAAAAACGGCTGCCTTAGTATGAAATCAACATATTCACCAATTTAAGAAGGATTTTACTATTTTTTAGCGAAAGTTCCTATGAGAAATAGAAATTTGAAATTCAATTGCTTATATCTGCGCACGTCATTTTTAATTTAACAGTGAACTGATTATAGTATTAATCTCTAAATGGCGGGAGGTCTATATGCTGAAATTAAGGGATCTAAAGAAATATTTTCTCCTTGATTTATCAGTTGTTTTGCTCTTTACGTGCTTTGCCTCAGGCGCTCCGGCTGCTTTGGCCGATCCGCTTTCAAATATGCAAAAAGAGTTAAACGGAATCTCAACCGAGCAAAAAAAGGTGCTCGAGAAACTTTTTGCAATGTCAAATAACATAGAGGAAATGGCCATAGAGCAAAAGCAATATGCTGATAATATAAAATTGCTCGGCAATGAGGTGGACAGGCTCAAAGAGGCAATTTCAAGCGGACAAAAGGACTATGACAGGAAACTTGACGTCTTAAGAGAGGTGCTTCAAATCTACCAAAAAAAAGGCCCGGGCACTTATCTTGAAATAATTCTTGATTCAAAAGATTTGAATACTCTCCTCTGGAGGATAAACACCATGCAGGACCTGTCCTTGAATACGGGCAAACTTTTAAAGTCCTTAGAGCAGACAAGCAGAGGCCTGTCCGAGAAAAAGTCCGTGCTTGATGAAAAGATCAAACGCATAAAATCCGATGGCGACAAACTAAATGAATCCCTAAACAGAGAAATCAAGCTAAAGGAAGATATGGAAAATTATCTGCAATCTTTAAGCGAGCAGGAAGGCTATTACAATGAAAAGCTTAAAGACATGGCCAAAGCATGGGAAAATCTAAAACTTTTGTTTTCCAATGCAGGCAGCGAATTTGCAAGGATCCTAAAAGAGGGCAGCATACCTTATGATGCTGTAAAGATCGACTTCACGCATGAAGGTATCAAAGGGACTATAGATGAAGAAACATTCAATAAAATAATCTCTTCAAGCCCTACACTTTCCAAGATGAAATTTAGTTTTCATGCAGGTGAAGTCAAAATAACCGTCCCGGAGAGCGATCTTGTATTAAACGGTACATTTCTCCTTGCCGAAGACGGCAAACTCAAGTTTGAAGCACATGACGGAAGTTTTTGCGGCATGCTTCTTGATAAAAACACTGTAAAAGAATTGTTCAGAGATAAAGATATAGTAATCGATATCAAATCTCTGTTAAACAGCAATTTGGACAAATTCGAAATACTGGACGGAGCTTTGAAATTTACAATCAGCCCAGGTATGTGATCGTCCAATGATTAACCAGGAGGAACTTGAAATGATTGAAGCACGGGAAGTCTGCCTGAAATATGCCGACGGCACGGAAGCTTTAAAAAATGTCAATGTCAAGATTGAAAACGGCGATATTGTATATGTCACAGGGCCCAGCGGTTCGGGAAAAACAAGCCTCTTGAAACTTTTTATGGGAATTGAGTATCCAACTTCAGGCTCATTGACAGTGCTTGGCCAACCAATATCAAAAGGTCAAACTTCAGGAATAAATAAACTAAGAAGAACGATCGGGCCTGTATTTCAGCAATTCCGCCTGATCAAGGGCAGGACAGCTCTGGAGAATGTGATGCTGGGAATGCGTTTTTTAGATTTTAATAAAGATGAAATCATGGAGAATTCCAAAGCCTCGCTTAAAAATGTTGGGCTTGAAGACAAAATCTCCTCGCTCGTTGAAAACCTATCCTGGGGAGAGTGCCAAAGAGTTGCAATAGCGCGGGCACTTGCCAGGAAACCTGCTTTGATACTGGCCGACGAGCCGACAGGCAATTTAGACAGGGATAATGCAGTAAGGATACTGCATCTTTTGACCGGTCTTAAAGATAAGAAAACGACTGTAATAATAACAACACATGCAACTCATCTGATTGACGGCAAAAAGGGCGATATGCTCATTCACATAGACAAAGGCAGCATTTGCTATGAAAGGCTGGAATAAATCCGATATGAAAAAAACTATCTATAATATGGGATATTTTTTGAATGAAACCAAAACCATAATCAAAACCGACTTGCTGTCCAACATATTTTCTCTTTTGTGCATGGTACTCATATTCTTTATACTTTCATTGATAATCGCGGTATGGCGTATAAGCATGTATGAAGTCAAAGTCATAGAAAAAGATGCACAGATAAGCGTATACTATGATTTAAACTTGGACAATAATTCTCAGGCGCAGCTGGTTGAAAATATAAAATCCATCAGCGGCGTAAATGAAGTATATATGGTCGGCAAAGATGAAGCCTATAAGCGCATGCAGGAAATACTTGGGGACGACGCTCAAGTTCTTGAGTTTTTCGATAATAACCCTTTCAGTCCCTTTTTAGAAGTAACCATAAAGCTTGACAACATGAACCCGATCTTGGAAAGCTTGAATAAGCTTGAAGGTGTTGATTTTGTCAGGGATAACAGGCAGGTTTTAAGCCATATCAAAAGCATTGTAAACATGATAAGCTTGCTTGGCTTCCTTTTTATAACTGCAGCCGGCATATCAACGGTTGTGATAATATCCCACATAATCGGAATGGGAATACAGAGCAACATTGAGCAGGTCAATACCTTAAAGCTTCTCGGGGCTCCCAAAAATTTTATCGCATTTCCTTTTTTGCTTGAAGGATTGCTGCTTACAATATCGGGAGGCTTGATATCATCAGCTTTCGGATCATTGACTTTGTCATATATTTATTCTAAGATGTCGGGCCCTATTCCATTTTTGCCCCTTCCCCCGATTGGCAAACTCATATCAAACCTGATAATACTGCTCATATGCATAAGTGCAGTTTTAGGAACCGCTGGAAGTATATTTGGACTTTCATCATCAAGGGAAAAAGTTTAGAATATAACCCTTTTAGGTGCACTATTCTTAAAGAGCTCAGACCGCTATCTAAAGGGTATAAACAGCGGATAAGATTTTCAAAATAGGCGTTTTAGTCAAGCAAAGGTAAAATTTAAGAGCGGCTCTCAATTTGAGAGCCGCTCTTTTTAGGTGTTAGTCAACAATAACTACAGGCTTGATTAAATCTTTCGGTTTATCCTTCATAAGCATCAATGCTTCATCTATATGTTCAAAACCGTGATATACATGAGTTACGAGCTTGCTTAAATCCACTCTGTTATATCTTACAAGATCGATCAGCATTTCCATCCTTAAACGTCCGCCGGGACATAAGCCGCCTTTTATTGTCTTATGTGCCATTCCGCATCCCCATTCTATTCTCGGTATGGGAAGATAATCACCGCTGCCATGATAATTAACATTTGATACGGTCCCGCCAGGCTTTACCATCTTAACAGCCTGGGCTAAAACTTCGCCCTTTCCTCCGGCTATTATAACCCTGTCCACACCTTTTCCATTTGTCATATCCAATATTTGTTCGGCTATATCGCCTTTTTTATAATTTACTATATCCGTAGCGCCGTAAAATTTAGCCGCTTCAACGCAAGCAGGTCTGGTTCCCACGCCGATTATCCTTCCTGCTCCTCTCATCCTTGCACCGGCCACTGACATCAATCCTACAGCACCAATACCAATAACCGCCACACTTGAACCTAATTGTATGTCTGCGAGTTCAGCGCCATGAAATCCCGTTGTCATCATATCGGAAATCATTACCGCATTCTGCACAGGGATTTCATCCGGAAGCAGAGCCAAGTTCATATCAGCATCATTGACATGGAAATAGTCGGCAAACACTCCGTCTTTAAAATTTGAGAATTTCCATCCTGCCAGCATCCCATTTGAATGTTGAGGATATCCGGCCTGTACCTCCATTGACCTCCAATCAGGTGTAACAGCTGGAACAACTACTTTGTCGCCGGGTTTAAAATCTTTTACTTCGCTGCCGACTTCAACTACTTCTCCAACAGCCTCATGGCCTAATATCATATTATGCCTTTCCCCAAGCGCTCCTTCAAAAACAGTGTGAATATCAGAAGTACATGGTGAAACGGCGAGAGGTTTAACTATCGCATCAATTGGTCCTGCAACAGGTTTTTCCTTTTCGATCCATCCTGCCTTATTGACGCCTAACATTGCAAATCCCTTCATAAACGATTCCTCCAATTCTATAACATATTTTGTTAAATATATAACAACAATTTTCAATTCAATGATAATTATAAATTATCTTCATGTCAAGCTTTGTTGAATGATATACAACAGTGTATCATAATGTCTGACGTTGATTCTGCGTCATTTTGTTGGAAAACACAGCTTATTTAAGGCAAGTATGTTAACTTATTAACTATATCTTGTTTTTAAGCTTTATTGATATTGATTTTTGACTTTTGAGCACCCGCATTCGACGCTTTTATATTTGAAATGCAGCTTCAAAATTAGAAATTCGAATTCAGCGTATAATAAATAGGACCTTTCAGGGTCCTTTAAAACAACTTTTATTGGTAACGTATGTGATCCATATATTCTTTTACTATCCTATCTAATTCAGGTTTCCCGGTTCTTATCTCGTCATTGATCGATATTCCTCTATCCTCAATGAGTAATTTGCGCAGGCCCATGAGCATTTTAGAAAATATGTTTTTAGCTTTCATACATACCACCTCAATTTCATATTACAAGGTGATGTATAAGGCCAAATTATGTTTATATTAAGATTGTGTTAAATAAACAATAATAATCATCCGCCCTTTAAATGCATACTGCATTTTAAAATTAGGCTATATTAAAGTATGTGTTAAGCATGGCCTAAAATCAAGGCATTTATTTTAAAAATAAAATGGGTTCTCAAATTTGAGAACCCATTTTCCGCCACTATAATAAATTATTCAAATTGCCTTATTGACTTTTATAAACTGTTAGCTTTGCTTTTAGATTTAACCACTGAAACTTTGCTGATATCTTTCTTTAACCCTGCGACTGCAAAAGCTGTTACGATAGTTCCGACTATGATTGACACTGTATATAAGAGCAGCCCGCCGACAGCATTCGGTATTGGAAGAACAAATATGCCACCATGAGGAACTGCCAAAGTGCATCTAAAGAGCATTGAAAGCGCACCGGTAACAGCAGAGCCTAACATTATTGAAGGTATGACCCTCAGAGGATCCGCTGCTGCAAAAGGTATCGCGCCTTCACTTATAAACGATATTCCAAGGAAGAACGCAGCTTTTCCAGCTTCTCTTTCCTCATTCGTGAATTTATTCTTTGCAATAATGGTAGCAAGGAATATTCCAAGGGGAGGAGTCATTCCGGCAGCCATTACCGCAGCCATTACCATCGAAGGTTGTCCTGCAGCGATTGTGCCAACTGCAAAAGTATATGCAGCCTTGTTTAAAGGGCCACCCATATCAAATGCCATCATAAGACCAAGAATTATTCCAAGTATAATTGCATTTCCTCCAGTTAAACCTTTCAGCCATGATGTAAGCCCTGCATTGATGGCAGCAACAGGTTTACCTATAATATAGACCATTAAAATTCCTATAATAAACGTTGAAATCAGTGGAAGTATCAAAACCGGCATAAGCCCTTCCATTGTTTTAGGAAGCTTTATTGATTTTTTGAGCAGCAATACGAGATAACCTGATGCAAAACCAACAATGATCCCGCCTAAAAAACCTGCTCCTATCTGCGTAGAAAGCAATCCGCCAACCATGCCTGGTATAAGTCCCGGCCTGTCGGCAATAGAATATGCAATATAGCCTGCAAGAATTGGAACCATAAGACTAAAAGCCCCGTTGCCCATCTGTGAAAGCGCTGCGGCAAACGAACCCTTCTGTTCAGATGCATGGATGCCAAATGCAAATGAAAAAGCTATCAATATACCTCCGGCTACGACAAATGGTATCATATATGATACACCTGTCATCAGATGCTTGTACGCTCCTGTTAGCTGGGCCTTTTTCTCAGCTTTGACCTCCAAAGCCTCGTTAACATAGTCCCTCTTTTCCATTTTCATAGCTCTCATTATCAGTGACTTGGGATCCTTGATTGCATCCTGTGCATGCACCTGTACTATAGGGAGCCCCTTGAACCTTTGTAGATCAACATTCGTGTCTGCAGCAATAATAACTGCATGCGCCTCTTTAATGTCATCATATGTAATAGCATTTTCGGCTCCAATGGAACCCTGGGTCTCAACTTTGATGTCAACATTCATTTCCTTAGCTGCTTTTTCAAGTGACTCAGCCGCCATAAAAGTATGGGCAATACCTGTTGGACACGATGTAACAGCTAATAACTTCATGATTTTACCTCCTTTATTTTTTAGGCTTTAAGCCTATTTTTCAAAAGCATTGATCACTTCCTCATAAGATTTTGCTTTCATCAAAGCTTCCCTCACCTCATCATGCATCAATTTCCTTGAAAGCATGCTCAAAACTTTTAAATGCATATCGTCTGAGTTGAGCGGTACAGAGATCAGAAAAAACAAATAGGCAAGCGTACCATCATAAGCTTTATAATCTATCCCCTCCTTTGACATTCCAAACGTTATGGCAGGTTCTTTTACGCTTTCATCCTTGCCATGAGGAATTGCGATTCCCATGCCTATCCCTGTAGAAAACTCGTTTTCCCTTTTGAAAACTGCATCTATAAATTTTTGTTTATTATACAATTTCCCATCCCTATACAATATATCCACCAGTTCACGTACGACATCTTCCTTGTTTCTAGACTTAAGATTAAACTCAACCCTTGTAGGGGATAACAAATCTTTAATGTCCAAAATCAACCCCTCCCAAAGAAAATCATTTTAGACTTGTTATAACGCATCAGTAGAAAATTTTTCTTACCTTCAAACTTTGGCGAGGTGAAAAAAAGCTTCCCGTCTGAAAATGATACGGTACCTGCCACCGCAAGTGGGGAACATCTACCACCTCGTTATTTTGATCATATCATTTAAATCGATTATATCCTTATAGTTTAAAAGAGCTGTCCTGCTGCTGATAACAGACGCTGTGCCACAGGCAGATGCAATTTTAAGCAATTCAAAATCGTTTAGATGCTTTAATACAGCATATACAATCCCTGCAACCATCGAGTCACCTGCGCCCACTGTATTTTTAACCTCAACCTTCAATGGTTCAGCAAAAAGACGATGCTTGTTCGACAGCAATATTGCACCTCGTCCACCCATGGAAACCACAACTTTATTTATTCCCCTGTCTATAAGCGCCATCCCTCCTTTTACGACTGAACCAATATCGTTTTCATCCAAATCAACTATATTCTTGAGTTCCTGTATGTTTGGTTTTACAGCATATGGTACGCTTTCAATGCCATTTTTTAAAACTTCGCCAGAACTATCGAGTATTGTTACTGCACCTTTATTATTGAATTTTTGAATCATGTCTTTATACACTGTCATTGGAGTGCCACATGGAACACTCCCGGAAATCACAACTATGTCATCCTTTTTTATCATTTCCAATAGTTTTTTCATGAGTAAATCTATATCCCTGAGTTCAACTTTAAATCCCTTTTCATTTATTTCAGTTATAATACTGCCTTGGGTTTCTATGATTTTTATATTGGTCCTGTTTATACCGTCTATGATTTGAAATGCTGGTTTAATACCGATGAGTCTTAAATAATCTATAAAAAAGCCGGAATTTTTGCTTCCTAAAAAGCCAGATGCGATGCTTCCAATTCCAAGAGATCTTAATGTCTTGGACACATTAATTCCCTTACCGCCAACAATACTGAATGAATTGCTTGTGCGGTTCACACTTCCTCTCACCATCTTGTCTAAAATAATTGTTTTATCTACTGCAGGATTTAAGGTTATTGTATATATCACAGCTCCACCTTCCTTAAAGCCTGGTTATTATATCCACTCCAAGCTGCCTGTACTTGTCTGCTTCCTCCTCGGAAAGTTCGCTATCGGTAATTATGCAGTCGATGTCCTTAACCGAGCATATGAATGCAAAAGTTACTTCATTGAATTTTGAACTGTCAGCAACTATATAAACCTTTTTAGATGTTTCTATCATAGCTTTTTTAGTATTCGCCTCAATGATATTGGGTGTTGTGGCGCCACATTCTATTGATATGCCATTTGCTCCTATAAAAGCTTTGTCCACTCTGAACTGCTTGAGAGTCATTTCAGCGGTTGGTCCAATCATGGCTTTGGTATTCGATCTTATCATCCCTCCGGTCGTGATGACTTCGATATCCTCACTGTTTGATAGCTCATAGCTTAACGGCACCGAGTTTGTTATAATGGTTATGTTTTTTGCTTTAATATATTTTCCAATATATTGTGTCGTGGTTCCTGAATCGATTATTACAGTATCGCCATCATTTATCATCCCGGCGGCAATCTTCCCAATAGTATCTTTTTTGTCTGCGTGTTTTTCTTGTTTTTCGAAAAAGGATGGCTCAAACTGCGTATTCACATTCGAAACAGCTCCGCCATGTGTCCTTAATATGTTACCATGATTTTCCATACTCATAAGGTCCCGCCTTATAGTAGATTCTGAAACTTTGAAAAGCTTTGCGAGTTCAGACACCCTTACACTTTTTCCATCGCTGATCATCTTGGCAATTTTTATCTTTCTTTCTTCTGCAAACATGATTCCCTCCATGCGTGATTCTTGCAAAATATTATGCTCATTTATAATCACATATGCTCGTTTATGACAGTTTCAGTATATTGCAAATATATCGAAATGTCAATACAAACTATAATATTAAATATCCCTAAACTAAAATCTGATTACACCGGAAAATTAAAAATGATAAGTCTTTTATTCCTAAGAATTGCGAAAATAATTCCGTGCAACAATTCTTAAAGCTACTTTTTTAGATTTGCTATGGCATTTGTATGGCATTTTTGATTTTGGGATTTGTTTTTAAATAAAATAAAAAAGCCGGCAGTTTAGTTTAGAATACTGCTGGCTTTATCTTTGGCAGGGGTAGAAGGGATCGAACCCTCAACCAATGGTTTTGGAGACCACTACTCTACCAATTGAGCTATACCCCTACGACAATAATTAATATAACATAAAATATTTTTTAATGCAACAAAAAGTGCTTTCCATCGATTTATAATATTTATCAATAAATTTAGAAACTCTATGCCAAAGATAGGGAAATGCTTGGTGCGGCGGCTTATGCTTTACAAATTTTTATCTGCTTCTCATTGAATCTTGAATCCTGACTCCCTTAACACTTGTGTCAATTTATCGATATTGATTATCCTAAGTCTGATCACGATTTCCTTGACATCAAGCTTTACCTCTGGATCCACTACTGTAAAGCTGATTATATCTCCGCCCAACTTGGTTATTATATCTGTCAGTTTGGCCAGCTGTCCTGGAACATCATAGGCAATGACCGCTATCCTGTGGCCTTCATTTAAACCGAACAGTTCACTGAATGCATGGAATATCGCGTGATGCGTAACAATGCCTTCAAATTCTCCCCTGTTGTTTACTACGGCTACGAACGGTATTCCGAAAGTCTCCAGCACTTTTGATGCATTCTCGACTAAATCGTTTGGATCCACTTTCGGTATTATGTTCCTGTAAATGCCTCTTACAGTCGCATTTTCAATATAGCTTTCTTTATCAGGATAGTCGCCCTTAAAATATTCCTCATATATCTTTTGCTTGGATATAATACCGAGAAATGTCCTGCCTTCCACTACGGGTATTGATAAGAAATTATTATCCTCGATTTTCTTTAGGGCTATTTCTAAACTTTCATATGGACTAGCTGTAACAAGCCGGCTTTCCTCCAACATCAGTGCTCTGACTATCATAAATATACCCCCCGAATTTGATCCCTTGCTGGGAATTTATACAAGGTAATAATTATAAATATTATACATCATAAACCAGCACAGTTAAAGGCCAACTAAAAAAATCGCATCACAGCCTCATAGTAAAAGGAAGCACATATGAAGTGCTTCCTTTTTATTGCTGTCTGCATTGCATCAATTATCTTTGTGTTCTATGCTTTCATTGTTTGAATCCTGCGCATCTTGCGATGAGCTGCCGTTTCCGGAAAAGTCTTCGCCATGTGAATCACCATTTGATGCCTCCCGGCTTCCCCCTTCGGGTCGATGACCTGAGCTGTCATTATGATTTGAACCGGCCCTTCTCCTTGTGAATATATAATCCAGCAGCGTGCCAAATCCAAGCGCCAACACGAGCAGTGATATTATCGCTGATATCCAACCCATATTTGATGAGCCGAGTTCAATTATCCTCTTAATAAGCCATACGCTAAGCAGCCCTGCCGCCAAAGCGCTGTATCCGGTTATTTTCCGCTTTGATATGAGCTCTCCAGCCTTTCCCCCTATATATACATATACAGGGGTAATTGCTACAAGGCCGGCAATCAGATATGCTATCCACAAAAACGGTATCACTATTATCCCTATCACGGTTATAGCCAAAAGTATTGTAAGCACAATCACTACAATCGGTGAACATATCAGAGTCAAAAATCCTATTCCGATCCTTCTCCCGATATTATTGTCAATCGCATCGGCCATATCGGTCACCTTTTGAGGTATTATAAGATACACCAGTGCGGAAAGCAAAAACAATACCAGTGCAGAGACAAGCGAAAATACCGTATTTCCTACGCCAGACCAGGCTCCAGGCCATATGGGCGGAATTGTTCTAAAACCGAAGTTGTTGTTTCCTCCCAGAGGCCCTCCAAAAGCCTGCACTCTGTCGCCTAATATCTTACCGTTCGGCCCTAATTTAATCTCGCCGCTGACAGTTGTAACATCTCCCATAACTTCGCCATTTACGATCACGTCACCAAAAACTGCTACCACATCTCCTGTCACCGAACCATTTATATAAATATTTCCCTTTATGGTAACAGCATCCCCATTGACAGTGGTGCCATCATTTACGTATATATCTCCCTTGATTCTTACTATGTCATTTTGGTTATCCGCTGTTTTTTGAGCAGCTGCCGCTGGTATGCAAAGTATAAACATTGCGATCAATGCTGCCGCCAGAATTTTATAAGCCTTCTTCATAATACTACCTCCTGACCATTTTTCGCACGGAATTGAGCATATATAAACCCGCAAATACCAGCAATGCTCCCGCAAAAATCACCGTGCCGTACATATTCGTAAAATCATTTATAACGAGCTCGGCAATCCTTCCCAATGATATCAGTTTGGCTGAAAGTGAAATGGCTGCATACCATATTTCCATCAGAATATTTTCAAAACGATCGGTAGAATGGATAAACACTCTGAAGTATCCTGCAGCCAGATTCAAAACCGAAGCATACATAAAAGCATATGCGATCTCAAACCAACCTAATATGAGCGCAAAACATGCCGCGACTTTCATGATACGCTCCTTGTTTTGGGCTTTCATCTCGTCTTCCTGCATTATTCTTGATATAACCTTTTTTTCTATGCCTTCAGGGGCTTCTTCCATCTCTACTTCATCAAGCAGTTTTACCGTTTCCCGTAAAGATTTAAATTCAAGACTGCAATCAGGACATGAATCCAAATGCTTTTCCAAAAGCCATTTTTCATCGCAATCTATCTCATTGTCGATGCACTTCATCATGAGTTCATACGCTGCCTCGCAGTTCATAATAGCCCCCCTTTCTTTCACTAAATTTGTTCTTCAGCATCAATCTTGCCCTATAAATCCTGTTTTTAACAATACTCATCGGTTCACCCAATATATCGGATATCTCCGCATAAGAAAGATTCATGAAGTGATAGTATATGATTACGGTCCTGTACTTTTCAGGGAGTTCATTGACTGCTTTATTTATATCCTTCTTTGTTTCTGAATCTATGAAATGTTTTTCAGGCGATGAATCGTCTTTTATATTATAATCCTCGATGGGTACGGTCTGAATTTTACGCTTCCTTATTAAATCGATACACATGTTTGATGTTATTTTAAGTGCCCAGGTTGAAAATTTGCTCCGACCGTTATATGCCCTAAGTCCCCTGTATATTTTTATAAATGCTTCCTGAGTCCCGTCTTCAGCATCATACCTGTCTTTGAGCATCCTGAAGCACATGTTATATACAAGCTTTTTATATTTCACCACAAGTTCTTCAAAGGCCTTTAAGTCTCCTTCCTGGGCTCTCTTTATAACCAAGGCCTCATCTGTCATGCCACCACTTCTTTCAATCGTTTCTCAACAATATATACGGCATAATCATATACATGTCTGATATAATCACAAATCTTTTTTCCACATTATGAATGCATCTTCATTATTATCGGCATAATAGCGGGGCCGCAACCCTTCAATCGCGAACCCATATTTCTTATACAAATTCAATGCTATGAGGTTTGTTCTTCTAACTTCCAAGGTCATCGATTTTACGCCTTCACCCTTTGCTACTTTAATCAGCGCTTCCATTATCATTTTTCCCACTCCGATTCCCCTGTATTCAGGGTGGACCGCTATGTTGGTTATATGGCCTTCGTCGACTATGACCCACATCCCTCCATAGCCTATAATCTTGTCATTGAGATATGCCACCTGGTATCTTGCGCAGATGTTCCGGCAAACTTCATTTTTAAAGGCCTCTTCCGACCATGGTGCAGTAAATGAAAGCTCTTCTATCTCGATAACTTGAGGTATATCCCTGGATGTCATATTGTGAATTACTATATCATCCACAATCATACCAATCCCCTATGAGCTTTATCATATTCCCTTTCAGCCTGAGGCTTTCTTAAATAAAACGGCACAAAGCTCATATAATCATCAAAACTGCCTTTCTCATATCTTTTTATAGCCAATGCGGCAATCGATGACGCCCTTCCCATGTTCATGCTTACAGGAGCAAATTTGGCCCTGCTACCTAGCATTTCCACAATCTTTTCTCTGTATGCGAAAATTCCGTCACCTAACAGTATCACATCTTCATCATATAACTTGAGCTTTGCCATCAAATCTTCAAGGGATATGGCCATATAATCCTCTTGTTTTTTCAGCCAATCCTTCTCCCACCTGTACACGGCGGTATATACATTTCCCCTTAGAGCATCGATTATAGGGCATATGATGCCGTTTGCATATGCCATATTGAATGCCAGAGAATCAAGCGTGGGTATGCCGATCAGCGGCTTATCCGCTCCGTGGCACAGGCCCTTGGCGGTAGCGGCGCCTATCCTAAGTCCTGTAAATGAACCCGGGCCGCTCGAGCATGCAATGCAATCGACATCCTTTACCGTAATATCCAGGAAGCTTAAAATCCGGTCTATCATTGGAATCAATATGGTTGAATGCTGCCTTTTATAATTGTATGTAATCTCGCCTAATATCTTTGTGTTATCAACGACAGCGACAGATGCCACTGCTGATGATGTATCCAGTGCCAGAACCTTGGTCATATCAATCTCTCCATTTCTTAAATTCAAGTTTATGCAATATCCCACTTTTCGATGATTTTACGGCATACCGGCTCATATTTTTCGCCGCTTGTTTCAAGCGTTATCTTTCTGAAATAAACACCCTGTTCCATATCCTTTGAAATGCTTATCTTTATATTCTCTTTCGGTATTATATCTTCAATCAAGTTTGCCCACTCTATCAAGCAGACGCCTTCGCCGAAGAAATACTCATCACAGCCTATCTCATACATCTCTTCCACGTCGTTTATCCTGTAGGCATCGAAATGATACAAAGGTATCCTTCCATTGTATTCATTTATGATTGTAAATGTAGGACTTGTAATATGTTCGTTGATTCCAAGCCCCTTTGCAAATCCCTTGGCAAACTGCGTCTTCCCGGCCCCAAGCTCTCCTTCCAGGCAAACTATATACCCTCTTTGGGCTATGCTTCCAAGTATTCTTCCTATATCTTCAGTATCCTCAGGACTGTTTGACAAAAATTCCATAATCATCACTGCTTTCCGAATGCTCAAATTCCATATGCTCAATAAAACAGGCATATAGTATATTCTCCTAATCCAAAATAATTATATATTTGCAACAGTCCCATATCAAGTAAAACACTCAAAATATCCAAATGTTTACCAGATATGGGACTGACAAAAACACTTATTTATGAAGTATCGGAGATAATTTTTTGTATGAGAAAAATACAATAGCGGATTCTATGAGGCCCTTTAAAACATTAAACGGTATTATGCTTAGCACTATCAATGTATTCAGATCCTTTACGGCCGGATTGACCTTTGATGCCGCCCCTACTGCAAACGCGATCTTAAAGCCAAGCACCTTTTCATACAATGGCAGGAATATAAAATAGTTTCCAGCCGCCGCCAGAGCCGACATTGCTGCTATCCCTGCCACGATGCCAAGCAAAGCATGCTTCCTGTCCTTTTTGCGCATGTATATCAGCCCGGCCACATAAACATAGCCGGAACCCACAATAAAGTTGGCAAGCTCTCCTATTCCCGCGGTCCCGGGTTTTAATACGGCATGAAGCACATTTTTAAGCGCCTCAATCGCCACACCCTCCAAAGGCCCCATTGCAAAAGCTCCGAATATTGCAGGAATATCGCTTATGTCCAGCTTTAGAAACTCCGGGAATATCGGAAGAGGAATTTCTATCAATGCCATCAATAAAAAAGATACGGCTGATAATACTGAAACCTTGATTAGTCTGTTCAAACTGCTGTTTTTCATCATGCACCCTCCTGTTTTTATATCATAGCTATATCTTCAGGCCATCATCAATTATGGGTCGTCCATAATAAAATTAAAAATCCAGCGGAAACGGCCATAGAAATCAGCCCATTTTACATCAAAGAAAATTTTAATTCTATATAGGACTGATTATAAAAAAAGCCCCTGAAAACTTCAGGAGCAATAATGTAAAAGTTAAACTTCTTTCATCCAGACTTAACTGTCGGCTCCGGAATTACACCGGATCTGCTAAAGTTCAAACAAAATCGTTCAAACTTGCTCGCGGGCTTTACCGCCGGTCGGGAATCGCACATGACGGCACCAGCTTGGCCATCATTTTGCTCACCCTGCCCTGAAGATTATACAGCTATTTGATTATTATACTAATTATAATATTAATGATGCTGATTTGTAAATATATTTCAGCAAATATTCATTCCTTCGTCCAAATGCTTTTTAGCAGGCACAGCTCCTTGCCATCCATGTCAACTATGCTGTGGGAGCACACCGCACCTTTATCATGCTCTGTTATGCTTGTCGCGGCTTTTATGGTTTCACCATACCTTGTTTCCTTCTTATATGTTACCAAAAGCCTGTTTAGCATATATTTTTTCACTATTTCCTGCGAAACGGTCTCCATAGCCCATTCCACATATTTGACATTGTTTACATGCATATTGGTATCTATATCGCTGTATCTCACTTCAAACAGTTTTTCACAATCGGCCATTTCAGGAGCTTTCAAATTTTCGATGTTTAGCTTATCCGAACAATTTATATCGACATTGTATGCGTGGTATATGGGCTCAGGTATCCGAATCGGCTTTTTGGTATCCATCTTTACAAGCAGCCACTCACTATCGGCTGATGCGATAATCTCCCCGTCGGCACTCTGCATTTCAAACTTCCTGTAGGCATAAAATTTATAAAGCGAATTGGGTATGGTTATGACTTTTACCCTGTCGCCGAACTTAGGATATTTTTTGATGTTTATATCCCATTTATAAAGCACCCATAAAAGCCCTTTCCCATATAAATAGTCGATTCCCACGCCTGCACCTTCACTTTGAAGCAATGCTATGTCTTCAAAATAATCCATAAGGCTTAAAATTTTGCATCTCTTTTTGTAATCAACCTCATAATAATGTATGTCATATTCTTTTTCCATAACTATAGGACACATGCTTATTTCCCCTTTTTAACGTTATCCTCCAATCATACATGCGGAATTTCCGCATGTATGATTGGGCTTAAACTGCAAAGTCATATGAGCATATTGCTTTTCACCTATTGAAAGTCAGCATAAAATTTATATAAGCTTACTCAAAAACATTTATCAGGTTATTGAAGATCTGTTTATTGTCCTTTATATTCTTTTCATTTCCCAGCACGCACAGGAAATTTTGCTTCACGACATCTTTCAGCATATCTGATAGCTTATTTATATCATGAGCGCTGCAGCTTAATACATCGTCCCTTTCAGACTGCATATCCTCTGTGGTTATATGGCTTATATAGTTGATGGTAGCCCTCTCACCCTTCATGGACGGCGTCATGGGAAAATCAAGCCTGCTCATCGTACCTATTATGTACTTTGTCATCTCTTCTTTTCCCGCATTAAATTTCTCAAGATAATCTCCAACATTGTCAAAAACATCGAGAGTTCTTTTCAGATTCGGGTCCCTGTATGAGCTCAAGTACACATTTCCTCCCCTTCCAAAACTTGCAAAGGCGCCATAAGCCCCGCCTTGAACGCGTATCATATTCCAGAGATAATCATACCCCAATATAGTCTGCAACACTTGCAAACATCCTGTATATGAATAACCAAGCTCTATGAAATTATAACCCTTTGCCGAATACTGAACCCTTCCCTGGGTCATAAGGCCTTCGTTTTCAGGATCTATCTCAAAATCGAAAGCTCCGGGGTTTAATCTTGAATTGCCGAACTTTCCAAGCAAATCACCTATAATGCTCTTGAGCTTCTCATAATCGCCTTTTGATGCTGTAAAACTCACTAGAAGATTCGTCCTGTTAAATACCATATCGGAAACCCTTTTAAGGTTTGAAATAACCTTCTCATATACATCATCAAAATGCTTCTCAAGGTCTGATATGAATTTATAAAAGCTTATGCCGCTCGTGATTTCATTATACATCCCGGATGGCGAGAAATATGAAGACATACGCTTTGCAGTAACCAAATGGCCCCTATCGAATATCATCAATTCAAATCTCGATTTCACTTCCCTGATTATCTCAAGGAGCCGCCTCTTATCATCAAACTTTGTGCTCCTTGTTATCTCTCCGATAAGCTCCATGACTTTGGGAAGCTTATCTATCAATGACTTGGACCTTACTACAAATTTGGGATGAAACTTTGTATTGCTTCCGTTTTCTATATAGGTTTCAACATTGAATTCGATTCCGCCGGTATGTATGTTCACAGCATTGGATAATCCGGCATAATCATATTTGGATGTGTCCTCTTTTCCGAGTACTTCAGCAAGAAGGCCTTCATAAGGTATCAGCTCTTTCGGTACCGGGCTTGCATCAAAATAAAGGTTGAGATAACCTATACCGCCTGTAAATACAGGATGGAATAGCACTTTGACTCCTGCCTCATCATTCTCGACTATAGGAAGCTTTTCAACTTTCGGATCTATGTCATCTAAAGAAAGATTCGGCATTGTCGCCACAGCTTCAGGGCTGTCCGGGCTCGTTTGCCTTTTTTGCAGCTTCTTAGTGTTTTCAATTATTTTATCAAGGTCCCTGTCGCTTAACCCTTGCTTATACCTTTCAAGCTTTATCTCGGTTTCCCTGTTTCTAGACTCGGTCAATCCCTTTTCAGGTTTCAATACTATAAAGGAACTGTGGGTATTGTTTAGAATATATTTTTCTATAAGCTTTTCAAAATAGTCTGATGTCAAAGCTTTTTTTATTTGAGACAGTTGAGGCTCAAATCTTAGATGTATGCGCGGGTCTTCTCCGTAAAGCCAGCTGTCCATTGATTTTATATTATAAATAAGCCCTTTTGGATAACTTCTAAAATCAGCTTCCCTAAGTTCGAATTCCTTTATATTGATTGAGGCCTCTATAAGCTCCTTATCCAATCCTTTTTCAACCAAACCCTTTAGAGTGTCAAATACTATCCTTTTGAATTCGTCTTTCTTATCTTCATTTGAATTCTTTACGACTATGCTGAATACAGGCTGTAGTATGCTGTTGTCAAACCTGCCGAGCACATCCTTGCCTATCCCCGCATCGATGAGCGCTTTTTTTAGAGGCGCTGCAGGCGTTTCAAGAAGCATATATTCAAGTATTTCAAACGACAAATAGATCAATGGGTCAGTGGATTTTCCAACCGAAAAGTTCATATTCAGGTATGTCTTATCGGCTGCACTTTCATCCGACGACAATGGATATGGTACAGACATCTCCTTCATGCTTTTAAAAGGCTTCTGAAAAGGTATCTCTGAATCTATTTTTATCCTGTCAAAATTTTTCAAATAATTATCGTTTAAAAACTTAAGTTCCTTTGATATATCTCCGTTTCCATACAGGAAAATATAACTGTTTGAAGGATGATAGTATTTTTTGTGAAAACTTAGGAACTCATCTATGGACAGATCAGGTATCACATCAGGGTCCCCGCCGGATTCAAACGAATAGGGCGTATCAGGATAAAGCGATTCCTCCACCTTCCTGAACAATATCGATTCCGGTGATGAAAACTCTCCCTTCATCTCGTTGTATACAACACCCTTATAGTTTATGTTGTCTTTCTTATTTTCGAGCTCATAATGCCAGCCCTCCTGCATGAATATCTCAGGATATTTATATATGTTCGGATAAAGCACGGCATCCATATACACATCCATAAGATTAAAAAAGTCCTTCTCATTCCTGCTCGCTACCGGATACATTGTTTTATCCGAAAATGTCATGGCATTTAGGAAAGTATTCAGTGAGCTTTTGGCAAGATCTACAAAAGGCTCCTTTACAGGAAACTTTCGCGACCCGCAAAGCACGGAATGCTCGAGTATATGGGGTACGCCCGTGCTGTCCTCGGGAGGCGTCCTGAAACTGATTGAGAAGACCTTGTTGTCATCATCGTTCTCAAGCTGAAAAAGTCTTGCCCCGCTCTTTTCATGTTCAAAAACCCTTCCTATCGATTTTATTTCATCAATATTTTCTTGTGAAACCAATTTAAAACCATTATAATTTTTCCCGACCTCCATGTCTCATACTCCTTTCATTGTCATTTATTGAGACTCTGTTAAAATTCAACAGACCGTTAATTAGGTGAATATATTTATATATTTAACATCATTGACACTATTATACATATGCTCATGCTTAAGATTATCTTGATTGCAAAGATTTGACTGCTTTATCGATTCGGTTCAATCCTTCTTCAAGTATGCTCCTTGGGCATCCGAAATTCAGCCTCATAAATCCCTCTCCTTCTTCTCCAAAGTCCGTGCCGCTGGTTAGGCCTATTCCGGCTTTTTCTACAAAGAATTTTTCAAGCATACTCTGTTTAAGTCCAAGCCTTCTGCAGTCGACCCAGGCAAGGTATGTGCCCTGGGGCCTGAACAATTTTAAGTCGGGTATATTTTTTTTCAAGTAATCATCGATAAAACTGATATTACCCTCCAGATAAACAAGCAGTTTTTCAAGCCATTCCTCCCCATGGGTGTAGGCAGCTTCCATGGCTTCGATCCCGAATAAATTGCCTGTATTTATCCCTGTTTTTTTAAAAGTGTCTGCAAATCTGCGCCGCAGAGTTTCATCAGGTATTATGACAGCCGACGCCGAAAGTCCGGCTATGTTGAATGTCTTGCTCGGAGCGATACAGGTTATGGTCCGCTCTGACAGCTCGCTCGAAATCGAAGCAATCGGTATATGCTTGTTTCCATTATATACAATATCAGAATGGATTTCATCGGATACTATTACGGCATCTTTGCTTTTGCAAAGCTTGCCAAACCTTTCAAGCTCTTCGGCTTTCCACACTCTTCCCCCGGGATTATGCGGGCTGCAGAGTATTGCCATCTTTGCTCCCATATCAAGCTTATCTTTCAGATCTTCGTAATCCATCAAGTATTGTCCATCCATCTGTTTAAGCGGGTTCCTCAAAAGCCGGCGGCCATTATACTTTACCGCAACAAAGAAAGGATGATATACCGGTGTCTGAATTATAACAGAATCACCCTCTTTTGTAAAAGCCTGAACAGCTGTGTTTATCGACGGCACCACGCCGGGCATATAAAAAATCCAGTCCTTCTCGATTTTCCATCCATGCCGCCTTTGCATCCAGTCTGCTATAGCTTCATTTAAACGTCCAGGTCTATAAGTATAGCCATATACTCCATAGTTTGCATGCTTTACAATAGCATCTATGACAGGTTTAGGAGATTTAAAGTCCATATCAGCCACCCACATGGGCAGTACATCCCTCCCAAATACATCACGAGCATGATCCCATTTTACGGAATCAGTGTCCCGCCTGTCTATTACTTCATCAAAATTGTACTCCATTTGACCGCCTCCTATGTAAACAATTATAACGCATCAATAGAAAATTTTTCTATAGCCAAAAATTTTTCTTGACTTTGTGCGTTAGAGCAAGGCAAAGTCTGCAAAAACTTTAGAATTTACTGCTGGTGCATACAAAAAAGCCAAACTATATAAGTATAGTCTGGCGTGTTAAACCA
>ENA-UOOI01001786-UOOI01001786.1-fermentation-metagenome-genome-assembly--contig:-NODE-1786-length-20822-cov-134.286079_pt1 | contig 20822 bp, 47 predicted proteins | sample MGYA00245779_ERZ724027 | MGnify/ENA primary metagenome ERZ724027 (study PRJEB28704, sample SAMN03018318) | fermentation metagenome | biome: anthropogenic terrestrial biome; feature: soil...
ATAAAATGCATATTTTAATAGCTAAAATGTAAAAATAAGTGTTGAAATTACAACAATAATTAAGTATAATAAAAGTAAAAAAATAAAAATAGGAGGGATTAAAATGAAAAATAATATTATTGCAACAAATTTATCAAGGGAAGAAATAAAAGAAAAATTCGAAGAAATGGGATATGATCCAACGGTGAAAGAAATTGAAGAAGCAACAATAACAGGAGAAATAGCTTTATATATGGAAGGTTATCAAGATGCAGATTTTTATGATATTGTAAAAAGCAAAGGATTAACTAATAATGATTATGACGGAAAATTTGATATATTGAATTATTAGAATAGCTTTTATGCTATTCTGTAAGCTGATTAAATTAGTCGGTTTACAGCATCGCATAAAAATAAAAATAATAAAAGGAGAAGTAAAAATGAAAAAAGTATTAAGTAATGTTGAGATTGCAAAAGAAGTACAAAAGGAATTAAGTAATAAGGGGTATGATTTAGAATTTGGAAAAATATTAGATCAAATTGATATTGGTAGAACTCTTGAAGAAGAAACAGAGCCAGTTGAATTGCAAGACTTTGTTGATAGCTTTTTATGTGAATTAGAATAAGAATAATTTTAATAGAACTAAATTAGAATAAATAAACATAAATAGTAATAAAATATAAAAATAAGTATATAATATAGTAAGTAAAATAAATTAAAATATAAAAGGAGATTATAAAAATGAGTGAAAAAAGAATAATAGAGCTATTACAAAGTTGTATAGATAATATTATAGAAAGTAACAGTGACGATTCAATTAGTACATTAATAAATGTTGTAGGATTTAATAAAAATGAATTAATAGAATTGGGGTTTAATGAAAGTTGTTTTAAATAAATTAAAAGGGAGGTAAAAATCATGTATGCTATTAAAAATAAAAATAATCAATATTTGACAAGAATGAGGTTTGATGCAGATTATACTTTTACAGACAATAATAATTTTGCATATGTTTGGGATAGAATTGAAGAAGCTGAAACAGTACGAAATATATTGACAGATTATCAAAACATAACTGATCTTGAAATAGTAACAATATAAAATTAATGCAGAGGTCATAGAATCGATTATACGCAACGAAATAAAAATAATAATATAAATCTATTAGGAGGATTTGAAAATATTAAAAATAAGTAATCCAGTTGAAGAAATAAGAGAAGCTTTGCCACAATTAAAGGACATTAAAGACACTTATAATAATGTAAAAGTAATATCATATCAAGCATGGGATAACAGAATAAAAACTATTGAAACAAAGAATCTTAAAAACTATAAAAGAAGTTTAACATGGTGCAGTTTACAATCATATTTTCACGATTGTATTATATGTATACATTCATCTGATAAGGCAGTAAAAATAATTTAAGATTATATTAAAAAAGAGTTGTATTTTCCCGAGTATTAGCATATAATATAATAAAGAAATAAAAATAAAATAAAAAATTGATAAAATTATAAAAGGTTTGGAAACTGGGAAAATAAATAAATATAATTTCTATGATAACATAAGAAAATTTACTAAAAATGTATATTCAGATCATTCAATTGGAAGATGGCAATGTATTTCAGATTGGTTTTATGCAAGAATATAAAGAATAGCTTTAATGCTATTCTATGAACTAATAAAAATAATTATTAGCTGATAGATTGGCATTAAATAAAAAATAATTTAAAAGGAGAAGTAGAAATGAATATCAATATTGACAAATGGATTTCAAGTTATAAAGTGAGAGCATTTAATTGGGTGGATGGTAAGCGAATATATTTCAATGTACAATACTATCAATCAGGGCAAAGTATAGAAAAGCCTCCAGTATGGGATAGGATAGTATTTATAACAGGAAACGATAATGGTTATAGACTTGTTAATGATTTTATACATACATTAGTTGAGAATGTTGCAAGGATGCAAATAAAAGAGGGAATAGAAGTTACATTAACAGCTTAATAAAAATAAAAATAATAAAAGAGGTGTTTTAATATGGAAAAAGTAGAATGTGAAGTATGCAGAAATATTGTAGAAATTCAAGAAGTAGAATTGCAAATAGATGAAACTTGTGGGTTTAAATTTTATATGTGTGATGAATGTATTAAAGAAGCTTCAAGACGTGAAGAATATGATGAAAAAATAATAGGTATGAGGTTTAGTAAAAATAAATTATAATAAAAGGAGAATAAAAATGATAATTGATTATAGGTTTAAAAATGAAAAGTTAATAGGTACAATATTTAGATGTAAAAGAGACGATAAAACAGGTAGAGATAGATTTTTATATGGTGAAGGAGTAAGAGTATTAAAAATAACTGATACACAAGTAGAATTTGAAAACACAACGGAAGAGGATGTATACACAATACCAATTGAAGAATTTAGAAATCACTTTGAACTATTCATATAAATGGAGGATTTTATCACCTAAAACAGTAAAATAAACGTTGAAATTGCAAGTAAAATATAATATAATAAAATTAAAATAATAGGAGGATTTAAAAATGAAAAATAATAGTCATGATAAAGTATTTACTTGTCCAAAATGTACAAATAAAGCATTGTATCCAATTGAAGAAGTTGGGGTTATAGGTATCGGATATAAAGACATTTGTATTTGCGAAGAATGTGGGGCTGAATTATATGCTAGACCACAATATGATGGCACTGTTCAATTTGAAGAAATAGAGGAGGAATAAAAATGAATAGCTATGATGTAGAAATGTGTTATGGATTTAATGCAAGTTTATCAGTTGAAGCAAATAGTAGAGAAGAAGCTATTGAAAAAGCAAAACAAGTAGTAAAAAATCAAGTTACAATAGATGAAGGATTGATAAATTGTACTGATTTAGAATTTGAACAAATAACATATATTAATAAACGATAAAATCGTAATTATATTATATAAAAATAGAAATGAGGAGGTATGACTATGATATTTGTAATATTCTTATTGTTTTTGTTCATATATCCGCCACTGGCAATATTAATGTTAATAATAGGTGTAGGTGCAAAAGTTTTTAAGAAGTGATAAAACAGTTGTTTTATCAACAAATATATAAAAATAAACATTGAAATTTCAATAGTTGTAGGATGTGAGAAGTGAAAATAAGTAGATTATTTTGGAAATTACTATATAGATATCAGGATCAACAAATTATATTAAAAAATTATATTGACAAGTTGTGGTAGTAAGATTATAATATAAAAAGGAGTTGTATTGTGAATAAATTAGATTTTAAGTATCAAGAACTATTATGTGATATAGCATCACACATCATCAATTATAGGTTATCAAATAATCTTACACAAAAAGAATTTGCAGATAAAATAAAAATATCAAAACGTAAATTAATAAAAATTGAGTATGCAGAGTATGATATAAGATTAAATTTGTTAGTTAGAATTTTAAATGAAATTGGTATGGAAATAAAAATATATTAAAGTGAGGATTAATAAGATGAATAAATTAATATTTAAGGTAGCAGAAAAAATCAGTTACAAATTAGACGAGTTGTGTATGTACATAGTAGATGACGGCAGAAAATACGAAAGTCATAAAACACTATTTAACGTGTTGGATAAAGCATCGACATGGATTTATAATGTCAGCTACAATAAATGCGTTTTAGGGGCAAAATAATGGTTAAGAATATAAAAATAAATTAGGAGGTTAATAAGTTAACATGAGTATGGTAATATCAAAACCAAATTGTTTAAATACAACTTTTAAATCTGTGCTTAAATACTTAGATAAACAATATCCAAATTATGGGTGGGATGAAACAGAACAAGATATAATGATGGGGTTTACAGACATAGAAAATGAAAAATTTAATGCAGTAAAAGCTTTAATGATATTAAAGGAAACTAATAAAAATAATCAAAAGCAATGTACGGCAATTAATAATTTTATTAAGATGTTGACGAAGGAAAATAAAAGATAAAAATTATATTAAAAAAATATAAAAATAATTAGCATAAAAGGAGAATAAAATGCATATACTTAAAACAGGTAATCAATCCGAATTTTATGATAGCGGATGAATACATAAACCAAAAGGAGGATTAATATGGTAAATGAAATTAAAAGAGGTCAGACATATTTAGTAGATTTTGGAGTAAGAGATGGGAATGTACAAATGGGACAGCGACCAGCAATAGTTGTAAATAACGATTTGGGCAGTAAATATGGGAATATCTTATCGGTTGTCCCACTAACAACATCGGTTATTAAATTACATAAAAAGCTCCCAACTCACACAATATTAACTCCTGAAAATTCAGGTGTTAAAAAAACAAGCATTGCTATGTCTGAACAATTAACGGTAATATCAAAATCACAAATAGTAAAAGAACAACCATTATTTGAATTAAGTGATGAACTTATGGAGCAAATTAATTATAATTTAATGGTGCAATTCAATTTACTACAATACAAGACATCACAAAGGTGTGCTGTATAAAATTAAATTAAAGGGGACGGAACATGAAGAAGAATATCGTAATAATAGGATTGACAGTGGCGGTGCTGTTACTAGGAATACAAATAAATGAACTTAGTGACAGCATCCAATTAAAAGAAGAAAGTATAAAAATAATTAAAACTAAAAATGACGATTTATATGAAGAATTGAAAAATACTAACCAACAAGTTAGTGAATATAAAAATAAAATTGATAAACTCAAACAAGAGAACATAGAATTAAGTAAATACAAATTCTATGATATTCCATTAACATACGAACAACAGAAATTTGTAGCTGATTTATCTGAAGAGTTTGGAATTAGTTTTGAGCTTATAATTTCAATGATGAAAATTGAAAGTAATTATCAAACGGATTTAATTAGCGAAACTTCAGATTATGGAATTATGCAACTAAATTCTAAAAATCATGATTTTTTTGCTAAGTTATCAGGATTAAAAACTTATGATGTATTTAATTTTTATGATAATGTTACTATGGGGGTAAATTATTTGGCATATTTGAGAGATTACTGGATTGGGCAAGGTATTACGAGCCAAGAAGAGCTTTATTTTCACATGATTAATAGTTATAATCAAGGTTGCCTAGGATATACAACTTATAAAGAACGAACGGGATTACTAACAAGAAGTTACGATCAAAAAATAACAGCATATAAATCAAAATTAGAACAATCATCAAATACATAGATTAAATTAAAAAAAATACATAGGAGCGTTAATAGTGGATGAAGTAAAAATGAAAAAATGTGGCAGATGCGGAGAAGAAAAGTCTGCAACGAATGAATATTTCAGTAAATGCAAACAAGGGAGATACGGTTTAAATAGTATTTGCAAAGAATGTATAGCTAAAAGTGATAAGAATCGTTATATAAAAAATAAATTTAATCAAATTTATTATACAGTATATGCTCATATAAATAAAATTAATAAAAAAATATACATAGGAATGACAATAATGAATCCAATAAGAAGATGGAATAATGGAAAAGCATATAAGCATAATGAGTATTTTAAAAATGACATTCAAAAATACGGTTGGAACAATCTTGACCATGAAATTATTGATAGTGGATTAACTAAAGAAGAAGCTGAAAATTTTGAAAGATTATTAATAGAAAAATTAGATACGACTAATAGAAATAAAGGATATAATATTGATATTGGAGGGTTTTGTAATCCTAGAGTTGAAGAAACAAGATATAAAATATCTATGAAACTTAAAAATATAAAAGGTAAAGCAGTAGTATGTAATAATATAATATTTAACTCAATAAATCAATGTGCTAAATATTTTAATATCAACAAAGGTATAATAAATAGATGGTTAAATGGTACTTGTAAAACTCCTCAAGAATTTAAAGACATGGGATTACGATATTACATAGAAGAAAATGAACAAAATAAAGAAGTAGCATAAAATTATATTAAAAATACATATTGACATTTGGAATAAATCATGATAAAATACATATAATAGAATATAAAAATAAATCTAATAGGAGGTAATAAGGATGACAGATATAGAAATTCGTAATCAAAAATTAATAGATGATTTTGCAAGTACAAAAGGAACTGATAATACTAAAGAGAGTTACAAATCAGATTTACGTCAATTTGCAAAATATGTTCAAAAAGATTTATTAGAAGTGACTATATTTGATGTTACTAATTACTTTAACACAATCAAAAATACGAAATCTAATCAAACATTAAGGAGGTATTTGAGTTCATTAAGAGATTTTTATACTCTATATAGTTTAAGTGGTGAATATAAAAATGTTAATCCTACAATAAGAATTGACACAAAGAATTATCCAATTTCCAACGAAAGCAATAGCGAACCGCTTAGCATAGAGGAAACTAAAAAAATAGTAAAACACATAAAAAAAGAAATTAAAAACGCTAAAAGTAGATTTCAACAATTGTTGGCAATTAGAAATTTAACAATGTTTATTGTGCTTATCAATACGGGAATGAGAATAAGTGAACTGTTATATTTAGATTTTACAGAATTAGATGTAGAAAATTGGGAAATACATCTTAAAGCTGAAAAAACAAAAGGTAAAAAAGATAGAGATATTGACTTGTTAGATAATGACATAGAATATTTAAAGGCATATTTAGAAATAAGAGATGAACTTTTTAAAGGTAAAAAATGCACATATAAATATAAAAAAGAAGAAAGAAATTTAGTTTTTGGATCACATAATGCTAAACCTTTAACTACAAATCAAATGAACGACATATGGAAAAGATATGGTGAAGCTGTTGGAATTGAAGGTTTACATAATCATATAACCCGTAATAGTTTTATAAGTAATTTTTATGAAGCTTCCGGTGGTGATATTGTGCAAACACAGAATCAAATTATACATTCATCGATATCTACTACTAGAAGGTACATTTCTGTTGAAAAGAAAAAGATAAAAGACATAAAACTAAAAACAGCAAACTTATAATCCGACATAATACGACAAAATATATTAATTATAATAAAAATAGTTTATTTATAATATAAAAATAAAATAAAAAATACATTACTTTTTGACATTTTGCATATACATAATATATACTTATAAAGGTTAAAAAGAAAATATTCGGGTATATATTATTAATATAATAATTTAAAAGGAGAATGTATATGAAAAGAGAAAAAAGTGAATTATACGACGAATTGCATATCATACTTGGCGAATTTAATAGAACTGGCTTAATCAAAGAATTAATAAGAAGTGATTATTTAGACGAATATATGAATAAAATTGTACTGACAAAAACATTGAATTTAAATATCCCATTTAATAGTTTGTCAATATCAGAATTATTCCATATATGTCGTCTAATTAATAATTTCAAGCCAAAAATAAAAGTAGACGAATACTTTACAGATGAAGAAATGACACAAGCAATAGAAAATAAAAATAATATAAAAATGGAATCGGATTCTAAGATGGTAATCGAAAATGTCTTGTATACAAAAAACAATAATGAAGAATCTTGGGTAGCAATTGTCACTTATAAACAAATTTATGAGTGGATGAAAACTGGTAAATTAATTTATAATATGCAAACCCAACGACAAGGCGTACTTAAAAAAATCAAGAATAATATAATCATTGTTCCTTATATTAATGAAAAAGCAGTTGATGAAATAGCTGAAATGATGTCTAAAAATGAATTTTATTCCAATATGATTTCTATTAATGTAGAACCAGACTTTAATTATAAATTAGAATATAACCCAATAGAAAAAACTTTAATTATAGATACAAATATATTTAAGAATGTTGCGGTTACGGATGGTTATCACAGATGTTCGGGTGTTGTTAAGGCATTAGAAATGAAACCTAACCTACAAGGTGAATTATATTTAAAAATAACAAATATGAGTATAGAAAAAGCTCAAAAGTTCATTAGGCAAGAAGCTAAAACAAATATTCAAGATAGAGATGCATTAGAAAAATACAATCCTGATAACAAAATTACAACTTTTATAAATGATGTTAATAATATGAAAACTGCAAGTAAAAATGCACTGTATCGTAGAATAGACATGGAAGTTAATACGCCTGATACTTGGATAATGTTTGAAAACTTTAAAGAAGGGTTGGTAATGTCTGGCTTTATAGATTATATTAATGAAATAAATTCACAAAAAGAACTTAAAGAAATGGAAGGGTTTATAGTAGATTTCTTTTATAACTTTTATCAAATTGCTAAAGATAATAATGCACAAATAGAAAAAGATGAAGAAAACCCAGAAAAAGAATATTTAAGTGATCCTACATTTATAATGGGATTGTTAATTACTTGTCACAAGTATTATGAAAATAATGAAATAAATGTAGAGGTTATGGAAAATTTCATTAAAAAATTTAACCATACAGAAGTTAAATATACTTATGACTATCCGCTAAAACAAAAAGACAAAAAGGCGATGATTAGCAAATTCAAGAGATTGTTGGAGGGATAATTATGTATTTAGTAGATAAAGAAAAGAAGAATGGATATTTAGAGAGTATTAAGCTAAAAAATGAAGAAAAAACTTTTGAATTATATTCTAAATTAATTGATAAATTAGATGAATTTGAAGATTACAAAGGAATTCGAGCAACAAACATGACTAAATTAGATTTTATGGAATTTTTAACATCTTTAAATTCATCAAGCTTGAGCGTACTATACACATACAAGAGTGCTATTAATAGTTATTTGATATTTGCTACAGATAAACAAAACTTTACAATTGGCTTGTTGGAGCTAGAAAAAATTAATCAAGATGACTTATTAGAGTGTATTAATGAAAAAGCCGAGTTAATTCAATTTATAACCGAACAAGAATATTATGAGATTATAACCAAAGTAGATGAAAAAACTGGTGAGAGTGTTGGTAATTATCAAGATAAATTAGTAATTATTCTATTATGGCACAAAATTAAGGGTAAAAAACAATTTAATGATTTATTGGATTTAAAAATATCAGATGTAGATTTTCCAAATAAAGCCATTAAAAGTAAAAATAGAATAATACAATTGTCGGATATTGAATTTGATGTTTTAGAAAAAGCTATTACAGAAAGACGATATATTAGAAGTACAATGGATAAAAAGGGTATGATTAACAAAGCATATGTTGATTATTTGGATGGTGATTATTTAGTAAGAGCCACAGCAGGATCAACCAATATGGAAGTTGATAATAATCAATGTACTTATGGTACTTTTGCAAATCGTATGTCTAAATATTATAATATAGTTTTACAAAGAAGTGGGTTGACTAATCAAAGAATTTACAAGAGTAGTGTTTATTATTATATGTTATTAGACTATAAAAGGGAATTGACATTAAGCGAATTAACAGGTTATTTAAAAGAACGTGGTGAAAAAGTTTCACTTTCCAATATGTATAGAGAACAAGAAATTATGTTTAAGAAAATGAAGGATCAAGGGGTAATTTAACCTTGCTCCATTACATATAAAATTATATTAAAAATATAAAAATAGTTGTTGACAAATTGTGGAATAAGGAATATACTATTATTAATCAAAGAGAAAAGGAGAAATTAAAATGAAACATGATGAAATGGAACAAAGGATTTTAAGTGTAGCAGATTATATGTTAGAGACTGAAGGAACAATTAGACAGACAGCAAATTATTTTAAAATGAGCAAGTCGACAGTACATAAGGATTTACACAGGTTAAAGAATGTGAATTATACTAAGTATAATGAAATTAAAAAGATACTTGATGCTAATTGGGAAGAAAAGTACATAAGAGGTGGATTGGCAACTAAACAAAAATATGCTACAATGATACAATAAGGACAAGGGTGATTTAATGAAAATGTGTATAATGTGTTTGGAGAGATTAGCTGAAGATTATTCAGATTATTGTGAAGAGTGTCAAGAAATATTAAAAGAAGAAATACATAAAGAAGCACAATAAAAAATTACTTTTATTATAAAGATTAAATTAAAAAGGAGAATAAAAAATGATTATATTTGATAATAAATTCAACATTGGTGAAGAAGTATATCTTATAACACAAGTACCGATTAAATATGAGTGTCCAATTTGTGAAGGTGAAGGGGAAATAGTGCATAATGGATATGAAATGGGATGTCCAAAATGTCAAGGTCATGGTAAATTATGTGATGATAAAAGTAGAGTATGGGAAGTTATGAATGGAACATTTACAATAAATAGTATTAAAGCGAATTGCAATGGTGAATCCGTTACTATGAGATATAAGGTTTCTGGATATAATAGAGCAGAATATAATTTATTTAAAAGTGTTGAAGATGCTGAAAAAAGATGTAAAGAATTGAATTGTAAAATACATTTAGAAAGTGAATAAAAGATATTTTTTATAGGGAGGGTGAAAATGAATTATAATAATTTACCAAAAACTTTTAAATGGCACAAGTGTAAAAGAAAAAATGGTACTGAATTCTTAAAACTCATATGGTATAGCAATGAAGCTGATGGATGGGTTGAGGCTGGAAGGTTTAATATGTCAAAGTCTGAATTCGTGCAAAATCAGTGGACGTTAAATGAGATATATGAAGAATTAGAAGGTTGATAAAATTAGGAATTTATTGGAAAGGTAAATATTAAAATTCTATCATTTTAGGAGGTGTAAAAATGAATGATATAACATTGTCGATGATTGAAGAAATGCAACATTGTATAGGATTTGATAAAAATAAAATAACAGGCACAAAACATAGAATAATGTACGCATACAGAAATCATTTCTGCGATATATTCACCAGTAAGACATGGTGTAAATTGGTTGAATTAGGATTGGCAAAACAAAGCATTATGGTTGATGATGAAACAGGAATTACATATTTTCACTTAACAGATGAAGGGTTTAAATTTTTATCAAAGTTGTGTCGATTTGAGAAAATAATTGAGATTGATTAGGAGAAAGAAAATGAACAAATTCGAACATTTCACCGATGATGAGTTACACATATTGAAGCGACAAGCAATAGAAGCTTCTTGGGAAATCTGTAGTAGCGGTTATTCAGAATACAATGTTAAGTTACATGGCAAATTAATGAATGAGATTATTGATGAAATTAAAAGGAGAGGATTAAAATGTTAAAAGTAAAAGATTCAGTAGGCGGAATTTATAAAAGAACTAAAGACGGAAAAGAAGAATAGTATCTACTCGAAGATACAATTAATAAAATTGTAGAAACAAAAAACGGCAGAAAATATTATACAAAGTCTAAATTCCGTCCATTAGATGCAGATGATATTGATGATAATACGGAAATTCAAGAAAATGCTAAAGGGTATATTATCACAAAAGAGGTGTTTGGGTTAAATGATATTACTCGACCTATAGCAGAAAAATGGATTGAGTGGGCTAATGAAAATATGGATAAAGCAGTAGGCATCGTGTCGGGTGTATAAAATCGTTGTTTTATCGTAATTAGAGTGTTGAAATTTCAACATTTGTAGAATTAAAAAAATAGAAAAGGAGATTAAAAATGAAATATACTATTGACTATAAATATGGAACAGCAAAATTATATACACCAAGCGAAGATTGGGAAGGTAGATTTTATGAATTAGCAGGTCAATGTTTTGGTATAAGAAAAAGTATAGGTGACGTAAGTTTAATATCAACTAATACTGATTCGCCAAAATACAAAATAGAGGGTGAGTTTGAAAGATTAGAACATCATGGAGATGTAATTATATGGGATGAAAATGGCGAAAAAATAAAAAGTGAATGGGATTAAAAGGTGTGTTTTAATATAAAGGAGATGAAATTATGTTAACAGTTAGAGAAGCGTCAATTATATCAGCATATACAGGGGTTTTAATTGGTGAATTTAGTGATATGTGTAAATATATCGAAGAGAAGTTAGATAGACCAGTTTTTACTCATGAATTAGGAAATAGCGACGTGTGGGAAGAGTTAAAAGCAGTTTGTAAGGAAGATTTCATAAATATTCCAATAGAAAGATAAAAGAACTCAATGAGAATTAGAGGTGAAAAATGAAAATAAAAAATGCTTTAGTTATGGAAATAATGGAAACACAAAATGGTTTAGATATAACAAAAGAAATGGTTGAAAATTCACTTGAAAGTTTTATAAACGCTCCAATAGTTTATAATAAAAAACAACAAACTACTAATTATAGAGATGAAGAATTTCAAAATTATTATGATAAAAATATAGTAATTGGTTTTGTGTCTGAAGTTGTAAACCTTATTGAAAATAAGGTTTTGGCTGATATATTTATAAGGGATGAATATATTTATTTATGGAATGGCAAATATGATAATTGGTGTATTCAATTTAATGAAGAAAAAACAGCTTTTACAGTATTTTCAATAGAAATATTTTAGATAGAATGAATAATTTATTAGGAGGATAGTATGAAAGTTAAAGAGTGGAAGAGTTTATTTGAAAATTTAGATAATGACGAAGAAATAATACCTTATATTTGGGATTATAGTGATAATGATGAAAATCCTTATGATGTTGGGAAAGGGACGGTTCTCAAATTAGAGAGAGGATACTTTAATATATATCTTAATATAGGTATTCATAAATAAATCAAAGTGATAAATTGAGATTTTTATTAGAATGATATAGAACTAACAAAATAAAAGGAGATTATATTATGAATAAATATTTATGGAAATTTTATTGGGATTGTGGAAGAATGGGAGAAGTAGAGGGGTTATTTATAGCAACTGAAAATGAAATTCAAAATGCAATTGGAAAGAATATTTATTTTGGTGAAATATTAGGAAAACATAGTGAGGTTTATGGCACTTTAGACGAGAATGATTTAGAAAAGATGAATTTAGACAGTGTCTCTATAGAGAGAGTTGCTGAATTATTAGGTGATAATTGGAGTGGCTACAATCCATTAGAATACATTGATGATGAAGAATAAAATTCAAAATTTAAGAGGTGGAATATAGAATTAAACAAACATGGTGTGAATGCTTGTATAAAAGTACACTTATTACCAAATAAAGAAATGAGAGAAATAGGTTTTACAGACTACAGAGAAGGATATTGGTATTTTTATAGAGATTTAGGTAATGAGATATCTTTTAGTATTACAATTAACAAAAATGATGCTGAAGATTTAAGAATTGATATTTTAGATGAAGATTATTGTCAACCTTATGATTATCAAAAATATTTAAAAAACATTCCAGAAAATGAATTTGTACTTAAAATAAAAGATAAAGTTGAACATTGGATGGAATATTTGCAGAACTTTGGGGTGTTAAGTGGACATATTAAAGGAGAATATATATGAAATTAAAAAACATTAAAAAGGAAATATGGTGGCAATGGTCATGGGATTTTTGGAGAATAGGACTACAATTAAATTTCGATTTAAATAAATACAAATATTTCAATTTAAAACTATGGTTGTTATTATTTGCAGTAGAAATATATTTTGAATGGTAATAAAATCAAAATTTTAATAGGAGGTTAATTTCATGGAACAAATTACAGTAAGTTTTGATAAAGGACTAAAAGAAGAATTAAATAAATCTATGGATCAATTAGAAGAACTATTTTTTCACAAAAGACTACGACATATCTTTCGGGTGTTTTGCAAACTTTAAGCTATATCTATATGAGGATAGGGGAATAATATGAGTCCAGAAAATATATTTTGGTGTGGAATGGGTTATATGTTTGGTTGTTTAACAGAGATGGTGATATATAATTTAATTAAAAAGAAGAATTAAATTAAAAAACGTATTGACAATTTACAAATTAAGGAATATACTATTATAAAGGAGTGAAGTTATGGAAAAAGAATATTGTTTAAAATGTGGAAATGAAAATAATCCAGATAGTGCAGTTTGTGAATGTGGTGGTAGAAACTTTGTTTGGGGAAACAATATTGATTTTAAGGAAGGAAAAGTTATATGTAAGTGTGGTAGTGATAAATTTACATGGGCTGGACACATGTTATTTGATAAATTTGGGAACACAACCTATAAATGTTCAAACTGTGGCAATGTAGTAGGGAAACAAGGTTATTTTGGCAAGCCAGACTTTACGGAACATACAGGCGATGATTATGAATATTATGCAGGAGATATGTAAGATTAAATTAAAATGATAAAATAACGGTTTTATCGTTATTGTAGGTCGAAAATGTGTTGAAATTGCAACGCTGATTTTTTAACAAAGTCAATTTAAAAGGAGAAATATAATGGATTACGTATATCAAAGTGAATTATATAAACCTACGGGTAAAGATTGCTGGTGGTGTAAAAGTTATGACGAGTGTTATCATAGTACAAATTCTTTGCCAAAACTTTATCCCGTACCAAGAAAATTAGAATTAAAATTTATTAGAGAAGGACATTTTAGATATTGTAGATATTATAAATACTCTAAAGAAAATTTTATCAGATGGAAATTTATAATTAATGAAAAGTAAGTGTGTATTAAAAGGAATCTTTTATCAGGAGGATGATATGGAAAATTATGATGATATAATAAAATCTAAAAAACTATTACAATATATTACTGAATTTTGGATTTGTTTTAATGAAAAAGATAGAGAAGATGTTTTAAAAATATTATTAAGAGTATTAGACAGAGCAGATGCTAACGTAAATAATATTATATCAAATCAAAAATAGAGGTGATTGTTTGAATAAAAGACAAAAAAAGAAAAATTATAAAAAATATGTCCATTCTCTTGCGAACGATGGGAGAAAATTCAAGTCTAAAAAAGATAAAAAATTATGGATAAGTAAAACAGTAAACGGGTGGGGAACAGCTTTTACAAAAATATATTTAAAAAGTTAATTTGAAAGGAGGTTAAATATGTTAAAAGCAGAATTAATAAATAAGCATGATGATGTTGTTGCTATCATAAGGCAAACTGAAAATTGGGATTATTCGTTAGGTGGAATAATTAGTCTTGTTACATCATGGGATATGAATGGTAATCCAAGTGACGAAGAGTTTTTAGCACATTGTAATATAAAATGGGATGGTTGTAGCCACTTTTGGTATAATGGGCAAGATTTTCCTTACGATGAAGAAATTATTCCATATTATCATGAATGTGGATTAAATTATTATTATTTAAATTTTGTAGCCAAATTATTTGCTTTTGAAGTAGCAAAACATTACATGAAAGATATACAAAGTATGGATGATGATTTGTATGACACAATAGATAGGATTAATATTTTCGACTTTTATACAATTAAGTATTCTGAAGTAGATGAAGAAAATGATTACTTTTATATAAGTTGTTTGGAAAAGTTGAACAAATAAACATTGAAATTCCAACGTTTAAAATTCAATGATAGATGATAAATCATTGCTTTTATCAGGTTAAAAGAATTAAGTTAAAAAGGAGAACGAAACTTGAAAAATGAATATATTAAAAGTCCACTGAATTATGTAGGTGGTAAACATAAGCTACTACCACAGATAATTCCACTATTTCCAGACGACATAGGAATGTTTGTAGATTTATTTGGAGGTGGTTGTAATGTAGGAGTAAACGTAAAATCCGAGTCTGTTTGTTATAATGATATTATATCGCAAGTAGTTGAAATGCTTGATTATTTTAAAAGCAATGATTTAGAATTAGTTTTAAAACAAATTGATTCATACATAGAAAAATACTCTTTAACTAAAACAAATCAAGAAGGATATTTAGAATTAAGAAAGTATTACAATGAAGAAAACAAAAGTCCAGTAATTTTATACACTTTGATATGTTACGCATTTAATAATCAGATTAGGTTTAATTCAAAAGGCGAATACAATATGCCTTTTGGAAAAGATAGAAGTAGTTTTAATCCTGCTTTAAGAAATAAATTTATAACCTTTGTTAATGAATTACATAACAAAAATATAGAGTTTACTAACAATGATTTTAAATATTTAGACGTAAATAAACTAAATCAAAATGATTTTCTATATTGTGATCCACCATATTTAGACACTGTTGCTACATATAATGAAAATGGTGGGTGGAATAGAGGTCAAGAAAAAGCTTTATTAAGTAAATTAATTGAATTAGATGAAGCAAAAATACGTTGGGCGTTATCAAACAATATTTCAACAAATATAGATTTAAAGGATTGGGCAGAATTTAATAATTTTAAGATTCATTATTTAAATCATACATATAGTAATTGTAGTTATCAAAAGAAAGATAAAGAGAATAAAGATTTAGAAGTTTTAATAACAAATTATTAAAATTAAGTTAAAAAGATAAAATTGCAGTTTTATTAGGTAAATTAAAATGTTGCAAATACTAAGGTGTAAAACAAGAAAAATGAAGAATAGGCTAAAAATTGGCAAAAGTGTTGATTTTACAATATATTTGATATAAAACGTTGGAATTTCAACACTTATAAATCAATTTTAGGTGATAAAACAAGAATTTTATTAGGAAAGGAAGTGATTTATTATAAATTGTATTGATAAAAAATGTGAGTATAGAGTTTTAAATAGTGGGAATGACAGCACCGATTTTTATTATTGTAATGTGGTAGGAATTGAGGTTGATGACGGAAATTGTGAATGTATAGAAGATAAATTAAAAAAGGAGATATTTAATTGAGATATTTTGGGGGAAAACAAAGAATTAGTAAACCTTTAAGCAAGTTTCTTAATTCTCAACTACAAGAAAATCAAACATTCGTAGATTTATTTTGTGGAAGTTGTAATATAATAACTAAAATTGATAGTAATAGATTAAGGATAGCGAATGATAAACATAAATATTTAATAGCAATGTGGCAAGAATTACAATTAGGTTGGCAACCGCCTACAAATTTAACAAAAGAACAATATTACGAAGTGAAAGAAAAACGGGATGAATTTCCTTACTTAGCTGGATTTATTGGTTTTGGTTGTAGTTTCGCAGGGAAGTGGTGGGGTGGATTTGCTGGTTCAGAAGAAAGGAATTATTGCTTAAATGCTTATAACAGTACATTGAATAAGTTAAAATACATAGAAGATGTTAAATTTTATAATTTAGATTACAGTGAAGTTACACAATATATACCAAAAGGTTCATTAATTTATTGCGACATACCATATAAAGATACTACGCAATATTGTAAAAGTGAAGTTGGCGAATTTAATCACGAAGAATTTTATAATTGGGTTAGAAAATTTTCAAAAGATTATGAGATATACATAAGTGAATACAAGAGTAATGTTCCTGAAGATTTTGAAACTGTATGGGAATTTGAAAGCAAACAAGATATAAGAAACAAAAATAATGAGCAACAAAAAACAGTAGAAATATTAATGAAATATAAAAATTAAATTAAAATTATATATGATAAAAAGAGAGCTTTATTAGGAGGATATAAAAAAAATGAAAAGTATTAAAGATATCGAATATATTTGTTCAGCAGAAAATTTCTTAGAAGTAAAAAGAGCGTTAAATGAAATTGGATTAAAATTATCTGAATGTGAATATAAATTATTTTTAGATTATTTATATGATTATATAATCTCATTTGATGCATCATATAGGAACACTTATACTTCTTTAGGAATATTCGAATCTTGTAATAAAGCTGTCAAATTAGCTGAACAAGAAGTGTGATAATAAAATCTATACTTTATTCGAAAGGAGAAAATTAAAATGGAAATAAAAACTGAAAAAGTTGTAGTTAAACAAGAAATCAAAAAGACAGTTATAAAATACAGACCAGAGGAAATCAAAGAGTTAATTAAACAAGACCTTTTAAGTAAAGGTTATACTGCTACAAATGTAAGATTTTTGGCAGATTATAAGTATGTTTCTGATGAGTGGGGAATGAACTCACATATAGTATCTATATTTGATGGAGCAGAAATTGAATTTGAAGAAACAAATTAAAATTTACATTTTATCGTATAAAACAAGAAAATAAGTGTTGGAATTTCAACACATTTAAGGAGTGATTATTTGGCAAAAATAGAAATTCCATGCTCTTATCAAGGTGGAAAATCAAGATTAGCAAAAGATATTGTTGATATATTTTTTAAACAAAACGATATCGATGAAAATACAATGTTCTACGATTTGTGTTGTGGTAGTGGTGCAATAACAATTGAATTAATAAACAGAGGTGTCAAACCTAAACAAATAATTATGTTGGATAAAAGCAGTTGGGGAAAATTTTGGAATAGTATTGGTAAAGGAATATTTAATTTAACTAAGTTTGAAAAATACATAAATAGAATACCACAAGAAAAAGATTTAATTAAAGATTATATGCTAAACTTATCAAAACAAAATGCAAGCATTGATGAAGAATATGTTTATTTATTACTTCAGGCAAGTAGCTTTGGTAGCAAACAAATATGGAAAGAAAATAATGTTTGGTGTAACACATCGTTTAGAAGTTATTGGCAACCAACAGAAACTTCAAGCAGAAGAAGTCCTGTAAATCCTATGATGCCTATGCCTGATACATTATTACAAAGGGTTAGGCATGTTAAAGAAAAATGTTTTGGTTTAACGTGTTTTAATAGTGACATTTATGATATTTTGAATTTTAATATTGAAGATGAAAATGCCATTATCTATATTGATCCGCCATATAAAACTACAACAAAATATGGTTTTGTATTTGACATAAATGATTTTGTTGAAAAATTAAATAGAAAAACTTCAATATCAATATACCTATCAGAAGGATATAAATTTTCAGATAATGCTATCTGTTTATCAAGTGGTAGGTCTAAAGGTGGAATAAGCGGTAGTAGAAATAAAAAAGCAAATGAAGAATGGTTGAATATATTTAATAAATTAAATTAAAAGGGTAATAAATACTATGTTTTATCAGGAGGTAAAAATGCCAATATACACATCTAGGATGTCTAAAGAACTTGAAGAAAAAGTAAATTATTACAAACGACATCCAATAAAATACATTAAGTTGTTTGAAAATGATTTTAATGTTAAATTAAAATGGCATCAAAAAATTAAGTTAATACTAATTGGGTATGGTTTTCTAAAAACAGAATATCAAAAGGGACAAGAGAATTTGGATAAATTATTAAGAAAATATATGAGATAAAGGTTGTATTTTAAGTGCTAAAAGGAGGGTAAATATGGAAGATATTAAAATTGTAGTAGCAAATAACGACACATCTGAAGAACTCGAAACAAAATTAAATAATTTTACAAAACAAGGTTATAAATTACAAACTTCAAATATTGAATGGTATTGTGGTAAGATTTTAGGAGTTTTCTGTTTAGTAAAAGAATTATAAATTAGAAAGGGGCAGTTATGATATACATTGAGTATTGCAGAGAAAGTGGTTGTGATTATTACTTTGGTGGGCTTGATGACTGCATGTACGGGGACAATAATATACCAAATGATTATTTAAAAATGTGTGAAACAGCAAGATATCAAGTTTATTTAATTAGCAAAGAAAATGAAGGAGATAAGAAAGATGACTATTAGAGAATTGATTGAAAAGCTTCAAGAATTGGATCAAGATAAAGATATTTTATGTGGCGACATTGAAGATGCAATAGACGTATGTGGCGAAGATTATTACTATTTTGAGGACTATCTATAAAAGAGGAATTTTATTAGGTAAAATGGGAAATTAGATGTTGAAATTTCAACGATTATAAGGAGTGATGTTTTGAAAAATAAATACATAAAGAGTCCAATGAATTATAGTGGTGGCAAGTATAGATTGTTAAAACAAATAATGCCATTATTTCCAGATGACAAATTAAATACATTTGTAGATTTATTTTGTGGAGCTGGAACTGTTGGGATAAACGTAAATGCTCAAAAAATAATATTTAATGATTACATAAATTACATTCCAGAATTGTATAATACTTGGAAAAGTAAGTCATTAGAAGAAATCAACACATACATAGATGATACAATTAAAAAATTTAATTTAAGTTCCACAAATAAAACAGCATTTGAAGAATTTAGAAAACACTATAATGAAACCAAAAATGTAGAAGATTTATTTATATTAATATGTTATTCGTTTAACTTTCAGATGAGATTTAACAATAGCCATCAATACAATTCAAGTTTTGGTTATGAAGCAAGTACAATGAACGATAACATAAGAAACAACATAAATTTGTTTGTAAATCAAATACATAATAAAGATGTAACATTTATGTCGGAAGATTTTAGAAAAGTAGATTTAAGTAATTTAGGTAAATTAGGATATATTGATATGGTTTATTGTGATCCGCCATATCTAATATCGGGTGCAGTATATCAAGATGGTAAAAGAGGTTTTAAGGGTTGGAATCAGCAAGATGATATTGATTTATATAATTTATTAGATGATTTGAATTCTAAAAATATTAAGTTTGCGTTGTCAAATATGATTTATTCAAAAGGTAAATCAAATGATTATTTAATTGAGTGGTCTAAGAAGTATAATGTAAATTATTTAAATGCAAATTACAATACGAATTATCAGAGAACAAAAGAAGGTAAAGATATAGAAGTTTTAATAACAAATTATTAAAATTAAATTAAAAAACACTTGACAATGGATTTTGGCTATGTTATACTTTAAGAGTAGGAGGTGTGAAATGCCAATATTAAGGAATTGGAAAGTAGGAGAATATTATTCAAGTGTACATTTGGAGAAAGTTCAATATTTGACAGGGCAAGTTTATAATGATACAAGATTCCCAGATGGAACAGAAATTAGAACATCAATTGTAAAGGAATTTGGCGATGGATTTGCAAAAACACAAAATACAACATACATATTAGAATAAGATTATATTAAAAGGAGAAGAAAACTTTAAGAAA